>Ga0315295_10005540_pt1 | contig 10770 bp, 13 predicted proteins | sample YL17G14_0_MG_FD_204453 | JGI IMG/M metagenome (GOLD analysis project Ga0315295, IMG submission 204453) | Sediment microbial communities from Yellowstone Lake, YNP, Wyoming, USA - YL17G14_0 | ecosystem: Environmental > Aquatic > Freshwater > Lake > Sediment | place: USA: Wyoming | collected...
GTCCGTCGCCCGAGCGTTAGCTGTGATTCCCGGACGCCGGACCTCCGCCATCCGGCGCGATCCCCTGCAGACTCAGGGACCCGCCCTCCGAGCACGAAACCGGGCGCCCAATGGCCGATTCCCCGGCGTCCGGCGGGGGTTTCGTGCGCCGTTCCCCCTGTCGTGAGTCCGAGCAGACTCGCGGTGCCGCCCGCCCAGTGGCCGCCGAGCGGTCCCGTTCGTCGGCGCGGCGGGTCCGGCCGCACGCCGCTGACCTGGCGTGGGCGCGACAGGGGTCCCGAGCGTCGGGACGCCCGCTGTGTCAACAACCTACGTGTGAATCGCAGTTAGCCGCCTGCGTCCGTCGCCGATGGGTCCGCCGTCAGCACCAGGAGCGTGTGGTCGAACGTCACGGGATCCTCGCGGACGGTCGTCACGACCAGCGTCCCGCCAGGTGCCGAGAAGAGGCCCATCGGCCCCCCGCCCTCCACGGTCAGCGGCCACCCGGGGACGGCGGCCCCGGTTGTGTCGAGGGCCCACAGCTCGTCGGCCTTGCCCATGCCGGGGGAGATGACCAGGAACACGCGGCCACGGCCGAGGACGGGTGCCAGCGCGGGCGGCCCGGGCGTGCCCCACCCGCCGCGGGAGATCTCGCGGCCCTTCGGCAGCCGGAAGATGCCGTCGATCGACCCTCCCGGGCCGAGGAGGACCACGCCATCGCGTTCTTCTGCTCCTCTGCCGGTGGTGACGACAACGCGGCCCTCATCCCCGACGACGGGCGGCTGCGCCCACGGGGCCGCCTGCCCCGCGCTGTCCGCGCGCTGCGGGGTCATGCCGTCCGGCAGCCGGACGGGCCAGCCGGGCACCGGCGAGCCGTCCCTCTGCAGGGCGATGACGTCGTACGGCCCACCAGCCCACGTTTCCTTCGGTGGTTGGCCTCGGTACGAGTAGACGACGTTGCCGGCCACCGCGTACAGCACCCCATCCGGCCCCTCGGAGATGGCCGAGAGGGGCCGGTCGAAGCGGACCGGCCAGCCGGCCGGGATCGTGCCTTCGGGCGTGATGACGGCGATCTGGCTGGGCAGGACGTGCTCGACCGTGGCCGAGAACGTGTCCGGCCAGGGCTCGTGCGCGCTGACGACAATCCGGCCGCCGGACGTGACCTCCTCGAGCTGCACCGAGACCCCGTCCATCTTGGCCGGGACGCGGACCGGCCAGCCCGCTCGCGTGGAGCCGTCCGGCTCGATGACGGTCACCAAGCGGCGCCCGATCGACGGGTCGAGGTAGAGGACCGCGACGGACCCGTCGGGCGCGACATGAGCGTCGCCCGCACCGTGGATCTCGCCGGGGACCCTGACCGGCCAACCCGGGATCCCTCGACCCTCTGGGTCGTAGGCCCTGAGCTCCGAGATCCCGTTCTCGCTCGGTGTGCCCACCACGATCCCGGCGTCGAGGACGCCGACGAGGTAGCCGTAGTCCCGCGGCCATCCGGCTCCAACGGCGCCGTCGGGCCGGATGCCGGCGAGGCCGCCCGGGTATCCGGCCTGGAGGTAGACGGTCCCGCCGCCGTCGACCGCCACGAACTCGGCATAGCTGCTGCCGGTGACGCAGTAGGGCCAGCCGGACCGCTCCCTTCCCGCGGAGTCGAATGCATGCAGGGCGAGGCCGCACGCAGCGCCCTTCTCGGAGACGTAGACGGTCCCGTCCGGGCCGATGGCCGCGACGCCGGCACCGTCCGTCAGAGACGGCACGGCTTGCTGCCAATGCCACGCCACGCCGGCCGGGGCCGCGGTGGGCGCGACCGTGGACGTCGCGGTCGTGGTCGGGGCGGGGGACGGTGTCACGCGGGTCAACGGTGCCGCGGAGGGGCTCTGGGCGGCCGGTCCGGGTCCGCATGCCGCGAGCGCGATGGTGACGAGGGCCACGGCCGCGCGAAGGGCGGTCGGGCGAGCCGATGCCGAGCTGTTCATGCTGTCACCCTCGAGGCCCGTCCCGCCGGGCGGCGGTCGCGTGACTCATTCTGATGAGACGCGCGGCACCGGCCGTCATTACGGTGCCCGCCGCGTCGCCGTCCGCGCGTGGGCACGGCGAAGGCGACTTGCGCTATCCTTCCGCGGGCGCCAGCGCCCGTGGGCCCGTAGCTCAATGGTAGAGCGGGGGACTCTTAAGACTCCCCACGCACCCGGTGCACTTGCCCTCGTGGCGACCCCTCCGAAACATGCTCAGTTATGAGCTGCATTCGAGCGCGCCGGGACACAGCACGGCCCCCGGTCGCCCGGTGCGCATCCCATCCTCCTCTGACTCTAACGGTGGTCAGAGTCAGGAGAGCGGAGCGCTCGGTGCGGAGCGGGGGCCAGAGTGATGATCGCCCCCGCCGCTCGTCGGCGACCTACCACCCGCGCGACGGCTGAGGTCAGATGTTCAGGACCAACCAGATGATGACGATGACAAGGAAGGCGACGATGCCCCAGAAGACGTACTTCGCCGTACCGGTCATCGCCGTCGTCGTGGGCTCGGGCGATCGCGCCAGCAGAGCCGCCTTCTGGCGCTCGAACTCCTGTGGGGTCAACACGCCCCGGTCGCGAAGCTCGGCCAGCTTCCCCAACTCATCCGCGGCGCCAACCACGGCGGCGGCCTGCCCCGAACCCTTCGCGCCGACCGCCGCGAGGAGGATGCCAATAGGTCCGAGGAGCACCCCCACCAGGAACCAGACGGGAGCGTTCGTCGCTCCACGGTTCTGGGCGATCAGAAAGGCTGCGATTCCGCAGACGATCCATACAAGGATGTAGATCGACCAGTCAAGCCCCAACACCACTCTGCTCCTCAACCTTTGCTCGCGACCAGCGCTCGGTGTGCTTGATCCGTCTAGGCAGGCGGGCTACCCGCCCGAAATGGATACGGTCCAAGGTCCATCGGCGATGACGTCGAGCGCGTACACACCGTCGAGGCCGTACAGGTTCGTCTCTGCAGACACCCGGCCGATCTCATTGGCCACGGTGTCGACCTGGGCGCCGCTGGAGGCGTCTATCACGCCGACGATGAAGTTGCCGCTTCCGCGGTGTGTGTACTTCAGCACGACATCGCCGGACGCCCTGAACGGGACCGTTGTTAGCCCCCATTTGCCAGAGAACGACACAGGCAACTTCTTCGCTGTGGCCGACGTGTTGCTGGTTACCTTGATCGTCCAACTCCCGTCCGCGATCACGTCGACGTAGACGCGGCCCGACAGGCCGTCGCCATACATCCACGTTGTCGCCTTGGCAGAACCGATGATGTTCGCGATCTGCCCGACCGACCCGCTGTTGTCGGTCATCTCGATCGACGCGATGAAGTTGCCTGAGCCCGAGAACGTGTAGTCAATCCGCGCTGGAAGTGAGATCGTGAAGGCCTTCGACTTCCGGGTGCTGGAGCCCTTGTAGGTGAAGATGGGGCCCGATGTTGGCTTCGCCGTGGCGGCCGGTTCGATCGTGGGCGAGAACTCGGCCTCCGGCTCTAGCGTGGCTTGGTCACCCGGCGCGAGTGTGCCGATCGATTGGCTGCCGCAGCCAACAAGCGCAGCCGCCAGCGCAATCGCCGAGACCAACACGAGAGTCCGACGTCGCACGGGCCTGCTCCTTCGCTTGTACCGGCTTCCCGTCCTGGTGCGAGTGTACGAGGGTCGGATACCCCCCGGACGCCCCGGTGCGGAGCCGGGGGCCGTGGTGAGTCTAGGAGGCGCCGACCTGGCCTGTCGCGCCGCTACGGGCTCCCACGCCGCGTAGGGACATGATCCAGCGCGGCGCGCCTGAGGCCAGAATGGTGGGTGACGCCGACGGGCTACCCAAGTCGGGCGAGCCGGGGGCGCGCGCGTGGGGAGGTCGACGGCATGCAGCCCGATCAGCTCGACAGTCTCTACACAAAGGGTCTCGAGTCGCTCGGAGCCGTTCCGGAAGGGCCGACCTGCGTCGTCGTCCCCTCCGAGGACGGCGGCGATTTCGGTCGATGCGTTGCCACAAGCGTCGGGCTGGCAGTGTGGGAGGCTAGCGCTCGGCTAGAGACGCTCGGTGCCGGGCTGGTTCACGTCCAGATCGCGTCAGCGTCGATGCGCATCTACCCCTGGAGGGACGTATCGGCATCCGTGAGGTCCACCCTGGATCCCGACGAGGGAAAGATGGTGGTCACGATCGAGTTCGAGGAGCCCAAGGTCGACCTATCCGCGGGGCGCCAGGAGTCCATCGCCGCGCTCGCGAAGTCGCTCCTGGTCCACTTCGACTCGCGCGGCCGGAAGGGTTAGCGCACCTGCCGCACCGCGGGATCGGAGGCCCCGGGGGCGTTTCGGGCCGCCACGGGCCGCGTGGCGCAAACGGAGGGCCCGACCGCCGGGAGGGGGCAGCGACCGGGCCCGGGAGGCGCCCGCCGGATGATCGACGGCCGGCGCCTTGGTCGTCAGGACTGTTCGTCGACGATGGCGACGATCCGGCCGTGCTCGTCGCGTTCGACGACGCGGCGCGTTCGCGACGAGCGGATCGCGCCCGACACTCCCTCGATGGCGGCCCTCAGCCGTTCGGCGTCGTCGCCGGCGACGAGCTCGCCGGTGCGCGAGAAGTGCGCGACCGCGGCTTGCCATCCGGCCCGGGCGTAGGTCTCCGCGTAGACGCCGGCCGCGGCGTTGGCGCCGGCCTCGAACGCGCGGATGTACGCGGCCCGGTTGAGCTCGGCCAGGGCGGCCAGCCAGGTCTCGTTGTCGGCCAGGTCGGCCGCTGTCAGTGCCATATGAGCCTCCTTGATCCCGGCAGGCGCCGGCCGATCGACGCCCGCCGGGAGTGGTGGGCGCCCGGAGGGTGCGAGCCAACCGGGCGCCGTGTGTGGTTACGCCGTGGTCGGTCAAGCTGTAGTAGGCACGTCCAACAGGCGACCGGCCGCGATGCTGGACAGGTCGGAGCCGGTCCGGAACCAGAGCAGATAGCCGCGCTCGCCGGTCGGGCGCCCGTTGGCGCCCATGACGTTCGGGAGGAGCTCCAGGGTGGCGCCGACGCGATCGGCGATGATGAACTCGTTCGGGTCGAAGTAGGCGAGCACGTAGTTGTTGGCGGTGGCGGCCGGCACGATCACGCCGTCCATGTCGCTGTTCTCGATCAGGCGCCGGTTCAGGAGCCGGCCGGACCCGATCTCGGGGAAGAACCGACCGCCGTTCGTCGTCTCCATGATGCTGTAACCGTTGATGATGGCCAAGTGGGCCATGAACACGGCGTTCGGGGAGAAGCGCGCCGGGAGGGCGGCCTGGAGGTCGAACGGGTCGGTCGCCGCGATGGCCTCCGAACCCTTCGTGTTGATCTCGGAGGAGCCGCCGACGAGCGCGGTGACGAGACCCCGCGGCTCGGTGGTTCCGGCGCCTACAGAATACGCCTGGGCCATCAGCCGGTCGGCCGCATCGAGAAGGATCTTCTGCATCGAGGGCACGAAGTCGAGGGCGTCCATCGACACTTGGAAGCTGGCGTGAAGGTAGGCGTCGCCGAGGATGACCGGGATGCTCAGGGGTGCGAGGGTTGGGGTCGCCTCGGCGACCTGGGTAGCCTCGGTCGCGAGCCATTCAGCGACCACTCCCGCGGACGTCACACCCTGCCAAGTGTTCGTCACGGTCTGCACGACGCGGCACACCTGCCGCATCGCGTTGGTCGACCCGGCATTGGTCAACATGACAGCTGGGTCGAGGCTTAGAGGAATTAGATAGCCGCCGGTCCCGCCGCCGATCGTCAGGCCGGCGCGGAGACCTTCGACCGCGCGGTAGGCGTCGAGCTCCTTCGGGTCGAAGAGCATGTGCCCGCGCACCGGGTCGCGCACGAGCTTCGCGAAGGCGGAAAGGTAAGCCGGGTCGCCGGCCGCGTTGGCCCAGCGGGCCGACAGATCCTGCTCGTAGGGAGAGCCCGCCGACAGGAGCGCGGTGGCGCGCTCCGCGGCGTAGTCCGGCAGGGAGCCGGCGCGGAAAGCGTTGTCGATCGTCCGCGACGCCTCGGAGCGAAGCTGGCCCAGCGGGCCGTCATTGAGCATCTTGGAACCTTCGGCCACGACGGGCCCTTCGAGGTTGCGGGGATCACGGGCGATCTCGAGGATGACGGCGCGGGCCTCGTCATCGAACGCGGCGAGCCGGGCTCGCGCGTTCTCGGTGCCGTCCACCAGGCGGCCCATCCGCTCCGACTCGCCGGCGGTGAAGTCGCGGCCGAAGGCGCGGCGGGCGATCGTCTCCTGTTCGGCGGTGAGATCGGAAATCTTGGAGCGGGTCGCGTCGCGGTCGATGCCGATCGCGGCCAGGGTGCGCGCCGTGGTGACGGTGAGGGTGGATTGGAATCTCGTCACAGGGTCAGTCCTCTTCGGTCAGTCCAGGGGAGTCGGAACGGGAGTCCGCGAGGCCATGGCGGCGCGGCGTTCGACTTGACCGGGGAGGCTTGCGCGGCCCCGTGCGATACCGGCAGGCCCCGAAGGGCGGACCGCGAGACCCGTGCATGTCTGCACCGATCTCGGCTCCATCGTACACCCGCACGCAAGGGTCATTCGGTCCGTCGCAGGATCTCGGCGGCACGCTCCACGACGGTCGACCGCGGCCAGATGGCGAGCCGGCGGGAGCCGAGGCTGCATTCGAGGATGTCGTCACCGAGGTCCGCGATGTTCAGGTGCTCGCCCGGTTCCGGGACCAGGGCGCCGGGCAGCGCCAGGGGCTCGGAGGCGAGCTCGTAGACGGCGCGGCCGATGCCGTCGGTGTCGTCGGCCCAGGCCTCCCGGACGGCCTCGGGGTCGATCGTGGGCGTGGTCATCTCGGGGCTCCTGTCTCGTGGCGCCGGCAGCGCCGGCAGAGGGTCGTATCGAGCCAGCTGCGGAACGGCTCGGCGCAGGTGGTGCAGACGAGGGCGACGGTGGGGCGGTAGCCGTGGCGCACCCGGGCGCGCTCCCGAATGGCGGCGGCGTGGTCGCGCTGCCAGGCGTTGTTGTAGGCGCGCCGAGCGGGCGCGTGGGCGTCGCAGTAGCGGAGTCGGCCGCCCTTGTTGGCCTGTACCGGGAGGGCGGTGCCACAGGTGCGGCAGTCACTCATGGCCGGCCTCCGCTGTAGATGGGGCTCCGTAGGTAAATGCGCCGGTAGAAGCGGGTACTAACCCAGAAGTGGCATTCCGTCGTAAGGGCGTCCCCCTCCGTCATCGGAATATCTCTCGCGGAAACGGGGAGGCGGGTACTACCCGGCGAGGGGCAACCCGTCCGACATCCACCGCCCTCCCCATCGGGCACCACCACGCCATGCGGCCGGTCCGCAACCTTCGCCAGGCGCGCCACGCGCTCACGGTCAGCAGGGGTCGCGGTGCCGTCATGGACGCGCGCCAGGTGGGCGTCAAGCTCACGGGCCAACGCTTCGCAGCCGGGACAGGAGCAGGGCGGTTTCGGCTCGGGACGCTCTCTCATCGGTGCACGCGACGCTGAACGGGCTCGATGTCAGCCCGGTACATCCCGGAAAGGGGCGCGACCCATCGGGGCTCTTTTGAGCACGAAACCGGGGGGGTGGTACACCGGTACACCCTATAGAGAGGAACTGTACCGTTCCCCTCTCGGTGCATCTGTCCCGGTACAGCCGGTACATTTGTACCGTTCATGCCACTAATCCCCATCGAATGATCCCGTCGGGACCCACGACCCGGACGATGCTCTTCCCATCGTCGCGGCGGATCGTCGTGCGGACCACCTCCATCTCGGCGCCGATCTCTTCGGCGATCTCGACATAGGTCCGGGCTCCACCTCGCAGCGCGGCGTGGATGCGGAAGCGGAGCGGGAGTCGTTCCCCCAACTCGCGCGATGCCGCCACGTCCGACCGGGCAATCCGGATCGGGCCGCCGTCATCCTCGAATGTGAGCGTCATCCCCTGCGCCGGCGCCAGGGCGGCCAGGTTGTTCTTGCGCGGGTAGAACGCGACCGGGACGCGGGTCGGGTCGCCGTTCTCGGCCGTGCGCATGTACCAGACGAGCCGCGCCCGCTCGCGCCACATGACCGAGCCGAACGGCGCTTGATCGCCGCTGTCGGCTTTCGTCTGGTGGGCGATGCCGAGGCACGGCAGCCCGATCCGGCGCAGGGCGTTGAAGAACGCGACCGCCGTCTCGGCGGCTTCTAGTGGGCCATCAATCGCCGCGGAGATCGAATCCACCACGACGAAAGCGGAGCCGAGGCGGTCGGCCGTCCGGCGGATGCGGTCGGCCTCGGTCCACAATGGCCCTTCGCCGCGCAGGTAGTCCATGCGCGGGCAGGGCGTTTCGGCGCCGGCCGCCAGCCGTTCGAGGCGATCCCGATGCTCGGCGGCGTCCAGCTCCCAGTCGCAATACAGGACGCGGGCCGTCCGGCTGGGCGCGATGCCAAGGAACGGATAGCCCGTCTCGATCGAGGCGGCCGCCGCGAGGGCCAGGAGGCTCTTCGCCGAACCGCCAGGGCCGAACCAGACGGTCGGGTGGCGGTCGACAATCAGGGGGTCGAGTAGGTAGCGCCCGGTTTCGAGGCGCGGCGCGAGGCGCAGGTCAATCGCCGGTTCCCCGGCGCGGACGCTGCCCATAAGGGCGCGGCCGGCGAGGTCGACCATCTCGGACCAGTCGGGGCCGGGGCACCGCTTGATGAGATAGCCGGCGAGCTCCTGCCGTCCGCGGACGGATGAAACGGTCGTGAAGGCGTGGTGTACTTCGTCAGGGCCGACGGTGACGCGCAGCTCTCCCGAGAGCCCGCCATCGCGCCCGGTGCGCGGCATGTCGAACGTGAAGGCGACGGCCTCCGGGTCCTCCCAGACGACGTGGTGCAGCCCATGGGCCGTGCTGACGGTCGGGGCGATCACGTCGCACCCTCAGTCGAGAAGAGGTCGTCCTCATCGGGATGCGCGGCGACCCACGCTTCCCAGCCGGATTCGCTCAGGATGGCATCGGCCCACTCAGCCAGGAGTCGGGCGGCAGGATTGCGGAACGCCGGCGTCGGCGGCAGGAACCGGGCCCAGACGCGGCGCACGTCGCGGGGCGAGCGGCCGTCTCTTGCACCTTCCCACAGGGCCGCGGGCGCGCTACGCTGCGGTCGGACGTTCGTGGCTGGCACCACGGACCTCCACAGGGCCCCGGGCGTTACGATCGCCGGGGCCCTTCTTCTTGCCGCGAACGACGGAGGACGCCAGGGCGAGCCTCGTCATGTGCAGGCGCCGGGCGGCCTCAGCCCGCCGGGCCCGCTCGGACGGCGGGAGCCTCCGCTCCGGGTCAACCTGGTCGACGAACCGCTCGTCGAACGCCTTGCGCGCTGGCGCCGTGTTGACGTGGCCGAGCGCGGCGGTCATCAGGCCACCCATCCGGGCCCTCATCACGCGCTGTGCTGCGCTCATCTCGCTCATCACGAGATATCGTCGATGTGCGCGGGGCGCCGGTTCAATGGGCGCCGGTAGGGTGTCACCCCCGGCGCCGGGCGCCTATTTGAGCCGGCCGAGCCTCCGGCGGATGGTGGCTTCGCTGACGTGCAGCGCTCTCGCCAGTGAGCCGATGCCGGCGGGCAGGCCGGCGGCCTCCTGGCGCGCCTTCTCGGCGAGCACTTCCTCTGTAGTCACGGTCGGAGTCTGGCCCACGTCCGCGAGCGCAGCGTCGACATACTCGCGGACCGTGCGGCGCTCGTGGAGCGTCCGCGGGGTGAAGTACGCGTATCCGTGATCGATCTCGTCGATGATCTCGTCTCTCGAGTAGCCCTTCCCGATGAGCTCCTGAACGGTGTGCTCGAACATGGGGTCATGCCACGGTCGCTTCATCGCTTCGGATCCTCGAGCCGGTCACCCGGGCTGTGAGCGCGGTAGGCTGCGCGGGCCCGCTCGTCTGCGGCGCTCGCTCCGTAGCGGCCGAGCATCGTCCGGCTCTTCCAGCCGGCCAGGCGCATGAGGTCACCCTCCTGCATCCCGTCGGCGAGCATCTGGTGGGCGTAGGTGTGCCGAAAGAGGTGCGTGTAGATGTGCGGCAGGCCGGCCTCGTGACCGCGCCGCCGGAGCATCTGGAGGACCCCGTTGTCGGTGAGGCGCCCGCGCTTGCCGAGCCAGAGCGCGTCGAGGTCGGAATGCTGGTGGCGAGCCCGGGCGAACAGGTAGCGGTCGAGACTGGCCGCCGTCCTCTTGCCGAACGGACAGGCGCGCGGCCGGCGGCCCTTGCCCATGACGACGGCAGCGCCCCCGTCGTGCTTGTCGAATTCGACGTGCGCCACGAGCAGGCCGGCGAGCTCGCCCCGGCGCATGCCGGTGTCGAGCAGCATGCGGATGATCGCGGAGTCGCGGCGGGCCTCAAAGTCGGTGCCCTTGCAGACGTCAAGCAGCTTGCGGAGGTCGGCGGCCTCGAGGATGGCCGGCGGCTCGAGCGGGACGGCCGGGACCTTCATCCTGGCCATCGGGGACTCGCGGATCTCGTCTGCCGAGACAAGCCACCGGAAGAGCTGCTGGAGGGAACGGAACCGTTGGGCGACGGTGGCCGGCCGGGCGCGTTCCTGGAGGTCGACAAGAAACGCCTCGACGTGCTCCCGGCGCAGGCCCTCGAGCGGTGGCATGCCCTGAGCATCGAGGAAGGCCGCGAGCTGGTCACACGCCTTGCGGTACGTCGTGATCGTCGAGGGCGCCTTGTTCTCGGCGCGGAGGTGACGCTCGAACGCGTCCAGGTAGGCCGCTGGGATAGAATGCGCGGGCCGGACGGTGGCTGTGTCCATGTGCTGGTGCCTCGTACATCGAATCTGAGCAGATACGATTATGCGCTGCACTAGCGGTGAACACAAGCCCCGACCGGCTCAGAT
>Ga0315295_10005541_pt1 | contig 10769 bp, 20 predicted proteins | sample YL17G14_0_MG_FD_204453 | JGI IMG/M metagenome (GOLD analysis project Ga0315295, IMG submission 204453) | Sediment microbial communities from Yellowstone Lake, YNP, Wyoming, USA - YL17G14_0 | ecosystem: Environmental > Aquatic > Freshwater > Lake > Sediment | place: USA: Wyoming | collected...
CCACGCCTTACAACGCTTCCAAATCAATGGTTAATCGGATTTCAATTAGTGCCAACAATTGATGAGGCAAAGGAAGCGTTCATAGTTGTCGCTGGGAGAACTAGAGTTAGGTGATGATGGCCCGCTGCATCCACGCGCACCAGGCGCAGAAGATGATGGACCCCGGCCCGAGGCTGCGGGATCTCCAGGCATCATGGCAATGTGGCCTGTGCTTCCGTGAGTTCCCTGGCTGCGATGGGCTGAGTGATCCCGGGTGCGGGAGCTATGAGGTGAATGTGAATGTGCATTAAATTGAATGGCAAGCTGCGGGATACCTGTGGGATCTGCGGGAGTCCGATCAGCCATGGGCGGCTATGTGGTGGGTGCCAGGAGGCCGCGAAGGGAAGAGTGAGGAAGAGGAGGAAGTGATGGAACGCTCTGATTTACTACTACTATTAGGGATCGGATTTATCTTCGGCTTCATTTGCGGTTTGTTTATTTTTTATCTTCTCTTTAGCATCTATGGGTGTGCTGGATATGGGCACACACTAATACTATAGTGCTCTTTTCTGAACATACAATACCACCAATGGCATTCAATGACTAGAAACATTCAGCGATTTAAAAACGTTGGTAAGTACGATCATATAAAATAGGATGATTTTATTTTGAATCTTGCTACAGTTACGTCGATATACGTCAAATATAGAATTTAAAATAATTTTATAAGTCTGGAGTGCATATACTTCATCATGGCGCAACCGGGCAGTCAGGAAACCTTTTCAATTAATGGACTCTATCTTAAGTTCTATTTAGACCTCATTAAAGACTCAACAGCGGCCTTCGAGAAGAAGGATGCAGAGCTCTATTACCTATATACCTATCACTTGAGGTCTCTGATAACCGACCAGAAGTATATCGCAGCTATTGATACAGCCATCAAGAAGAAGCGGGAAGAGTTCAAGACCACGCTTCTCACACCATCCGGGGCGCAGCTTGATGATAGGACTAAGCGGTTCCTTGAGTGCTTCTGCATTGTAGAGAACTGTATGAAGTTCCTTGACTACACCCTCAAGATAACCAAGCGTGACGTTGAGGTGAATGCAGACCAGACCGATGCAGGAATGCCACAGGATTATGATGAGATAACAAAAGAAGAGCTGGTGATAGAAGTTGCCGAATCTAGTGCGGTCCCCGTTTGATCTGGTATCCACCCTGCACGACCGCATGACTGGGCGGCAGGCCCTCGATGCGCTGCTCGCGGTCTATGGTGAGAAGGGGAATGGTAAGTCAGAAGCCTGTATGTATATTGCGGAGCGACTGGATAAGAGACTCTGTAAAACCTACCATAAGCCGGACGGGAGTTTCTTCTCTATTGATAATGTGCGGTCGGTAGATCCCGAGGGCACTCTTAAGATGTTCACCGCAGAGCAGTTCAAGAAGAAGAAGCACCAGGTATTCGTGGTGGACGACGCAAGTATCGCGGCAAACGCCAGGAAGTTCCTGACCGACAATAACCAGCGGCTCAATGCACTTATGACGGTGGGACGGATCTATCGGCATTGCATCATCCTGAACACCGTGGCTCCTGAGCTTATTGATACCGTGCTGCGGTCTTTTGCGAACATTACCTGCATCGTGACCGGCCCGGATATGAATCCAAGGCGTCCGACTTACGAAGTGAACCGGCTGAAGGTTTATGCAATGTCACGGGGCGGTGCACCGGCGGATAAGACGAAGCACTTCTATAACAAGTATTTTCAGTTCATGGGGAAGGATGGCAGGATGAACCGTATCACCATTGTCAGAACCCGCAGGCCCTCTCCCGATCTGCTGAAGCAATACGAGTCACTGAGAAAGGAGAAGACCGATGCACTTATCGATCAATACTTCACCGTTCAAGAGAATAATGGTGGCAATAATGAAAAAGGAAAGCGGGAAGCGAAGTGGCAAGGGCTCTTAACAAAGCATTATGCAACGGTTATCGAGATGCACAAGGAGCCCGGATGCCCGGTGACAAAGATTATGAGGGCCACCGGGCTCTCGAATTACCAGGTGAATAAAATGATCGGAATGGGAGGAGTCAATGGCTGAGATTAGTGAGGATATGAAGCGTGACAACTGGGCCTTCTTTGTGCTTGCGCGGTCGAGCGATCCATCAATTATGATACCCAATACGCGGAAGCTGGTTTCAAATCTCATTGCCTCGATGACAATTGCCAATGAGAAAGGGTGTGATGGCATACTCATCAAGTGCCTAAACAGGGCGAACGACGCATGGGCGAAGTTCTCCAGGGATAGTGATTGGGGTGCTGCTACCCAGGACTGTGAGACCATCTTGGATCAGATCACCCCCATTGTATATGATCCGCGATGGGCAATCTGTCAGCCCGGTTCATTCAGTATGCCAGTGAAGTCGGAGGAACCATAAAATGCCAGAAGGCGACCCGAGGAACATCAAGGCATCCGGTGGTGGGGGAACCACGGCGCTTGTCGAGCAGGCATACATAGAGGGGCAGCGGTCAGGATACTACAATGCCCAGGGCCAGCCGCTCGGTCCAACGGGCTTCACCGCGCAGATGATGGAGAAGCTCTTTCACTGTCGCCTGCCGGATACAAAGGAAGAGTATGACGACTTTTATAGCATGATTGCCACCGTGCTTGCTGCGCTTCCGAGGATCCCCAACATCTCGGAAAAGGAATACATCCATCAGGTGCGGGTCTGGCATGACATCAATGAGATGTCTGCGTCGGAGGGGTGGGCACGAATCGTGGCATCTGATATCCGGCAGACGCTCTTTGAGCTCAGGCTCCTGGTAGCTCGTGGTGATGTGCCACTTCCGGGCCTCACCGGAGTATCTGCTATTATTACTCAGCGGCAGCACCAGGAGCAGATAGTCAAGATGCCCCAGCAGAGTCCAGAGGCACCGAAGGGGGTCTTCGGGTTCCTCAGGGGAGGACGATAAATGGCGGCTGTTGTAGCAACCCCACTCGCGCAGGGTCTCCCTGGGTATATCATCCTGAACTCATGGTTTGATCAGCCCGCACCCATTCTCGGCGTTCTTGGGATTCCCGCGTGGTTCCTGATCTGCTGTTTCTTCCTGCTCGTCCTGGTACTCGTGAACCTCTCGTGGGTCTTCAAGCTCAAGCGGATGCGCGCAGTGAAAGGATACAAGGACATCCAGAAGAAGGCGGGGCCGGACGATATTATGGTCTGGCTGTTCGGTAAGACCCAGAAGATGATGATTGAGTGCCTGCGGTACGTGGACTCGGTGGCGTCGTATTACCTGCCCACCAGGATCTCAAAATGGCACCTTACCTCACCGATGGCGATGGCGCACATCGGCGGATATCCTGCGATGATTGTATCGGACGACTTCGACCAGTCGCGTGATCCGGTATCGGAAGTGGCGCTCTGCTATGCCTGCGATCAGTTCAACACAGAACTGGAGACCTGGGTAAAGGAGATAATGCCGAAGCTCATGGCATCGGGGAGCTTACCAGAAAGCATTGACTATGAGGCGCTGGCACAGCCCATAGATAATTACAACGATTATAGTGAACGGGGGCACCTGCTCCTGAAGCTGGCATACCCGGATGGGATACCGATCCCATCGTATAACATCTTCAACCCGACGAAGTTCAGGAAGTATTTCCCGAAGGGGCGGTCGGCAGGGTTCTTCGGCGGGGTCCAGCTCAGGAAGGCGCGTGAACTCAAGGCACAGGTCGCGGAGAAGAGTTTTTGGGAGAAGGCGCTGCCGATGATGATGATCCTCGCTATCATTATCGTGGTGGTCATGGCAGCGTGGATGGCGCCGCTGGGGAAGTAATATGACTGGCGAAGTAAAGGAGGGAATATTCTGGGCCATATTCCTCTACGGGCTTCTCTCGGCGTTTTCGCTCGCGGGTGTTCTTATTCTTACCTTCCTCCGCGCATACTTCTCACCCGATCAGGCAATCCTTATCACCGTGAACCAGTATGGGGAGGCGAACATTGAGTTCTGTCTGATTGTGTTTACTATGGTCTGCTGGGCGGTCATGCTCGCAGGAAGTATCTCAATGGTGATAAAGAAGAGGAGGAACCACCGATGACCGGTGAGATCGTATTCCTCGGCGGTATCTTCAATATTACCGACCCGTTCTTCCACTGGCAGCTCTATATCTGGACCTGGATTGGGGCCTGTATCTTCTCGGTGGTTTGCTGGGTGGCATGGCGGTATGGTCCGTGGGAAGGGTATAAGGCGATGTGGGGGCTGTATTACGCATTCAAGGCCGAGAGCAACGCGGCGTTCATCTCCGGGCTCCAGCTCTACTTCATCATGCGGTCGGAGTCAGACGCGAAGTGCATCTTTAATTACCGGGGATGGGACTACGAGCTCCCGCGCGGGCGGCTCCCGGAGGGCATCCGGCGGATCTTCTTCAATTACGCGACCGCATTTATTGACCTGGACTGGGCACATGCGCTCGTGTACAAGTTCGGACATAGGAATATGGATGTGGAGATCGCGAAGAGCCTCCAGAACCATGAATGGGAGGAGGCCCCCTCGACTACGATAGGGGGGATACGGACGGACATCATTCTGGATGCCGACTTGTGGGTTCCACGGGATACCCCGCAGCACAAGGCAATTGAGGAGTTCTGCTATGGGTGGAACGAGGCGCATATAGACGATCAGATCCACAGCTATCCTAAGTTCCAGCGGATGATGTCTGCGGGGATGTTCCAGCCACCGGAGGGAGTGAAGAAGGAGATTGTCATCCACTGGGTGCGGATTGACTCGGCGTTTCCAATTGCGAAGGAAGACAACGAGACGGCGGGCTGGAAGCGGCAGGCAGCAGAGGAACTGGCGAACGAAGAGCAGAGCGCACTCTCCAAGTATTACATGCCGATTCTTGCAGGTGGATTCGGGATGGCCGCGCTGATCTTCATTGGCCGGTGGTTCACGTACACACACTAACCTTTTTATACTTTATATCTGATTCTCTATCTATGGGTAAGAAGGAGAAGCAGTTCCCGAAAGGAAAAGGAGTCCCCACAGTTGAGCGCGACGGTTTCACGCTGCCAAGCCATCCGATTGGGGACATGCACATTGATCATCTGGGTGGTCATCCGGTTCACCCAGAGAGGCTGCAGAAGGCGAAGCGGTTCCCATGACCCGCACCCGTGGCAGAGCACCGAAGCCGAGAGGAGCTCGCGGTCAGCGGAACCCGTTCGTGAACCCGATGCAGTCAATGAACCAGATGACGCGGGCGACCACCGGCCTTGTCATCGGCACCGGTACGCTGATGCTGGGCTTCGGTGCGCTGAACATGCTGGGCGGGATGCTCCACCCGCCGGGACCGTGAGGTGAGGAAATGGTGAGACATAGGACCAACCTCAAAAAAGCCAATCCTATTGAGCAGATATCGGGTCTATTGATGCATGAGGGAAGAAGAATTAGATTGAAACCATCAAGGATTAAGTCAATCACCCGGCATCAAGGATGGGAGAGAATCTGATCCATGGCAACCGAAGAAGAAATGAAGATCGCGTACCAGCGCCAGAAGGAGTACGACGAACGGAAGAACCGGCGCAGGGAGGATGAGACTGATGCGGATTACAAGGCCCGCACCAAGGGGCACGTTCCACTCTCCTCAACCTTCGAGCAGTTCATGGGGAAGAAGGGACACCAGGCAGCGAAGAAGCCGAAGCCCGCACCGGCGCCGGCACCAGCACCCACCCCACCTCCGAAGCGGTCCCTCGGCAAGCAGCTTCTTGGTGCCGGGCGCAACTGGCTGGAGAACGCAGCGGCGAACACCCAGGGGAGAGCACCGCCCCACAAACCCAAGAGCGCGGCAGGGCAGTGGCTGGCGAACGCGAACCGGAATATCAATCAGGGCAATATAAATATGAACTTCAACCCCTTTGGGGGGTTTGGGCTGCCATCCGGTAATCAGCCGCTCCCGCCCGGGTGGGGGTTCGGCCAGGGTCCACCGCTCCGCAGGGAGCCACCCCAACATAGGGAACCGGTAAAGAAAGGCAAGAAGAAGAAGAAGCGGCGCAGCGAAATGGCAGAGACGATGCCGTGGGATTCCTCGTATATCCCGCCGGGTGCGCGGCGCTTCTTTTAATCCACAACTCTTTTATATACCAATATCGTTAAGTATCTATTAACAGGGGTGCCTCCTAAAACATGATCAGTTTTAAGGAAGCGAAGGCGAAGATGGAGGCCACCCTCCATCGCTGGGGCATCAAGAACCGGTTTGCGTTTACTGCCCTCCTCATCGGGGGTATCCTAGCGATCATGGTGGGCGCGGTGCTCCTCGTAGTCAGCTATGTCGTGATAAACGCCGTAGTTGCGTCCGTTGGCACACCCACATCAGGACCACTCGGGCCGACCCCCATAGGATGTGCAGGGACGGCAGGGGTTGGTTGCCCAGGCAACGGATCAGTGGCCGGAGTACTCAATGCCTCATTCAATAGTTCCATCGGTCAGATTGTCCAGGCCCTCGGCATAGTCGGGATTGCGCTGGTGGTCACTGGAATAGCAGTGATAGTTTACGTTTTAATCGGACTAGGTGGCGTAGGCGGTGCTGGCGTTAAGCAGCGGTAGAGATTTCAGAACATCCGACCGGGAGGAATACCCGGAAGAATGGAGTTGAAGTGAAAATGTTCGCAGAAGCAAAGGCAAAGATGGAGGGTTACCTCCACAAGTGGGGCATTAAGAACATGTACGCATTCACCGCGCTGCTCATCGGCGGTATCATGGCGATCATGGTGGGCGCGGTGCTCCTCGTAGTCAGCTATGTCGTGATAAACGCCGTGATCGGGTCGGCAGGAACCATCACCAACCCGGCGCTGTGTGTGTCGTTCGCCGCGTCTATCGGTCAGATCGTCCAGGCACTCGGTATCGTCGGGATTGCGCTGGTGGTCACCGGTATCGCCGTCATCGTCTATGTCCTCATCGGACTGGGTGGAGTAGGTGGCGGGGGCGCTCAGCGCTAACCAGACCCAACTTTTTTATTGCTCTTATCAAGCACCTTCACAGCGGTATCCCGGTGCCACGCGGCTGATGCCGTGCGTATGATTTATCCTATCTACGGGGTTCTGTTGAGGTGGTTATCCATGCCGGCCGGAAGACCAGGTGCTATTGTTGCGGGTCGCAGCCCAGGCACCGGCCAGCGCGACAAAGACCACAATTGCTGCAAGGAGGAGTACGGCACCACTACCGAACTGCGTGAGCGGTGCGGTCTGGTTCTGGATGATGCCCTGCGTGTTGTTCGTTGCCGGTGAGTAGGTTGTGCCATAGGAGTCGGTGTACTGGACGGGCTGGCTGGCGGCGGCTTCGACTATCACGAGCACCGCACCAGCCGCGAGAAGCACCGTCAGGATGAGTACACCGTAGTTCATCTATTTGAACCCTCTGAAAACGGCGAATTCTCGCCCCACTTTTTTAATTCTCACAACTCCAGCATCACCAAATTCAAGGAGTTCGTTTTTCATCTTCTGAGCTGCACTCATTGTTTTATGGTGGCTATATGGAATAGAAGTCCATTCAACCATCTATCTCCTCCTCCTCACACCATCTCTGGCGTTCTGCCTGAATACCTTTTCTACGTTCCGCGTGAGCCGGGGCACGTTCACCCCATGCCGGTGATCCCAGTTGATCTCCTCCCGTTCCGCGATGCGGTGGGCCTGCACCGGCCCGAGCCCGGAATGGAACCGCAAGTACCTTTCACCGGCTTCATGGAGCGCGATGCTCTGCCGCTCCTTCGGATCGGTGATCTTCCGGTCGATCATCACCACCGGTTCAGACCGCTTATAGTGCCCCACCATGGGCACCCGGGGCGCGATAACAATGCGGTTCATGGTCGGGTGCCCGTCCACCTTCATGCGGATGCCGTGGGGGCCGAAATGGATACCGGTAAACCGCCTCATCGGAACTTCCTCTTTGCGTCTTCTACTGCGATAAGCCCGAGGGACACATCTTGGTTATACTTCTTATGCTGCCTGCGGTAAAGAATAATGAACCCGCACCGCACATCTCTTTCCCAGGTGCGGATGGACTCACCGAAGATCCTATCGTAATCGCCCAAGGACACCATGGGGAACCGCCGGTCAAACTCAATCGTCTGGTCCTCCTTCCTGAACCCCGGATTCCCGGGCAGCCCGAATACGAACTCTTCTGAACCCATAGTCACCTCACGGTTTAATAAAGGACAAGAAAACGCCAGCCAAGCCCGCTGCGAGTAGCGTCTGCCCCAATGCCTGTTCAGCGAGCGGTACACCGAGCATCAGCCCGGCCCCGGACATGACAATGAAGGGGGAAGCGATCATCATCAGGATACTGATTAGCCTCACCGACTTCGTGCGCTGCCACATTCCGATGGTGATCACTCCGAAGAGGAGCCCGAACACCACTGAGGCAGGCATTAAGGTTGTATATGCCCGGAAGAGTGTCCCCCCGACAAGGACTAAGTTAAACCGGCTCTCGGTGAGGTTCCGATACCCAGCCCCATAATTGATAACCGGTATCGGGGTGATAGGAAGGGTGGTGAAGGATATCTCGTTCCCGCAGCCGGTGGAGTCGCAGGCGACCGCGTAGTATTTGGTGAACCCAAGCAGCGGGGCACCGGAGATGGTAATGGATGCGCTGCCTAGGGAGGGGGTCTGGTTCGGTACGTTCCAGGCATACCCACCCGGATTCTGCCCCCAGTTCACCCATACCTGGGTGCCGGTGATCCCGGTGACCGGGATGGTGACGTTGTTGGAGCCGATGAGGGTGGCGGCACCGGTGGTTGGAAGGGCGAGGGCGGCTGCACCGCTGAAGTAGAGGATGGCATTGATAAGGAGGAGGACGGCTATACAGAAGATGAACGGTTTAAAATAATTCCATTCATCAGTAGTAGTCATCGATCACCTGCCGCCGGCCAACCACGATAAAGAAGCTGATAATGATCACGACCTCGCAGGCGATGAGAAGCCCCCAGATCGCAGGGATGATATAGGTGACATCCCACATCGGAACCTGTTGGGGACCGGTGACCGCAGTACCCGCCCACTTTATGATCGGGGCGAGGAGGACGTTCCCCACAAAGTACATGACGATGATGAGGAAGGTGTTTACTACGAGAGCCGTCACCGCAAGGAACATCTCGTAGGTGCTCGCCATCTACATTTCCTCACCGCGACGGTTGGGCATGGTTACCTCATTAGATTACGTCGCATTCGTTCACATTCTTTACTCATTCTTTCCAGAGATGGAAGTGCGGGTTTTAGTCTGTCGCGGAGAGCCTTTAAATCCTGTATGTCTTGAGCAGTCACTTTCTTATCTTTTCTTCCCATCTATCTCCTCCTCCGTACTCCTTCTCTGTTTGACATCCTCATCATTGTTCCCCCGGTATTGGGTTGGTCTCGTTCATCAGGTAATTAAAGATAAGTCCGAGGAAGATGATGACCATAATCACCGCCCAGACAAGCTGCATGAGGGAGAGGCCATTCGCGGCATCCTGGAAGGTGGGGAAGACTGATATCTGGGAGTTGAAGATGACCACGATGGCTTGGACGGCAGCGCCCAGCACGGTCCAGATAGCGGCGGCTGCGAACAGGTTGAAGACCAGTCCCACGAGGCCCGCCGCGCTCATCTCTTTCCCTTCCTCTTCTTCGGCTTCGATGCCTTGAACGTTGGGAGTCTTGGCATCCGTGCCAGCTCAGGAACGTGCCGCGTCCCGAACTGGGCGATGTCTAATCCCATTCTGCCAAATACCTTTGCGGATCTCATTCTGCGTTGCGTTTCAAATCCACCAGCACCGCCAGTACCGGGCCAACTGGGAAACCCCGGAATCAACGGGGGGGTCTTAATGATGGGTGGCGGTGGTTGATATACGGTCGGAATAACAGGAGGAATTATCAACGGCGTTATAACAGGTACGATAACAGGCACGATCTCCTGCCAGGGTGTCTGGGTCTGTCCGGGTATCTGGGTCTGATCAGGGATGAATGCAGTCATCGGTACGTTCTCGATAGCCTGCCGGGGCTCGGTAATCTGGCGAGTAAGATCGCTGGTCGCTTGCCTCTCGACCTGGGATTGAACAGACCACGGAACTTCAAACTGACCGCTCATCTGCTGACTGCCGAAGAAGGACAGCCCGCTTACTATTGAGGGTTGCACCTGTGCAACTTGTTCTCCTGCAGCAGTTCGCAAGGATGCCGCCTGCTGTGCCAGAGTGATCGGAGTGAAGCCCAGCCGTGCAACGGCTAACGATTCAAGCGCCGGTGGTGGGAGCATCGGTTCCTGGATGGTTCTTTCACCAGCCAAAAGCGGGGTCTCATAAACCAGTTGAGCACCGGCGGCACCGGCAGGGACTGTTCGCCCACCAGGCCACGGTCCCATGGGTGCGGGTTCCGGGGATGGTCCCCATACGTCCCAAGGTCTCATCCCGGGAACGCCTTTACCCGGTGCGAGAGATTCAACGTATGCCTGCGATTGTGCAACGGCCTTCCCGATGAGCTGCTGCTCGGTTGCGGTATATGGAATCTGTTGCCGCGCGAGCCATTGACCGGCTTCGGATGCCATGAACTGTTCCTGCGTCTGGATGATCCCCGCCTCTTCCTGCGGCATGGTGAGCCGTGGCTGCGAGCCGGTGCTCCTCGGAGTGTAATACTCGATATCAAGTAGATCAATCTTTCCGCCTGGCCCCGGGGTCGCTCCGGGGCGAAGCCCCGCAGGGGTAGTTACCCGCTGGATGTTCTCGATGCCGCCCCGGACTCTTCCCGTAATCCCTTCAACGGTCTGCGAGAGTGGTGAGGG
>Ga0315295_10005542_pt1 | contig 10766 bp, 13 predicted proteins | sample YL17G14_0_MG_FD_204453 | JGI IMG/M metagenome (GOLD analysis project Ga0315295, IMG submission 204453) | Sediment microbial communities from Yellowstone Lake, YNP, Wyoming, USA - YL17G14_0 | ecosystem: Environmental > Aquatic > Freshwater > Lake > Sediment | place: USA: Wyoming | collected...
TATGTTTCAAAAACAATATAAACTTAACTTTCTAAACCGCAGCTCCTTACGCCATAACTAAAATAAAAAGAGAGGGTTGCGAAAATCCTCTCTTTTAAAATGGTGCCGAGGAGAAGAATCGAACTTCCCACGCCGGCCTTTTCAGGGCCGCGCTCTACCACTGAGCTACCTCGGCAAAAGCTATTTTTGCGTACCTAACCTTTTTACCACAAACGGAGAAAAAAGCAAGTAGATTAAGAAGTAGGTGAATAAAGTAATGCCCGCCTTCCTGTAGAAGGCAGCCAGAACAAGAATGCCAAATAGAAATAATACCGCAGGTATTGTTTTTCTTCCCAGAAATCTCTTCAAGCCGTCCAGGTTTAAATACCGTATTCGCGAAACCATAAGGTACGCAAGCAGCAGAACAAGGACCACAAATATGATCGGGGTAAACCGTGCGGATAGTATCCCTGGCATAAATTCCGGGATCTGCAGGTGGTCTTGCTTTCTGTATATCAGTATGAATGAAGCCAGAATCCCCCCGCTCATAGTAGTTGGTAAACCGATAAAGTAGTTCCTCATCTTTTCTTTTGGAGTAATGTTGTATTTAGCGAGCCTGAATACACTACAAACCAAATATACAAATAATGCCGTGACCGCCCAAGCATAAAAATCTTTGTAAATAAAAACGTAACCCAGGATTGACGGAGCGATGCCGAATGAAACCACATCAACCAACGAATCCAGCTCCTCCCCGAAACCGCTCGGGATAGGATTCAGGCGCGCAACCTGCCCGTCCAGGCCGTCAAACACCACCGAAAGGATTATTGCCCAGGCGGAAAACGTAAAATGATTTTCAAGAGACAAAATAACAGAAACAAAACCGCAAAAAAGACTGGCCGTTGTAAGCAGATTGGCAAGAAAGTTTATCATTTAAGCTCCTTTTTTGATAACACCTTTACAAAACAAAAGATGGTCAGCCCCAGAATAAAAATCAAAAATAGTGGCGTCACATCAAAGGTGTACCTAATAAGAATGAGGAAACAAAAGGCCGACTGCCGAACCAGCGACAGCCATGATGATCCCGAGGCGCGAGCCCCACGAATCCCTTGTTTTAACTTTGTTCATCGAACCAATTTTCCAGTTTATTTAAAGTTTGCTCAACTTCCGGGCTTAATTTATCTCCAAAGGCGGTGCTTTTAGGCTGAATACCCAAAACAATTATATCTACCTGTAAATTGCTTTGCAAGTAATTTATGGCCAGCGACAGCGACGCATTATGCGTGGAAAACAGATTCACCGTTTTTATCTCTTCTCCCTCTAAAACCCTGAACTCTCCGGGCCTGCCGCCGAAGTCCACAGCATCGATCATTACCACCGTATTGGGCTTATCTTTAATAATCTTTCCGAGATAATTCTCGGGGCTGGGTCCAGCATCGTAAACAGTAAAGGGCGCCTTGTCTTTAATGCGGCTTGCCAGAAGTGAACCTATGCCATCATCGCTTGAAAGAGTGCTGCCGATTCCTAGAATAACTACTTTATCAGACAGGTGCGCCGCCAGATGCTCTAAATCATCCATTTACATATTTTTAAGGGCTTCCTGGACTAGGGGCAGGATCCCTTCAGCCTCATCCTTGGCTAACCTTCCCAGTTTTGCAAACGCAAATTCACCTTCCCTGTTCTTGATTTCTCTGACGATCTGAATCTTTTTCGGCCCGTTATTGTAAGAGTAGACACTGACAACGATCTTGCCCGAGTCATTCTCAAACTCCTTGGCAAACAGCTGTTCGTCCAGGCTTGCGTCGTAAGGCATATCTTTCTCCTTTCCCTCCTTCGCCTTTTAATAGTCCTGTTATAGCTCTAAAAGGCTTCGAAGGACTTCGCTATACTTGTTTTATTTTTGTGCTCGCTTAGAATTTCTTTCCGTGCCGGTAAGGACGGTTTTTGTTATACTCTATCTTCTTAAGAAGCGCCTTTTCCAGATCGATCTTGCGGGCTCCGCAGTAATCAAAAATACGGATGCAGCAATCTGCGAGTTCTTCTGCAACTGCATCTTTATTGCCGTGATTCCGCATCGATTCAAGCGCCTCAGATAGCTCCGAGTGCATCAGGGCGATCAATTCTCCTTCATTGCGGTCCTCTTTCCACCAGCCCTTCTCTCTGGCAATGCGATGGCACTCCTCGATAAACTCTTTTATGTCCCAGTTCTGTTTATTTTTCATCAGTATCCCCTTCCAGGGCAGAAAACACCTTATCGCCTATCAATTCCTTGGCATAGGAGCTTGGACTTGATACTTGGATCTCGGTATTTGAGGCATCCAGCTCCTTGAAGAATAATCCGACCGGAGTCGTATCTTTGCTTGATACGAATACAGCGATCATGCCCTTATTCTTTGCATAAATATAGGCCCCGATATCTTTGAGGATTTTCTGCGTCTTATCATAGCAGGCATTAAAGCCGTAATTAAAAGACCTGCTCAGCGCATCCTTTCTCGAGGCTTCAATATCTTTTGTTGAGACTCCGATAAGGCACCTGCCGCCTTCCTTTATCGCTGCACAACCAAATAAACCAACAACCCAATAACTCAATAACCCAATAAAGAGAATTCGTTTTACGCCTCTCATTGCTCCTCCTTTTCTATTCAAAAACAAGCTGCTTGATCTTATCCAGGTTCCTGCGCGCCTCTTCCTCGCCCCTGCGGGCGAATTCTTCAGCGCGATGCAGTTCCAGCCAGAATAAACCGGTTGTATCCGGATGCAGTACCACGTCCGCAAGCTGCGCCTCTTTCTGCGCAACCTCTGATTGAAGTATTTCAATGCTGCTGAATATATAATCGAGGATATTCGTTTTAAACCTGCTTCTCAGGTGCTCTCCCAGGCCAAGCCATTTCTTTTTCCTGGCAACCTCGGGCAAGCCGACTGTCATCTCTCCTTTTATCTTATCGTACTGGCGCATGATATCTTCTCTGGAGGGAGTGACGTTTACGGCGATAATCTTCTTGACACCCATCTTTAACAATGCTTCCGTGGGTAAAGGATAAATCACGCCTCCGTCAAAAAGTAATTCCTCCTTGAACTTGAAAGGAGCAAATACGCCTGGCATGGCAATGCTTGCCATTATCGCATCGACGAGCGGCCCCTTATCCAGGATGCGCGGCTCTTTACGTTTAACGTCGCTTGCGATGATCTTTAATGGGAGTTTCACATCATAAAAAGTCTTATTCCCGAATTGCCTCTTCAGGAACCTGCGTAATTTATTGCCCTTGACAAACCCCAGGACCGGTATTGTCAGGTCTATGAGGCTCCATATGCTTTTAGGCGCCTTAAATTCCTTGGCGATCTCAAGTATCTCTGAGCTGGACTTTCCGGTCGCCCATAGCGCGGCAATAAGCGAGCCGATACTTGAACCGACGATCATGTCTATGGGTATCTTCTCTTCCTCGATCACCTTTATGACTCCTACGTGACAGAAACCATACCCCACGCCTACCCCGAGGACAAGCCCCACCTGGCAGTCTCCGATATCCCGGGCGATCCTGCGCACTGCCTTGGAATATTCGCAATCGGGAGTATCCAGGACAAGCCTCTCCTGCGCCTCAAAATCTATCTTAGGCAGAGTTGCAAATACAGGGCGCCCCAGGACCTCGACTTGCTCAGCATGGCTAAGCCTGGAGAGCTTGTATTCATTGATGATGACTTTTATTTTTTCTTCCTGAAAATCAAACTCCTCTTTCAGCCTTTCTGTCAGGTGACTGGTCCTTTTTAGATCCACCGGATCAGAGCTGCTTAGAATATGTATTAGATCAGACTGGTTCAGTATGCTGAATATCGACCTGTCCATCGAAGAAGGCAAGTCAAGGATCAGGTAATGGTAATCATTGACTAATAAACTCAAGATACCCAGTACCCTCTTGACGCAAGATTCATCGTCAGGGGTGTAATGAAAACATGCTATATCAATACCGAATCTGCTTTTGACGATAAAATCCTTTACTGCCCTCGGGTTGTCTAAAGTAGGACTGGATAAGAGAGCGGCATTTATGTCTTCGACCTCCAGCCTCTTCGGCAGGCTGTGTATTTTATCTGTCGGGGCGATATCCAGTATAATAACTGACTTGTGCGCCTCTTTATTAAGACTCAGGGATAGATTCAACGCATAGACAGTCTTACCTGCCTGGGAATAGGAACTGAAAACTGAAATAATCGTGCTCTCAAAAATAGTCTTTAAGTGCAGGTCCTTGCGTTTCAGGCGGCGCGATAAAGTCTTGCTCAGATCAACGGCTAATTTCGGGATGCTGTTGATTATGAATTCGAAATTTTCTTTGTTGATGGATAGAATCAGACAGTCATTGATGGCTTTTGCCGTCACGGAGTGGGGCTCTCCGGTAAGAAGCGAGATTATGCCGAAGTATTTGCCGCGGTGAAGGTACTCTAAGATTGACTGGTTTCCTTTTGCATCCTGGGAGTATACCACAACCCTGCCCAGGACGATGCAATAAAGGGCAGAGGGCGTGGAGCCCTCCTTATAAATGACCTGGCCTTTTTTAAACTCCACGAATGCGCTTCTCTCATTGACCAGGGCCAGCTCATCCTGTGATAAATCCGTAAATAACGGAATTTCGCGCAAAATAAGATCTTTGTCTATCGAGTTCATTAAAGAATCCCTGTCTTGCAAACCTCTGCTAAATTTCTAGCGCTCTGCCTCACAGAGCGCCGATAAGTCCCGTAATCCACATCGATCAGCCCGAAACGCGGGCTAAACCCCTTATCCCATTCGAAATTATCCAATAGCGACCAGTAGATATAGCCCAAAACACTTACTCCCTTATCCATCGCGCGCTTCAGGCTCTTTAAATGCTCGGCAATATACTCCCACCTTAAATCATCGTCCTGGGTACAGATCCCGTTTTCAAGAATGAATACAGGCAGATGATACTTTTTTAATTTTATCAGCAAGTCGTATAAGCCTTCGGGATAAACATCCCAGCCAATAGAGTTCTTTCGGCGGGGGTCATGATTTCTCTTGCACACATCCAGCACCAGATGGTTTGGGCCCCAACTTTCTACATCCACCAGCTGCCGCGTATAGTAATTGACGCCGATAAAATCCAGAGTGTGGCTGCTGATCAGTTTCTCGATTACGCTAAAATTAAACCATCTCTCTCTTAAATAAACGGCTATTCTGTTCTTTAAAGTCTTGCTGCAGGGAACAAACGCCTGGAGACTCTCGGCAATACTTATATAAGGAATGACTAGGTTTTTTTTCCTATAAATATCCCGGATGAGCCTGTACGCCCCGGCATGCGCAGCCAGTAGGTTGCTTGTGACTTGCTCTGCTTTTCTGTATGATTTCTCCTGAGGTGGCCAGACGCCAAGGATATACGAATGGTATGTATAGACATTCGGCTCATTTATCGTCACCCAGAAACGCACCTTATCTGCCAGGGCCTCTACGACTTTCTCTGCAAAGCGCAAAAAATGTTTTTCGGCTTTTATATTCAACCATCCCCCTTGCTTGGCAAGCCATACAGGATTAGTAAAGTGATGCAGGGTTACAACAGGCTCGATATTGCGTTCTTTTAAAGCAAGGATCACATTCTTATAATGCTCTAATTCCTTATCAGAGAATCTGCCTTCTTCCGGCTCAATACGGCTCCATTCTAAGGAAAGCCGGTGCGCGTTGTGATTTAGCTCCTTGGCTAAATCAAAATCCTGCCTGTAAAGTTCGTAGTGCCGGCAGGCATCTCCGGAAGCTTCTTTGCCAACCTTCCTCTCCCACTCCCACCAGTCGGCATTGGAGTTACCCCCTTCAACCTGGTAGGCAGAGGTTGCCGCGCCCCATAAGAAATTGTGTGGAAATCTATGCATATCGTCGGACACACAACCCCGCACCTTTTATATATTCTAGTAATTTTAATTCTTCGATTATTAAAATTAGTTGAATACTAAAAAGGTGCGGGGTAAGTTCGGACATATGACTTATGTCGCACTACGTGCTCCATAAGTCATGTCCTCACTTATTATACCTCTAGAAATGAAAAATCCCAGTATATTTTACTGGGATTTTTATTCCCGCTGCATCATCCAGTTCTACAGCGGAATCCCGCCTAAATTTTAATAGCTGTGCGGGAAAAAAATGGCCGATAAAGGTTTGTGATGCTTCTTATTTCAACACTGCTGCTTGATCGACCTTCACTTCGGCAACCCAAGCTACCATATCATCACTGCGTGCCTAACTACTCTTTTCTTGCCTCATCTCCTATCAGAGTACGGCTTCGCAAGATGATTTAGGTCTGTGGCTTTGCGCCCCCACCTTTCGGTGGGTTTACCTTTATCGGCAATATAAGTATACAACAAAATTACACTCTTTTCAAGACTGCCTTACCTTTTCTGGGAAGGCGCTGTAGTTGACTGCGTAGTCGGATTCAGATACTTGCTTAATGCTGCCCAGGTCTTCGGCCCGACTTTGCCATCAGCCTCAAGTCCGGCTGCCTTCTGGAATTCCGTGATCGCCTTCTTGGACATGGGGCCGATTTTTCCGTCGATAACCCCGGAATAGTGACCGGCATTCTTCAATGCTGTCTGGATCTCCGTTGAAGCGGGCTTATAGGGGCCAGCCGGAGGCAATGGCTCTAATTTTGGTGCTGGAGCCAACGCAGGAACAGCAGGCGCAACAACTGGCTGCGCAGCAACTGCCTTTGTTTCAACCGGCTTTGCTCCGGGAAGCGAAACAGGGCTTACTGAGCTAAGTGCTTCCATGGAAATCTGTTCGGTCTCCTCAAGTCCTGTCTCTTTCTTTGCGCAACCAGCCATATGCGCGCAGAAAGAAAGCAATGCAAGAATAACTAAAAGTCTTCTCATCACTTTCTCCTTTCTTTTTATTCTATGTTTTAACAAAATCCCGAAAACCCTAAGTAATCTCTATAAATCCTTGATAGCCGGATAGAAAATATTTATCAGCATAAAAAATACGGCGCAGGCAACGCCGCTTATTAAGACCGTCAGAGAAACTCCGAATGCCTGGCTCAACCCACCTGCGATCAGATTGCCAAAAGGCATGAATCCTGCAAAAGTTATCATAAACACGCTCATCACCCTGCCGCGGAATGCGTCCGGTACCCTTGACTGCAATATCGTATTGATGAGTGCGACTGCGCTGACGCTAGTACCTCCCAATAAAACCAGAACAGCCAGAGATAATACAAATATCTTGGACATTGAAAACAATATCAGGCAAAAGGAGTAGATCATTGAAGAATAGATCAGGAATTTCCCCTTGTATTTAAAATCTCCTAGGCGCGCCAGGATCAGCGCCCCGATCAGCGCCCCAAGCCCAGCAAAAGACATGAGTAAGCCCAGACCTTTTACTCCCACTCTTAAGATATCATTGGCAAAAATAGGCATGAGTATCACGTAGGATAAGCCGAACAAACTCACCATGCCCACCATGGCTATCAATACCAGTATGATCCGGTTGCTTCTTACATAATCAAGCCCTTCTTTCAAATCTTTTGCAACAGGCTTCTTGCTGCGTTCCTGCATGGTGCCATTCACTCTTATCAATAAAAGGGCGATGATAACCGCAAAGAAACTTATTCCGTTAATATAGAAACAACCGCTCATGCCGATGCTGGCAACCAGTATGCCTGCAAGGGCAGGCCCGATGATGCGGCTTGAATTAAAAGCAACTGAATTGAGGGCTATGGCATTGGGTAGATGTGCTTTACCCACAAGCTCTACTACCACCGCCTGCCTACTTGGCGCATCAAATGCCATGACTACTCCGTTAAGAAGAGCGATCAACATTATTTGGGAAGGAGTTATCAACCTCAAATGCGTCAGCGCTGCCAGGAGAAATGCCAGCATCATGAAGGCGCTCTGGGTCCAAATAAGGATTTTTCTTTTATTCACCCTGTCAGCCAATACCCCGCCCAATAGAGAAAAAAGCAGAAGCGGGATCGTGCTAAGGAAACCTACAAAACCCAGAAGAAACGCTGAATGAGTCAGCTGAAACACTAACCAGCTCTGGGCAGTTGTCTGGATCCAGGTGCCGATAAGCGAAACCAGCATCCCAAACCAGTAGATCCTAAAATTTCTTACCTTCAGGGAGTGAAACATGTCAGGATTTAATCACTGCCTCTCTCCTGCAGCGGGGGCAAAGGACCTTTATGCGCTCAGGACGCAAGACTTCCGGCTCCTTTTTAGAAGTAAATTTTTCTCTCAGGGCAAAACCGAGCCTAGATAAATAAAAAAGTATCAGTGATGAATTGGAGAAGCTTAAAGGGCCCAGCCGGTCAGAGACCCATACATACTGGTCGTATGGCACGATGGGCTCTTTGCAGCAATCGCAGGTAATAAACTCTTTTTCTATCCCGTTCTTGAGCTCTTCTCTTTTTTCGGTAGTGGCAAAATCAAATTCCTGGGAAAGGATTATTCCTTTTGAAGTCGGGCAATTTGCCTGGCATTGGCCGCAGAAGATGCATATATCCCAGTGGACAATAATTTTCCTCACGGCCTTTCCTTCATTGACTTCATCCACAAACTCAAGAGCCCCCGAAGGACATACCTGGACGCAAGCGGTGCATCCCATGCAATCCTCATCATGCAAATAAGGCCTGCCGCGGAACCGCTCATATGGCGTATGCGGCTTAAAAGGGTACCTGGAAGTGTAGGGCCCCTTGATTAAGGCCTTGATCGCTTCTTTTAACTCGCGCAGCTTAGGATAACGCACTTTCATCCTCTTTGTATTGATCGCAGACAGAATCCTTGCACAATTTCACACCGGATTTATGGGCGCTTCGCGCCAGGACATGCGCTGAAACAGGCGCAGTCAGGACCAAAAATAATATGCATAAAAGCGCCTTTACGCCGGCTGCGGTAAAACCCTTGTATAAAAATAAGCCGAAAAGAATGCTGGAGGTCCCCAGGGTCACGCATTTGATCGAAGAATGCAGCCGGTTGTAGACATCGGGGAATCTGACCAGGCCAAGGCAGCCGAGAAAATCAAAAGCCAGTCCCACGGCAATAAATATAAAACCTACTATCTCATTCATCAAAACCCCTTCCTTCCAGGTATTTCCCTAGCGCCAGTATCGAAATAAAGCTCTGCAGGGCCCAGGCAATGCCGATATCAATATACCAGTCCCTTCCCGTCGGAATTCCTAAAATCGCGCAGAAACCGATGACTATAATCCCCAGTATATCCAGAGCTACCGCCCTGTCAGCAGGCGTAGGCCCTCTTAATACTCGCCAGAGCGCTAGTGCTGCGCTAAGGATCAGAATGAAAAACGCTCTTTTTAAAAGGACTGATTGCCATTCCAGCAAGGATGGTATTGGAAAAAAGAAAATCAGGGTGAATACCGCTGCCAAAACCAATAATCCTATTAACCAGCGCAATCTTCTCATTCAAAAATCCTTTTTAATATGCGTTCAAATCTGGCAACGATTATCTCAGTTGCCTCCTGCGGGTCTTTAGTCTTTACATCTACCCAGTGAATATAAAGGAACCCTCTCTCCTTATCGATGTCTACGGTCATAGTTCCGGGTTTTAGCGTAAGCGAATTAGCCAGGAATGTCAAAGCGGTGTCTGATTTAAGCGAGGTCTTCACTCTTACGATGCCCGGCTTTATCGGCAAGTCCGGATGAAAGACCCTGTAAGCTCCGTCGAGGTTAGCCTTCAGGCACTCCCAGGCAAAAAGCGGAATATAATAAATAATCCAGAGATATCTCCATGGCCGCCTGAATATTTTCGGTTTATTCTCAAATAGATCTGCGGTCATAAAGGAAACGAGCAGGCCGACCAGGACCCCAAGGATAAGATGTTCTGAGCCTACCAGCCAGTTCAAAAACATCCAGGTCAAGAAAGCCGAAATAAATAAAAGTATTTTGATCTTCATCTTATTGAAGCATGCCAAAAACCGTTTCCTTGTAAAGAGAGCCCTGCACTAAAACATTTGTAGCGTTCTCTAAAATCGCCCTGAATTCCGGAAGAAGCATGAATCCTGCGATAAGGCAGACTACCGCAAGAGCCAGCATTGGCAGTTTCATTGATAACGGGACATCCTTTACCTTCTCATTTGAAGCATCCAGTTTGCCCAAGAAAGCAAAGGTCTGGAATTTCAAATAATATACGAGAGTAATGATGCTCGTGAGGCAAGCGATCCCGGCCATCCAGAAATATCCTGCCTGCACCGCGGCAATGATTATGATCAGCTTGCTCCAGAATCCGCCGAAAGGCGGTATGCCCGATATACTCATCGATCCTACCAGGCTCGTTCCACCGGTAAAGGGAAGCTTGGAATTGAGCCCGCCCAGCTTATCCAGATTGCGCTTTCCGGTTGAATATTCTATTGCGCCCGCATCAAGGAAAAGCAAGGGTTTAAAAATCGCGTGATTAAAAAGATGGAACAATCCGCCCAATATCGCAAGCGGCGTACCGATTCCCAAAGCAAAAATAATGTAACCTACCTGGCTGATGCTGGAGTAGGCAAACATCCTTTTAATGTCATTCTGTGCAATCGCTAGCAGGGCACCGACGACCATGGATATTATCCCCAGAGCTACCATGATGAAAAGCACCTTGCTCGACGTGCCAAACACGTTAAAGAAGATCCTGGAGAGCGCATAAATCCCAAGGGTCTTGATAAATACTCCGGAAAGAATCGCTGAAACAGGTGAAGGCGCAGATGAATGCGCATCGGGCAGCCACGCATGAAACGGTACGAGTGCCGCCTTTAAACCGAAACCGGCTAAAAATAATACAGAGACAAAGCCGATCAATATGCCGC
>Ga0315295_10005543_pt1 | contig 10765 bp, 9 predicted proteins | sample YL17G14_0_MG_FD_204453 | JGI IMG/M metagenome (GOLD analysis project Ga0315295, IMG submission 204453) | Sediment microbial communities from Yellowstone Lake, YNP, Wyoming, USA - YL17G14_0 | ecosystem: Environmental > Aquatic > Freshwater > Lake > Sediment | place: USA: Wyoming | collected...
TCCATCTCGTCCAGGGACAGCTGCCCGGGAAGCGCGGCGCGGTACTTGTCGAGGACCAGGTCGATTCCCTGGCGGATGTACTCCGCCACCGGCACCTTGGTGCGGTCGTTGAGCAGCTTCAGGCGCTCGTCCTGCTCGGGCGTGATGTAGACCGTGGTCGAGATCTTCTTCCGGGCCATGCGTGGAGCGAAGCTATGTGACCACGCATGTAGTGTCAATTTCGTGGGGCGGCGACCGCCTCGCGTTCGCCTCGCAACCCGGGGCGTCCGGGGCGCGTCCGGCTGCACCGCTTCAGCGCCGGCCTCTCGCGGGGATGGCGTCGGCCCGCACCTCGCTACGTCGGTGCCCGTGCCCTGCCGCGCCCCTCACCTCCTGCTCGCAGCCGCCCTCCCCCTCCTCTCCTGCGCCGCTCCGGCGCCCCATCCCCGCGCCGTCGATCAGGTCCGGCGCGGCTACCAGCATCTCGCCGCAGGCGACCTCGAGCGCTCCGAGGTGGCCTTCGAGCACGCGCTGGAGATGGCACCCGAGCTGGCCGAGGCCCGCAGCGGCCTGGGCGTGGCCCTTCGAGCCGCCGGACGCGCGCCGGAGGCGCTCGTCCAGTTCGACCTCGCCCTCTCCGCCGACCCCGACCTCGCCGAGGCCCACGTGAACCGCGCTGAGTCGCTCGCCGCGCTCGGCTTCCCGGAGGAGGCCGAGGCCGCCTTCGCCGACGCCCTTCGCATCGACCCCGACCAGGTCCCGGCGCGACTCGATCGGGCGCGCCTCCTGGCCCGCCGGGGCGCCGCCGCCCGCGGCGAGGAACGCACGACCCTTCTCCTCAGGGCCCGGCGTGACCTCCTGCACGCGCTCGAGGCCCGCCCGGACCTGGCGCTCGCCCACCACGACCTCGGCTGGGTGGACTGGCTGCGAGGAGACCTGGCCGGAGCGGCGGCGAGCTACGAGCGGGCGGTGCGCCTCGACCCGGGCATGTTCGAGGCGCGGCTGGGGGCCTGCGCCGCCCGGGCACTCGGGGGGCCCTGCGCCGATGGGGCAGCGTCCTGCCGGCGCTGCGTCGGCGCCGCTCCGCCAGGCTCTCCGGCGGCCGCTCGCTGCCTCGCCCTGCTCGACGCCGTGTCCGGCTGCCCGGCCGGGTCCACCGAGAAGACGGAAGGGCACGAAGAAGGGGCGCCGGCTCGAGCCAGCGCCCCTCGGTGAATCGGGTCCCGACGCCCCCGGGGAGAGCTACTTCACCTGCCAGGTGTCGGCGTCGGAGAGGAACTTCACGAGCGACGAGTCGCCCTTCTTCGCCTTGGCGGCCTTGATCATGTCCCAGGTCATCTCGTCGGCGGTCGGCTTGCGGACGTCGCGGAAGATGCCGATGGGCGTGGGGAAGCCGGCGCGGTCGGACAGGTTGGCCATCATGAAGGCGATGGTCGGGTCGTTGCGGGTCGGGTCGTGCACCAGGATGTCCTTCTCGGTGATCCCGTCCTCGCCGATGGTGACCACCTGCAGCTCGGCCTTCTGCCCGTCGAAGCGGATCCCCTTCTTGTTGTCCTTGCCGAAGACGAGCGGCTTGCCGGCCTCCATGCGAAGGATGGCCTCGGTCTTCACGGCCTTGTCGGTGAGGAAGGTGTAGGCGCCGTCGTTGAAGACCGGGCAGTTCTGGAAGACCTCGACGAAGGTGCTGCCCTTGTGGGCCGCGGCTGCGGCGACGACGACGCCCATGTGCGCGCCCTCGACGTCGATGGAGCGGGCCACGAAGGTCGCGCCCGAGCCCAGGGCGAGTGCCGGGGCGTTGAACGGGTAGTCGGGAGAGCCGTGCGGCGTGGTCTTGGTCTTCTGTCCCAGCAGGGAGGTCGGGGAGACCTGCCCCTTGGTGAGGCCGTAGATGCGGTTGTTGAACATCAGCACCTTGATGTCCAGGTTGCGCCGCATGGTGTGGATGAAGTGGTTGCCGCCGATGGCGAGCGCGTCGCCGTCGCCGGTGATCACCCAGACCATCAGCTCCGGACGCGAGACCTTGAGGCCGGAGGCGAAGGAGGGCGCGCGGCCGTGCAGCGTGTGCATCCCGTAGTTGTTCATGTAGTACGGGAAGCGCGACGAGCAGCCGATGCCGGAGACGAAGACGATGTTCTCGCGGGCCACGCCCACGTTGGGCATGGCCTTCTGGACCTGGTTGATGATCGAGAAGTCGCCGCACCCGGGACACCAGCGCGGGTCGACTCCGGACTCGAAGTCCTTCTTGGTGTAGGTGGGGACGGGATTCTGGGTCTGGCCGTTGGCGCTCATGGTCGTGTCGTTCCTTCCGGGCCTAGCCCAGGATCTCGTTCACCTTGGCGGTGAGCTCACTGATCTTGATCGCCTTGCCGTTGATCCGGTTGAACTGCAGCGGATCGAGACCCGGGAAGGACATGCGCAGGTAGTTGGCCAGCTGGCCGTCGTTGACCTCGGGGACGAGCACCTTCCTGTAGGCCTTCAGCACCGAGCCGAGGTTCTTCGGCAGCGGGTTGAGCCAGCGGAGGTGCACGTGACCGACCTTCTTGCCCTGGCCGCGGAGCCTCGTGGCGGCGCCGCGGACCGAGCCGTAGGTGCCGCCCCAGGAGAGGAGCAGCAGGTCGCCGGTGGGCTCCCCGTCGACCTCGACGTCGGGGACGTCCTCGATGACGTTGCGGATCTTCTGGGCGCGGGTCTTCACCATCTTCTCGTGGTTCATGCCGTCGTAGGACACCATGCCCGACATGGAGTCCTTCTCGAGGCCGCCGATGCGGTGCTCGAGCCCTGCGGTGCCCGGGATCGCCCAGGGGCGGATGAGCTTGGCGTCGCGCAGGTACGGCATGTACTGGCCGTTGTAGTTGGGCGTGGTCTGGTACTTCACCTGGAAGGGCTTGAGCTCGCCCTCCTCCGGGATGCGGAACGGCTCGGATCCGAAGCCCAGGTACCCGTCGGTGAGCAGCAGCACCGGGGTCATCCACTTGGTGGCGATCTGGAAGGCCTCGATGGTGGCGTGGAAGCAGTCCGCCGGGCTGCGCGCCGCGATGACCGGCATGGGTGCCTCTCCGTGGCGGCCGAAGATCGCGATGTAGAGGTCGGACTGCTCGGTCTTGGTGGGCATGCCCGTCGAGGGACCGCCGCGCTGCACGTCGATGACCACGAGCGGGAGCTCGGCGATCACGGCGAGGCCGAGCATCTCGGACTTGAGCGCGAGGCCCGGGCCGGAGGTGGTGGTCACGCCCAGCGAGCCACCGAAGGAGGCGCCGATGGCCGAGCCGATGCCGGCGATCTCGTCCTCGGCCTGGTAGGTCACGACCCCCATGTCCTTGAAGTACGAGGAATCCTGGAGGATCTCGGTGGCCGGCGTGATGGGGTAGCTGCCCAGGAAGACCTGGCGACCGGTGAGCTTGGCCACCGCGGCCAGCGCCAGCGCGGCGGCGCCGTTGCCGGTGACGTTCCGGTAGGTGCCCGGGGCCAGCTTGGCGGCCGGGACCATGTACTGCGAGAGCAGGAGCTCGGTGGTCTCGCCGAAGGCGTGGCCGGCCATGAAGACCTTGACGTTGGCCTCGGCGATGTCCGGCTTCTTGGCGAACTTCTCCCGGATGTTGTCGAGCTGCACGTCGGTGGGGCGGCTGTAGAGCCAGTACATGATGCCGAGCGCGAAGTAGTTCCTGCAGCGGGCGATCTCCTTGTTGGAGAGCCCCGACCCGGCCAGCGCGGCCTGGGTGAGCTTGTCCATGTCGACGGAGACCACCTTGTAGTTCTTCTTCAGCGCGGCGTCGTCGAGCGGGTTCGACTTGTAGCCGGCCTTCTCGAGGTTCCCCTCGTTGTACGCGCCGCTGTTGGTGATGAGGATGCCGCCCGACCGGAGGTCCTGGAGGTTGGTCTTCAGCGCGGCCGGGTTCATGGCCACGAGGACGTCGGGCTGGTCGCCCGGCGTGAAGATGTCCTTCGAGCCGAAGTTGACCTGGTAGCCCGAGACGCCGGCCAGCGAGCCGGCGGGGGCGCGGATCTCGGCGGGGAAGTCCGGGAAGGTCGCGAGGTCGTTGCCGGCGATGGCGGAGGCCTTGGTGAACTCGGAGCCGACGAGCTGCATGCCGTCGCCGGAATCGCCGACGAATCGGATCGTGACGCTGTCGACCTGCTCCACCGGCCGGGTCTTTCCAGTGTTGGGTTGCACGTCGTTCGTCTCCTTGAAGGGGCCTTGGCAGGCGCCAAGGGGGCACACTTGATGCCGCATCGCTCCGGCCTTGTCAAGGTTGGAAACCGGGGCGCCAAGCTCCGAACCGCCCGCAACCATTGCGCGATTCGGAGGAGATGGCCTGATCGTGATCAGGTTTCCGGGAACATCTTCCCGGGGTTCAGGATGCCGAGTGGATCGAAGACGGCCTTCAGGCGCCGCTCCACACCGACGAGCGCGGCTCCCTGCTCGTACTCGAGAAAGTCGCGCTTGGCGAGGCCCACTCCGTGCTCCCCGGTGATGGTCCCCCCGAGGTCCACGGCGCACCTCAGGATCTCCCCCACCGCGGCGTCGGCCGCGGGGCGCTCGCGCTCCTCGTCGAAGAGGACGTTGGCGTGGAGGTTCCCATCCCCGGCGTGGCCGTAGGTCGCCACCAGCAACCCGTGCTTCCTCCCGATCTCCCGGCAGCGGGCCACCATCTCCGGGATCCTCGAGCGCGGCACCGCGATGTCCTCGGAGAGCTTGAGTGGATGCAGCTTGCGGAGGCTCACCGAGAGGTACTTGCGGGTCTCCCAGATGTCGCGCCGCTGCGCCTCGTTCTGGGCCACGATGACCTCGCCCGAGGCGCTTCCCTGGACCATCCCGGCGACGCGTGCCATCTCGGCGAAGACCTGCTCCTCGTCGTTTCCGTCGGTCTCGACGAGCAGCGCTGCACCCGCCCCGGGGGGGAACTGGAACGGGGATCCCTTCGCGATGGCCTGCACCGACACGTCGTCGATGAGCTCCAGGCAGCGCGGGATCACCCCCCCGGCGAGCACGCGGCTGGCCGCGGCGGCGGCGGTCGTCACGTCGGGGAAGCAGACCAGGGCCGTGGACACGTGACGCGGCCTGGGCAGCAGCTTCACGGTGACCTCGGTGACGATCCCGAGCGTTCCCTCGCTGCCCACGAAGAGCGCTGTCAGGTCGTACCCGGCCACGCCCTTGATGGTCTGGCGCCCCACCCGGAGGATCTCGCCGGTCGGGATCACCACCTCGAGTCCCAGCACGTACTCGCGGGTCACGCCGTACCTGAGGGCGCGCGGGCCTCCGGCGTTCTCGGCCACGTTCCCGCCGATGGAGCAGAGGTCCAGGGAGTTGGGATCGGGTGGGTAGAAGAGGCCGTGCTTCTCCACCTCGGCCTGGAAGACGCCGGTGATCACTCCTGGTTGAAGGCGAGCCGTGAGATCGGCCGGTCGGATCTCGAGGATGCGGCTCATCCGCTCCACCGAGACCGCGATCCCGCCTTGGATGGCGAGCGAGCCGCCCGACTTCCCGCTCCGCGCTCCCACCGGCACCACCGGAACCCGATGCCGGGAGGCGATGGCGAAGATCGTCCGCACCTCCTCGGCCGACTCGGCCAGCACGGTGACGTCGGGGGGAAAGACGCCCAGGTCCGATTCGTCCTTGCCGTACCCGGCCAGCCGCTCGGCGTCGAGGACCAGCCGGCCTTCCGGGAAGGCATCCCGCAGCTCGCGCAGCGCAGCAGCCACCGCCGGCGGCGTTCCCCTCGTCACCCGAAGACCTCCACGTCACTCCCGGTCATCGCATCGGGCGCCTCGGCCGCGCAGAATCCCACCACCCGCGCGACGTCCTCCGGCGACATGGCCGGCGGGAACGGGGTCTGCGCCAGCATCCGGGTGTCGACGCTCCCGGGGGAGACCGTCATCACCTGGATCCCGTCCGGCTTCAGCTCCTCGGCGAGGCTCCTGGCGAAGCCGATGAGTCCCCACTTGGATGCGTTGTACGCCGAGGCCTCGGGTGTCCCCAGGTGGCCGGAGATGGAGGCGATGCCGATGATCCGCCCCCGGCGACGCGTCCGCATCCCGGGAACGACGGCGCGGCAGGCGAGGAAGGCGCCGGTGAGGTTCACCTCCAGCACCCGCCGGAACGCCTCCGGCCGCATTGCCTCGACCCGCCCCCGTTCCAGGACGCCGGCGGCGAGCACGAGCACGTCGCACGGGCCGGCCGAGCGCTCGTGGTCGAGGAGCAATCGGCCCACGTCCTCCTCGCTCGTGACGTCACCGGCCACGGCGTGCGCGGCGCCCCCCTCGCGGACCACCCGGTCGAGCTCGGAGGCGGACCGCGCGAACACGGTGACGCGGGCGCCGCGGCGCGTGAGGTCGTGGGCCACCGCCGCACCGATGCCCCTTCCACCGCCGGTGACGATGGCGGTGCGCCCGTCGAGACGGCCCGTCACCGCCGCCGCCTCACCGGCCTCGCCGTCGGCCCATCCCCGGCGGCCAGGCGCAGGACCCGCCTCTGCCATGCCGCGTCTCCCTCCATCTCCCCGGCGAAGGCCTGGCTGTGGGTGCGCGCCTCCCGGCGCCTCTCGCCCCGGACCGTCAGGCACATCTGCTCGGCGTCGAGGATGCAGGCGGCGCCCCGCGCCCCCAGGTGCTGGACGAGTGCATCGGCCACCTGCCTGGCCAGGACCTCCTGGATGACCAGGCGGTGCGCGAAGCAGTCGAGAAGGCGCGCCAGGACGCCGAAGCCGAGCACGCGGCCGCCCGGCACGTAGGCGATGCAGGCCGTTCCCCGGTACGGAAGGAGGTGATGGGGGCAGACGGCGTGGAAGTCGATGCCGGTCACCGCCACGAGATCGTGCCCCGGGTGTGGAATCGACCCGCGCAGGATGGCCGCCGGGTCGCAGCGGTAGCCGTCGAGCAGGTCGTCGCGAAACGCCTCGGCCACGCGCCGGGGCGTCCCCTTCACGTCGGCCTGGCGGAGCACCGCCGCCGGCACCAGCGACCGGAGGAATCGCTCGACCGCCTCGGCCGCGCTCCGGGCCCCGCGCCGCGAGCTAGCGCCCACCCGGCCCCCGGTAGGTCACGCAGCTGTCCGGGATCTCGAAGAGGCGCACCTCGGTCAGCCCGGGCATCCTGGGCGCGAGCGCCTCCCAGATCCATCGGGCGATGTTCTCGGCGGTGGGGTTCTCGAGGAGGTCGTTCAGGTTCCGGTGGTCGACCCGGGCCAGCACCTCCTCGGCCACCAGGTCCTTGATCTTTCCGAAGTCGGCGATCATCCCGGAGGCGGGGTCCACGTCTCCCTCCACGGTCACGAAGAACTTGTAGTTGTGGCCGTGCAGGCGAAAGCACGGCCCCTCGTAGCGCGGCAGTCGATGGGCCGCCGCGAAGTAGAACTCGACGTCGAGGCGCATGCGCCTAGGGTCCGTGTAGTCGATGGCCATGAAGCCGCTTATAGCGCCGGGCCGCGGGGAACTCCTACCCACCTCCGTGCCCGCCGTCCCAGATCTCCCCGACGCCACCCGGGATCGGGGCGGAGCTGAAGGAACAAGTAGTTGATATTCCAGGTGTTGGCTGCTCTTCAGGCTTGGCATGAGCGCTGCTTTAGCCCCCTGCGGACGGGATGCCCGTCATTCAGAACACCTCTCCAAGGAGAAGAACCAAATGAAGAAGATCCTCAGCGCGATCGTTGCCGTCGCCTTCGCCATCCCGGTCCTCGCCCAGGCCCCCGCCGCTGCCCCGGCTGCTCCTGCCGCCAAGCCGGCCGCTCCCGCCGCCGCCGCCCCGGCTGCTCCTGCCGCGAAGCCGGCCGCTCCCGCCGCCGCTGCCCCGGCTGCTCCTGCCGCCAAGCCGGCCGCTCCGGCCGCCGCTGACCCCGCCGCGCCCGCGAAGAGCGACAAGAAGGCCAAGAAGGCCAAGAAGGTTCCGCCCGGGACCGGCACCACCACGGCGCCGCAGCCCAAGTAGTCGACTCACCTTTCTGGTAGCTTCGAGGCCGGCTGCCGTCGCAGCCGGCCTTTTCTTTTCCTGGTTCCCGTGTCCATCCGCGCCCAGATCATCGCCCTCTTCACGGTGATCCTCCTGCTCTCCATGGGCATCGCGGCCGCCCTTGGCGCAGGCGCCGCCTCTCGCGCCGTGGAATCGGCCATCAAGGACCGCGCGGTGGAGGTGGCCAGGGCCGTTCGCTCCGACCTCGACCTCTCCCGCGACCTCGACCCGGCCCGCGCCGCCGATCGGCTGGCTGCCGTCCTCCGCCAGCACCGGGGCGTGCGCTCCGCCGAGCTCATCATCCGGAAGCCCGGAAAGGACAGCGTGGTCCGCATGCAGTACGGCCCCAGCGGCCCGGAGACCACCTTCGAGGAGGTGGACTACCCGTTCCCGTCCCAGACCTCGTCGGAGGTCGTCGGCGACGGGGACGACCGCGCCGTGCGCGTCGAGCTGCCCGTGAAGGACTCCTTCGCCCACACCGTGGCCGCCATCCGCCTGGAGGCCACCCTCTCGGAGGCCGAGAAGCTGGGACGCGACCAGGGGCGGATCTTCGCCGCCTCCACGGCGCTGGCCGCGATCCTGGTCTTCCTGTCCTTCACCTTCATCCTGAACCGCGTCCTGGTCCGGCCTCTCTCGGCCCTGGCCGGCTCCGTGGAGGGAGTGGAGTCGGGCGCGCTCGACGCGGCCGCGATCCCGGGAACGGCACGGCGCGACGAGATCGGGACCCTGGCTCGAGGGCTCGAGGCGATGCTCGGGCGGGTGCGCGGCTTCAACCGGGAGCTGCAGGATCGGGTCGAGGAGGCCACCGCCGACCTGGCCCGCAAGAACCGGGAGCTCGCCGAGCTGAACGAGCTGCTCATGGAGGCCCGGCGCGAGCGGTCCGGCCAGGAGCGGCTCGCCGCCCTGGGCCAGCTCTCCGGCACCATCGCCCACGAGCTGGGAAATCCCTTGAATGCCATCAGCGGCCACGTCCAGCTGCTGGCGCGCGACCCCGCCTGCCCGCCGGACACGCGCGACCAGCTCCGGGTCATCGAGGGGGAGGTCCAGCGGATGACCGCCATCATCCGGCGCTTCCTCGACTCGTCCCGGGCCCTCGTGCCGAGGCCGGAGCCGGTGCAGCTCGGCACGCTGGTGGACGAGGCGCTCTCCCTCAACGTGTCCGCCGAGGCGCGCCATCGGATCGAGGTCCGACGCGAGGTCCCGGCCGATCTGGGGCCGGCGAGCATCGATCCCTCCCTGGTGCGGCACGTGCTCGGGAACTTCATCTCCAACGCCCTCGACGCCATGCCGGCCGGCGGCCACCTGACCGTCCGGGCGCGCCGGGCCGGCGACCAGCTGGCCCTCTCCGTGACCGACACCGGTTGCGGGATCCCCCCGGACACGCGCAAGCACATCTTCGAGCCCTTCTTCACCACCAAGGAGGCCGGCAAGGGGACCGGCCTGGGCCTGGCCATCTCCCGCGAGATCGCCGGAGCCCTGCACGGCCGCATCGAGGTGGAGAGCGCGCCGGGGGCCGGCGCCACCTTCACCCTTCTCTTCCCCGCGCCCCCTTCCTCCTCTCCCGCCGCCCATCGATAGGACCGCCCATGGACGACCCCGCCCGCATCCTGGTGGTGGACGACGACCAGTCGAGCCGGGAGCTGCTCGCCCGCATCCTGACCTCGGCCGGACACCGCGTCACCGCGCTCTCCGACGGCAGGGAGGCGGTGGCGATGCTCGACGCCGGCGACCCGCCCGACCTCGTGGTCTCGGACATCCGCATGGCCGAGATGGACGGGCTTCAGGTCATCGACGTCTTCCGGGAGCGCGCCCCGGAGACGCCGGTCATCCTGGTCACGGCCTTCGGCAACATCGACGGCGCCCTGGAGGCCATCCGGCGGGGGGCCGCCGACTACCTCTCGAAGCCCTACGACGTCGACGCCATCCAGCTGGTGGTGGCGCGGGCGCTGCAGCATCGCGCGCTCGCCATGGAGAACCGGGCGCTGCGCCGGGGGCTCCGGGACCGCTACCGGCTGGAGAACGTGGTGGGGCGCAGCGACGCCATGCTCCAGGTCTACAAGACCGCCGCCCGGGTGGCCTCCACCGACGCCACCGTCCTCATCCAGGGAGAGAGCGGCACCGGCAAGGAACTCGTGGCCCGGGCCATCCACACCGCGTCGCCGCGGGCCTCCGGCCCGTTCGTGGCGGTGGATTGCGGCGCCATCGCCGAGGGCGTGCTCGAGTCGGAGCTCTTCGGCCACACCCGGGGCGCCTTCACCGGTGCCCAGTCGGCGCGGCGCGGCCTCTTCGAGGAGGCCCACCACGGGACCCTCTTCCTCGACGAGATCGGCGACGTGGGGCCGAACCTCCAGGCCCGCCTGCTGCGCGCCCTGCAGGAAGGCACCATCCGCCGCGTCGGGGCCAACGAGCCCATCTCCGTCGACGTGCGCGTCGTCGCCGCCACCAACCGCGACATGGAGGCGGCGGTGAGGCAGGGCACCTTCCGGGCCGACCTCTACTACCGGCTCCACGTGGTGAGCCTCCGCATCCCTCCCCTGCGCGAGCGGCGGGAGGACATTCCGCTGCTGGCGGAGCACTTCGCGCAGAAGCACGGGCGAGCCGAGGGCTCGGCCATCTCGCCGGAGGCGAGAGAGATCCTCGTCGCCTACGACTGGCCGGGCAACGTCCGGGAGCTGGAGAACGTGGTCGCGCGGGCCCTGGCGCTCAACCCGTCGGGCGTGGTGATTCCCGAGGATCTCCCTGACGCCATCCGGCTCGCCCGGGTCGAACCCGCGCCGGTGCCCCTGCCCCCACCCGGGGACCGGCCGACGCTCGCGGAGCTGGAGCGGCGGTACGCGTCCCAGGT
>Ga0315295_10005545_pt1 | contig 10762 bp, 11 predicted proteins | sample YL17G14_0_MG_FD_204453 | JGI IMG/M metagenome (GOLD analysis project Ga0315295, IMG submission 204453) | Sediment microbial communities from Yellowstone Lake, YNP, Wyoming, USA - YL17G14_0 | ecosystem: Environmental > Aquatic > Freshwater > Lake > Sediment | place: USA: Wyoming | collected...
TTAAGGGTGGCATCTACCATGCCACACTCATCAACACGGTCAGTCTTACCTATGCACATGAGATATTGACCCCTGAGTTCGGGTTCGGCCTTGACGGTGTGGTGAGGGACAGGTCTTCAGACCTTTTCGGCATCCTTAATGGCGTCGACTATGTTGAATGGAACCCTGAGACCGATCCAATGATTGCATTGCATTATTCAGAGGACGATCTTTTCGGAAAGGTCCTTTGCAAGCGTGACCTGCAAAGGACCTTTGGGCTTCCCGAGAGGCCCGACGTGCCTGTCATCGGATTTGTCTCGAGGCTTGTGGCCCAGAAGGGAATCGATGTGCTTGCCCAGGTGATACATCATCTTCTCGGTTATGATATACAGTTCATACTGCTCGGTACCGGCGAACCATGGGCTCACTCATATTTCGGTAAACTTCAGGAGGCGTACCCCCAGAAATACGCATGCTATATCGGCTATGACGATACCTTTGCCCACAAGATCGAAGCGGGAGCCGATTTTTTTCTCATGCCCTCCCGTTTCGAGCCATGCGGTTTGAATCAAATGTATAGCCTGAGATACGGTACCCTCCCGATTGTGAGAGCAACAGGAGGTCTGAACGACAGCGTGGAGAACTTCAATGAGGCAACACTCGAGGGTACGGGATTCAAGTTTTATGACCTCACTTCAGATGCCGTATTCAACACAGTGGGTTGGGCGATACATACCTATTACCACAAAAGGGATGCGATGGAGACCTTGATCAGGAGGGCTATGAAGAAAAGGTTTACATGGGAGGATGCAGCGAATAAGTATGAAGAGATTTACTACCATGCGGTAAGAAAGAGATTCGGCTAGGAGAGATTTATGGAGAGATTTGGGGATACGGAGACGATAAAGGTAAAGACCAATGCCCCTGGAGGAGGTATCATGAAGAGGAAGAGTGTTGAAAAAGGAACGAAAAGGAATACCACAAAACCCGCACGTCGTTTTCCCAAGGCAGGTGAGAGAAACACATGAGCACGAGATATAAGTTGCAGGTAACGTACACGAGGGGGAATATTTGCACCCTTTCCCTCATCTTCTGCTCCATTTTGCTTTTCATTACCGCCTGCGGTGGGAAAGAGGTAAAGAAGGAATCGTATGATTACCGAATCACCCGGGAGGCCTTTTCAGTTGCTGAGGCCCTGCGCACTGCTTATGTGAAAAAAGACTTCTCATCGATTCAGGAACTTTCGACCAAGGAGGGCTACAGCGAAATCGTCGATTCTATCAGACACTTCGACTCTGTCGAACTGACCTTCACACCAAAATGGGTCGAGATAGAGAAATCGAAGATCTATCTGAATGTGGCATGGAAGGGCATATGGATAGCTGGGGGTGAGACGACGAGAGAGCGGGGCATGGCGGTCTTCCTTCTCGATGGGAGCCCTTTAAAGTTCAGCAAGGTACTCAGGGGAAGCCCTTTCAAATACCCCGAAAGGTAATACACAATGAATGTGTGTGCAATGCATTCCCTATTTTTTGTTTTTTTCTCAATTTCCCGGCTTTTATACAGTTACTAGTGACAACTGCTGCAGGTGCTTTTGCTGCAGGAACTGCACCCTGCCGAGCCCGGGTTCTCGACACCACTCATGCCGAAAAGGGAAAACCTCTTCTTGATATCCTCGGAATCGCACTTCGGGCAATTCACCCTCTGATTTCCAAAGACGAGCTTCTCAAACTGCTCGCCGCACGCAGTACAGGTGTACTCGAAGATCGGCATAAAACCTCCTTTGTCCATTTATTATTACCTAAGTTGAGCGATTTTCTTGGCTGTCATTCCGGCTTGTCCGGAATCTTTCTTTGTTTTATGAAGGATTCCCGACGCGCTTCGCTTGCGGGAATGACACCTTTGGGTGATAGAGCTTGCCACATCGCTCCGCTCCTATCAATGATGCTCTTAAAAGAATCGCTCAATTTGGGTATTATATACATTTCATCTTATTCATTATACCAAGGCTCTATATGCAAATATATGTGAATGATACTGGCAAGGGGCTAACAGATCGACTCCTCGACTAGTTCAATCACATGCAGGACCTGTCTTTCGGGCAACGCGCTGCTGAGCTGTGTCATGCATCCCGGACAGGCGGTAACAATAGCATCGGCATCATTTCTGAGAAACGTATTGATCCTCTTATCACGGAGACTCTGAGAGACCTCCTGGAACTGTAGGCTGAAGATGCCACCGAATCCGCAACACCCCTCTCCCTCTGCCTCTAATAATCGAACACCTACATGCTGGATTAGCTGCCTGGGTTCCTTCTTTATCCCGAGTGAGTACATGAGATGACATGGGTCATGGTACGTAGCTGTGACAATCGAACGTGGCGGTCGTGAGGGAATAGAAGGCAAGGTCTGGCAAAGAAAACTCGAAACATCAGTAGCGTTTTCGATACCCTCACCAATGAGCTTGGGGTAATGATTCTTTAGGGCGACAAGACAAGTGGGGCAGAGGCTCAGGACCGCATCTATATTAAGCCTGCTGAAAATCTTCTGGTTCTTCTCCGCCATCTTAATCGCTTCTTCCTCAAGGCCGAGACCCCTGAGGGGCGCCCCACAGCATACTTCTCCCTTTGGAAGTATCACCTCATACCCGAGCCGGAGCAGCACATTGATGAGGCAGGCACCGAGATGAGGATAGAGGAAATTTACAGCACATCCTGTAAAGAGTCCGACACGACCCACCCTCTTGTCGGGCTTATAGACCTGCACATCGTCCCTGAGCGGCTGTGGAGGAACCTTGATACGGAAGGGTATGGTCTTTTTCTTGAGGAGAAATGGAGCCACATACTGGAGCATCTTCATGACCCTATAACTGAGCAATGGCCTCTTGAGGGTGAAACGCACGAAGTGTCTGAGGTACCGCCTCCTGTGGTCGAGAGGCATCAGGAGCCTTCTCCCGTGGTATACTGCTTCCGTGATCTGCACCTGGGAAGAACAGAGACTTTCGCAAGCACCGCAGAGTATGCAGCTGAAGATCCTTTCTATGATGAGATCAGTGGGTTTTAGCTGCTGCTGCAGGAGGCCCCGCAATAGAGTGAGCCGTCCTCTGGCCCCCATTCCCTCTGTAAGCCCTTCATTATAGGTAGGGCAGAAGGCTTTGCAGCTTCCGCACCTGACGCACTTCGAGAGTTCCGATATATACTTTAAGTTCTCCATACAATTATTCTAAAGCATCCTCCTCTCACCTGCAAACAACCCCAAGCCTCCCTGCAGACACATTTAAAAAGCTTATTCTTTACTATGAGATGATTCTTATCCAAGTTGTGCGATTCGTTACGATATGGAGCCTGCGGTGTCTTGAATAAAAAGGATTCACCCCACACTCGCCCTGCCGCCGTGGGAAGGGGGAAAAGAATCGCTTTTATTAAGATTTGAAAAGATTGTATGAAGGTTTGTGCAAGATCTGCGTGAAAAGATGCAAGATTTGCATTTTCTTTGTAGTGAGAATAGTAAAAATCATTATTTTTTCAATTTTTTCAATAATTTAAAGAAATGGCATGAGAAATGCTTTTTTTAAAAATAACTCGAAATTCATGAGGAGGTAAAAAGATGAAAGGATTAGGAGCATTGGCAGTAGCGGTTGTGACAGCCTTATTCCTTCTTACCTTTACCTTTTCCGATGTGTATGCACAAGCCGGGAGAGGCGAAAATGGAGCAGGACTGAGACTCAGGGACGGTTCATGCCTGACTGGCACAAGAACATCTCAGTCTGCTACTGGCCAGGGCACAGTGCAGCTCAGGGGTTACGGCAAAAGGGGCGGTCGAGGCGGAGCAGGAGTGAATAGCAATGGAACATCCCAGTCTATCACCGGCCAGGGCGCAGGGCAGGCCAGAGGCTTTGGCGCTGGGAGAGGCGGAAATGGAGCAGGACTGAGACTCAGGGACGGTTCATGCCTGACTGGCACAGGAATCCCGTCTTCTACAGGCCAGGGCGCAGGGCAGACCAGAGGCCTTGGTACCGGGAGCAGCACACCTCCACAAGACGGCACAGGATTTGGCTCTGGTCCCCAGAGGTAATCTGAGAGTTCTTGTGGGAGAGAAGATAAAATAGACTACCCCTTGGACCTCAAGTTAGCTTGTGGTTTCCGGTCTCTGGAATCCGTGGTATAGGCCTTCGGATTTGCCAGATTGTGCAGAGAATCTCCCCCATTTACTCATAGCTGCTATTTATTGCATGCCCTGCCGTGAAATGAAACCTCTCATCCCGGATGGATCAGTCCAAGCTCCACTGCGTATTGGTCGAACAACTCGAGGCCCTTCCTATGTTCTCCGGTGAAATCGTAGGAGATTCCTTTCCAGTAGGAAACAATCTCCTCTTCCGAGAGCATTCCTTTCATGGGTGATTCTCTGGACAGGGTCTCCAGATTCTGTAAGGCCCGTGCCTTTGCTAAATCAAGGTCATGTTTAAACTTCACGAGGAGATGGGGTTCTCTCACGTAGCAGTCTCTCCGTGCTATCCATAGGGCAAAGACGAAGGGAAGATGCGTATTCCTGAACCAGTTTTCACCGAGATCATAAATGTGGAGAAGGGACGAGCCCGAATTGACAGTGAGAGGAGAGACATTCCCTCCCAAAGCGGGAAGCGAGAAGCCTTTGACAGCCCTGATCGCATCATCCCCGATCAACAGGTAGGCGGGGAAGGAGGATATGCCCCTCTCCAGAGGTTCATCGGATGATTTCAATACGCATGTGATACCTATGAATTTCCTTAACAAGATGTCGAGAAGGGCGACCGAGGTTTCGGACTGGGAAGAGGTGAGGATCGTTGCACCGTCAAGCTCCTCGATCCTGCGCCTGCTGAAAAGGAAAATGCTGCCTATAGGACCGAAAGAACTGATCGAGTGGTCTTCTATGAGTATGTAGTCTTCTCTGTTTCTAAGGTATTCGATGGAGGAAGACGGACTCACATCGATCCTACCATCCCTTAGCAACCTGTTCACGAATAAAGGGACCCCATCAATGAAGTCATAGGCTGAACAGTCGGCGGCCTTCTCCAGTGTTGAGAAGATGGGGAAGAGATTCATGTATGGTATCTTCCCTATACGCAGGCGTCCCATATCTAAAAAAGATAGCCTCCTCCAGAGAAATTTATTATCAATGCATTATATCCACCGCTCATCCCCTTGTCAAAGTCCTTGTCTTGTAAGGTAGATTTTTTTACTTGACAAGAGAGGCCTTTTTTTATATAGTGTCTTAGTGGTAAATAGTGGAGTGAAGTGGAGGGAATATGCCAGCTTTCTCCGGCACATACTATTACACCGTTGATGACAAGGGAAGACTCATAATCCCTGCTCCTCTCAGAGAACTCATCTCTTCTCATTATAGCTCAAGATTACTTATTACGAACGCACTCTTTGACAAATGCCTCCAACTTTTCCCCTTCGAGGAATGGACGAAGCTTGAAGAGAAGGTCAGAGAGCTTCCGCGGACACTCGAGGAAGTCCACTATTTTAAGAGGCGTGTGATCGCCTCTGCACAGGAATGTTCGATTGACAAACAGGGAAGGATCCTGATACCTGCTGCCCTAAGAGAAGATGCGGGGATTAAGGATGACATAGTAATTGCCGGTCTTGTCGAAAAAATCGAGCTGTGGGACAGGAGTGAATGGAATGCAGTGGTCGATCCGTCCCGATTCGACAGAAGAACGGTAGAAGAGCGCCTCGCTTCTTTAGGGCTCTGATCAGGGAATGGATAGACATCTTCCTGTGATGGTGAGGGAGGTGCTTTCAATTCTGAACCCAAAGCCGGGAGGGATTTATGTGGATGCAACATTCGGTCATGGTGGTCATGCGATCGAGATTCTCAACTGCCTTGATCATAAGGGAAGGCTCTTCGGAATCGACAGGGATGAAGAGGCACTGGAGATAGCACGTGAAAGGATAGCGGATGAAAGGGTGATGATCATGAAGGGGAAATTCTCTGAGATGAAGCATCTCCTGAATGGTGCAGGGATTACAGAAGTAGACGGAATTCTCTTCGACTTCGGTGTATCTATGGTACAGCTGAGGGATGATGCGAGGGGATTCAGTTTTACCTCAGGGGAACCCCTCGACATGAGGATGGACAGGTCGCAGCAGTTGAAGGCCGAGGATGTGGTGAACAAATACCCCGAAGAAGAACTGGAAAGGATCCTGAGGGAGTATGGGGAAGAGTGGTTCTCCATGAAGATCGCAAGAGAAATCGTCGCACATAGAAAAAAGAGGCGGATTAGTTCTTGCGCAGAACTCGCAGAGATTGTGAGTATGGTCTACAGGAGGAGGGGAAGAATCCATCCTGCAACAAAAACCTTCCAGGCCCTTAGGATAGAGGTGAATGATGAATTAAATGAGATCCGCTGTGGACTTGATATATCGATCGGGCTTTTGAGGAGCAAAGGCAGGATCTGTACCCTTTCCTATCATTCCCTCGAAGACAGGGTCGTGAAGCGGTATATGCGTGAGGAAGAGAGAAAGGGATTGGTGAGGATCGTTACAAAAAAACCATTATGCCCCTCGATTGAGGAGGTACAAATGAACCCTTCTTCGAGGAGTGCGAAACTGAGAGGAGCAGAGAGGCTATGATATATATAAAACGGAGAAGTATGGTATCATATATTGTTGTCCCTTTTTGCGTTACACTCATCCTGTGTGGAGTCTTCGGCATCGTCTGGCTCAGATCAAATTTTACCACCCTGGAATATCACATCAGCGAACTCGAAAACAGGAAAATCGAAGAACTGCGCGAGACGAAGATGCTGATGGGTGAGAGGGTCACCTTACTTTCCCTTCACAGTGCAGGAAAGGCAAGAGCGTCTAAGTTGGGAATGGTTTTCCCGGACAGGTCGAAAGTGGTATACGTGAAGGAGGGAAAACTAACTCCCTACAGGGCCTCTTTCATCCAGGAGAGAAATGGAGACCCTGGCAGGATGGCATACAAGGAGACCTGGTAGGTAAATGGGCAGGAATCACTTGCAGTTCTCAATGAACACGGTTCGATGAGAAAAAGGGCCGTTATACTGAACACCGCGATAGCCTTCGGGTTTGTGATTGTAGTCTTTCGTCTCGTTGAAATTATGCTTTTAAACCACGAGAGGTATGTGAAGAGGGCTGAAACGCAGCAGAAGATAAAGGAAGATGTCAGGGTCAGGCGTGGGATAATTTTTGATAGGCAGGGCAGGGAACTTGCCGTGAATTTAGAGGTAGACTCCATTTATTGTGACCCTATGAGGGTGAATGAACCTGAGAAGAGTGCCCGTGCACTGTCTGCGGTTACGGGGAAGCCCATGAAGGTTTTGCTCAACAAGTTTTCGTCCGAAGGCCGCTTCATCTGGATTGAAAGGAAGGTGGAACCCAAAATCTCGAGCAGGATTAATGAGATGAGGATCAAGGGGCTCTATCTGATACCCGATGCGAAGAGGTTTTACCCCCACGGCTCACTTGCCTCTCATGTCCTCGGGTTTGTTGACATAGACAACAGGGGGCTTGAAGGGGTCGAAAAGCAGTATGATACCACGCTGAGGGGGATCGGGAGAAAGATCCTCTTTGAGAGGGATGCGAGCGGAAGGACACTATCGAGGGGTGTGGAGATGGAGTCGAAGGGGAACAACCTGATCCTCACCCTCGATGAAGGGCTCCAATATATGGTGGAGGAGGAGCTTGACAAGGCGATCAAGGAGTGGCGTGCGAGCGCTGCCTCGGCGATTATGATGGACCCCTCTTCCGGAGCGATACTCGCCCTCGTAAACAGGCCCTCCTTCAATCCGCACACCCTATCAGACAGCAATATATCCGCTAGGAGGAACAGAGCGATTACTGACTGCTACGAGCCGGGCTCGACCTTTAAGATCATCATTGGCACCGCGGCCCTCGAGGAAAAGACTGTGGCCCTTACTACCCTATTTGATTGCAGCAAAGGGTATGCAGAAGTTGGCAAGCGGAAGATCCGTGATGCCCACAGGCACGGAGTACTTACCTTTGTAGAGGTGATACAAAAATCCTCCAATGTAGGCTCCGTAATGATCGGAATGAAACTTGGCAAGGAGAAGGTCTATTCTTACGCGCGCAGGTATGGTTTCGGTGAGAAGACCGGCATCGATCTCCCCGGCGAGGTATCAGGGTGGATAAGACCTCCGGAAAAATGGTCGGGCATTTCGATTGGTGCCATTTCAATTGGCCAGGAGGTGGCAGTCTCCCCACTTCAGGTATTGAGGGCCTACTCGGCAATCGCGAACGGGGGCTTCCTCGTGAAGCCCCATCTTGTTTCTGAGATCCTCTCCCCTGATGGCAGCACGGTATGGTCGTTTAAGCCAGAGCGGAAAAGGGTCATCTCCGACCATACAGCCAAGACCTTCAAAGAGATCCTTAAGAAAGTCACCGGGGAGGGAGGCACTGCGAAGAGTGCTGCAGTAGAGGGGAATTATGTTGCAGGGAAAACAGGAACTGCCCAGGTCATAGACCCTCTCACGAAGAGGTACTCAAGGGAAAAGTTTGTGAGTTCCTTCGTTGGGTTTGTCCCTGCGGATAATCCAAGGATGGCGATGATCGTGGTCATCTACGAACCGAAGGGCCAGATTTACGGAGGCGTTGTTGCGGCTCCAGTGTTCAAGAGGATTTCAACAAATGCCCTTTCCTATCTTGACGTGCCACGTGATGATGCCCAGGAAAATATCCTGGTGGTTGCGAGATGAAATTGAAGGAGGTCCTGTCGGGCTGCTCCTGCGAGCCCGAGGAAAAGATGCTCCGCAAAAAAGAGATTACCGGCATTTCCTATGACTCGAGGAAGGTATCGCGCGGGAATGTCTTTGTCGCAATCAGGGGCGAACATTATGACGGGCACGATTTTATTCCCGACGCGATGAAAAGAGGAGCGTCAGTAATCATACATGAAAAAGAAGAGACCGGAAGCGGAAACGGGATTAAAAAACAGGAAATCCCAACTTTCTTCAGGGTCAAGGAGAGCAGGGATGCCCTCGCATGCATTGCTGGAAATTTTTACCAAAGACCGTCGCAGGAGGTTTTGGTGATAGGCGTCACGGGGACGAATGGAAAGACAACAACGACCTATCTCATAAAATCGATACTCCGGTCATGGGGGAAGGAGTTAGGTCTGATTGGGACGGTCTGTTACCTCATCAGGGATAGGGAGTATCCAGCATACTACACCACTCCCGAAGCCCCTGAGTTCCAGGGACTCCTCCGCGAGATGGTCTCATCTGGATGCACCCATATCGTTGCAGAGGTATCATCGCATGCCCTTTCTCAAAAGCGTGCCGATTATACGAGTTTTTTTGCCGCTGCCTTCACAAACCTCACGAGAGACCATCTAGATTTTCACGGGACGATGGAGAACTATTTTGCTGCGAAGAAGCGGCTCTTCACAGAGCTCCTCTCTCAGGGGGGGATAGGTGTGATCAATGTTGATGACGAGTGGGGGAGAAGGCTGTTCTATGAGCTCAAGGGGACAAGGCATCTGGTGACCTACGGACTCTGCTCAGAGGCAGATATCAATGCTGTGGATATCGTGAATTCCTTCTCAGGCGTTTCATTTCTCCTGAAGATGAGAGGGAAAGGTGTTGAAGAGATACATTCCCCCCTTGTCGGTATCGCAAATGTATACAACATCATGGCTGCTGTAGCGGTCTCTCTCTCCATCGGTACCCCGATAGAGGTGATCGCTGAAGGGGTCAGATCTGTGATGCCTGTACCCGGAAGATTGGAGAAGGTGGAGGCAGGCCAGAACTTTCTCTGTCTTGTCGACTATGCCCATACCCCGGATGCACTTGAGAGGCTGATCGAGATGGTGAGGGGTATTTCGCGAGATTGGGGTCATAATGGGCAGGTCATTACTGTCTTCGGGTGTGGCGGCAACAGGGACAGGGGGAAAAGGCCGCTCATGGGTGAGATAGCTACGAGGAAAAGTGACTATGTAATACTCACCTCCGATAACCCAAGGATGGAAGACCCCTTCGAGATACTCAAAGAGATCTTCTTGGGTGCCGTTTCTGACAACTGTATCACTGTTCCTGACAGAAGTGAAGCAATTCAGAAGGCTGTGAAAATGGCGAATCAGGGGGATATCGTCATCATCGCAGGCAAGGGGCACGAAGACTATCAGGAGGTCAAAGGCGTACGGTATCCCTTTTGCGACAGAGATGTAGCGCGGGAGGCGATAAGAAACAGAGCAAGGGATAATAGTGAGAAATAAATCAAATTGTAACATTAAGTATCAAAAAATCCCAGCGCTTCCAGAAATAACCTCATGGAAAGAAGTTGAAATCTGGGAAACAGGAGAAAAACTGATTTCATTGAACAACTTATATCCCGAACGAATCTCTGTGTCACCTCAATACTTCTTGCAGGGAATCAAGAATTCCTTGAAGGAAAGCTTAATTCGTGAAACCATAGCTGATATGCTCCTCAAAGCTTCGAGTTTGCTCCCACCAAAATATAAATTTGTTGTTTGGGATGCTTGGAGATCAATTGAAACTCAAAAGGCAATTTTTAATAGATATAGGGAAAGGCTTAAAAATCAAAACCCCACGCTTAATGAAGATGAATTGATCACTTTAATCCAGAAATATGTTTCCTTCCCATCTCTTGACGAGAAATGCCCTCCACCACATAGTACAGGCGGTGCAATAGACTTGTCTATAGTTGACCAGTTTGGCAATTATTTGGATATGGGAACGCCTTATGATGAATTCGATACTAGAGCAAATATTAGATATTTTGAAGAGAAAATAGAAATTG
>Ga0315295_10005546_pt1 | contig 10762 bp, 11 predicted proteins | sample YL17G14_0_MG_FD_204453 | JGI IMG/M metagenome (GOLD analysis project Ga0315295, IMG submission 204453) | Sediment microbial communities from Yellowstone Lake, YNP, Wyoming, USA - YL17G14_0 | ecosystem: Environmental > Aquatic > Freshwater > Lake > Sediment | place: USA: Wyoming | collected...
TCACCGTACGAAAGGTAGTTTCCGACTCCACCACCGATGCCCGCCCATTCCTTGTAAAAGGAGGCCACGGCGAGCAGGTCGGGGATGTAAACCTTTTCAACGAAGGCATGAGCCTTCTTGGAAAGTTCCCGCAGCAAAGCAATACTGCCGGCATTCAGAGCATTCTGACTGCTGGTGTCAATCGGAATGGACATCCCCCCGACGAGGAAGGTTTGAGGATGAGGGTTTTTAGCCCCCAGAAGGGCATGCATCCGGATTACGTCTTTCTGCCAATCCAGGGCTTCCAGATAATGAGCCACAGCCATAAGGTTGGCCTCTGGAGGAAGCTTGTAAGCCGGATGTCCCCAATAGCCATTGGCAAAGATGCCAAGCTGTCCACTCTCTGCGAGGGCTTTGACCTTCCCTTGAACCGTTTGAAAATGCCGGGGTGAGGCATTTGGCCAATCGGACAGGGACTGAGCCAGGGCGGCCGTCTTCGCTGGGTCTGCCTTCAGGGCGCTGACAACATCGACCCAATCCAGGGCGTGAAGGTGATAAAAATGGATCACATGGTCCTGAACATATTGAATGCCCGTGATCAGATTTCTTATAATCCGGGCATTATCAGGGATGGTAATCCCCAGGGCGTTTTCTACAGCTCTCACGGAGCTGGTGGAGTGAACCGTTGTTCAGACCCCTCATATCCGGGAGAGAAAGGCCCACACCTCCCGCGGATCGCGATTCTTGACGATGATCTCAATGCCTCGCCACATGGTTCCCGATGACCAGGCATCCGTCACCTTTCCCCCTTCTACCTGGGCTTCAATTCTCAGATGACCTTCGATCCGAGTGATCGGATCAATCACGATCTTTGGCATCCTGTTTTCTCCTTTCCTCTTCTGGGCCGGGTTTCCCTGAATTTTCTTTTGAACCCTTGATTCCTCTTATTATGGCATGGGCTGCAACTCCAGCCCCCGTCACGGCGGCGATGCCCAGGCCGATTTGATCAGCCTTCACCTGGTAGCCGGCACCCGGAACATTGGGCAGCCGGCTGTAAATCGGCCCCATAACATCCCAGTTATTATCGGCGGCACAGGCAAAACAAGGGTGCCCGGCCTGCACAGGCCAACTCGTCCCCGCATTCCAGCGAATCGTGGGGCAGTTATAATAAGCCTCGGGTCCCTTGCAGCCCATCTCATAAAGGCACCACCCCAGGCGGGCCCCTTCATCCCCCCATTTCCTTACGAACTGCCCGGCATCAAAATGCATCCGCCTTTCACAGTTGTCATGGATTCTCTTTCCATAGCCAAACAGGGGGCGGAGCCGAGCATCCAGGGCTGGAAGGGATCCGAAGGTTAAAAAGTGGACGATGGTGGCGGTGATGTTTTCCACGTTTACTGGACAACCGGGAAGGTTCACCACTGTGGCCCCTGGAACGGCCTCTTTAACGCCCACACACCCAGTTGGGTTGGGGTCGGCGCTGGCAATCCCTCCCCAAGCTGCGCAGGAGCCGACCGCCAGAGTCGCCATGGCGTTTCCACACACTTCCCTGGCGATGTCCAGGGCTGAGTGGCCGCTGATGGTGCAATATATCCCTCCATCTTTCATAGGGATCGCCCCTTCGACGATGGCAATGTACTTTCCCCGAAGATTTTTTACGACATCATTTTTCGATTTTTCCGCCGCTTTGCCGGACGCGGCCATGATGGTTTCATGATACTCCAAAGAGATCACGTCCAGAACGATATCCGCGATGGTCGGTTTGGTGGCCCGGAGCATGGATTCCGTATCCCCCGCACAATCGGAGAGCTCCAGCCAGATGACGGCTGGTTTCATCTTTTTCTCGAGGGCCTCGGCGATCTTAGGGACAAAAGTCGAAGGAAGAGCCAAGGTCGCGGCCATGGCCGTGCAGAATTTTAAAAAATCTCTGCGGGACACCCCTCGCTGGGAAAGAGCCTTTACGATGCCATCCTCGTGCATATAGAGCCTCCTTTAAAGAACTTGGGTTCTTCATCCCGAACAGACCAGGGAATCAAAAAAGAATCATTTGTAAAAGGGAATGATCGCTGGCAACGATCATGTTGAGTAGAAGATTCTCTTATTAATAGAATGTTATGCAAATGTCAAGAAAAAATTTTTCCTGAAAGATGTTTTTTGAAAAACAGTTCGATTTCATTGGGCCTTGCAGCTTATTTATACTGAGAATGCTTTGATCGATAAATAGGGTCCATACTGTATTTTTTCGGTAGAAAAACTGTATTGGGGAAGCCCGGTATTACTGAAGTCTGTTATTCATTGGAGAGATTTTGGGTGACTCTCGGAAAAAAATGTGATATTTTCCAGCAAATGGCCTATTCAAGAAAAGGGCCATTTTTATCATCCCCTAAGGGGAATGGAATAAACACCAGGCACACGGAGCGGGATTGTTTTGTTGGGCTTAGGGTTTTGGGAACTGATCATCATCCTGGCAGTCATCTTCTTCGTCTTTGGGGGAAGGAAAATCCCCGAGATCAGTCGGGGGATAGGCCTGAGCGTCCGGAATTTCAAAAAAGGTTTGCATGAACCCGATGCCATTGACATCACCCCGAAGAAGGAAGGGACCGCATCGGAAGAAGAAAGTCCCCCAAAGAAACCTTGATGAACATCTTTTCCTGGTAGGCTGATTTGTTTCCCCTTATTATCTATGATTGATTCGGAATAAAAATCTTCAAAAAAACTTGACAACGATTCAGCGAAGTGATATTTCAAAGGCGCCGATGGATGAGCAGCCATCGATGCGCTCGTTTGCCCTCTGAATGAAAGACAGCCTTAAACGTTTTCAGGTCGAAAAAATCAGTGATCAAGGAAGGCAAGAAGAAGAAACCTTCATCATCGCTGAAAGGCCGGTGACTCTCTTCCTGAATGATAAGGAAGTCGTGACCCTTCTGGCTACGCCTGAAAACCTTGGAGAATTGGCTGTCGGCTTCATGCTTTCGGAGGGCTGGCTCCGAGAAAACAAACCTGTCAAGAGGATCGAAGTGGACCCGCAGGGAAAAGTCCGCGTCCGGGTAAATTATCGGAATCCGCTGACGGAGAAACTTTTCCTCAGGCGAACGATCACTTCCGGCTGCGGCCGGGGCATGATCTTTTACAACGTGCTGGATTCACTGGGAGCAAAAAAAATTCGCTCCGCGGCAAAAATCTCCCAGAAAACGGTCATCCGTTTGATGCAGGAGCTGAATCAGCATTCCGTTCTTTACCGGAAGAGCGGCTCCGTCCATGGGGCGGCGCTGGCCGGGAGAATGCAGATCCTGCTTTTCTGCGAGGACATCGGCCGGCACAATGCAGTGGACAAAGTCTTGGGAGCGGCTTTTTTGCAGGGAATCTCGACGACCGGCAAGATTCTTCTCACCAGCGGCCGGGTCTCCTCGGAGATTCTGGTGAAAGCCGTCAAGCGGCGGATCCCTTTTCTGTTTTCTTATTCCGGGCCAACGGATTTGGCGGTGGACATGGCCCGGCAGATGGGGATCACTCTGATCGGCTACATTCGGGGAAACAGAATGAAAATTTACTCCCATGGGGACAGAGTGAAGCCCTGAGGGAGAAGGTGTAATCTGATTAGGATGCCAAAGAGGAAGGGGGTGAAGAGAGAAGGGAATCAAGGGAAAGTTTTCATCGATTAATAAAGAAGGAGGAAAAAAATGGATGTTACCAGAAGGGGGTTCCTGAAGATCTCCGGGGCCACGGCACTGGCCGGGGGGTTGGGGGTTCCGTTCATCCCCAAGGCCCATGCTCAGCCCCCGAAGATCGTCTACACCAAAGAAACGACCACCATCTGCCCTTATTGCGCCGTGGGCTGCGGGATCATCGTGCATACCCGAGATGGGAAGGTGGTGAACACGGAGGGGGATCCCGACCATCCCATCAACCAGGGTTCCCTCTGCCCCAAAGGCAGTTCGCTGTACCAACTTTCAGACAATGCCAACCGTCTGAGCAAGCCCCTCTACCGGGCTCCCTTCGCCAAGGAATGGAAAGAGGTCACCTGGGATTGGGCGCTGGATAAAATCGCGGAGAACATCAAGATGGCCCGCGACCCCTCGTTCATCCAGAAAAACGAAAAGGGAGAGACGGTCAACCGTACCGATGCCATCGCCTCGGTGGGCAGCGCGGCCTTAGACAATGAAGAGTGCTATGTCTATCAGAAGTTCCTCCGCGCTTTGGGCCTGGTGTACATCGAACACCAGGCCAGGATATGACACTCCCCCACGGTAGCGGCTCTGGGAGAGTCGTTCGGACGGGGAGCGATGACCAATCACTGGAATGATCTCCAGAACGCGGACGTCATCCTGATCATGGGGTCCAACGCCGCGTCCAATCATCCCATTTCCTTCAAATGGATTAACAAGGCCATTGATCGAGGAGCCAAGCTGATCAGTGTGGACCCGCGGTTTACCAACTCTTCGGCCAAGGCCCACATTTTTGCGCGCCTGCGTTCGGGCACGGACATTCCTTTTTTGGGTGGGATGATCAAGTATATCCTGGACAATAACTTGATCCAGAAGGAATACGTGGTCGAGTACACCAATGCTTCCTTCTTGATCGACGAGAAATTTGGTTTCCAAGATGGTCTCTTCTCGGGGTACGACGCCAAAGGAAGGAAGTATGACCGATCGACCTGGAAGTACCAAGTCGACGCCAACGGGATTCCCAAGATGGATAAGACCTTGCAGAATCCCCACTGCGCATACCAGCTCCTGAGGAAACATTACTCCCGGTATGACCTGGACATCGTTTCCAACATCGCCGGGACACCCAAAGAAGACCTCCTGCGGGTCTACAAGGCCTATGCCGAGACCGGCAAACCGGACAAAGCAGGGACTATCCTTTACGCCATGGGATGGACCCAGCACACCGTGGGCACCCAGAACATCCGGGCCATGTCCATAATCCAGCTCCTGCTGGGAAACATGGGAATGGCTGGCGGAGGGGTGAATGCCCTCCGAGGGGAGTCCAACGTTCAAGGATCGACGGATTACGGGCTGCTTTTCCACATCTTAACCGGGTACAATCCCATGCCCAGGGCCTCGGATAAAACCCTGAAAGACTACAATGAGAAATATACGCCCCAAACCAAAGATCCCATGAGCTTCAACTGGTGGAAGAATCGTCCCAAGTACATTATCAGCTTCCTCAAAGCCATGTACGGAGCCAATGCCACTAAGGAGAACGATTTTGGGTATGCCTGGCTGCCCAAGCTGGACGAGACGCAGAATGCCTCCTGGCTGATGCTCTTTGACCAGATGTCCAAAGGCAAGTTCAAGGGATTCTTGGCCTGGGGCCAGAACCCCGCCTGCTCCAGCGCCAATGCGGGCAAGGTGCGCAAGGCCATGGAGACCCTGGACTGGATGGTCAATGTCAACCTCTTTGACAACGAAACCGGATCTTTCTGGAAAGGCCCGGGGAAAGATCCTTCCAAGATCAAGACCGAAGTCTTCATGTTGCCCTGCGCCGCTTCCTTTGAAAAGGAAGGGTCTATCTCCAATTCCGGCCGCTGGATGCAGTGGAGGTATAAGGCGCTCAATCCTCCGGGGCAAGCCCTGCCGGACCTGGACATCATCCACGAGCTGTACACGAAAGTGCGCAAGCTCTATAAAGAAAAAGGCGGCACTTTCCCGGAGCCCATCCTGAACGTTTCCTGGAACTACGGGCCCAAGGGGGCGGATGGGGCGATCAAGCACCCGGACCCTCACTACGTGGCCAAAGAGATCAACGGCTACACCGCCAAGGACATTGAAGTCGAAGACCCGAAGACCAAGGCGAAGACCGTGGTGGCCAAGGCCGGGGAGCAATTGGGTAGTTTTGCTCTTCTCCAGGATGAGGGCTCCACGACCTGCGGCAACTGGCTCTACTGCGGCTCTTACACCCAGGGTGGGAATATGGCGGCCCGCAGGGGCAAGGCAGATCCATCGGGGATTGGGCTTTACCCTGGATGGGCCTGGTGCTGGCCGGTCAATCGCCGGATCATTTACAACCGGGCCTCAGTGAACTGGGAAGGGAAGCCCTGGGACCCCAAGCGCGCTGTGATCTGGTGGGATGGTACCAAGTGGCAGGGTGATGTTCCCGATGGACCTCCCCCTCCGGGAGCGATCTACCCCTTCATCATGCTGCCCGAAGGCCATGCGCGCCTCTTCGGGCTGGGCATGGCGGAAGGACCATTCCCCGAGCATTATGAGCCCCTGGAATGCCCCATCGAAAAGAACCTCATGTCCTCTCAAAAATTCAACCCCACGGCCCGGCTCTTCGGTGAGGCTGGAGTCGGCGCGGGGCAGGATAGGTACTTATCCTGCGACCCGAGGTTCCCCCTGGTATGCACCACCTACCGGGTGACCGAACACTGGCAGACCGGGGTCATGACCCGCTGGACCCCCTGGCTGCTCGAGCTGGAGCCCCAGATGTTCGTGGAGATGTCCAAGGAACTGGCCAAGGAGAGGGGCATCCGCAGCGGAGAACGGGTGGTGGTGAAGTCAGCCCGGGGCGAGGTCGAGGCGAAAGCCATCGTCACCGAACGGTTCAAACCCTTCAAAATTGCGGGGCAGACCGTTCATCAGGTCGGCATCCCCTGGCACTTCGGATGGGTCACACCGCCGGATGGCGGGGACAGCGCGAACCTGCTCACCCCCACGATCGGGGATGCCAACACCATGATTCCGGAGTCCAAGGCCTTCCTGGTGAACGTGGAAAAGAAAGGGGGGAAGTAAGATGGAAGAAAAAGTGATGCTCATCGATGTCTCCAAGTGCACCGCCTGTCGGGCCTGCCAGGTAGCTTGCAAGCAATGGAACAAGCTGCCCGCGCTGAAGACCCAGCAGGATGGCACCCATCAGAATCCCCTTGATCTCAACTGGGCAACCTGGAATCTGATCCGGTTCACCGAACTCCCCACGAAGGATGGGGGGATGAAGTGGCTGTTCCGCAGGGATGCCTGCCTGCACTGCACGGACCCAGGCTGCCAGCGGGCTTGCCCGGTTCCAGGGTGCATCTTCAAAACCCCCGAGGGGGCGGTGGTCATTGATCAGAACCTGTGCATCGGCTGCAAAATGTGCGTCAACTCCTGTCCCTTCGAAGTCCCGCGGATCAACTCCGAGACGAACAAGGCTTACAAGTGCACTTTCTGCTGGGACCGGATTTCCAGAGGGCTGATTCCCGCCTGTGCCAAAGCCTGCGCACCGGAGACCATCACCTTCGGGAATAAAGAGGTGATGATTGCTCGGGCCCACGCCCGGGCCAAGGCCCTCGGCGGAGATGCCACGGTATACGGAGACAAGTATGTGGATGGCACGCATGTCATCTACGTGCTTCCGGAAAAGGTCCGCATGTATGAGAGAATGGTGGTGAACCCATCTATACCCATTTCACTGATCCTGTGGAAGGATGTCCTCAAACCCATATCGGTGCTGGCCATCGGAGCCACCCTGGTAGGAACGTTCTTCCATTACATTATCAAGGGCCCCAAGCGGCCTGAAGAAGGAGGGAATGATCATGGCTAAACCAAAGAACTTAATCCAGGCCTCCACCGCCTTTGAGCGGGTGGTTCACTGGGTCCTTGGGGGAAGTTGTCTCTTCCTCTTCCTCACGGGCTTCGGGTTGATGTTCCATTCCCTCTCTTTCATCTCCAGTGTCTTTCCCCCCATCCCCCTCTTCTCCGATCTGTATCCCGGGGGATACTCAACCATGAAGCTGTTCCATAACCTCTGCGGAATCCTGTTCGCCCTCTCCTTCCTCCCGGCCCTGGTGGCTTGGGGAAAGGATACGCTGTTCATCGATGAAGACGACAAGAAGTGGTTCAGGGTCCTTGGAGGGTACCTGTGGGAAGTGGAGCATGTTCCTGAGGCCGGGAAATTCAACGCCGGCCAGAAGGTCTTCTTCATGGTGCTCTTCCTATTCTGGGTTATCATGGTAGGAACAGGCATCTTCATGTGGTTTCCCGTCCTGGGTCCGCCCCTGACTCGCTGGCTCTATGTCGGACACGTCCTGGGCGTGCTGGTTCTGGGATCGTTCCTGGTCATCCATTTTTATCTGGGGACCTACGGGAACCCGGGAACCTTCCAGGTCATGGGCCATGGGTACGTGACCAAGGGATGGGCCAAGAAGCACCGCCCCAAATGGCTGAAGGACGTGGAGGCGGGACGACGGTCAATTTAATAGGGATATTCCCCTCACGTTATCCTTCACGGGGAGAGAAGGCCGGGCGAGGGGACAGGATGTGGGCCTAGCCCAAAAGGGCTTACCCTGAAATTTGGGGTAAGCCTTTTTTATTGCGGATTGGGGAAGGCGGAATTCGGATCGGAGGATGCCATTTTTTGATTCCGCAACCTGCAACCCGCAGTCCGATGTTGTAATTCCTGGACACGGGGGAAGAAGTGCCGTAGAATTTATCTTAGAAATTTCCAGGAAAGATAAAAATCCCATGGACAGACAATTGCAAAGGCTCCGCCAGTCGTCGGAGAAGATGCCTACCTACCGAGAAGTGCTCGGCCTGGCGGAGAAGATTTTAGTAGAGAAGCATCGCCGGAAGACTGAAGGATCGTTTCCCCCCATGACCTTCGACCCGACCCAGGCTAAAATCCAGATGGAGGAAGGGTTCCCCTACATGAGGCCGGGTGAGGTCCCCCTGGACGCGGGGCAGACGGGGGAATATTTCAGCGCCCTACTGAGAATCCTATGGGGACAAAGCCCTGATCAGCACGCCGCTCTGAAAAAAACCTCCGAGGCCCATGGTTTTGTTTTCGATCAATCCTTAAAGCGTCTTCTGGAGAATCAGCTTACGGAAAATCACTTCGGGGGAGATTGGGGGAAAGAGGGGAGCCTCCTATTTTTTTTCCTGGTCCAATCTTTAAAGCCAACTTTCGAATTCCATGCTGAGAACTGGCGGAAGCAACGGAAAGAGATTTCCTTCCCCCACGGATTTTGTCCCTTCTGCGGGGCACTTCCAGCCATGGGAGAAATCCGGGAAGAAGGAAGGCGGGTTCTCCACTGCCCGCTCTGCGGCCTGGAATGGGATTATCCCCGCCTGAAATGCCCCAATTGCCAGAATGAAGATCAGGAGAAGCTCGCCTATTTCCAAGTGGAAGGAGAGGTTGGCTGCCGCGTGGACATCTGCTTGCATTGCCGCCACTACCTCAAGACCATTGACTCTCGGGAAAGGGAAGGATCTTTGGATTGGGAAGTCGAGGATTACCTGACTTTGCACCTGGATCATTGGGCTCAAGAAGAAGGGTACACACGTCCTCCCAAGATCTTTGTTGAGATCCGGTAAGTGAATAAATCGTGAATGATAAGTCGCAAGTCGTTAATGATTCCCTTCCTCCTTGCGCGAAAAGGAAAAAATGTGAAGATCTCCGTGGTCAAAAATATTCTGGAGGCCAACCAGCGCATCGCTGAAGAAAACCGCCAGCGATTCTCTGAGAGCCGGGTGCTGGTCATGAACCTGATGAGCTCGCCGGGGGCGGGGAAAACTTCGCTCCTGGAGCGGACCATTCAGACTTTGCGAGACAAGTTTCGGGTCGGAGTCATCGAGGGGGACATCCAGTCTACGTACGACGCCGAACGCATCGGTCGGACGGGGGCCCCTGTGGTCCAGATCAATACAGGTGGAGCTTGCCACCTGGACAGCAACATGATCCAGGAGGCCTTGAGAAGCCTGGATATAGGGAACCTGGACCTATTATTCATCGAGAACGTGGGGAACCTGGTCTGTCCGGCAGAGTTCAACCTGGGAGAGGATTGCAAGGCTATGATCCTCAGCGTGGCCGAGGGGGATGATAAGCCCTTGAAATACCCGTTAATGTTCCATGAGTCGAGCGTACTCCTGATTAACAAGATCGACCTGCTCCCGTTTTGCGATTGTGACCCGTCGCTGATTGAGGAGCGGGCCTTGAAGATCAACCCTCACCTGACCATCTTCCGGGTCTCCTGTCGTACGGGGGAGGGCCTAGACCGATGGACGGATTGGCTGCGAATCCAGGTCCGGCAGAGAAGCCCGGGGAAATAAGCTAACCACTGACCAGGGAAAAAGAATGAAAATTCAATTCCAGAAATCGGGCAAAACGCTGGAATGGGATGACCGCTTTGAAAATGTTCTAGATCTGGCGGAAGCGAACGGGATTCAACTGGAAAACGCCTGCCGGGTTGGAGTTTGCGGAACCTGCAAGGTGAAGTTACTTTCGGGAGAAGTATACATGGAGACGGAGGATGGATTGCAGGATGAAGATCGGAATCAAAACCTGATCCTCCCCTGCGTTGCCGTGCCCAAAGCTGACTTGGTCATAGATGCTTGAGCTTTTTTTTCACCAGCTTTCCCTGCCTTGATCGCCCTCTTTTTTTGGCCGTCCTTTATACACATTCCCCTTCCCGGCTGCAGTTTTCCGAAGTCCCGCCAGCGGTCTCAACACCACGACAGTTGCTCCGCATCCTCCCTCGTCTCCAAAACCCTTTATGGCGGTGACAGTAGGCCTGCCGGCCAGCGCGGGGAAAGGAGTACGCTTCCTCTTCGGTCTACAATGATCGCCTGGACGTCGGGTAGGTGCTCCAGAAGGGCGAAGCCTTTCTTCGGACCCAGCACAAAAATGGAGGTCGCCAAGGCATCTGCGTCCATGGCCGAAGGAGCCACGATGGTAACACTCTGGCATTCGCGGGCCGGAAGGCCGGTGGAAGGCGTCAGGATGTGATGATACCTTTCTCCTCCCCGGAAAAAGAATTTTTCGTAATCCCCTGACGTGGATACGGCGGCCTGAGAAGGCCGAAGCT
>Ga0315295_10005547_pt1 | contig 10760 bp, 10 predicted proteins | sample YL17G14_0_MG_FD_204453 | JGI IMG/M metagenome (GOLD analysis project Ga0315295, IMG submission 204453) | Sediment microbial communities from Yellowstone Lake, YNP, Wyoming, USA - YL17G14_0 | ecosystem: Environmental > Aquatic > Freshwater > Lake > Sediment | place: USA: Wyoming | collected...
GGGTGCTGAGGAGGATTTGCCCTGGACGCTATGCCCACGTTGCTGCCTCCTGCGGCCCCGAAAAGACGAGTGTATTCTACCAGAAAAATGATACCAATATCCAGAAAAATGATACCAATATCAAGATTTTGGCGGGATTTAACATCCTCACCATCGCCCCCATCAGCCCGCCGAACCAGTACGCGGTACCCTGACGGAGTGCCACATCTTTCTTTGCTTCCGCCAGTCCATCACGGCGGCGATGGGACGAACCATGCGCTCGCGGATGGGGTCGCGCCCGCGTTCGGTGCGGGGCAGGAAGAGAATCTCCTCCTGGATGTCCGGCGCGAGGTTGAGCAGGTTCATGATCTGCGTCACGCGTGCTCGCGTTACGTGGCCAAGCTTGGCGAGGTCGGCGTAGTCGGCCACTTCGCCGTCCTTCACGAGCCGTTCCAGGCGCAGCGCCAGCGCCATGAGCCGCGAAACGCGCGGGATGCTTCCCGGCTCGACGGTCCTGGCCGGCGACTCCCCACGCTCAAGCACCTTTCGCCTCCCGCGTCCATGTCGGAAGTGCACCGCGCTCGTGATGGTGACTCCCCGCGTCATACGGCCACCTCCTTCCGCCTGGCCTCCTCGGCCAACGCGCCGATCCCCGTGGGGCGGAACGTCACCGAGACCGTTCCCTTCTCGCCGTCGTAGTCCACGCGCTCGACGAGGAGTTGCATCACCCGAACCTGCTCGCGGGGCGACAGGCTCTCCCACACCGGGTCGAAGAGCGCCAACGCCCTGGCGGCCTCCTTCTCGTCCACCAGCTCACGCCCAAGGGCGATGAGTTCCTCGCGGACCTGCGTGGCCCGCTGCTCCGTGGACCGGATGCGGTCTTGAAGGTCCGCCATCCGGTCGGTCGCGGTCCCGTTGCGGTCGAGACGACCCACCAGGTTGCGCATGTCGTCGTTGTGCCGCCGGAGGTCTTTCTCCAACGCCGCCTGTTCGGCCTGGAGTTCCTCGATGCGCCTTTCGGCCTGTGCCCGCGTCTGGCGGATGGTCTCGGCGACCACGGCCGGGTCGCGGCCGACGGCCCGCACCTGGTCCACCACGAACTTCTCGATTTCCGCCGCCGGGATGGACTTCGACGGGCACGCATGCCAGCCGCGTTTCTGGGCGTTCAAGCACACGTAGTAGCGGTATCGCTTGTTCCCGTTCTTGAGCGTGTGGGTGTGGACCATCGCGCAGCCGCAGGGCACGCAGTGGAGCAGGCCCTTCAGGAGCGCCCCGAAGCGGTTCCGCACGTGCTTGCCGCCGGACTGGCCGTTGCGGCGCAGGAGCGCCTGGACGCGACGGAAGACCTCGGCGTCCACGATGGCCGGATGTTCACCGTTGTAAACCTCGGTTTTGTAGGTGACCTTGCCGACATAAAGGACGTTGGTCAACAGGTGGAACAGGCTGTTCTTGTTAAATGGTTTACCGCCAACATCCCGGCCCTTCTTGGTGATCCAGCGTTTGGTGCTCCAGCCGCGTTCATCGAGGGCCTTGATGGTTTCGATGAGCGACTGGCGTTCCAGGTAGAGTTCGAAAATATTCCGGACCCGGCACGCCTCCTCCTCGTTGACCATGAGCCGACAGCCTCGCGGGTCTAGGTCATAGCCCAGGATGGGCTTGCCGCCGGACCACTTGCCCTTGCGCCGGGCAGCGGCGATTTTATCCCGCGTGCGCTCGGAGATGATCTCCCGTTCAAACTGGGCAAATGATAGCAGTACATTCAACATCAACCTGCCCATCGAGTTGGTAGTGTTGAACTGTTGGGTGACGGAAACGAACGAGACATGCTGTTTTTCGAATACCTCCATGATCCGGGCGAAGTCCAGCAGACTGCGGCTAAGACGGTCCACCTTATACACCACCACGCAGTCCACCCGCCCGGCCTCGATGTCGGCTATGAGGCGTTTCACGGCCGGGCGCTCCATGTTCCCGCCGGTGTACCCGCCGTCGTCATAGCGGTCGGGGAGGGCGACCCAGCCTTCGGACTTCTGGCTGGCGATGTACGCCTCGGCGGACTCGCGCTGGGCGTCGAGCGAGTTGAACTCCTGCTCCAGGCCTTCCTCGGTACTCTTCCGCGTGTAGATGGCGCAGCGGATGGTCTGTTTCTCAGGCATGCTCGTCACCGCCTTTCAATAGGTGGAAGAAGTGGTAGCCGTTCCAGTGCGTGCCGGTGACGGCTTTCGCCACGGCAGAGAGCGACCGGTAGACCTTGCCCTCGTACTCGAAGCCGTTGGGCAGGATGGTCACGACCACCGTGCGGCCCTTGTACTGGCGGGTGAGCACCGTGCCCGGCATGGGAAGTCGGTTGTCGGCGGAGATGCGGAGCGTCCCGACCGCCACCGGCTGGCCGTCCGGTCTGGCCGTCCGCCGAGGCGGGGACATGCGGATGTCCGCGTCGTTGGCGAGTTCTGCCGCCCGTGCCCGTGCTCGCTCCGAAAGGTCGCCCTCCTCAAGCGACTGAAGCCGCCAGGCGATGTGCTTCACGAGGAAGTCCTTGTGCCGCGACCGCGTCTCCTTGCCGAAGACCTCGGCGTACCTGGCTCGCAGCTCGGCCACGGTCATGTGCTTCAGCACCGCGATTTCCTTCCCGACGTTCATCATGCGGCCGTCCTTTCTCCGGTTCTCGCGTGCGTTAACCGGTGCGAGGATCAGGCCGTGGGGTCGCGGGCAAGCCAAGGGCTTTCAGGGCGGATTCTGCGGATTCCTGCGGCGGCACATGTCCGCCGGACATGTCCGATGTGGAGGCGAGTTGCGGACGGATGCGGAGCCGCAGGAGCCCAGCGGCGAGGATGGCGGCGACTTCGCGGAAGCGCTCTTCGGGGGACAGCGGAACATCCGCCTTCGCCAAGGCTTCGGCGGACAGGTCGGTCGTGTGCATGGGCACGCTCCTTTCGGGAAGCGCCCACAACGACCTCCGCTGTGCGGCCGGTACGTTGTCCGGCTGGTTTCTCTCTGATGTATACTTACCCGCCGGGAGTTCGAGATGACGGATTGGGGGTGCGAAGGCGACGCGGTCGTTAACCCAGAGAGGGCTGTGAACCAGAGAATTTGAGAGTTTTGGTGCGGGTTTCTAGGGTGCGAAAGCAACCATGATGGTTTCGTTCGCACCCCAAACTCTCGGACTCGAAACGGAGAATTTACCCTCTGGGGCAACCACGTGCCTAACCCTTTGCCAGCAACGAGTTGCGGAAAAATCCCGGCACGATTCGCTCCCGCCAATCTGCGTTAACCTTCGGGGACGAGAGGTTACCGGTTACGGCCGAAGCTCCCCGAACTTCCCTCGGTAAGTCCCGAAGGGCCGTCCCGGAAGTCTGGTTCCGCATTGTCCACATGGCCGCCGACCACGTCAAGGGTTCGCTCGAACTCCGCCAACAGAGCGTCGAGGTCGCCCTGGGGCCGGACGGGGCGTTCGAGAACGGCAATATCGGCGTCCTGACGCGCCAGGTGCCCGCTGACCGCGTAGTCTGCGCGGTCCCGCCGCCACGACATCCACCCCGGCCGCCGGAGCCGCCAAGACCGCCCCGCGAGCCCCGGACACCGCCCGTGGTCGAGACGCTCCGCAAGGCCCTTGCCTGGCGGCAGGAACTCGACTCCGGTGCTATCGCCCGGCAGGCTGACATCGCCCGGCGCGAGAGCGTCAGCCGGGCGCGTGTGACTCAGGTGCTCATGCTCCTTCGGCTCGCGCCGGACATCCAGGAGAGCATCCTGGGCCTGACGGAGCACCCGGCCGCGCCGCGACTGGCCGAACACCGCCTTCGGCCAATTGCCCGCGTCGCCGACCCGCAGCAGCAGGTTGAGGCGTTCGAGGCGGTTACTCAGCATCGTCCTTGACTGCATCCTTTCGGTCCGCCGGGATGTAGGGGATGAGTCCCTTCTCGTAGGCCGCCACCTGCGCCTCGCGCGGGGCCATGCGGATGTTCATGAGGAACCCGTTCACCTCCAGCATCCAGACCAACGGATTCTTGTCCAACCTGCTGGGCAACGACCAGTCCGGGTGGAACGGTATGAGGTCCAGCCCCTCGCGGATAACTTTCGCCTTGGCCTGCATCGTGGCCAGGGAGACGCCGAAGCCTTTGGCGATCTCCAGCGACTTCATGTGCGGGGTCTGGCTGGGGTCGCTCAGGAAGTTGATGCGGCCGAGGGCGTAGACCACCCCGGCCGCCCAGCCTTGGGCTTTCCCCTTCAGAACCGGCGAACCCTTCTGGCAGACGGCGACCATCATCTCGCGGCACAGGCCTTTGTACTCGGAGTTCAGATGCGCGTCGCAGAAGGCGTCCGTCAGCCTGACGAGGTCGGCGAACCGGGCGAGTTGGCCTCCCACCTGCGCCATCCCGCGCAGCGCCACCCCGAACAAGTAGTCGGCGGCAACGTTTGCGCCGATGCTGGTCGCCGCGATGGCGGCCCCCTTGAAGATGCCGTGCAGCTCCACGTCCGCGACGAACTCCTGGACGTAGCCCTTGATGCTCTGCGCGGTGCTGTACGTGCTGTAGGCGCGCATGCCCAACCCGACGGCCGTCGTCATGTCCCCCAGGCCGAACTCCCCAGAAGGATCAACGTCGTTGACCGGATCGCTGCGGCAGTAGAGATACGGATGCAGCGAGAGGGGTTCTTCGAAGTCGCCCTGGACGGGGTCGCGGGCGGTGAAGCGGAAGAGGGCGGGGTCGTACTGGCGGGCGCGGAGGAAGTATTGGGCGATCTCGGCGTCGTAGTACTGGCCGGTGAAGCGCCAAGGGTTGTCCGCTGCGCCGGGGGCGTGGGGTATTGAGTTGTCAAAGAGCGTTTAAACCGAGAGCACTATAACGGCCCAGCAGGAGGGCGGGCAACACTCTGTTCCTGATATTCTGCTATCCCGGGGAATCTTGTTTTGGGCGTTTCTGCTTGGCCAACCTGGACTGCGCAGCAAGCACAAGGCCCGCTATAGCCTGCCAAAGGGTGTAGACGAGCGAGAAGAACAGCAGTACGCAAAACACTCTACCAATACGATCTTTAGGGTTCCTCGACAATAATGGCGAATTCATGACCATAGTCCAAACCTCGTCCACGAACACGGCGAGGATAAACGACCAGCCCGCACGGGCGAATCGCCTGTGCGGCGAGAGGGCGGGATCAGCCCCTGCTAGAGATTCAGGATCAGACAAGATGATGCTTCTTGGCGGCCCAGAAGGGCGTCGGGTCAGCAGAAACACCACCAGGACGCACCAAGCCGTGAACGATAGCACATCGGTCCTAAGGGGCACGCGCTGAAAAAAAAGCCCAAATCGACGGAGAATTTGATAGGCCCCTCGGCTAAACAGGGCAGGCACAAACAGCACGGTCCACGCCGCGCGCGGATGTCGAGCAAGGATGAGCAAGTACGAGAGGGAGGAAACCAGTCCAACGACGGCCAAGGGGTTCAGCGCCAGATACCAGCTTCTTGGGGCCTTTGATTGAGTAAAGAGAGCCACAATGTCCGAGACGAGCGTAAAAGCGCTCCAGGCGCCTTGCACCCCAGCTATGACGTTGAGGCTATTTACGCGCGAAATCGTCCGCTGTTCGCCACTCATTATGTACGCCTCCGGTTTGTTTCAACCCCATGGTGCGGGCAAAGCACCCGCAAACGACACACATGATTGGACCAGGATTTACCGCCAATCGTCTTCCCAGCGGATTCTTTCCGCGAGTTCTTGTGTCATTTCCAATGCCATGCCTGTACCCGATTGTGGCACACCGCCTGGACGTTGTGAAAAAAACTCTACAACATCCTGTGTCGCTCCCGGATCGGCGCTCTCCCAGCGCGACCACCCCTCCGTTGCCATGTAGAACATCTGCTCGGCCCAAGAGTAACCTGCCCGACCTGCCGTCGCGATCTCGGTGCCTAGGCCGACGATACCAGCTACACCTTGCTGGGCGACGAATTTGGCAAACGCGCCGGTGACGGCTGCCATTCCGCGCACGGCCAGTTCGAGACTTCTGGCCTGAAGGAAGAGGTTCTGTATCTGTGCGTATTCGTTGAGCGCGGTAACAAAGTTCCGGGCCATCCATACAGCGCGGCAAGCCGCACCGGCTGACGGTCCTTCTGTTTCAGCACGTTCTGCCATTGCAGCAAGCATGTCAAGAAGCAGTCGCCCGTCCGGGTCGAGGTGGTTCAGGGGATCATTCCAGCAGTACAGGTACGGATGCAGCGTCATCGGCTCGCGGAAGCTGCCTCGCACCGGGTCTCGGGCGGTGAAGCGGAAGAGGGCGGGGTCGTACTGGCGGGCGCGGAGGAAGTATTGGGCGACCTCGGCGTCGTAGTACTGGCTGGTAAAGCGCCAGGGATTCGCAGCCGCCCCGGCGGCGCTTGATTCTTCGAGGGTTTGGCCGAAGGGTTCGTAGGTGTAGTTGTGAAGGACGGCGCCGTCGTCGGCGAGGACCGTGCGGACGCTGCCGAGCCGGTCGGCCAGGTAGAAGCAGCGCGATGGGGCAGTGGTGTTGAGGCCCTGCTCGCTGGCGACGATCTGGCCGTGGAGCCAATAGTGGCGTTTGACGGGCTGATAGCCGCCGCCGGTGGCCGGGGCCAGTTCGACCAGCACGACGGCTAAGCCGGCGTCCTGGGCGAGGATGTATTTGCGGCCGCCGGAGAGGCTGGAGGAGCGGAAGACGCGGTTGCCGTCGGGGTCGTACTTGAGCGCGAGGGTATTGGCGCCGGCGGTGGCCGAGCGGAGGCGATTGTCGCAGTTCCAGGCGAGAGAGGCGACCATGGTGTTGAGCATATTGCCGTTGCCGTCCCAGGTCAAGGCCGTCGGACCGGCATCGTCAGGATCGAAGGTGGTAAGCAGATCGCCGTTGAAGGACAGGTCGTCCCTGGTGGCCGAGGTGCCGGGATCGGTGGTCTTGTCGAGGTTGCCGTCCTTGAGGTAGGTGTAGCCTTCGGCCCAGTTGACCGTATGGGGAGAGCGGCCGTCCAGGACGGCGGCTTGGGTCAATTGGCCCATGAGGTCGTAAGAGTAGTTGTGGGTGTAGGTTACGATGTTGGGGGTCTGGCCGGGGGTGGTAAGGATGTCTCGGCCGGTGACGAGTCTGCCCAGTCCGTCGATGCGTCCGTCAAAGGTGTCGCCTGACTGGGAACCGGCGGGGTCGGCGTCGAAGGCGAACTGCAGGCCGCTTGGCCCGGCTGTGAGCTTGTTGTAGCTGGTCAGGAAGCTGTCGGGGTTGTAGCGGTAGGTAAGGGCGACGTCGCCAGCCACAGCCTTGTAGGTGATGCTCTGTCGGCTGCCATTATTGTCGTAGGTGAGCTGGGCGATATCGCGTTCGGCATCTTCGTGCTGCCGGAGTTTGGTGAGTTGGCCGGCGCGGTCGTAGGCGTGGAAGGCCCTGTAGAGAAGCTGGTTGTTGGGTGCGTCAACCTGGAGTGAGGTTTTCTGTCCGTCCGCGCGGTATGTGTAGGATGTCTTGTAGCCGTCCTGGTCAGTGACGCAGATAAGCCGGCCGAGGGCGTCATAGTCATAGTCGATTGCGTGCGAGCCGCCGATGTTGTCACTGGAGCTGCGGTTGTCGGTGACGCCGGTGCGGCGGCCAAAGCCGTCATAGCCGTAGGAGATGCTGCCGTCGGCGCCGGGGTAGGTGATGGTGCTGGGCCGGCCAAACAGGTCGTAGGAGTATGTGACGTGCTGTTCGGTGGTGCTGTTTGGGGCAAAGATCGCGCGTGAGGCGAGCTTGCCATCGCCGCGATAGGTCATGGCCTGGTCCGTCTCGTAATATTTCCGCGTCATTCCTGACGCAGCCCCATTGAAGCATGATGACGGGAGACGTAGAGATCAAAACCGTGCTATTTCCGCGTCATTCCTGACGCGGCCCCATTGAAGCCTCCACTCCCGGCGTAGGCGGCAACTGCGCTAACTCATTTCCGCGTCATTCCTGACGCGGCCCCATTGAAGCGCTCTGGCAAGCCAGCAGGGGGTAGGCGGCGAGATAATTTCCGCGTCATTCCTGACGCGGCCCCATTGAAGCCCGCAGTCATTCTCCTCATCGCAAAAAGTGGCGCCGCATTTCCGCGTCATTCCTGACGCGGCCCCATTGAAGCACCGGCGTGTTGATCACCGAGCCAAATCTCGCCAATAATTTCCGCGTCATTCCTGACGCGGCCCCATTGAAGCCCTATGTGATACGCGGGTTCAACATAGAATCCTGCTATTTCCGCGTCATTCCTGACGCGGCCCCATTGAAGCCTAGGGGGCTTCCCGGCACCGCCGAGGCCCGGACTATTTCCGCGTCATTCCTGACGCGGCCCCATTGAAGCGACCTTTCGCGGCGTCTCCACAGCTTGACACCCCGCAGATTTCCGCGTCATTCCTGACGCGGCCCCATTGAAGCATGCACCCCCACGTGCTCAGCGAAGAACTTTGTGCCATTTCCGCGTCATTCCTGACGCGGCCCCATTGAAGCACCGGCCAGGCGCGCGTAACCGACCAGGCGCTGGTGGGATTTCCGCGTCATTCCTGACGCGGCCCCATTGAAGCACCGGCGTGTTGATCACCGAGCCAAATCTCGCCAATAATTTCCGCGTCATTCCTGACGCGGCCCCATTGAAGCGCTGACGTACGTCTTGGTTAACCGCAACCTTGAGGAGATTTCCGCGTCATTCCTGACGCGGCCCCATTGAAGCATGGGGCTGTCAGCGTCTCCATCGGCACAGATCGGGATTTCCGCGTCATTCCTGACGCGGCCCCATTGAAGCGCGCGGTGGTAGTCGTCCCCGGCCGGCGACCCGCCCGATTTCCGCGTCATTCCTGACGCGGCCCCATTGAAGCGGTCCTCGCCAGGCAGCGACAGGCCCTCCTCCGCCAGATTTCCGCGTCATTCCTGACGCGGCCCCATTGAAGCGCTGTAATCCCGGTAGTACAGCTCTACCAGGGTTATCATTTCCGCGTCATTCCTGACGCGGCCCCATTGAAGCCCTCCGCGACTCTACGATAGTCAGGGAACCCCCTCGCTATTTCCGCGTGATTCCTGACGCGGCCCCATTGAAGCCTGGCGCGGCACGCGCTGTTGCTGACCCGCGAACAAGATTTCCGCGTCATTCCTGACGCGGCCCCATTGAAGCTTGGGCAGCGACTGGCCGGCCGAGCATCCAGGCGGCGTTGCGCCCGTCGGCCCAGAACCCGGCCGGCCCCACACCCGCACGCGTACTTGCGCACGAGCCTCATGGTTCCCAGCGGATGGGCTTATAGGTTCCCGTGGTAGGGTCGGCTACGGCATTTTTCTTGAACCAGTATTTGTACACCTTACCGTCGGGCAGCAACACAAAGGCGAATTCCTGCCCGTCCAGAAAAGGCTTGAGGCCTTCCTGCCCTCCAGTAACGTCTCGGGAACCCTCGGTTTCAAAAAGGACTACCGTGGTGGGCGGAAGGTCGGCCAACCGCGTGCCCCCAACCGAAATGTTAAAGGCCACGTTGAAAGGAGTCTGGGGATCTCCTTCTGCCAACACCGGGCTGAAGAACTCGTGAATCGCATCACACCACCCCTGGGCGCGCGGCAGCAGACCGTCGTGAGCCTCCGCGTAATCAAGCAGGGATCGACCAAGCCTATCGATGATTAGCCGCCTGCCCTCCACGATGGCGTTGCCAGCGCGAAAGGCATTGATCTGCCATACATGCAGCTCCAGCAGTCCACCCACCAAGACCAGAAAACCCACCAAGTGCAGGATCCCCCGCGCATAGAGCCGTCTCCGGACATGAACAATCCGCGCCAGGCCGAGAATGCTGGCGATCGGAACCCCATAGAAGAAGAATGTCCACAACCATTCCAGTTGTCGGATCTCGTGGGAAGAGGCCCCCCAAAACGTCAACATCATGAGCACCCACCCCAAAGCAATCCCCGCGATGAGTATGCTGACACCTTGGGCAGGCGAGCGACCCTGCTTTATCTGGGCTTGTGAAGACGCTGCGTCTTGCATATCTGATCCTCTCAAGAATCGAAACAACGCCAAAAAGCCTCTTCGTCACGTGCTCTCGCTCGCACCCAAGGCCCCATTACCGGCTTGGGTACCGCTTACGCCAATACTCATAGTCATCCCAGCCCATGTTGGCCGCCATTATCGCGTTCCAGTTGTTGAACCGAAGGGTCATCGCCCTCCACTGGGCTATCCTTGCCGACATTTCCGCCTGGGTGTAGCCGAAATGCCGATGCGCTATCCCCTGAAGGTAGTAGTTCCAGTCGTTTCCGCACATGACCACTCCATTGATTTCGTATAGCTCAGTCCTCCCATGGAGATGACTATCAAGACATACGAAATTCAAGGGATTGAGACGACCCCAAAGACGGGACTTCTTGAGTGTTTTCTCGACTCCGTAAGACATTGTGTCGTCGAGCCACTCCTTACTATAGCGTTCCGGCTTGCCCTTTCCCGGAGGCAGTCCCGGCGGGGCGGGTTCGGGGGAGGTGGGCGGCCACCAGAGTTCTTTCGGCAAGACGCCATAGCCCGGACCCAATTGCGCCGTCGGCCCAAAAGACGCACAGCTATACGTCGGGTGCGGCGGGTGCCAATCCGGCTCCCCCCCGAGCTTGTACGGCCCGCGCGGGCCAGCAGGCCGATTGATCTCTCTCGTCACATTCCGTCGGAGTACCAGGCCATCGGAGGACCCGACTTTGCGCCGACCGGACAGGCCCAGCGGGTCGGTGAGGTTGGCTGGGTTGTTCGAGACATAGGCATACAAGTTCATCCCGCCGGCGTAGCCGATCGGATCGAGGCGCAGGAATCGGCTCACAAACGAAATGCCCAATTA
>Ga0315295_10005548_pt1 | contig 10759 bp, 13 predicted proteins | sample YL17G14_0_MG_FD_204453 | JGI IMG/M metagenome (GOLD analysis project Ga0315295, IMG submission 204453) | Sediment microbial communities from Yellowstone Lake, YNP, Wyoming, USA - YL17G14_0 | ecosystem: Environmental > Aquatic > Freshwater > Lake > Sediment | place: USA: Wyoming | collected...
GAGCTCGGTCAAGAGCGTGTCGCCAAGATCATCGGGATCGTCGGTCTTGAAGATAAAACCAAATCGTACGTCGTCAATCTTTCGAGCGGCCAGCGGCAGCGGCTCGCTCTGGGAATTTCTTTGCTCAACAGCCCCAAAATTCTCCTTCTCGATGAACCCACGACCGGTTTGGATCCCAACGCGCGGCGGGAGGTCTGGTCCATTCTGCTCGATCTGAAAAAACGGTCGCAAACCTCGCTCATACTCACCACCCATTATATGGAAGAAGCCGAACAACTCTGCGATTACATCATCATCATCGACAAAGGGAAGATCCTGAGAGAAGGCACAGTGCAGGAGCTGCTCGACGAGGACCACGGAGAAAAGATGGTCGAATTCACGCTGGAAGCAGCGCAACAGCCCGTGGACATTGTCGAGTCGGATTCGCCGTTACGCATCGAGTGGAATTCGAGTCGCGAGAAAGGCACCGTCGCGCTCGGTCATATGGAGACCGAGCTGCCGGAGTTTCTGCTCTTCCTCAAAAAGAAAGAACTCCGGCTCAAGAATCTGGAGTGCAGGAGAAAAACGCTCGACGACCTGTTTACCTCTCTGACGGGCAGACACTTGCATGAGTAGACTCGTTCGGCAAAGACAGCTGTTTGCGCTGACCATCGCGTATTTCAAAGAGATCACACGCGAACGCGGGGTTCTGTTCTGGGGAATCGTCTTTCCGATTCTCATGTCGCTGGGTCTGGGTGTCGCGTTCACAAAAAACGCGGACGTTGTGCGAAAAGTGGCGGTGATCGAGAGAGAACCGACAAACGACGCGCGCCCCGATAGCGCTTCCAGGATAGAAACGTTCCTTCGGGTCAACGCGACCAAGATCGACGCGGCCGGCGCCGGAACTTTCCATTACAGGATCACGATACCGGATGAAAAACTGGGAAACACCACCTTCATTTTCGAAAGCATGAGCTGGCAGAATGCGATGGTGCTTCTGAAGCGAGGGAACCTGGCCGTTGCGATCGATGAAAACAACGGCCGGATCGAATACCATTTTGATCCGAGGAACCCCGACGCGCAGCTGACGTATCTGAAGCTCTCGCGGCTCTTCGGCGGGAAAGAGGTCCCCGCGGCAACGAGCGGCGAGAACATCGAGCCTCTCACCGTGGCCGGGACGCGTTATATCGATTTTCTGGTGCCGGGGCTCGTCGCCATGGGAATCATGATGTCTTGTCTCTGGGGGATGAGCTATGGGATCGTCGAAAAGAGGACGAAAAAGCTTTTGAGACGAATGGTCGCAACGCCGATGAAAAAATCGCACTTCCTGGTGGCGCTGATGACCGTTCGCATCGGGATGAACGTCGTCGAATCGGCCCTGCTATTCATCTTCGCCTGGCTTGCGTTTCATATCACCATACAGGGAGACGTATCGGCGTTGTTCGTGATCTTCCTTGCGGGCAATGTTGCATTTGCCGGGATCGCCATTTTCGTCTCGGCCCACACGGCGAACACCGAAATCGCCAATGGACTCATTAATATGGTCGTCTTGCCGATGATGGTCCTTTCGGGGATCTTCTTCAGCTACCACAACTTTCCGGACTGGAGCATACCGTTCATACAAAAATTGCCTCTCACCTTGCTGGCGGACGGGATGAGAAGCATTTTTATAGAGGGCGCGGGGTACGCCGACATCTATCTCCCTTCGCTGATATTGACGGGAATCGGCGTCCTCTTTTTTTCGGCAGGTTTGAGAATCTTCAAGTGGTACTAGACTCCAGGGCGAGAAGATCGCCTCGAGGCGGGGGTGAATACAATGAAATGGTCGATCCGGCTCGGGACCGCATTCGGAATTCCCGTTTTCATGCACCTGACATTTCTGCTTCTGCTGGCGTGGGTCGGGATCAGTCACTGGATACAATCCAAGAGTCTCGATGCCGCGTTCGCGGGTATTCTGTTCGTCATCGCGATATTCGCCTGCGTGGTGCTCCACGAATTCGGGCATGCCCTCACGGCAAGACGGTACGGGATAAAAACGCGCGACGTGACGCTTCTCCCCATCGGCGGAGTGGCCCGCCTGGAACGGATGCCGGAAAAACCGCTCGAGGAACTCCGTGTCGCCCTCGCGGGTCCCGCGGTCAACGTGGTGATCGCAGCGGCGCTCGCCGTGTGGCTCGGCTTGACCGGGCGGATGGAACCGGTGGGACGATTGAGCGTCACCGGAGGGCCGTTCCTCCAACAGCTCCTCAGCGTCAACATCTTCCTCGCTTTGTTCAACCTGGTTCCCGCTTTCCCAATGGATGGGGGACGCGTGCTCCGCGCGATTCTCGCCACGCGATTGGAGTACACGCGGGCGACGCATATCGCCGCGACCATCGGACAAACGTTGGCCTTCATCTTTGGATTCATCGGGCTCTTCTACAATCCGTTTCTTCTTTTCATCGCGTTCTTCGTCTGGATCGGCGCCGCGCAGGAAGCGAGCATGGTGCAGATGAAATCATCGCTGGGGGGAATTCCGATCAGCCGCGCGATGATCACCGAATTTCATTCGCTCTCCCCCGAGAACACGCTCGCGGAGGCGATCGATGCGACGCTCAAGGGCTCGCAGAAAGATTTCCCGGTCATCGACCAGGAGAAAATCGTCGGCGTCCTGATGCAGAAGGACTTGCTGAGAGCGCTCGCCCAGCGCGGGCCGGGCGTGTCCGTAGCGGATGTCATGCAGCGCGAGTTCGAAACGGCCGACGCGTCCGAGATGCTCGAGACCGCCCTCCAGCGGCTCGCTTCGTGCGCGTGCAACACGGCGCTCGTGGCGTCCCGCGGGCAGCTCGTCGGGCTCGTGACGATGGACAATATCGGGGAGTTCATGGCGTTTCAGGGGGCTCTCGGAAAGTCGCGTCCCTGAATGATGTTGACAGTGTTAAGATAACTGCGTAAAGTTAACATCGTTCTTTTTTGACGTTGGTCTAACTAGACCAGAAATCAACGGTTTTCCTCGTGGGAGACGAACCCATGACTCGACACGCCAACCCGGAACTCCCCGGAAGAATCCTCGACACCGCGGAAAAAATTGTAGCCGCTGAAGGCCACGACGCCCTCAACATGCGCCGTCTTGCCGGGACCGCCGGAGTCACGCCGCCGACCCTCTACTACTATTTCAGGTCCAAAGACCACCTCTTTGCGCAGCTCAAACTCCGCGCCGCCAAGAGGCTCAACGGAAAGCTGCAGCGTGTGGACCTTTCGGACCCGGGCAAGGCGCTCATGGAGCTTGCCGGGGCATACATTACCTTTGCCGAAGAAAATCCGAGGCTTTACCGGTTGTTCACGGAGCGGCCGGTCGATCGGTCGCTCGTCAGCGACGAGGAATACCGGACACTTCATTTCTCGTTCTTCGCCGCCGAGCGCGCGCTCGAAGCGTTGAACAAAAGCGGTTCGTCTGCGTTCGACCCGCAAGAGAAGGCGATGACGGGGTGGATCCTGCTTCATGGGTTCGTGTCGCTCCTTACGTCAGGCACATTGGAAGGGGTCGTGGGGCTCGGGCGGGAGGACCTCAAAAAGACGTTCCTCAAAAGCTACAGCGGCGGCGTGCGGCCCCGCGAAAATGATCGAAACGGTGACCACTGAGTACTAGAAGGAGGACTCCGTGAGAAGGTATATCGGCATGGGTATTCTTTTGGGGCTCGTGCTCCATCTCGGCGCGCCGTCGTCGCGTTCGTGCACCGGTTTTGTCCTGCGTAACGCGGGGCAACCCGTGTTTGCTCGGAACTTCGACTATGGTTTCGGCGGCGGGCTGCTCATGGTCAACAAGCGGAACGTGGCGAAGACCGCCGCGACCCCCGAATCGCCCGCGCAGTGGGTCTCGAAGTACGGTAGCGTGACGTTCAACCTGTACGGCCGCGAGCTCCCCATGGGCGGGATGAACGAAGAGGGTCTCGTCGTCGAGTGCATGTGGCTCGACGAGAGCGAGTATCCTCCCCCCGACAGCCGTCCGACTCTCGCCGATCTCCAGTGGATCCAGTACCAGTTGGACAACAGCGCCACCATCGCCGAAGTGATCGAGAACGCTTCGCGCGTTCGCATCTATGGATACGGCGGGTCGAAAATCCACTGTCTGGTAACGGACCGCAACGGCGACAGCGCGGTCGTCGAGTACATCGGCGGGAAGCTCGTTGCGCACACCGGCGGGCACTTACCCGTCCCCGCTCTCACCAACAGCACGTATGAAAACTCGGTCGGCTTTCTCGACGAGTACGTCGGCGACGAAAACTCCGAAATGTACCAGTCAAACTCGAAAAGCCTGGGGCGGTTTGTCATCGCCGCCGCTGCGGTGAAATCGTTCGAGGGCAGACCGCAAAAGGACGCGGTCTCTTACGCGTTCGACACGCTCGAAAAGGCGGGGACCGGCGAGTACACCCAATGGACCATCGTCTATGACGTGTCGGGCCGCCGGATCCATTTCCGGACAAAGGAAAATCCTTCGATCCGCGTCATCGAATTTGCCGATGTCGATTTTTCGTGCGCAAAGCCGGTGTTGATCCATGACCTCACATCCGCGGGCTCGGGGACCATCGCCAAAGAGCTCGAGGAGTACACCTACGAGAAGAACAAGGCGCTCATCACCCGGACGTTCACGGCGACCGACTTTCTCAAAAACACGCCGGCATCCATGCTCGAGACCCTTTCGCGGTATCCGGAGCTCTTGAAGTGTTCCGAGCAGCCGTGAATCGTCTTGAGAAAACGCAAATGCCGGTGTAGATTCGAGCGCAGGGATCAACAAGAGATCGATTCAATAACGCGGATTCCAGGGAGAGATGATCATGAGATCGGTGCGGAACAAGACCTTCGGCGATGGATACTGTCGAATGCGCTTCGGCATCGAATTGCTGATTTTCGCGATCATGGTTCTCTGCGTGACCCTCGCGGCGTGCGAAAAGAAGCCGACGGGTAAGACCCACGTGTTCACCTGCTCGGAGGGCACGCGCGTCGAGGTGGTTTTCTCGGAGAAACGCGACCGCGCGACCATGCGTATCGGCGACAAATCGTACAAACTCACGCAGATTCCCGCCGCTTCCGGAGCGAAATACAGCGACGGCAAGGTCGTTTTCTGGAACAAAGGCCGGGGAGCGTACATTGAGATCGGCGGCGAGGTCGTGTACGACGGCTGCCATCTGGTCGAGTGATGGGGTTGATGACCGTGGGTTTCGACGCGGTGCTATTTGATCTCGACGGAACCTTGCTCGACACGTTGGAAGACATCGCCGACGCGGCGAACCGCGTGCTCACCCGCCACCACTTTCCGGCACATCCGCTCGACGCCTACAGGCACTTCGTGGGTGAAGGGGTCCGTGTACTCGTATGGCGCCTGCTCCCCCAGGACGCGCGCAGCGAAGAGACGGTCGATGTGATGCACGCGGAGTTTCGCGAGGAGTACTCTCGGAACTGGAACGCGAAGACGAAACCGTATGAAGGGGTCCCGGAGATGCTCGACGGCCTCGTCGATCGCGGGCTCAAGATCGCGGTCCTCTCGAACAAACCCGACGATTTCACGCGAAAGTGTGTCGACGAGCTCCTGCCCCGCTGGGCGTTCGATGCCGTCCTCGGACACCGCGACGGCATTCCGCCAAAGCCCGATCCCACAGGCGCGCTCCAGGTCGCCCGGGATCTTCGTGTGTCGCCCGGGCGAATTCTCTTCCTGGGTGATTCATCCATCGACATGGAAACGGCGCTCGCCGCCGGGATGAGCCCCGCCGGTGTGCTCTGGGGATTCCGCGACCGGGAGGAATTGGAAAGGAGCGGGGCCCGCGCGGTCATCGGTGCTCCTCGGGACGTGTTTGCTCTCCTCGAGCCTTCGGGTCTCGACGCGCAGAAATGAACCGAAGACCCGCCGACAAAACGTCTTTGCTCTCCTCGTGCCCGCAAACCGCCGTGCGAAGAAATGAAAGATGAAGCAATCGATGTTTTTGGTCTCGGGCAGTGTTGTCTCGACTACGTCGCGCTCGTGCAAAGCTACCCGCGGCCCGATGCGAAATGTGAATTTTCGGAGATGGTCATCCAGGGCGGCGGCCCCGTCGCGACCGCTCTTGTGGCGCTCTCGCGTTGGGGCGTGTCGTGCGCGTTTGCCGGTGTCGCCGGTGATGATTCATTCGGCGTCATGATCAAGAAATCGCTGGACGAGGAAGGAGTAAACACGCAGGGGCTTCTCGTCCGCGCAGGACGCGGTTCTCAGTTTGCCTTTATCGTGGCGGAGCCCGGCGTTGGAAGACGCACCGTTTTTTGGCGCCGGCCGACGGGATCGGCGCCGCAGCCGGAAGAAATCGACTTCACGGTTCTTCGCGAAGCGAAAGTGTTCCACACCGATGGGTTGTTCATCGATGCGTCTCTTGCGGCCGCACGCGAGGCGCGGCGCGCCGGTGTCGCCGTCGTCGTCGATGCAGGGTCGTTGAGGCAAGGGATGCTCGATCTCGCTGGTGAGAGTGATTACTTCATCGCCTCGGAGAAGTTCGCGAGGGAGCTTGTGGGAGAGGATGACCCTTCGGGGGCGTGCCGCCGGATGATGGAACTTGGACCGCGCGTCGCCGGCGTGACGCTCGGGGGGAGAGGCTACGTCGCTTCGTTCGGAGGCACGGTTATCGAGCGGCCCGCGTACGAAGTGGACGTCGTTGATACGACGGGTTGCGGCGACGTCTTTCATGCGGGTGTCACTTACGGCGTCGTTCGAGAGTGGGTCGTCGAAAAGAGCCTCGACTTCGCCGCATGGGCGGCGGCCAGGGTGAGCACGCGTCTCGGCGGCCGCGAGGGGATACCTTCAAAGAACGATCATACGGACGGCAGGAGCCGTTAGGTCTCGTGTCTTACGATCTTCGAACACACGATAGGAGGATTTCATGTTTCGCACGCTGGAAGATTTCTTGAGAGTGTATGCGAACTTGACCGAAGGGACCGGCAAGATTCTCGCGGCGCTCACCGACGAGAACCTCAACCAGTTCAGCGACTCTGGACACCGGACGCTCGGGCAGCTCGGTTGGCACGTCGTCGTCACGGTGCCCGAAATGATGAACAAGACGGGGCTCGGGATCGGCTCGGTCGACCCCGAGTCGATGCCGCCCGCGTCGGCGAAGGAGATCGCCGATGCGTACAGAAAAGTGACACAGGAGATCGTTCGGGCGATCAAGGCCGGTTGGAACGACAAAACGCTTCTCGAATCGGATGACATGTACGGCAAGCCCTGGCCGCGGGGCGCGACCCTTCACGCGCTCGTCACGCACGAGGTCCACCACGTGGGACAGATGACGGTGCTTCTCCGTCAGACGGGGGTTAAGGTTCCGGGTATCTACGGGCCCGCCAAAGAGGAGTGGACGCAGTTTGGGATGAAGCCGCCGCGGTACTAACGGTACTGACGGAGGCGCCGGCGGAAATTGCCTTCGGGTTTCGCTTTTTTCGGGCGCAAAGGTGTGGGCGAAAACGCGGCCGAGCGTGTGACGAGGGAGGTTCGAAACGGCATGAAACGGATCGTTATTCTCATCGATGACCTCAATGTGGAAGCGGAGCTCAACGAGTCGGAATCGGCCGCGAAGATATGGAATGCGTTGCCGATAATCGGGACCGTGTGCACGTGGGGTGGGGAAGTCTTCTTCGAAATCCCGGTCGTCCACGGTCTCGAGTCGAACGCGAAACAGGAAGTCGAAGTGGGAACACTCGCGTACTGGCCGCCGGGCAAGGCCTTCTGTATATTCTTTGGCAAAACGCCGGTGAGCACGAGCGGAAAACCTAAGGCGTACAGCCCGGTGAACGTTGTGGGAACCGTGTTGGGAGACACCAAGGTGTTCACGATACTCCGCTCGGGCGACGAAGTGAGAATGAAGAAGGCGCCTTGAAGCGGGAGCCCTGGTTCGCGAACCGCACTATGAACCTCAGGGGAAAAAAATACTGGATCTTCGACATGGACGGGACGCTCACGATTCCCGCCCACGATTTCGATGCGATTCGTAGAGAGCTCGGTCTGTCGCTGGGCAGGCCCATTCTCGAACAGCTCGCCGAGCTCCCCGAAGAACGCGCCAACCCTCTCTTCGAGCGTCTCGACGAAATCGAAATCGAGATCGCACGCCGCGCCGAACCCCAGAGGGGGTCGCGCGAACTGCTCAACGTTCTCAGAACGAATGGCGTGACGCTCGGCATTCTCACGAGAAACAGTCAGAGCACCGCGCTCGAGACACTCCGCATCTGCGGTTTCGCCGAGTTCTTCGATCCGCAGCACGTGATGTCCCGTGAGATGTGCGCGCTCAAACCGAGCGGAGACGGGATACGAAAGCTCCTCGGCCTCTGGAGCGCTTTACCGGAAGAGTCGGTGATGATCGGTGACTACCTTTTCGACATCATGGCGGGGCGCGAGGCGGGCGTCGAAACGGTTTTCATCGACAATTTGGGAAGAGAGGAATACGCCCGGCAGGCGGATCAAAGCGTGAGGACTATCGAGGAGCTGCTTGCCCTTCTCGATCATTTACTCTAGTCCGGATCTCGGGCAAGGAGGAGTAACCAGTCACGGATTTGATTTCGAACTTGCCGCGCACGAGACCACGGCGAGGAAACGAGAGACATGAACCGGCACAGAGTTGATTTCAAAACGCTCGCGTGGGAGACCCCGGTGGAGGGGGTTCGTTCGAAAACGCTCGAGCACGGTGGAAAAAAACTCCGTCTCGTCGAATACACACCGGCGATGAAACCGCATTGGTGCGAGAAGGGCCACATCGGCTGCGTTCTCGAGGGGCGATTCGAGATCCGTTTCGACGACGAGGTTGTCGTTTGTGAACTCGGCGACGGCGTGTTCATCCCTTCGGGGAGAGAGCACCGCCATATGGGGAAGGCGCTCACCGACATCGTTCGCGTCGTGTTCGTCGAGGACGTGTAGGTGATCACCCGCGGCGGGCCCTGTCGGCCATCCGCCCGCGGCCGTGCTCGCCAAAGCTCCGCGCGGGCGCGGGCACCCGTAGCCGCCACCCGCGGTGGGAAGCCGAACGAGGGCCGCGCAACACCCGCGCCCTACATCCCCCACAAATGGCCCGTGTTCACGGGCTTCCCTTGGAGTTTGAGATAGTAGTAAAGCTGGCTCTTGTGTTGAGCGAGGTGCCCGACCATCTCGAGCAACCGGTGTCCCAGGAGCCTCTCCGAGGCGTCCCAGGGAGCCGGCGCTTTCAAATGGGCGAGATCGTTCTCAGAGACCTTTTTGAGCATCTCGAAAGCCAGTTTCTGGTCCTCGGCGAGGATTTTCTTTGCTTCGGCCACGCTCGTGACCGTGGGCATTTTCTCGGCGGGTGGAAGCATGTCCTCCGGTGACATCTCGCTGATATCGACGCCTTCGGGCATTCCCCAATCCCCCGTGATGAACCCCTTGAAGCACGATCCGCACGCGGTTCCGACGTGCATCAAGAGTTGCCCCGTCGTCATCCAGTTCGATCCCGTAGCGGGCTTCCAGCCGAGCTCGCTGTCGCTCACCATGTCAAAAAGTTTTTCAGCGACCGGGTAATTGCACTCGAGTTCACGCGTGAGGAGTTGCGTCCAGCTCATGGCGATTCCTTTCGGTGGGGAAGCACGGCCTGTCGAAGAGAAGCGACTGCACCCGGCGTCCGAGCGCGCGCGGAAAAGTGAGCGGTAGTATCATAACACAGTATGCTAAACTCGTCGCGAAGAAGTTCCGGCGGGCTCCAGCATGGCACCCGGAGGTTTGCAATCGCCGCTCGATGCTGCGTCACCCGACTGTCGGGCTTCCGCGAAAAAGGAGTAGCGCATGGCCGATCAACAATACCCCGAGCCCACCTGCGGTGCGTTGATCTTCGATCGCGAAGGCAGACTCCTTCTGATGAAGTCGCACAAATGGAAGGACAGGTGGGTCATTCCAGGCGGGCACATCGACTTGGGGGAGCGGATCGAGGACGCGGTCCGCAGAGAGATCAAGGAAGAAACGAATCTCGACGTCGACGATCTCGAGTTCGTGTGTTTTCAAGAGTTCATATACGGCGACGGATTTTGGAAAAAAAGACACTTCATCTTTTTCGATTTCGCATGCAGGACGGCCTCCACGGAGGTCACGTTGAACTACGAAGCGCAAGAATACACATGGGCCTCTCCAAATGAGCTGGAACATCTGCCCGTCGACCCGTATACGCGGAATGTGATCCGCAAGTATCTGGAGAAGAAAGGACCTGCCCCACGGACGATGGATCCGTGAGAGCGGCGTCGAATCGATAGAGCGTTGCGGCCGGAGACGCCGCCCCATCGTCGGAGATACCGCCGTGCACATCCAACTCGAAGCATGCGACGTGAGATCCTTCCGACCTGCGGACGCGAAGTCGCTCGCGGATCACGCGAACAACCGGCGCGTGTGGCTCAATCTCCGTGACACGTTTCCCCACCCGTACACCGTCCGCGACGCGCGCGAGTTCATCGCGTTCACTCTGCGCCAGGACCCCGAGACACATTTTGCGATCGCCGTCGACGGACACGCGGCGGGCGCGATCGGATTCAGGCTCCACGATGATGTCGAACGGGTGTCGACGGAGGTGGGCTACTGGTTGGGCGAGGCCTTCTGGGGGAGGGGCATCGTCACCGAAGCGCTGAAGGCGACGACCCGCTACGCCTTCGATACGTATGGAGTGACACGGGTCTATGCGGTACCCTTCGAGTGGAACGTCCCGTCGCAGAGGGTCCTCGAAAAGGCGGGGTACGCATTCGAAGGACGGATGCGCCGGAGCGCGATAAAAGACGGGAAGATCATCGATCAGCTTCTCTA
>Ga0315295_10005549_pt1 | contig 10756 bp, 14 predicted proteins | sample YL17G14_0_MG_FD_204453 | JGI IMG/M metagenome (GOLD analysis project Ga0315295, IMG submission 204453) | Sediment microbial communities from Yellowstone Lake, YNP, Wyoming, USA - YL17G14_0 | ecosystem: Environmental > Aquatic > Freshwater > Lake > Sediment | place: USA: Wyoming | collected...
GTAGTTTTTCAGCGCTCTCTAAAAGACTTTGGACGAAGAGACTAATGTGCGGGCATAGCTCAGCTGGTAGAGCATCGGCTTCCCAAGCCGAGGGTCGCGGGTTCGATCCCCGTTGCCCGCTCCAAAAAAATCAAGAGGTTACGGCATTTAAGCCGTAGCCTCTTTTTCGTTAGTGTCCATATAGGTGTCCATCGTTCGGGCGATCCTCCCCTCTTCCGGCCATTTGATCCCTGCAAGTTCCTCCTCCGTTACCAGGTTATACCGCTTAAAAACCGATATGGTTTTGTGTCCGGACATGGCCATGATCTGAAAAAAGTCGTTCCCTGCTTTCCGGAGATTGTTTAAAGCACAGTGTCGAAGGTCATGAAAGATGAAATTTTCAATCTTTGCTTTCCGGCAGGAAGACTGGAAGCTGTGTTTGATCTCATCAAAGGGTTGTCCATTGCGGAGAAAAACCCTGTTTGTGTGAAGTCCTCTTGGTAGTTTTTCCAGGGTGGCCCGGACTTCGGGATGGAGGGGGATGATCCGGGAGCTATCGGTCTTTGTCCGTTCGGCAGGAAGGCGAACAAAACCTTTCTTTAAATCAACCTCAGACCAGGTTAAATACACGATCTCACTTCGCCTCATACCCATATAATAGGCCACCTGGACAATGGGCTTTAAATGGGGATCACAGGCGTTAAGAAGGGCTATAAACTCATCGGGGGTCAATATTCTTTGACGGACATTGTTTTCAGGAAGCCGTTTTACCCGGACAATGGGGTTATGCTTCAGTTTGTCATGTTTTATGGCACGGTTGAAAATGGTCTTCAGTGCAGTAACCTCCTTGTTCACCTCACATGGAGAGATGGTCTTCCCCGGATGAATCCGGGAGGGTTCGGCAAGCCTTTGCTTCTGGTATCCTTCCATCTTTCCATGGGTAATGTCTTTGATTTTCATTCCCTCCCCGAGAAGGCGTTTTAAATGGCTTATGAAATGCCCGTCTCTGTTATAGGAATCTTTTGCTTTGACCTCTGGTAATTTAAGATACCACCCGCACAGTTCCCCCAGGGTCAACCTTGCAGCAGGGTCTTTGTCAATGAACCTCTCTTCCGTTCTTAGTTTCAGAACTTCCCTTAGCCTCTGTTCGGCGGCGGCCTTGTTGGGGCCGATTCGTTCGCGCTTCCGCCTGCCATTGAAATAATACTCGATCCAGTATGCCTTCCCCGACAATTTTGCAAGCTTGAGGCCACACAAACATTTGTCCTTAGTAACACTGTTTCGATTTTTGCATTCTGGGCATTCGATTAACAGACTCATGTTCAATCCTCCTTTCCGTTAAGAATTTTTTCCCTATATCGTTTCTTCATAATTTTACTTTGTCTATTCAGATAGACTTCATACTGACCATTCTCAAGGAGCTTTTCTATCCGTTTGTGGTAAACGGCTTTATAGGCGCATCGATTTGAACAGTACAATTTTTTCTTTCTGGAGATGTGAGCAAAGAATCTCTCACATCCTGGGCATTTCCTTATACAGTCTTTCGGGAGTCCTTTTAAAAGGTCGGCAAACTCAGAGATGAATATGGAAACATCAGCGATCGTCTGTGTCGAAACGTAAGTAGGATACTCAATCTCGTAGCTTCCGGCATTCGAGATTGTTAATTCCCTTTCCGTTGATGGAAGGCGGACAGGGAACCCGCTCTCCTTTTGATCCAAAAGACTATGGAAAAATTTATTCATACCATCCTGAAGACATTTAAGTCCTTCCGGGGGAAGTAATTTATCCATAGGGACAGGTTGTCCACGACGAGAATGAAGGACCTTCACAATGCTACCGCCATAGAGAGGTATGAGCATGGGGGAAAGGGTCAGATGCCTCTTTTCTGATTGCGATAAGTTACCGAGATCCATCTGGAGAAAATGAATGATCCAGGAGAGCTTATTTTTTTTCTTCTTTAGATCCTGCGACCACGTCATAACAGACATATCTTGTAGCCTCCTTAATACGATTTTACATACAAGTGTCTTATACTATACAAACATAGCTTTGTCAAGCACCTTTTTATACTAAGAAATTCTGAGTGTTACAACGACTTTTCTATTGACACGGTATAATAAAAAAGCTATGAATATAAAAAATGATGGAGGAGAAAATCATGATGGAGACAGAACTTTTAGATCCGAGGGAGGCAGCCAAGGCCATGAGATGTTCGATCCACACCGTCCGGGCCTGGACGTTTCAGCGAAAACTCCCAGTGGTTCGATTGGGACGGAAGGTTCTTTTTCGGCGCGAGGACATTGAAAATTTTATCAATAAGAATGTGATCGGGGCCAAGTCGGACGGAAAATGACCATTCAAGTTTTGGAAATCAGGTTTATGAAGGGCAATAAAGCAACGCGTGGGTTCGCCGATGTTCTTATTGGTGAAATCACAATCAAAGATTTCAGGATCTATCAAGTGAATGGAAAGCCTACAGTGAGAAATCCTTTCTCCACTTATAAAGATGTGGATGGCACCCTGAAATTTCGTGAAACCATATCACTGCCACCGAATGTTAAAGGTGAGATCGATGCATTGATCATCACCGAATATTTTCGGAGGCTGAAGGAGCAAACGCATGAGCAACGACCAGAATGATCTTTCTTTCCATCCCGATCATCTTGCAGACCTTCAAAAGAAATCGGGCCTATCAGACGACACCATCCGGGAATCTGCTATCTATTCAGTCACACCGGCGGACATCAACAGAAAGTTAGGATTTAATGATCCTCGGATCGAATCTGTGTTGGCTTTTCCTTATCCTGGTTGTGATGGATTTGAGCGATACAAACTGTTTCCTTCCCTGGAGGATCGGAAGTATCACCAGCACAAAGGGGCAGGGAACCACATCTATATTCCTGCTGCCGTAGCATCTATCCTTAAAGATCCGTCAACTCCTATTTACATTACCGAGGGGGAGAAGAAAGCGCTGAAGACAACGCAAGAAGGGCTACCCTGCATCGGCATGGGAGGCCTTTGGAGTTGGAGCGATGGAACAGAAGAAAAAACCCTAATTCCTGATTTCGACCGGATCACCCTCGAAGGCCGGACGGTATATCTCACCCCTGATAATGATATGGAGCAACCCGACCGGCATGGCGAGCGGCGAAACCTTCGACAGGCAGTCTATGAGTTGGGCTATCGATTGATCGACCGGGGCGCGAAGGTGTATCTGGTGGAGCTTCCACAGGGGCCGGAAAAGGGTGTTGATGATTTTCTTTGTCACCATACGGTAGACGAGTTTCACTCATTGCCGAAACGTCCGATTCGAAAGCAGACCATCGAGGAGTTGATTCAAGATGCTTCCCTTGAAACTCTTCCCGAAATTCTCAAGCGGTTGTCAACCCTGAAGGAGACCGAGCGGGCCGTTCACATCAGTACGCTTTCCAAGAAAATGGATATTCCTAAACGGGCGATCCAGAAGGACTTGAAAAAAGGCGAAACCAAAAGTTCGGATGATACTGAAATATTGACGACCGCTTATTTTCCAAATCTCATTGACCTGTCCTTCGATAAAAATGAGGAGGTTATCTTCCTCATTAATCGAGATGGGAAGCTGGAGACATCGAGGGTGTGCAAAATCGATGGTTCACTTTACAAGCCGCCTGATAAGAACAAAATTCCTTTTCTTCTTCCCAGTGCGGAAGCTGTTTTGAGATGGGCCGACAAAAAGGATGACAGTTTATTTGAGGATATTGTATCGCATCTCCAGAAATTTTCTTATTTACCAGAATATCAATTTATTGTTGTGGCACTCTTTATTTTCCTGACCTACATCCAGGATCACCCAGACATCCAATACTTTCCCATGCTGTTATTTTGGTCTGCTCCAGAGAGAGGGAAGAGCAGGAGCGGGAAGGCCGTTGCATACTGTTCATTCAGGGGAATCCATATCGTGGATATGAGAGAGGCAAACCTCTTCCGGTACTCTCAAAATTTCCATGCCACTTTATTCATCGACATGATGGATTTGTGGAAAAAAGCAGAACGAAACCAGAGCGAGGACGTTCTCCTTCTACGGTTTGAGAGGGGGGCCGTAGTGGGCCGCGTGCTATACCCTGAAAAGGGGGCATTTAAGGACATGGTTTATTTTGATGTGTATGGTCCTACTGTCATGGCAACGAATGAACCCGTTCACCATATCCTTGATACAAGATGCCTTCCTATTTTAATGCCGAACAAGCCGGAGAATTATGAGAATCCGACTCCAGAAAAGCTGCTGGAGATTAAGGAGCGTTTAACAGCGTGGAGAGCCCAAATGAGGGGGCGACCTCTCCCAGAAGTTGACGTAATACCCGGTATCAGCGGCAGACTATGGGATATTTCAAGACCACTGTTTCAGGTCTGTAAGATAATTTGTCCCTCCCGTTGGGAGATGCTGAAGATGGCGATTCTGGAGATGGCAGGGCAGCGGGTTGAGGAGAAGCGAGACAGCCTCGAAGGTCAAATCATTGGCATCTTGAAAGACCTTTCGCCGGATGGATTGTTACTGGAGTGGAGCATACCCCTTGATGATGTCGTAACCAAAATGAACGAAAAGCGACCGGAGGGACACAAACTTACATCCAGATACCTCGGTCAAAAGATTAAATCGATAGGCTTAAAGAAACACCGGGAGAACACTGGCTGGATAATCGACATTACATCATCTGCCTTTGACATGCTTCTCTCTCAGTTTGGATTTAATAATATTCCCCTCCCTACCCCGTCAGATACGTTCACAACGTTCACAACAGACACGAAGGAAGCAAAAACAGGGACTTACGATAGTGAACGTTCAGTGAACGTAGGTGAACGTACACCCAACGTACACGCAATGTTCACCGATAAAAAGCCTATTAATTCAAATACCTGTGAACATAGTGAACGTAGTGAACGTTCTGGAGAGGGTATAGAGGAGCGTTTAGCAATTATGACAGTTGATGGTGGTCTGACAGATGAGGAAGCCCTGGAGGTGTTGAACCATGAGTAAACATCAAAAGACAATGACCATTCTGAAAGCAGCGAAGTCAACCCTGGAGGCCCACCATCCAATGACGGTCCGGCAGGTTTATTATCAGCTCGTTTCCAGACAAGTATCAGAAAATAGTCGTTCTGCTTATCAAGCGGTCTCCATTGCGCTGGTAGGGGCAAGGAAGGATGGGTACATCCCCTGGGAATGGATAGAGGATAGAACGAGACGGCCAAGGAAGGTGAATATGTGGGATGACTTATCTGATTTCGGAGATAGTGTCCTCTCTTCATATCGTCGTGACGTGTGGGTTTCCCAGCCCCGCTACGTTGAGGTGTGGCTGGAAAAGGATGCGCTTTCGGGGATATTTGAGGACGTGCTGGAGCCTTATGGAGTGACCTTAAATGTGGGCCGTGGATATGATGGCTGGGATTCCATCCATAATGCAGCCGGAAGATATGGTACTCGTGAAAGCACGATAGTCCTCTATTTCGGTGATTTCGATCCGTCCGGCGAAGACATGGCGCGGTCCTTAAAGGAACGACTTTCCTTTTTTGAGTCAAGTCCAGAAATCCAGAAGATTGCTCTTACTTATGAGGATATCACTCTTTACAACCTGCCTCCTAATTACACGAAGGTATTGGATACCAGACAGAAAGGATTCGTTACCAAGTACGGAGATATGGCTGTCGAGCTTGATGCCTTGTCTATCGACGTTCTGAGGAGTCGGATAATCACGGAAGTAGAAGCACGGATGGACCTGGATGCACTGGCAGAGGTGAGGGAAACAGAACGGACAGAGATAGAGAAATTGGCAATCATGTTCAGCAGGTCAAAAAGAAGCAGAAATGATTGAAGTCATTTGCGGCAACGATATTGAAAGTTCGCTTTTAACTTTTAGGAGATTGCTAAATAAAGATGGAATTTTCAGCGAGCTGGTGATTCGGAAATACGCCATGACCAGAGTTCAGCGCCGGAAAGTCAAGGATGGAATAGCGGCCCGGCGGAGGAAAAGGGAGCAAATAAGATGGAAAAAGTATTCCGAGACGACGAGGAGGAGGTATCCCACGATGATGCCCTGGCCGAAGGAGGAAGCAAGGAGGGAAAAGCATGAGAGTTAGTAATAGCCTGTCACTTCGAAAAGTGGGTTTTATGCTTAACCACCTGAAAATTCCGATTTCCGGGAATGAAGTTTCGGACATAAAGATGCGGCGGGTTTGGGGGCAAATGTATCCCTTAAAGACATTACCAGCGATTATCGCCATTGTCGTTTGCGGGGTGACGATAGAACGGATTTGCCGCCTCTTAGATGACTACCATAAGGCGGAGGGAGAACCAGATCACCTCGAGGACTGTTTCAGGAGAGAATACGGTACCCGTCCGTATCGTAGAGGTAGCGGCGCGGCATATGTTTTTAACGTAGAGGAGGGTTTTATGATCCTTATTAGATCTAACTCCCGCTTAAAATTTAGATGTATTTTAACACACGAACTTCGCCACATTCATACCGGCGATTTAAAAGAACATGGTGAGGTAAAGGATGCCCTGGCTGTTTAAGCGTTGTAATCATCCCGGATGTGAGGGGAGGGTTAAGGGGTTTAAAGAATCGTATTGCCCTACCCATTTAAAACAGCGACAACACGACTATGATCAGACTAAAAGGGATCCGATTGCTAAGAGGTTCTATAACTCCGACGGGTGGAAGAGACTGCGAGCCCTGAAACTCCACGAATCTCCTTTGTGTGAAATCTGTGGCAGTTCGGCCATTGCAGTTGATCATCGACAGGCGATAAGAGATGGCTCCAATCCTTATGATAAGAGCAACCTTCAATCACTATGTCTTTCGTGTCACTCAAGGAGGCATGCTGCTGATGGGTCAAGCTGGGGCAAGAAGAGAAAATGAAGAAAGATAAAACAAAGAAGAGACGGCAAACCATTGATAGGCAAGGGCTGAAGGGAGTGGCAGGTAAAATCCCTAAAGTCCATTCTGCTAAAACCGTAGGGGTAGGTTCGCTTGCACGCCCCAAAAACTCAAAACTCCAAAAAACGCCAAAACATGCAGGCGGCAGGCCCCGGCGATCTGACAAGGAATTGGCCCTCGAGGGTAAGGTACGCGCTGGCAAAAAGATTAGAACCACTCGTTCTTACCCTCCATTGCAGATTCCAAATTTTAAGAATGAATCTGGCAGTGTGATTTACTTTTTTAAAAACTATTTGCCTCACACCATGGGCCAGTGGGAGGGTAGGCCCTTTGATCCGCTCCCGTGGGAGGCGGATTTAATCAGAAAAATCTTCGACACGAAGGACTCAGATGGAAAAAGGAAAATCAGAAAAGCACTTTTATTGATTGCCCGCAAAAATGGAAAAACGGTATTCAGCGCGGGTCTGCTCCTTTACTGGTTGCTCGTCAAGTCGGAGAACAACAGAAATCTTCGCATCTATTCGGCAGCCACAACAAAAGAGCAAGCCTCCCTGATCTTCGATGCTGCCTCACAGATGGTCGAAGGATCGAAGGAACTCTGCAAGCGCATCAAGATCGTCCAGCGATACAAGCGCCTGGTGAATCACAGAACTGGCGCAAAATATGAGGCTCTTTCTTCGGACGTAAAAGGTCACTATGGTTTTTTTAATGCCGAGTTAGTCGTGTTTGATGAGATGTGGGAGCAGCGGGACGTTAAATTTATCTCAGCCCTTCATAAATCTCAGGTCAACCTGAAGGAACCCTTATTCCTTGCAATCTCTACGAATGGCACAGACAAAGAGTCTCCCCTTTTTGACGATTATTATTATGGGAAGCAAATTGAGAAAGGGGTTTTCGAGGACGACTCTTTTTATTTTAAATGCTACGAGCTTGAAGAGGACGACGACTGGACTCTTGAAGAAAATTGGTATAAAGCAAATCCATCACTGTCTGCGGGAATCTTGAATATTGAAGAGTTGCGGTCGGCCTGTAAAAGGGCATTGCGGATACCCAGGGAAGAGTCCGAGTTTAAACAATTTCATTGCAATCTTTGGGTTTCCCAAGCGACCGCCTGGATCAACATTGGTGAGTGGGAAAAATGCTATGATCCTCAATTTCACCTAAGAGATTTCAAGGGCAAACCCTGCTACATGGGGATTGATTTATCCGAGACCCGCGACACAACGAGTGTTGTATTGCTCTTCCCGGTGGGGCCGGACTTCTATCTTGCTCCTTTCTTTTTCCTCCCAAAAGCAAACCTTGACGATAAGGCAAAGACCGAGAAAGTTCCGTACGACATTTGGGCGCGACAGGGTCACTTGATTTTAACTGAGGGAAATGTTGTCGACTACGACGTGGTGCTGGAGAACATCTTGGGACTTGCTGGCTTATGCGACATTTTGCAGGTCGCAATCGATCCGTACAATTCTAAACAGGTAAAAATAAAGCTGGAGGAAAAAGGATTAAACATTATTGATATTCGGCAGGGGTTTTTAACTATGAACGCACCTGTAAAGGAGTTGGAGCGTCTGATTTTGAGCCGGCGGATTCACCACGATGGAAACCCCATTATGCGCTGGATGCTCGATAACTGTACTTTGCTGAGAGATTCAACTGGTAGTGTCAAGATTGATAAAAGAAAAAGAAACTCAAAGGTCGATGGTGTCTCTGCAACCCTGGACGCGCTGGCCTTAATACTGGATAAAAAACCAGATAACATTTTTCATTATGTACAGGGTTCAATATCTAAAATATAGAGGGAGGTGAGGAAATGGAAGAGAAGAAATGGACATATCATCCGCTGGGCGATCAACTTTTAGATCTCCTGGGTCTGAAAAAATGTCCCCGAGATCGGGGTGAGGTTGCGAAAAACCGCATGGGTGTTTTAGCGTGCGAGAGCTGCGGGCGCTTGGACGACCTCTCACATTTGGCGTTTCGGAGCTATGGCCTCATTCCGAGGAAAAGATAACCCTTTAACAAAATACTACGGAGGATAAAATGTCACTTTTTAAAAACTCAGAAATGTTTAAAGAAGAGCGGAAGGCATCGATTGATTTAAAACAGCAGTTAACTAAGCACGAGGGAACTTTGGGAGAAGTTAAGCAACTCTTTGAAGAACGTGCGCCACGGTGTTACGAAATTGGTCGGGAGATGGCAATTATTCGCGAGGTTGGGGGGAGTAATTCAAAACTCCAAACTTTAACAAAGAAACTCCGTGATGCCCAACAGTTCCGGGATCGTCCAATGGCCGAGTACAACGCCACTTTGAAAGACATCCGAAATGCACTGGAACGGGCGGTCGGGCCGTTCATCAGTTGGCAGGGGATAAGATGGGAAGGTGAAAAAAAGGCAATCCCCCAAAGGAGAATTAACGAAGAAATATCCAAAGTAAAAGACGTGGAGGGCAAAAAAACATACCAGGTGAGATCAAATTTGGGAGCCGTTGCTTTGTTTCAAGAGAAGTTATTGGCTGCGTTGCAAGGGTTATACTCCATGACAACCTCTTCGATTCCAGAGATTGAGGTCTTCATTAAGCGGATCGAAAAACAGCTTGCAGAGATCGACTTGACTCCAGTCCCCGTAGAGCAAGACGGCAGAGTTTTCAGTGATTTAAAGGAGGCAGAGCGGGACTCAAACGAAAAAGCTGAGTTGCAGGGCGGTTATCCAACTAAAGCAGGAGTTGTCTTGTTAGAAAAAGGGAGAGAGGCAAGATTAATTCAGAACGATGCTGAGAAGGATCAAAGTTTTTTTGACCAGGCGGCTTCGCTTATGAATCGATTCAAATAAAGGAGGTAAAAAATGGAAACAAGAGCAGGTTCGATTGAGACTTTTTATACAGCACAGCCAAAGGACGAGGTGGTCTTAATGCTCGACGAGACATCTCCCTTTGCTCTCCATTTCGAGAGTGAGAAGGCGGCCAGGGAAGCCTATAAGGGTGTTATTTTCTCACTGGAGCAAGTGGACTTCCTGGGGGTGAAACTTTTGACGATATTTCCGCCAAAAATTGACTCTATGGCTCCGGGGACAAGGAAGAAAATATTGCTCGGAGTGATTGCCTGGGCGCTGGCCCAACTTCCACAGGGGCCTCCTGGGATCAACCGGAGGGAACACGAGAAAATTCATGCGGTTCAGAAGTTGTGGGGGCAGTGGTGAGAGGATTTGGGAGATGTTGCCGAGCCAAAGGGAAGAGACACACGGGATTCCCCCTCATACCCCAAGGGGTGAGGGAGGACGCATGAAACGAGTAATCCCGGATGGGTTAACACATAAACGGTTAGAAGCTTCAAGGGCCATCTCCAAACACCCTGGCGGCGATGAGGGCAATGAAGGGAAGCCGTCACTTTAATTGAATGGAAAATTTCTTGACAACTTCTTTCGTCTCTGATACCGTCTCCTCTCAAATTGTGGAGAGAAGAGGAATGGTATGTCTACACCATCTGTTCAAGAAATATTTTGGTTCGATTGCGGAAGGGGGATAAAATGGACATTTCATTCTTATTAAACGGACTGAAGAAATTAAAAAGTTAGGTGTCCATATAGGTGTCCATCGTTCCGTTTTTTGGTGTCCATATAGGTGTCTAACAGCGATATTTCTCTATACCACTCAACATGATTAAACCAAGTTTAACGGATTAAAACAATAAGCAAAAATATGACTTGCTATCACTCCATAGAAAATGCTATAAAACTTTTTGTAGGCTTCCCAAGCCGAGGGTCGCGGGTTCGATCCCCGTTGCCCGCTCCAAAATTTTTAAATTACGATGGACTCACTAAGATCTATCAGCCCCTCAACTTTTTCACACAGAAATGTTCAGTAAATTCAA
>Ga0315295_10005550_pt1 | contig 10756 bp, 13 predicted proteins | sample YL17G14_0_MG_FD_204453 | JGI IMG/M metagenome (GOLD analysis project Ga0315295, IMG submission 204453) | Sediment microbial communities from Yellowstone Lake, YNP, Wyoming, USA - YL17G14_0 | ecosystem: Environmental > Aquatic > Freshwater > Lake > Sediment | place: USA: Wyoming | collected...
GCGGAAGGAGCCGCAGCGGCCTTTGCCACGGGTCCGGGAAACGGAGTTTTTTGGACCGGCAGATCCTGCACCGGGATCAGGCGCGCGCGGGACACGGGAACTCCCGCGTCTTCCCTCTGTGAAGCTGCCCCTCCAGAGGCAGGTCCCCTTTTTTGGCGTCTTCCAAGCCTCCTTTGTAGTCGAACACATGCCTGAACCCCATGGCCGTGAGTTTCTCCGCGGCCTTTGTGCTGGCCAGGCACGAGAACCCGCCGCAATACACGATGATGGTGTCGTCTCTGCCAAGAAGCATGCTCGCCCGCTTCTCGAGCTCATCCAACGGGAGACAGATGGCTCCCTTGATGTGTTCATTGAGATAATGGTCCCTTGGCAGGACATCCACGATCCTCACCTCGTCCCGCGAACAGACTTTTTCCAGGAACTCTTCTCGATGGATCATTCGCATCGCGCTCACCCCTTCCGTGCCTTCTCAAACTCTCTCGCCTCAAAGATCCAGCGTGCGGGGCAACCTCTGGTTTTTTCCCTCCCCAAGCCTATTGTATAATACACGACAAAAATTGTCAAGTATTAAAGGGGCCCCGGCCTTAAAGCTTGTCCGTCTGTCTCCTTGTTGGGGTCGTAGGAGAGGTTTTAAACGTTTCCTGCGACTAAAGAAACGGAATTTTCGGGGACAACAAGCTTTATCTTTTTGATTTGAGCAAGGTGCGTTATAATATCAGAGGAAATCGCCACGCGCGGGAGGGCATCTCAGGATCAGCCCGGAGAGGCGTTGACGTCTCGTTTTCGCGAGGAAAGGTAAGGATCGCATGGCCGCAGGATACGGCGGGATTGAAAGGCGTAGGTTCAAGAGATTGAGTGTGAAATTTTCTGTGGCCTACCTTGTGCAGCGGCCCACGGAAGTGGCGATGAGGGTCGGGAACCAGAAGATCGAGGCGGACATGCTGGACCTGAGCGAAGAGGGGATGGCGATCAAGACGGCATACAACATCCCTCTTGGGACGAGCCTCCTCATCCACTTCATCCTTGTCTATGCCTACGAGTCGTACGAAAACATCGTGCAGGAGATGGAGATCGAAGGCAGCATCGTCAACAGAGCCGAGTTGCCCGGCCACTTCTTCAAGCTCGGCATCCACTTTGCGAAGATCAAGCCGGAAGACCGCAAGGTGATCTACGATTTCGTCAGATCTTCTACAAAGTAGCAGCCGCGCTCCTTCGGGGCCCCGGGAAGAAGATCCCCGAAGAGCAGCCGGGCCGGGGCGAGACGATGTTTGCGCGAACAGCTCATTTGAGCAGGGTCAGCGGGGAGGCGTGATGGGCAAAGCGGTCAAGGTGCTTTTGGTGGATGATCAACCGGATTTTATCGAGCCGGTGGCGTTTGGGTTGAAGGCGGCGGGCTATGCGGTCGCCACGGCGCTTAACGGTGACGAGGCGTTAAAGCATATCAAAAAAGATATGCCGGATGTCATCCTTCTGGACAACCGCATGCCCGGGGCGGATGGTCCGGAGACGCTCAAGGGGATCCGGAAGATCCACAAGACCCTTCCCGTGATCATGATGAGCGCCTTTACCGAGGACGTGCGCAGCGATGAGCTGGCGGCCTGCCGGGTCTCAGGGATATTTTACAAAGGGGACGATACGTCAAAGATGGTGGACCTGATCAACGCAGCCCTGAAGAAGAAGTGATCGGCGTTTTGCATACGGCGTTTCTGCCTGTCGCCCTGGCCCAGGTGAAACGCCGTCTTCATGAATAAAGAGACCGTCATGGCCCCATCCCTCTACGTGCATGTCCCGTTTTGCCGCAGCAAGTGCGGGTATTGCGCGTTTGTCTCTTTTGGCGACAGAGGGGGCGAGGTGGAGGCGTACCTCGCGGCGCTCGAGCGGGAGGCAGGGCTCTATCACGCCGAGGCCGTCACCACGGTCTATGTCGGCGGCGGGACGCCTTCGTGCCTTTCCGCGATGCAGATGGAGAAGCTGTTTGAGGTGCTGCGCCGGCATTTTATCTGGGCATCGGACGCGGAGGTGACGCTGGAGATGAACCCGGCGACCTTTGACGCAGAGAAGGCCCGGGTCTTGCGCCGGATCGGCGTCAACCGCGCCAGCCTGGGGCTGCAGTCGTTCCATCACGGGAATCTTGTGTGGCTCGGCCGGGCGCACACGGCGGATGATGGCCGGGAGGCCTTTGCCGTTTTAAGAGAGGCGGGCTTTCGGAACATCAGCGTCGATGTCGTGTATTCCCTGCCCGACCAGACCCTGGAAAACATCATCAGCGATGTCGAGGAGGCGATGGCGCTGGGCCCTGAGCATCTTTCCTGTTACATACTGTCCATCGAGGAGGGGTCGCGTTTTCGCGCCGAAGAGGTCCGGGGCAATGACTCAGATACCCAGATGCGGGATTTTGCCGCCGTCTGGGAGCGGCTCAGCCGGTCGGCCTGGAAACCTTATGAGATCTCGAACGCCGCCAAGCCGGGCTTTGCCTGCCAGCACAACTTGAATTATTGGAGGGCTGGCGATTATATCGGCTTAGGGTTGTCGGCGCACTCCCACCAGGGCGGCCACCGGTATTGGAACACTTCTGACCTCCAGGATTATTTGATGGCGGCTGCCGAGGACCCTCACCGCATAAAGGCCGGGGAGGAGTTTCTGGCCCCTGCTAAACGTCTTGCGGAGACCCTGCTGATCGGTCTGCGGTTGACAGAGGGCGTGGACATCGGGGCTTTGGAGAGCCGGTTCAACGCGGTCCTGAGCCGCGAGCAAAAAGAGCGCATCGATCAGTTCGTGCGGGACGGTTTTCTGGCCCAGGAAGACGCCTTTCTGAAAGCCACGGCCCAGGGCAGGCCGGTCCTGGATGAGATCAGCGCTTTCTTTATGTGAGTCTTCTCTCGGCCCGGCAAGAGGTTGCGTATCAGAAACTTCAACCATGTTAAATGATAGATGTAAAAGAACCGGACGATAGACAATAGACTATAGACGATAGGCAACCCAAAAAATCCGTTCAACGAATCATCAGTCATCAGCCTTCAGACTGAAGTCAGAAATCATATGACCAACGAAATCCAAGATATTGGTGATTTATCATTGGGAATTTGATTTTTACGCTTTTGAATCTAAGCAACATCACGTAACCTCAAGAAACCTTCGTAACCTCACGCAACCTGATCTTTCGTCTGATGTCTGACGACTTAAAAAAGCGTCTACCGGCTTTAGACTATAGTCTATTGTCTATAGTCTATAGTCCATTCTAACCGATTTGTCATTTGGATTTTGATATTCGAGAAGGGCCCTCTGCTTTAGCCCGTGCGGGCCCTTTTCGAGGCGGTCCCCTGAAAAAAACTTTAGCATTTTATCCGCGATACTCTATAATACTGGGGAGCGGTCCAGCCCGTATTCAGGGGGAAGGAAGGAGCGGCATTTGCAGAGGCACAGACTTTTTTGGCTGGCGGTCTTGATCTTTCTGTGTTCCGGTTGTGCCCGTTATCTGCTGATGCGGTCAGAGTACTTTGACATAACAGGTAAGGTCTTTGTCCCTAAGCCGGCGGGTGCCGAGATACCTTTTCTCGTGGTGCCTCCGGACAAGGAATTCACGAAGATCGGGACAGTCCGGGCGTGGGCCCGCTATGGGACCTCTCCCGATGTGATCAAAGAGGAGCTCAGAAGGCGCGCGCGGCTGGCCGGAGCGGATGCCCTGATGGACCTGGATATCGGCGAGGACAAGAAAGCCGACCTTGTCTTTTGCGGCAAGATCTTTTCGACAAAGCGCAACATCTGCGGCCAGGCGGTCGCCATCGTGTACGGTCAAGACGCCGGCGCGCAGCGGGAGGACCAGGCGCGCGATCCCGCTTTGTACGGCCTATGAGATGCCGGAGTTCATTTATTAACATCGTCTTCGTCTCGGAGCTTTTCGCGCCGGCCCTCGTCTTCGGGCAGACGCCGGAAAACGCGACGGCGGGCGAGCTGGGTTTTTCCATCTCGGCAGGGACCGTTTACGTCATCACGGTCTTTATCGGGATCATCACGTCGGTCGTGCTCACCCGGATCGCGCGGGCCAACGCGCGGCTCAACCTGGCGACGCGGCAGCGCCACGATACACAAGAGCTGCGTCTGGAGAGCGACATCGAAGGGTCGCTCTCCGGGGTAGTGGCCGCCAAGGAGAACCGCGCCGAGGTCGCCCGCACGATCGCGCGCACCGTCGAGCAGCGCGTCTCTCGCCATGTCGAAGAAGTGACGGCCCAGCTCAAGGACCAATACACCAAGACGATCGCCGAGAAGGACAAGGCGCAGGAGATCATCCAGGTCAAGTACAAGAACCTGGTGAAAGAGAAGAACCAGACGGAGGCGATCGTCCAGAGCCTCGCCGAAGGCCTTGTCGTCGTGAACAACAGGGGCGAGGTCGTGATGATGAACCCGGCGGCCGAGAAGCTGCTGGGGGTGGAAAAGCAGAAAAAGATCGGCAAGTCCCTGACCGAGGGCTTAAGCGGCAACGAGGTCGTTGCGCTCGTCCGGGACGTCAAGGGGCAGGGCGAGCGGGTCGTGGAGATCGACTCCGCCCAGGCCGAGACAAAAAAGATCATCCGCTCGAGCAGCGCCTTGGTCGAGAACGAGAACGGCCAGACGGTCGGCATGGTCTCGGTGCTGACGGACGTCACGAAACAACGCGAGCTGGACAGGCTCAAGTCCCAGTTCGTCTCTTCCGTCACGCACGAGCTGCGCACGCCGCTGGTGGCGACCCAGAAGGCCCTGGACGTCATCATCACCAAGACGGCAGGGCCCGTCAACGACGACCAGGCGCGGTTCCTCGATATCGCGCGGCGCAACCTGGAGCGCCTGTACGCCTTGATCAACGACATCCTGGACCTTTCCAAGCTCGAGGCCGGGAAGATGAAGATCGAGACGGCGCCGGCCAACATCGAGCAGGTCGTCAACGACGTCGCGACGTCGCTCGGCAGCTGGGCGAACTCCAAGAAGATCCAGGTGAACAAAAACATCGCGCCCGGCATGCCGACGGTCGTGATGGACGCGGGCCGCGTCATCCAGGTGCTCAACAACCTCGTGAGCAACGCGTTGAAGTTCACCCCGCAGGGCGGCACGGTGGTCCTCGAGGTCAAGCCGCGGCCCGACGGCCAGTACGTGGAAGTCAGCGTCACGGACACCGGGATAGGCATCGCCAAGGAAGACCTGGGCAAACTCTTTCAAAAGTTCATCCAGGTCGGCGAGCGGCGCCAGATGGATGTGAGCGGCACGGGCCTGGGGCTTTCGATCGCCAAAGAGATCATCGAGCTGCACGGCGGCCGCATCTGGGCCGAGAGCGAAAAAGGCCAGGGGGCCACGTTCAGATTCGTGTTGCCTATCCAGCCGGCCGTCCGGCCTTAAGAGGAACGCAGACGATCATGGCAGACAAACCCATCCAAGTGCTTCTGGTCGACGACGAGACGGACTTTACCGAGCCGATCGCCTTCTGGCTCAAGTCGCGCGGGTACGGCGTGGCGACGGCGGTCAACGGCCAGGAGGCCATCCGGATAATCAAGGAAAGCCGCCCGGACATCGTCTTTCTCGACATCAACATGCCGGTGATGGACGGCCTGGAGGCCCTGCGCAACGTGCGCGATTTCGACAAAGAGCTTCCGGTGGTCATGGTGACGGCCGCGTTCAGCAACGAAGAGAAGATCAGCCGCGCCAAGGAGCTGGGGGTGTCGGGCTTTTTCGCGAAGAATTACACGTTCGACCAGCTTGTCCAGATGATCCAGATGACCCTGCGCACGCACCGCGGCCTTCGATGAGCGGGGGGGGTGGGTCTCTCGCCGGCGCGCCGAACGGCCCCAGTCTCGGGGTTGAGATCACGCCTCGGTCGATGGGGGGGGCGATGACAAAAAGCGGCCAGCGGGACCTTGATCCTTCGACGCAGACCCCGCCCATGGGCGGTGATCTTTGCTCAGGATGTCGCCCGAAGGGCGTCAAAAAAGGGACCGTGGGGATGCCCGCGGAGTTCCATATTTTGGCCCTGCTTGAAAAAGCGTATCCACGGCCGAGGATCGCGCTGCGTTTCAAGACGCCGCTCGAGCTCCTTGTGGCGACGATACTCTCGGCGCAGTGCACGGACGTGCGGGTCAATATCGTGACGCAGGACCTTTTTCGCGCGTACCGCACGGCGCGGGATTACGCTTCTGCCGACGGCCAAAAATTCGAAGAGGCCGTGCGCTCGACCGGCTTTTACCGCAATAAGACGAAGAGCATCCTCGCCGCGGCCCGAAAGATCGTCGCGGATTTCGGCGGCGGCGTGCCCGACACGATGGAGGCGCTGCTCACGTTGCCGGGCGTGGCCCGCAAGACCGCCAATGTCGTCCTCCACGGCGCGTTCGGCAAAAACGAGGGGATCGCCGTCGACACGCACGTCCTGCGCGTGAGCCGGCGCCTGGGCCTGACGCGGCACGACGACCCGGTCAAGGTCGAACAAGATTTGATGGGGCTGTGTTCCCGCAGCGCCTGGGGGCTCTTAAGCCTGCGCTTGATCGCGCACGGCCGCCGGGTGTGCCAGGCGCGCGCGCCGAAGTGCGGGGAGTGCCTGCTGAACAAGCTATGCCCGTCGAGCCTTGTATGAGGCTCGGGGCTGAGACGTTGTATACAGTGACAGATGTCAAACGAAGTGGACGATAGACGGGAAAAAGTTCCAGGCGGAAGACGGAGGTCGGAATCGGAGATCGGAAAACCAAAATACAACAAGCGGATTTTGATTTTTCCGACTTCCGACTTCCGACATCCGATTTCCGGTTCAAGGGTTGCCTATTGTCCATAGTCTATTGTCTATAGTCTATTTTTCGTTTTGATTGATCCGTCATTTGACATTTTTGTCTCATCAAAGGAAAGCCATGCGTAAAAAAGCCGAAAAGAAGCTTACGCTGCAGAAGGATGAACTGCTGTTGCAGAAACTGCTTCCCTTTTTGTCGGGGGGACGGTTTGTGGACGTCGCCACCTGCAGCCAGGAGCGGATGCCGAACGTCGCGCCCAAGCTCATCGCGAAGGTCGACAAAAACATCCTGTATCTGGTGGACCACGTCATCGGCTCGACCTACGCGAACCTGAAGGAGAACCCACGCGTGTCGCTCGGGCTGGTCGACGAGAAGAACTTCACGGGCTATCAGCTGAACGGCACGGCGACGGTCATGGAGCGCGGGCAGGAGTTCCAGGCGCTGGCCGACGAGTTCCAGAAGATCAAGACCAACTTTACCGTCGAGCGCATCCTGTTCAGCGTCCGCTCCGGCGAGCGCGCCTCGCCCGTCGAGCTGGCGCTGCCCGAACGGTTCGCCATCATCAAGGTCCGCGTCATCGAGGTGGTCGAGATCGCCACGAGCGGGGACCTCAACTCCCAATTCGCCCTTTAGCATGTCATGAAATTCCTTTTGGACCGCGATGTCGAGTTGTATAAGGCGCTCATCGATGAGGCCAACGTCATCATCGTGGCCTTTGACGTGAAAGGCCAGGTCCTCATCTGGAACAGGGCCGCCGCGGAGCTGACGGGATATTCCGTCCGCGAGGCGACCGGCCTCACGCCGATCGCCGACCGTCTGTACCCCGACGTGTCGTATCGCCAGAACGTCCTGCGGACCATCGGGGCGGTCAAGGCGCCGTTCAAGGACGTCGAGTGGACGCTGCGGACCAAGCACGGGGAGCGGCGCTGCATCTCCTGGTCCGGCATCCCCGTCAAGGGCCCGGACGGCGCCCTCGTCGGCAGCTTTGCCATCGGCATCGACGTCACGCGCCGCAACGCCATCAAAGAGCGCGAACGCGAGTCCTTCCGCGCGCTCTTGAAGTCTGTCCGCGTCCACGAGACCGTCAAGGCCCACTTCGAAACGCAGATCGCAACGCTCAAAGCTGAGGTGAATGTCCTGTGCCGCGAGCTGTCTCGACCGCCTCGTTACTGAGCGTGTCTTTTTCCGTCTCCTGCCTTTTGGCGGCCCCTTCGCTTGCCGGGTGCAGCCCGGCCCTGCGCCGCGCCCCGGAGATCCCCCACACCGTCTCGTTCAATACCCACGCGTATGACCGTTTTTCCATCAAGGAGCTGCGCGGAAAGGTCGTGGTGCTTTTTTTCTGGTCGGGGAGCTCCGTCGTCTGCCGTCCGGCGGTCGACCGGATGAACCGCCTCTACGAGGCCTACCGGACGCAGGGCCTGGAGATCGTCGGCGTGCACGCGCCCGAGTGGGAGAGTTTCCAGGGCGCGGCCCACGACGTCTATGAAGACCTGCAGACCCGCGCCATCCGGTTTCCCGTGGTCCTGGACGAGGGCGGCCGCATCCAGGCGGCGTACGGGACCTTTGTCGTGCCGTCCGTGTGCCTCGTGGACCGCAACGGCTTTGTGCGCGCCCAGCTCACGGGGGTCCTTGATTTCGATCAGATCGAGGCGGTGCTCGGCCAACTCCTGTCGGAGGACGGACGGCCGGCGCCTGAGGGGCTTTTCACTCCGACGACGGAAAAGGAAAGGTTCAAGAGATATGAAGAAGGGCCGTCCGGATATTGACCACGCCCGGCTGCAGTTCCTCGGCGGGGTGCGCACCGTCACGGGCTCCAGCCATCTCTTGACGACGCCCAAGTCGCGGATCCTCATCGACGCGGGGCTCTTTTACGGCCGCCGCGAAGATTTCTACCGCGTCAACACCACATTCGCCTTTCCTCCTCAGCGCATCGACGCCGTGGTCCTGTCGCATGCCCACATCGACCACTGCGGCAACATCCCCACGCTCCTGAAGCACGGCCTGCGCGCCAAGATCTACACGACGTCGGCGACCCGCGACCTGTGCCAGTTTATGCTTGCGGACAGCGGCCACGTGCAGGAAGAAGACGCCCGCTACCTGAACAAACTGGCCCGCAGGGCCCGTTTTCGCCGGCGCGGCGGCCCGGGCCGCGCCTACGAGGCGCCGGCCGTGCGCCAGCCGCTCTACACCGAGCGCGAGGCGCTGCGGGCGATGGTCCGGTTCAGGCCTTTGCACTACGGCCAGCGCTTCAAGGTGACCGCCGATACCACTGTTACGTTTTACGACGCGGGACATATTTTGGGCGCGAGCGTCATCCTCCTTGAGGTGAGGCTGGCGAGCGGCGTGTTGCGGCTGGGCTATGCCGTGGACCTGGGCCGCAAGGAGCTGCCGCTGCTCAACGACCCCGTCGTCCTGCAGGACCTGGATTATCTGGTCCTGGAGTCCACGTACGGCGGCCGGACGCACTCGTCGACCGAAGAAGCCAAGGAGACACTGCGGGACGCCATCAACCGGACCGTGGCGCGCAAGGGCAAGATCATCATCCCGGCCTTTGCCCTCGAGCGGACACAGGAAGTGGTCTATTGCATCGCGCGGCTTTTGCAGGAGGGCGCCATTCCTCCCATCCCGATCTTCGTGGACAGCCCGCTGGCCACGCGCGTGACAGAGGTCTTCCGCCGCAACGTGCACTACCTCGATGCCCACGTCAAGGACCTCGTCAAAGGCGGGTCGAGCCCCTTTGATTTCGTGAACCTGCGTTACGTCCAGAGCCAGGAGGAGTCCAAGGCGCTCAACGTCGATAAGCAGCCCATGATCATCCTCGCCGGGTCCGGCATGTGCGAGGCGGGCCGCATCCTGCACCACCTGAAGAACACCATCACGGAGTCGCGCAACACCGTGCTCGTCGTCGGGTACATGGCCAGGGACACGCTGGGCAAGCGCATCGTGGACAAGGAGAAGGTCGTGCGCATCTACGGGATGGAGTATGAGCTCAACGCCGAGGTCGTCGTCATGAACGCCCTCTCCGGCCACGCGGACGCGAACGACCTGTTGCGCTATGCCCGGGAGGCCCGCCCCCGCCAGGAGATCTTTCTGGTCCACGGCGACGAAGAGCAGACGCAGAAACTTTACGACGCGCTTTCCGCCGAAGGGCTGACGGTGGCCATGCCCCAAAAAGAAGAGGAAGTCGTGCTGCGGCGCGTCCGCCGCTAAGCCGTCCGTCGGATGGCACCTGGGATGAGGGCTGATCTTGAGAATGCCGAGGAGGTTGAAAGTTGAAGAGAGGGAGCCGGATGCCGCGGGAGACTTGAAGGAGAGGTTGAAATAATGAAAGTCGCCTTCATCTATAAAGGGGCCGAAAATCTAGGGATCGAATATTTAAGCGCTTTTTTGAGATCAAAAGGGCATAAGACTCATCTTTTTTTTGATCCCGCTGTTTTTTCCAGCGATGTTTTTATCAATAGCAGATGGCTCAGCCGGTTTACCAGCATAGATGACAAGCTGCTTAAAGCGGTCGGACGCGCTCAACCGGATGTTGTCGCGTTCTCCGCTTATACGGGCAATTATCAGTGGTGTCTTTCTTTGGCGCGCTCCCTTAAGGACGCGCTTGGCGTCCCTATTGTTTTTGGCGGTATCCATGCGACGGCGGTCCCCGAAAGGGTTTTGAGCCACGATTTTATCGATTATGTCATCAGGGGAGAGGGAGAATTTTCATTTTTTGAATTGTTGGAGTGTCTGACCCATACGCCTTCTTCGCAAGATCTGGGATCCATACAAAATCTTGGATTCAAGATCGACGGCAAGATCTTCGTGAATCCTTTGAGGCCCTATATCCAAGATCTGGATTCATTGCCCTTCCCCGATAAAGGGATATTCTTCGATGCCGAACCTCTTTTTAGGCGCAATCCTTATCTTATCATGAGCTCGAGGGGGTGCCCCTATGGTTGCACCTATTGCGGCAATAATCTTTTTCATGAGCTGTATCAAGGAAAAGGGGCCCATGTGAGGAGGCGTTCTGT
>Ga0315295_10005553_pt1 | contig 10751 bp, 22 predicted proteins | sample YL17G14_0_MG_FD_204453 | JGI IMG/M metagenome (GOLD analysis project Ga0315295, IMG submission 204453) | Sediment microbial communities from Yellowstone Lake, YNP, Wyoming, USA - YL17G14_0 | ecosystem: Environmental > Aquatic > Freshwater > Lake > Sediment | place: USA: Wyoming | collected...
TAACAGTATTAACAAATAAAATAAATTAAAAATGAAAAAAACAATTAAAAACATTGAGCTTAAATTTTTGGTAGGAGAAGAAGTATATTATGTTGGACAAAAAAGTACGCCACACTATCATAAATGCCCATCCTGTCTTGGAGAAGGCAAGCTTTTTCGCGTAGACAAAAGTCCCATAACCTGTCCAAAATGTAAAGGAGAGAAAGAAATTACAGATGGCGGATCAATAATGCCCACTATTGAAAAAGACATAATTAGAGAGATTCGTATTACTATTGATGAGGATGGAGCTAATTTTGAATATGACTTAGACGAAGCTCCTGACTGGTTTTTTGGAAATTTATACACCACCGAAGAAGAAGCGCAAAAAAATCTTCCAACTTATGTCGCTGGTTATGGAACGACTTAAATGAAAATAACGCCATAATATATTTGGCAATCTAATTTTTATTTATTATATTTGTAGAAATACTATTTAATTATGAGTAAGCAAACAAAAATTAAACAGACTCCTCCAATAATCAGAGAAGAATTTGAAATAGTGAAAGACGATCCCAAGCCGACAGCAAAAGGGATGGTAATATATCAACCTAGAGCAATTATTGAAGATTCTGAAAAATGGGGGACAACTATTCAAGTAACAGAATGGGTTAATAAAACAGGATATGAGATAACTATTTGTACTAAAGATGGGTCATTTCAGCATCTGTCAATAACTAAGGAAGACGCCGATATTGTTAATAGGGCAATAACGAAGTTAAACGAAATTTAAAATGGAAAGAGAAACACTTCGTGTAACATGGAAGTTTATAAGAAGATCTGGATATAAATCCACTAGAACGCCAGAAACTTATTGTTCATACATTGCCGAAAATAAAAATCATAAACACAAATTAAAAACTATCGAGGGCACCAAATTATTCGATATATTATCCACAACCACAATATCAAAATCAAACGATCATTATGAATATGAAATTCTTATTGATGGTATGTATCGGGACGGTAAATTATTATACGTGACCAATTTTAGAAAAATGTAAATGAGAGTGCTTGTGGGGTGCGAGGAAAGTCAAGTAGTATGCAAGGCGTTCCGAGAAATGGGGCACGAAGCGTATAGTTGTGATTTACTACCCTGTTCAGGAGGCCATCCTGAATGGCATTTTCAAGAAGATGTATTTGAGGTACTAAAAAGAGAAAAATTTGATTTATGTATATTTCATCCTGAATGTACGTATTTAACAACCACAGGTAATAAATGGATGAAGCCCGAATTCAGAGATAGATTTCCAGATAGACAGAGACAACGTGAAGAGGCTATTGATTTCTTTATGAGGTTAACAAAAGTTAATTGTGATAAAATAGCAATTGAAAATCCTGCAGGTATTATGTCGACAGTATGGAGAAAACCCGATCAATATGTACATCCATATTATTTTGGAGATCCTCATAGTAAAAAAACAGGTCTCTGGCTGAAAGGATTGCCTAATCTAGTCCCGACCAACATAGTTGAACCTGAAATGTATATATATAAAAACGGTAGAAGAGACTCAATGTGGCATATGGAAAGTTTAAAATTACCGCCAGATGAACGCAGAAGAGTGAGAAGCCAAACATTTCCTGGCTTTGCAAGAGCAATGGCAACTCAATGGTCAGAATAAAATGAAAAATTTTTATTAAAAAATTTGGATATTACAAAAACTCATTGTACATTTGTCAAATAATTAATTTATATGAATAAATCTCTTATAATAATTCGCGGGATTCCTGGATGTGGTAAATCGACATTCGCCGAATTAATACAAAACGCCCATATATGTACAGCGGACGATTATCATATGATTAACGGAAAGTATGATTGGAAGCCAGAAAATGTTGCGATAGCACACGCCAAGTGTCAGGAGAAATGTGAGAAATTTATGAAAATAGGGTATCGGAATGTTGTGGTTGCTAATACATCAACAACAGTTAAGGAAATGCAACCATATTATGAGTTAGCAAAAAAATACAATTACAGAGTATTTAGTATTATAGTTGAGAATCGAATGAAAAATAAAAATATTCATAATGTTCCTGACGAAACAATAGAAAAAATGAAAAATAGATTTGAAATATCTCTTTAATTGTGGGAAAAAGTCATAGGATATGTAAAATATGTGAAAAGGCATACTACGGACAAGGAAAATATTGTTGTTCAACAAAATGTGCCAACATTTATAAGACAGGAAAAATTCTTAATATATCAGAAAATGAAAGAAAACGACGATCAAATTCTATGTCATTAAGAACTAAAAATATAAAATTATCCGATTCACATAAAAATAAAATAGGTAAATCAAGTGAATTACATTGGAAAAATGATATATATCGTGAAAAAATGCATAAATCTCGGATGGGTCATGAAGTCGCACAAGAAACACGAGACAAAATAAGAAAATCTCAAAAGGGGCGTAAAAATCCGTGGACTACCGAACATAATAAAAATAGAATTCCGCCATCTGGATGGCATCATAGTGAAATTTCTAAACAAATAACCAGAGATAAAGTTTCAGGAAATAAAAATGGACAATATGGTAAAGCGCCACCCATTGTTAAGGGAGTTAAATTTATAGATAGAAAAGGAAGATTATTTAAATTCAGATCGAAGTGGGAAGAAAAGTTAGCGATATATTTTGATAAAAATAACATAGATTGGGAATATGAAAAAACCACATATAAATTAAGCGACAATAGCACATATACACCCGATTTTTTTATTGAGGAGATGATTTATGAAGTTAAGGGATACCCATATAAAAGATCAATAGAAAAATTTGAATGTTTTAAAAAAGAATATTCACATTTAAAAATCACTTTAGCAAATAGACAATATTTTACCAAAATCTTAAAAATTAAATTATAAAAATGGCAGTAAAAAGTATAGAAATAGGAAAATGGAATATTACCTTTGTGTTTCGTCACAAATGGGAAAAATTCGACGAGTCAGTTGAGATCTTTAGACATAAAATGAATTTCCGAGATTGGAGGTTAGGATTATGGTTCAAACAGAGTAAAATACTTGGTAAAAAAGGATTTATAAGACCTGATCACCATTTGGTTAATAGTTATATGTTAGGGATCGATCTACTCGTCTGTAAGGTTTGGGTTAGTTGGAATAAAGACGGATTAGAATTAAAAATAGAATAATATGGCAATACAGTTATCAACATATCAAGAATCATTGGATTTTTTTAAAAAAGCAACATATAAAAATGACGAATATTTTCTAAAAGGAGATATAGTCAATATCCCAAAAGAAAAAGTTCCAACAAACGCTGTAAATACTTTTATGTTGGAAAATTTAGTTGTTGATCAAAAATCTCTTGGAAATAATCGAGCAGTCACAACTATTAAAGATATTGCCGTTCAAAGGTTTCATCCGAATAATATCGATAATAAGGATTTTTGGGCACAATGTAGAAAGGAATTTCCGCTTGTAAGTGTGTGTGGAGCGCCCAGTAAAAATATTAAAGATGTTAATGCCCAAACACTTCAACTCAGCGCAAATATTGGATTACTTCCTATCTTAAATTCAATTTTGGAAAACTCCCCAAAAAAATTAAATGTTTTAGAAATTGGATGTGGATATGGTAATTTATTTTTCGAAATAAAAGATAAATGTAATTATTGTGGCATTGATTATATAATACATAAATCATTAAAGAAATATAAAAATTTCATCGAGATAGATAAAAGTGGAATTCCGGATTTTTTCTTTGATATGACTTTTTTGATATTATATATTCGGTTAATGTTCTACAACACTGTTCACAAAAAGATAGATTTAAATATTTTCAAGAAGGATATGATGTATTGAAAAGCGGCGGACTCTTTTTATTTACAGAATTTTTAATGACTGAAGAAAACCAAAATGATTCTTGTTGGGGAATTGTCGATGAAAATGGACGCGGTTATACACAATTTTTTAATCAATTAACTGAATGTGATTGGGACCACGAATTATATGATCATTTTGATAATCTTGGGTTTAATCTAATTAAATGTAACATCAAAAGTAATTTCTATACAGGAATAGTACAAAAACAATAAAGACATGGCAATAAGTGAGATCAATATAGGTAAAACGGAAATATCGTTTGTTTTTCGTCATAGATTTGAAAAAGCAACCACGCCAGAGGAAGAATTTAACAAAGATATGGATTGGCGTTGCTGGGAATTGGGGTTATGGTATAAGAAATATAAGGTTCTTGGAAAAAGAGATTTTAATAAGCCAATCGGAAATCTAATACCAATGTATATGTTTGGGATTAATTTACTTATTTGCAAAGCCTGGTTCAGTATTTGTAGAGGATTAATGAATATTTCTGAAGAATAATTTCTTTTTAAAAAAATAAATGGTATATTTACATATTAGACGATAAAGAATGGAAACAGTAAAAGTTTATTCACCCGTAGAAGACAAAAAAATTCGTGAGAATTTCAACAACTCATCAATTTGGACTGGGTTACGTTATCACAGTTCTGAACTTGCAACAGCGAAAGAAAAGCACGCTGTGTTATATGAATACTCCTTCAAATTTGAAGGGACTAAACTCGTACAGTTTACTGGAGTAAAGAAACTTGAAAAATGAGAGTTTGGGCTTCATATTATGTCGATGGAATTGGATGGTTTAGATTTTTCGGAAGAGGATTAGCTATTAAAGATATTACCCAACATCCATTACTTTTTAGTCAAAGATATGGATATGATAAAGCGATAACCATTGGAAAATGGAGAATTTCATACGTAAAATATAAAAATATATGATCAGTTTACTTGATTTTGTTTTTCAGGATTTTTGGACATGGGTGGGCGCAATGGCAATGTTATATATTTTAGTTAGATATATTGTTAAATTGCTCAACTCAATTATGTGGCACGTAACAGTAAGAAGAGTTGGATATCCTCCGTCGCCACATTTTAATATAGAAGGCACATATAGCCCGATAAAAAAAAAGGAAGACGTTCAAAAAATTAATGAGTAAAATATTAGTAATTGGAGATAGTTGCATTGATATATTTGAATATGGTGATTGTAAAAGGATTTGTCCTGAAGCACCCGTTCCTGTTTTAATCCCCACAGATAAAAAAGAAAATAACGGAATGGCCGCCAATGTTTATGAAAATTTAAAAGCATTGGGCGTCGATTGTGATATTATAACAAATGGGGATAAACCTGTCAAAATAAGATACATTGATGAAATATCCAATCATATGATTGTTCGAGTTGATCGAAACGACAAGATTTCGGCTCTTGATTGGAATATATTAAAAAATGTTAACTTCTCATCTTATGATGGTGTTATAATTAGTGATTATAATAAAGGATTTCTTGACGAAGAGCAAATAGAATATATTGCCAAATCACATTATGTTACAATTATGGATACTAAGAGACAAATGGGAGAATGGTGTAATGATATTCAATGCATTAAAATAAACGAAAAAGAATTTCATAGTAATTGGTCCTATTTACATACAAGATTTATAAACACGCTTATTGTTACCAGAGGTAAAGATGACACAATTCTAAATTGGCATCAAATCCTACATAAAAAAACATTTCCAATTAAGAATGAACATCCTGTTCGTGATCTTACAGGCGCAGGAGACACATTTCTGGCAGGATTGGTCGCAAATTATATGGAGACTAAAAATATTGAAGATGCCATTATGTTTGCTAATAGATGTGCTGCTTGGGCGGTAACTCAGAAGGGTGTTGCAATTGTTAGTATGGATAATTTAAAAAATAATGGATATTATTAATAAAGTAAAAAGATGGAATGGGTAGAAATAACAAAAGATAACAGATACGACCTAAAAGTGGGCGAACTTGTTAAATACCATAATGGAGAAGAATGGATAGAATACCAATTAACAGATTTTGAAATTGATTACGGGTATATTCTGACAGATGTGCCAGAAAAGAAAATACCTCTTATTCATTCAAGATTGAGCGAATTTGTTTATGTCTGGCGATGATGGAAATTGTAGAAAAAAAATGGGGAAAAGAAATCATTTTTCATAATGACGAAGATTATTGTGGAAAAATATTGATCTTTCATAAATTTGGAAAATTCAGTGCACATTACCATCTGAAAAAGAAAGAGACATGGTATGTTAATAAAGGATCCTTAATTCTTCGGTATATAGATACCGATACAGCCGAAAGAAGAGAACTAATTCTTCCAAAAGGATCAACATGGTATAACCCCCAAGGATTTCCACATCAATTGGAGGCGTTGGAAGATTCGGAAGTATTTGAGGTGTCCACTCAACATTTCAACTATGATAGTTATAGAATTGAGAAAGGAGATAGTCAATTATAATGAGAGCAGGAGAAGCACATTTTATTGAACATTGTGATGAACCAGGTTGCGATCTTGGAACATTTGAATATGTGTGTCCTGTATGTGATAAATATAATATTGATTATGAAATCTGGTGGAAAGAAGATGATGTTTGGAGCGGTAATAAATTCAGTTTTAGATGTCCTGTATGTGAAAAAGATTTAATAGTTGAATGGGACACGGAAAATCATGAATACAAAGTTAAACCAATTAATTAATGAATATATGGGTAAATGGATGCTTTGATATTTTACACTCAGGTCATTTAGACTTACTTCAGTATGCAAAAAATTTTAAAAACGATAGCGCCAATACACAAAATATATTAATTGTTGGAATAGATAGTGATCGTCGTGTTAAGGAATTAAAAGGCAAAATGAGGCCAATAAATTCCGAAAATGAAAGGAAGAGAATGCTTCAATCATTAAAATTTGTCGACATGGTTGTAATATTTGGGTCAAATGAGGAGTTAAAATACAATATTAAACATTGGAACATTGATTATATGATAGTTGGTGATCAATATAAAGACAAAGAAGTTATTGGGGCAGAAGAGTCAAAATATGGGGCAATATTTTATCCAGTTGATGATCGTTCTAGCACAAACATAATTGATAAAATTTTAAAAATATATGATAGTAGTAACAGGGGGTGAGGGATTTATAGGTGGAAATCTTGTTAGAGAGTTACAAGAACGCACTAAATTTAAAGTTGTTTCTCTTGATACAAAAATTGACTCACTTGATTTTATTAATAATTGGTTTTCATTGCATGATACCGAAATAGAAGGTGTGTTTCATATGGGTGCCATTACAGATACAACTGTGATGGATAAAAAACTATTTGATGAATATAACGTTGATTCCTCAATTTACATATGGAATTTATGTACAAGACTTGATATTCCTTTAATATACGCAAGTTCGGCCGCAACATATGGTGATGGCTCAAACGATTTTGATGATGAAAAAAGTATCTTTAATTTAAAACCATTAAATCCATATGGATGGTCCAAACATCAATTTGATATGTGGGCTCAGCTGCAAGAATCGTCTCCGTCATTTTGGTGTGGATTGAAGTTCTTTAATGTGTATGGAAATGGAGAAAGCAAGAAGGGAAAAATGGCATCAATGATATTTCAACTATATAACCAAATAAGAGATAATGGATATATAAAATTATTTAAATCACATCGTTTAGAATATAATGATGGCGAGCAATTAAGAGATTTTATATATATTAAAGATGTTGTGGATATTTGCATATGGATGTTCGAAAATAGGCCAGAATCAGGAATTTATAATGTTGGCGCTGGAAAAGCAAGAACATTTAATGATATCGCAAGAATTCTTTTTTATAGTAAACGAGTTGTAGATACGCATATTGAATACATTGACATCCCAACAACAATAAGAGACAAATATCAATATTTTACAGAGTCAACAACAACTAAATTAAGAAATGCGGGATACATCAAACCGTTTCATGAATTAGAAAATGGAATTTATGAATATGTTAGAATGTTAGAAATAAAGAACCCAGGAGATATGAGATTGATTACCTATGGAGATAGTCATGCGTATTTTGGCTGGAATATTCCTCTTTCAGGATTACCATTTACAGATATTATAAGACATTCGCTTGGAGGACCACCAACAATGAGCAAAATTGCATTTGGAAAATTGGAATCTTTCAATACAAGTGGAACAGCATTACAAGATGATGATGCTGTTTGTTTTTGTTTTGGTGAAATTGACTGTAGGATGCATCTTGCTTCAGCCGAAAATTTTCCAAATTATCGAGAATTAATAGATGAAATTGTACCTAATTATTTCGAAGCAATTGAAATGAACGCGAAACAATATAAAAATCTAAAAATAATGATTTTTAATGTTGTTCCTACGCCAAGAAGAGATGTTGTATTGTCATATTCTGAATATCCTCATGATGGAACGGATGAAGAAAGAAAAACTGTAACATTGTATATGAATGCTAAATTAAAAGAGTATTGCAAGAAATATAATTATATTTATCTTGATGTATATGACGAGTATTGTGATGATGATGGGTTCTTAAATCTTGAATTGGCAAACCATATTCACATAAAAAATAATGTTCATATAATAAATTTTTTAAAAAAATTAAATTTTTCTTGAAAAATATTTGGCAGTTTAAAAAATTATACTTATATTTGTACTCTAATTCAAAACATAAAAGATAAAAACTAAAACTCTCCAATTATGAACCCAAATTCACTCTCCGCAAATAATGGTTTAAGTCTTTCACAGGCTCAGTCGATTTCCAATCTCTGTAATCAAAAGGCTAATGAGATTCATAATACCCTTTCCATAGTAAACAATTATAGCAAGGTGGTAAAAGTTGATAACGAATCACATATAACTGTTACTGGACAAAAAATGCCAAAAAATGTTCTTGAGCTTCTTACTGAGAAGGCAAAACTTCACGCTTGTCAAGCGTTTTTGATGGAAAACATCAAAGCAAAGGATAGTCTTCTTCAGCAGGCAAAGAAGGCATCGGCAGATATCTCTAAAGTTGAATTTCCGAAGGATTATGAATATGTTGATCCTGTAGTTGTCCCACAGGTTGACGAAAATTGGGGATGGGCACAGCTCACTAAATTCGAATATAACGAGTATTTGGAAGCAGATGCTTTTGCCGCTCATGTTGGACAATTTATTCATAAAGGATCGATTCTTGATACATTAAGAAGCGAACTTCCCACTTTGCCAGCAATAGAGTGGATGGTCATTAAAGATGGGGTTAAAAGTCCCGTTGTGATTAATGTTCATCACACACCTGACGAACTCTTTAATGTTCATGAGGCGCTGGCTGTTCTTCATCGTGGATACGAGCAAAGAGTTAATTATTACAAAGCCAAAGTTAAAAATTTGGTTACAATGGAAAACGCCCGAATTGCTAATTTAAATTCTGTTGCCCAAAATGACGCATCAAAAATCAATAATGACAGACAGAAAGAGTATGAAACTGCATTTAAAAAAGCAACAGAAGAAATGAAGAACATTAGAACTGAATTCGAAAAGGAACGTCAGGCTCTTATTAAATCAATTGCTTCGATGAGAATTGAAGTTGATCCGAGATTTCAGGAAACCATTAATTTGTTTTTACCCAACGTTACGGAGACAGAATAAAAACTAAGGTGAAAGATGAACAAAGTAAAAACCGAGTTCATTTTTCTTTATGCTTAGTGGTGAGGTTCTTTTACATATAGATGAAATATATTAACTATGTTAATTGTTGGCCACGGCCAACTCCCTGGTAAAACCGCTTCTTCTACAAAACCTAAGTTTTTTATGGGTTTTCTGAAAAAACACCATAACAGCCTTATAAGTTACTCCACCCATAGTGGTGCGTGAAAATTATAAGGAGGAAGAAATCAGACTTAGATCTTGCCCTTGTCATTGTTGTAGAAGAAGGTCTTTGACATGGGCATTTTTTTTGACTTTATCTATATCACTTTACTACTAAGCGACTTGGTTTTTTAAATAATAAATTATGGCAACACTAGTTAAAATATATCCTGACGGGCGAGAAGAAATGAAAGATGGCGGAGCAAGAGTTGATGCCATTGCTTGGAACGAAGATGGCACATATAAAGAAATTGCTGGCCACGAGCCAATTGTTGGATGTTCATTGATGGTTGGAAGTATAACTGCTCGTTCTTATTCTAGTCAAGATTATTGGCTAACAACGCCCGTAACAAAAATCGTGAAAAAAACAAAAAAGTACGTGATATTTGAAACAAAAAACTCAACTTATAAATTATTGTAATGGCAATAAAAAGAAAAGAACAGAAACTTGTTATCACATTGAATAATGTGTCTCAATCTGATGCAATTGCATTAATAAAGATGTTCAAATATGCTCAATATCTTGGAAATATAGGTTCATCAAGAATGTGTGGTTTTTTTGCTGACGGAGACGGTTCATTCCATCCAAAATTTAGTTATGAATATCCAGAAAAATTACCAGAAGTTCCTGAAGTTGATGGCGAAGTTAAATATGATAAAGAAAAAAAACAATATAGTCATAATTACCGCATATCGGGTGGCGATTTTATAATTGATAGCGACTCTATAGCATGGAAAATTTATCACGATCCCGAGCCAGAAAATTATGTTAGACCATCACATCCTAACGAGGGAGCAATAAAAAGATTTTTGGACGATAAAATTCCCCCAAATAATTAGGAGATATCAAAAAATATTCATATCTTTGTGTCATGAAAGATGAAAAAATAACACTTGAAACCGCCAAACTTCTCAAAAAGAAAAAGTTTGACATTCCTATTAATATGTCATATACTGTGTACCATAAAGACT
>Ga0315295_10005554_pt1 | contig 10750 bp, 7 predicted proteins | sample YL17G14_0_MG_FD_204453 | JGI IMG/M metagenome (GOLD analysis project Ga0315295, IMG submission 204453) | Sediment microbial communities from Yellowstone Lake, YNP, Wyoming, USA - YL17G14_0 | ecosystem: Environmental > Aquatic > Freshwater > Lake > Sediment | place: USA: Wyoming | collected...
GCTTTATCGGAACCCACTTTTCATCTCCTGTACCCCACATGAGGCTTATGGAGGTGATCCGGGGGTTGCGCACATCGGACTCCACCCTGCAAGTCATCAAGGAATTTTCCTCGAAAATTAAGAAATCCTTTGTGGAAGTCAAAGATACGCCCGGCTTTGTAACCAATCGGATTTTGATCCCCATCTACAATATGGCCGCCCGTCTCGTCCTGGAGGGAATTGCTTCCCCCCAGGATATTGATAAAGCCATGAGAGATGCAGTCAATTGGCCAATGGGACCCCTACAGGTGGCTGATTTAGCAGGCCTGGACACGGTCTTATACGCCACTGAGGAAGTCTACCGGGAGTCCGGTTTTGACCCGGCCTACCGCCCCTGCGAGCTGATTAAGAAGATGGTCTATGCCGGTTATCTGGGACGGAAATCTGGAAAAGGCTTTTATGAGTATCAGGAGGGGGATAAGGTCTAGAGAGATCGATTCCAGGGAAGCCGTTTTTATTGCGCCAATTTCTGATTTACTAAGGAGTCCACAATCGACCAGACATATTCTATCAAAATCTCCCCTAACCCCTCTTTACCAAATCCCGCGAAACGCGGGACTCCCTTTGTAAAGGGAGGGAAGGAGGGATTTGGTCTCCTATGTCTACATAATTACGGACTGACTAATAACACTCGCATCTCAAGATCCGCCTGCCGAGTCCATCGCAGGCTATTTCACAAAAAGAGGGAGGGTTAATCTATGAAACGATTTTCTTTCTTGCTCACCGGTTGTTTTTGTGTATTTCTGACCTCCTGTTTCCTTGGCCTTCCGGAAGCAGGCGCGCAAAAAATCGTTAAGATCGGGGGCCTGATGAATACCTCCGGCGGAGCCGCCCACATCGGAAGGACTTCCCTGAATGGCGCCCTTTTGGCGGTTGAAGAAATTAACGGGCGAGGCGGGGTAACGGTTGGGGGAGAAAAATACAAAATTGAATTAATCAATTATGACGACAAATGCGTCGCCAAAGATTCGGTTTCGGCAGCCGAGCGGCTCATCCGCAGTGATAAAGTTCCTTTGATTCAGGGGCCGATTTGCAGCCACTGTTGTTTGGCGGTGATGGAGATTACGGAAAAGGAAAAAATCCCCCTCCTCACTCCCATCGCTTCCAGCATGAAGATTACATCCCTGGGGTACAAATATATTTTCCGCACCTGGTCGAATGCGGGTATTCAGACCGAGACCGTTACGCGCTTCGCCGCCCAGGATTTAAAATTAAAGACCGCAGCCTATATAGGGCAGAACAACGCCTGGGGTCGATCTTCCTTTGACGAGTTCAAAGCCCGTCTGGAAAACAGAGGTGGAAAAGTCCTGGTGGGTGAATTCTACGATCAAGTTGGGACTCCGGATTTTTACGCTCAACTCACCAAAGCCAAGAATGCCAATCCCGATTTTATCTATTTCTGCGCCCAGACCGAGGATGGGTCTATGCTGGTTAAGCAGGCCCGGGAGTTGGGCATTACGGCTCAGCTGATGGGCACAGACGATATGGGGAATGAGCAATTTTTTAATCTGGCGGGTGATACCGCCGAAGGCGCTTACCTCTACTGGAGCGAGGGCCCCAAAAAACCCAAATCACTGGAATATGAGAAAAACTACAAGAAAAAATATGGGATTGACTCCATTGCGATCGACAAGGGGGCTTATGATTCCCTTTACATCCTGGCGAACGCTCTGGAACGGGCTGGTACGATAACAGACGGCCAGAAGATCCGGGAGGCCTTGGCCAAGACGGATTTTGAAGGAATCCGGCAACGGTTTACCTTCACCGAGAGCGGCCAGGCGAAGATCGATATGTGGATCGTGAAAGTCGAAAAGAAAAAAGTTCAATTCATCAAGCCGATCCTGGTTTACGAAAATCCGGCGTCGCCTCTATAATCTGAAAAGGATTCGAGGGGCAAAGGTTCGAGTCCATTAGTTAATATTTGGTAACAATTTAGCCCTTTGAAAATTTGGCTAAACTTTCCCGCCTCAGCGGGACAAAATGCAAAGCTTAAATTACAGATTTCTAAGTAACTGACCTTTTCCTTGAAATTTACATTTTCCATTTCGCAACTTTCATTCTTCAATGACATTTAGCGGTTCTTGGCAAAACGCTACCTGGACACTGAAAGGAGATCCAAGTGAAGACTTCTAAGGAATACGTCGAGGGGATCGGGAAGCTCAAGGATAATGTTCATATGGGGGGGAAGAAGATCAAGCGTTTAGAAGACCCGAGCATACGCAAAGGGATCAATGTAATTGCCGCCACCTTTGACCTGGCCCTGGAGAAAAAAAACGAAGACCTTTTTACGGCTCGCTCCCATTTATCCGGAGAAAAGATCCATCGATTGGCCCATATCCACCAGTCTCCTCAGGATATGATGAAAAAGGTGCAAATGACCCGCCTCCTCTGTCGTGAGGTTGGCGGCTGCGTTCAAAGGTGTATGGGCGCAGACGAAATGAACGCCTTGTCCAATGTGTCCTACCAAATGGATAAGGATCTTGGGACTCACTATCACGAGCGCTATTTGAAGTATTTAAAGCATTTTCAAGAAAATGATTTAATCCTGAACACCTGCATGACCGATGTGAAAGGCGATCGACGCCTTCGTCCTCATCAGCAGGCGGACCCGGACCTCTACTTGCGGATAGTAAAGAAGAATTCCGATGGAATTATAGTGCGGGGGGCGAAAGCGCATACCGGAAATTCCGCGTATGCCGACGAGCACTTCGTCTTACCCACGAGGGGCATGAGCGAAAAGGATAAGGACTATGCCGTGGCCTTTGCCGTCCCAGCGGATACGGAGGGCGTAACGTTAATAAACCACACGGCAGCCCCCCTAACGGAAAAGAAGATGGAAAACCCGTGGAGTAGCAGGTTTAACGTGACCCATTCGGTTACGGTCTTTGACGATGTTTTTGTCCCCTGGGAGAGGGTTTTTCTCTGTGGAGAATGGCAATACGCCGGGGAACTGACCCGCCAGTTTGCCACCTACCATCGCCAGAGTTATTGCGGCTGCAAACCCGCCACGACGGATGTTCTCATCGGAGCGGCTGCTTTGGTTGCGGAATTTAACGGAACCGATCGAGCCGCTCATATCCGCAGCAAAATTGCCGATTTGATTACCGTTGCCGAAATGGTTTATTCCTGTGGAATCGCGTCAGCGGTTAACGGCAAAAAGATGAATTCGGGAACCTATTTCCCCGATGTCACGGCCTGTAACGCCGGCAAATATTATGCGGGCACGACGATTCACCACGAGTATGAAATCGTTCAAGATATTGCCGGAGGGCTTTGCGCAACGATTCCAGGAGAAGAAGAATATTTCAATCCCGTCACGGGGAAGTATATGCGCAAATACCTCATGGGTCCGGCGGATAAGGATGTTGAGGAGCGGATTAAATGTTTTTACTTCATCGAGGATCTGACCGTATCTCGCACGGCGGGTTTCTGGGCGGCTGCCGCCGTTCATGGCGGGGGTTCTCCAGATATGGAAAAGAAAGCGATATTGGCAGATTATGATCTCACCGAGCATATGCGAATCGCGAAGAAGTTGGCCGGGATCATCAAATGAGCTTTCCAATGAAAATTACGGAGGCGCAAGGAGCCGAAAGAACAGAGGCCGTTTACACAACCTGCATGTGCAACTGCGGGGGGAACAGCCACTGCGTCTTCAAGGCCCACGTGAAAGAGGGCCGCGTGGTCCGGGTGGAACCCGATGACCGCTACAACCCGAATGTGGGCATGGAAGACCGGGTCCTGTCGGATCAAGATCTGATTCACAACCGCCTGCAGCGCCGGCCCTGCACGAAAGGGCTGGTCTTCCATAAATATCTTTACCTGGAGGACCGGCTCCTATACCCGCTGAAAAGGGTTCCGGGATCTAAGAGGGGCGAGGGAAAGTTCCAGAGAATCTCCTGGGATGAGGCCCTCGACACGATCGCTGGAAAGATGAAGGAGACGCGGGGGAAATACGGTCTATACTCGATCATCACCCCTTATATGCCCAATGAAACCGTGGAAAGATTATTCCAGTTCTGGGGGGCAGGGGTGGATAGCTGGGGCTGGTGTTCCTATGACCCCCAAAGGCTGATCGGACATATCATGGCCGGGGCTCCCGGGTGGCACCTCGAGGAGTTCTGTTCCAGTTCCGCCGGGGATATGCTGGCCCGTTCAAAGATCATCGTCCTCTGGGGATTTGACCCCACCGTGCAGCATCACGGGCCGGCGCATCAGTTTGCCTGGTTTATCAAACTGGCCAGAGAACGGGGAACCCCCGTGATTCTCTTTGATCCCCGTTACACGGGGGCCGCCGAGGTCCTCGCCGATCAGTGGATTCCGATCAAGCCCGGGACGGATTGTGCAATGTTCCTGGCCATGGCCGATGTGGTCTTCCGTGAAGATCTCGTCGATCATGAATTCGTCAGGAAATTCGTCGAACCCGTGGGCCTGGAAAGATGGAAGCGGCACGTTCTCGGGTTGGAGGACGGGGTTGAAAAGACCCCGGAATGGGCTGAAAAGATTTGTGCGGTTCCCGCGGAAACGATTCGAAAATTGACTCGTTTGGTGGGGAAGGAATTGCGGCCGGCCTGGATGTGGAATCATTACAGCGTGAACCGAAAAAGCCAGGGAGAGCAGACCTTCAAGGCTTTTGCCGCTCTCCAGGCCATCCTCGGCTACTGGGGAACTCCCGGGGCGGGCCCGCCGATGAATCTGGGACCCCACCGGGCAATCTCGGTCGCAGCCTCCTGGGGAAAGCCCGGAAACTACCGCGTCCCCAAGTTTTATCGCAGCCACTACTGGGCGCAGGCAGTTCTATTGCTGGACAGAGTAAAAGCTGGATCGTTGAGCGAAGAGCAATACCGTAAGATGATCGGCTGGAGAGCCGACCCATCCCTCGTGAAAGAGTTCAACCCGAAGATGCTCTTCTGGGGAGGGGGGAGCAAACCCCATGCCAGCAATCACGTGGTAACGGCTACAGATTCCGCCTGGGACCAAGTCAAAGCCATGGAGCGAATGGATTTCATTGTCTCCATGCACAGCCGCCTCACCCCGGCCGCGAAGTATGCCGACATCGTCTTGCCCGCTATGGACTGGATGTGGGAGGAGAGAACACTGACCCGATCGGCCTATGGCGGATTTGAAAGTATCAATTTCTGTCCCGGGGTCGCCAAAGCGCCGGGGGAAGTAAAGCCCTGGCGGTGGGTTTATGTCAAACTGGCCGAAAGACTGGGAATCAACCCCCAAGATTTCTTCCAGTATTACACCACCGATGAGAATTGGGAGCAAGATTACGAAAGGTATCTGCGCGATTCCTACCAGAGGGTGGTGGACTATTTTCAGGCCCGGGGAAAAAAGGTGCCCGACTGGGACAGTTTTACCAAGGGGGCGTTCATCAATTGTGATGAGATGGAGGATGGGCCTCATACCGGGGGTTGGGACCCGATGATTAAAGATGGGCAGCCTTTTAAAACGAAATCCGGAAAGATAGAAATTTTTTCCGAATATATTGCCAATGAAACGAACCGGGGCAAGAGTGAACACCTGGATCCCTTCGGGCGCCTGATCGATAATCTGCCGGGAGACTGGAATGACCTTCAGCCCTTGCCGGTCTATAGACCATCCATCCGGGGAATGGAAGATCCCTTAACCCAACAGTATCCGCTCAACTTGCTGACCCCTCACAGCCGGTACAGAGTTCACTATCTCTTCTGGACCCACCCCTGGTTGAAAGGGGACCTCTACGAGCACCGGGTCTGGATCAGCCTGGCGGATGCCAGGACCCGGGGAATCAAGGATGGAGACTGGGTGAGAGTTTTTAATGATCGAGGCGAGGTTCGTATTAAGGCTTTCGTGACTTCGAGAATCATGCCGGGGGTGACAATCATTCGCCAGGGGGCCTGGTATGAGCCGGATGAAGATGGAGTGGATCACGGGCCTTCTCCTTCGACTCTTTTGGGTGGGGACCTGGAAAGCTGCGTCACGGCACCCAAGGCAACAAATCTGGTCCAGATCGAAAAGGTAAAAGAGAAGGGAATAAGTTTGATGATCTCGTAAAAAGTCGCCCCAAGCGTCACCCCGGCGAAAGCCGGGGTCCAGAACTTTTTGAAATTACTGGATTCCGGCTTCCGCCGGAATGACGGATTCCTTTGAAATCAGACTTTTTACGAGAACATCAAGTTTAGCTCTTTGAAAAATTGCCTAAACTTTCCCGCCTCAGCGGGACAAAATGCAAAATTGAAATGACGAGCCTTGGCCCCTGGGATTCACATTTTTCATTTTACAATTTGCATTTTCCAATTCAATTCAGCGGTCTTTTCAAACGGTTAAATTGATAAAAAAGGATTACTATGGGTCAATATGGCTTTTACTTCGATCAGAGTCGGTGCGTTGGTTGTAACGCCTGTGTGGCGGCTTGCAAACAGTGGCACAATCTTCCTCCGGGGCCCCAAAAATGGATCCGAGTCTACCAGTGGGAAAAAGGGGCTTTCCCCGGCATTCAATTGCACTTCTTGGCGATCCCATGTTATCATTGCCGGAAACCGAAGTGCCTCCAGGCCTGTCCCAACCGGGCCATTTTCAAGGAAGATCGGTATGGGGCAGTGCTGATTGATCCCCAGAAGTGCAGGGGGAGTCGAAAGTGCTGGCTGGCCTGTCCCTACGGATCCATCTCCTTTGCATCCGATCAGCCCGGCGAGACTGCTTCCAAATGCACGATGTGCCTGGATCGCCTACAAGAAGGAAAGAAGCCCATCTGCGTAATAAGCTGCTCGATGCGCGCTCTTGAATTCGGTCCTCTGGAAGAACTCGTCTCCGAATTCGGTCAGTTACGGCAGCTGGAGGATATGCCCTCTCCGGCTATCACAAACCCCTCGGTGCTCTTTAAAACCAGGGAGGCCAAAAAAGCAATCCTCCCCTGGGATTTCCAGAAAGCAATGGAGCTCTGGAAGAAGCGGGGCCCTTATGCACCCAAGGACGCTCCTGATTTATTTGCCAACCTGGGGGAAATCACGCAGGTTCCACCCAACACCATAGGCCATGACCGATTGGTCCTGAAGGCCAGGAATGTGGAAGAATTCATGTATTACACCACCGACCATGATTGAGATCCTGCATAGCCTTCTGGGCTCTTAGCGGAAACCTTTGAGGTCAAATTGCCAGACCCATTTACCACGAATGGGATTCATAAAATAATTCAAAGGAGGGGAAAAGTTATGAAGGTCACTAAAGGAAGTGTGATGTCAGTCGTTTTCACAGCGATTCTGATTCTTCTGGTAGGAAGCAGCATCGGCCAAGCAGGGCCCATGATCATCGACATGGGTTCCACAGCCACCCCGCAGCATTCTTACACCCGCACGGCTCCGTCTATGATTGCGGAAGTGGAAAAGGCCTCCGGTGGACAGATTAAGCTCACAGCAAGCTTCGGGGGAGTCCACGGAAGCGAGAGAGAAATGTCCGAAGCTGTCCAACTGGGTAACTTGAAAATGGGGTGGATCAGCGACATCGGCATGGCTAGCGTTGTGCCCGGGATCGCTTACGTAAACCTACCTTATCTTCTACCCAGCTATGAGGATGTGGAAAAGTATTACTTCAACGGGTTCCTTGGGGAAGAGATGCAAAAAAGGCTTCTCACCAAAGGGATTCGTCTTCTAGGCTGGCTGGAGAATGATTATCGTGATTTGACCAATTCCCGCAGACCCGTTACAAAAGAGGAGGACATACGGGGCTTGAAAATTAGAGTTCCGGAATTTCCCATGCTCCTGAGCTTTTTTAGGAAATTGGGTGCCTATCCGACTCCCATGGCGGTGACCGAGTTATTGACCGCCCTGCAGCAAAAAACCATAGATGGCCAGGATAATGGAATTATTCTGACCTACTCCTTCGGGTTTTATCAAACCCAAAAATACTTTACCACGACCCACCACTCTTACAGCGGCGGCGCGATTGTAATCAGCGAAAATTTCTGGAATACCCTGACGCCGGACCAGCAAAAAATCCTTCAAGCCGCTGCCAGACGAGCGGGGGATAGCCAGAGGAAACTCAACCGGGCCGATGTGGCGGGGTTCAAAAAGAAGATGGAGGAAGGGGGAATTCAGTTTTCGGAGTTAACTCCTGAGGCCAGGGCAAAATTCAAAGTCGTCGCCTCGCAGGTCTGGAGTGAGTTCAAGGATAAATTTGGGACTGACCTGATGGATCGAATTCAGAAAGAACTGGGAAAATAGGAGGTTCCCCCTCCCCTCCCTCCCCTCCTCGAGGGGCGGGAGGGGAGGACCATATCTGAAGTTCTATAGAAGAAATCAAAGAAGGAATGTCCATGGACCAGCGTGAAGTGGGAGCATCCGGTGTATCGGCTGCCCCGGTAGATTACCATACGAAGAGAGGGAAAGGGGTCGTTGATCAGGCCGATCTCTGTGTGGAAAAAATTGGAAGCACCGTGCTGACCGCACTATTTCTCGTCATGACGGCCGTGGGGTTTATTCAGGTCATATGCCGCTATTTTTTGCAACTGCCCCTTTCCTGGTCGGAAGAACTCGTTCGCTATCTTTTCGTTTGGATAACTTTTTTGGGTGCGGGAGTGGCCACAGCCCAAAACCTGCACATCGAGATTGACGTTCTTTCAACTATCTTGGCTAAAAAACCTCCCAAACGCAGAGAAAGAATCGATCGGACCTTTCGGATTATTTCAGCCTTTTTGCTTCTAATCTTCTTAGGGTACTACTCTTACCTGGCGGGCGATTTCCTGTGGAAGATTCATGGCTTGAAGCAGACTTCCACAGCCATGGAAGTGAATATGCTATGGCCGATGTCGGCCGTTCTGGTAGGGGGACTATTGATGCTATTTCACTACCTGGCCCGTATTTTCCGGGACCTGAAAGCAAATTCAGATGTCGATGCAGGCGGCCTGAAAGAAAGGAGGGAAGGCTGATGTCCTGGCTATTGCTTTGGATCCTCCTTTTTTTCAGCTTTTGTTTCCTGCGCATTCCGATTGCCCTGGGCATGGGGATGGCCGCGGCTATTGTCATGGCTTTTACCGCGATTCCCCATGGTCTGTTTCCCTCTGTTTCCTTTGCCTCCCTGGATCAGTTTCCTTTTCTGGCCATTCCTTTCTTCCTTTACTCCGGCGACTTGATGGTCAGGGGAAAGATTTCCGAGGTGCTTCTCGGTTTCACCGAATCGATTGTGGGCCGAATCCGTGGGAGCCTGGGAGCTACGGTGGTCATCGGCTCCATGCTCTTCGGGACTATATCCGGGTCTTCTGTGGCCACAGTGAGCGCAATTGGGACCGTCGCAATGCCGGAATTGCTCAGAGGCGGATATGACCGGCGTTATGCCACAGCTCTAATCTGCGTTTCCGGTTTTTTGGGGATTCTGATCCCCCCGAGTGTCCCGGGGATTATTTACGCCATCACCGCCGGTTTATCGGTGGCGGACGTATGGATTTCGACAGTTGGAGCAGGCTTTCTGGTGGGAGGCGGGTATATCCTTTTGAATTATTTGATTTATGGCCGTCGTCTTCCCCGCAACCGTGTGCCCTTTGTGGGATCTGAATATATGCGAGGGATTGGACGCAAATTTCGCGAGGCCATCTGGGGAATCCTTATGCCCCTGATCATTTTCGGGGGAGTTTATGGAGGGATTTGCACTCCGACGGAGGCAGGTGCTGTGGCGGTCGCCTATGGGGTCGTGATTGTGGCAATCGGGCTGCGGAATGAACCAAACCGGTTAAAGAACTTTCTGGGCCTAACGCGGAAGACGGCCGTAAACAATGCGGCCATCTGCATCATCCTTGCTTTTGCTATGGTCGCCGGCCGGATGATTGTGGTCCTGAGGATCCCCGAAAACCTGACCGCCTTCATCACCCAATATACCACTTCACCCGTGGTATTTTTGCTCATTGTCAACGGACTTCTGCTGATCCTGGGGTGTATCATGGAAACCAACACCAGCATATTAATCACTGCGCCCATTCTAGTCCCGGTGGCTAAATCTTTCGGGATTGATCCAATCCATTTCGGCGCCGTTCTTTTGTTGAACCTGGAAATCGGGATGATCACTCCGCCCTTCGCCGCCAATCTATTCGTCGGGTGTCGAATTGGGAACATATCAATGGATCAAGTTATAAGATCCCTGTTGCCGTTTTTCGTGTTGCTGATTCCAATTCTTATGATCATTACCTACGTTCCATCCATCTCGTTATTTTTGGTCCATCTCCTGGCCAGGTGATTTTAAGGACAATACCGCTTGAGGGGAAGGAGGGAGAAGATGAGTCCATCTTTGTTACTGGGCAAACTGTTAACTTTCAGCGCCAAAAAATTTCCGGGAAAAGTCGCCGTAACCTTTGGAGAGCAGCGGTACACGTACCGCACCGTGGAAGAAAGAGCCAACCGGGTAGCCAATGCGGTGCTGGCATTGGGCCTGAAGAAGGGCGACCGCTGCGCCATCCTGTTCTACAACCGCGCCGAGTGGCTGGAAATCTATTTCGGCCTGGCCAGGACCGGCGTGATTGCGGTCCCGGTTAATTTCCGTTTCTCGCCCTCGGAAGTGGAGTACGTCCTCAATCATTCAGAGCCGAAGGCCCTCATCTACGAAGAATCTTTCCTCCCGGTTGTGGAGGCCATAAGGGGGAAAGTCCCTTCCATTCAGCATTTCATCTGCCACGGAAAAGGGGAGGGGGTCAATTACCAAGAATGGATAGCCAAAGCCTCAGACCAGGAGCCTCAATGTACGGTCG
>Ga0315295_10005555_pt1 | contig 10750 bp, 8 predicted proteins | sample YL17G14_0_MG_FD_204453 | JGI IMG/M metagenome (GOLD analysis project Ga0315295, IMG submission 204453) | Sediment microbial communities from Yellowstone Lake, YNP, Wyoming, USA - YL17G14_0 | ecosystem: Environmental > Aquatic > Freshwater > Lake > Sediment | place: USA: Wyoming | collected...
CTTGCCTCTTTCACTTCAACATTATCTTCCTTAATGCAGAATGAACGCACTAAGATATCAGGATTTCCGCAAATGCCTTTATGGCCTATGCTTATCTCGCAACCAGATGCTTTTAATTTTTCAATCAATCTATTATTCTTTTTGTCCGAGCCGGTCACTTTTATGCCTCTATCTACGAGCACCCTGGCGATAGCGCTCATGCCGATGCCGCCTATGCCGACCATATGGACATGTTTTATTTTATTTAAAATAAAATTTTTCACAATTTCCCTAAAAGATTAAAGGCTTCCCTTGCCAAATCCTTGCCGGCATCAGGATGGGATAATTTTTTTACGTTCTCGGATAACCGCTTTTGTCTTGTTTTGTCGTTTATTAAATCTTCGATTATACCCTTTAATTTAGAACTATCCAAATCTTTTTCCTCTTTATAAATACACGCGTCATGACGTGAAAAATACGCCGCATTCGATCTCTGGTTGTTCTTCTCGTACGGGTACGGAATGAGAATCGTTGGAATGCCGTATAAAGCCAACTCAAAAACCGCTGCCGCGCCTGACCTGGAAATGGCAAGATTCGCAATTCTATACGCCTTGTGAATATTATCTATAAACGCAAATGTTTTTGCTGAAACCTTCTCATTTTTATAAATTTCACCCACTGCCTCGGCATCCTGAGGCCCTGTTATATGCAGAATTTGCAATTTCTTTTTCATATCAGCGCCTAATTCGATGATGGCATTATAAACCAATCTATTAAGGGAACGGGCGCCCTGGCTTCCCCCAATAATAAGTACAGTGAACTTATTTTTTACCAAACCAAAATATTTGTGCGCATCTGCCGCTTCGCTAAAAATTATGCTTTTTCTCAAAGGATTACCCGTAAGCACCACCCTTTTGTTTTTAAAATATTTCTTTGATTCATCAAAACTCACGCAAACCTTGTCCACAAATCTATCCAGGATTATGTTTGCCCTGCCCGGAATGCAATTCTGCTCATGTATGATTGTCTTGATGCCCATGAGAGACGCTATCAATATGGCAGAACCTGCAGTATAGCCACCAAACCCGACTACCACGCCCGGCTTTTCACGAACCAAAACAAAAAAAGATACCAATAAATCGCAAATTAATTTAAAAATAAAAGGAATTAAGCGCAAGTCTATGCCGTAGGGCATGGGATTTATAGATAGAAAAACTTTTTTAAAAGGCGTTCCTTCCAGGATTTTTTTATCAAGCGCCCTTTTGCTTGCTGCGAATATTATTTCCACATCCTTTCTTTCGGCTAATTCCTGCGAAAGCGCAACCGCGGGAAACACATGCCCGCCGCTCCCGCCCGCTACAATTAATATCTTCATATGTTAATGCCTTGCCGCGTTTAATAAAAGGGCTACCGCAACCATATGCATGACCAAAGATGTGCCGCCATAACTTAAAAAAGGCAGGGGCATCCCTTTTGTCGGCAGCAAGCCCGTAGCAACACCCGTATTTAAAATGACTTCGAAACCAATAGTGAACGCTATTCCGAAAATAAGATATTTTCTGAAAATATCCTCAGCCTTAAAAGCTGCTCTTGCGCCCTGCCAAAAAATAACCGCGAACAGCAGCATTATGGACGTAGTGCCCAGAAATCCTAATTCCTCGCCTATTATCGAGAAAATAAAATCATTATGCGATGCCGGAAGAAAAAATAGTTTCTGTTTTGACTGTCCCAGCCCTACTCCGAGTAATCCGCCTGAGCCTAAGGCCAAGAATGACTGAACTATCTGAAAGCCCACGCCCCTCTCGTCTGTCCAGGGATTTAAAAATGCCAAAAGCCTTTTCTTTCTATACGGAGTGCTTAATATCATATAAGACAGAAACGGCACCGTTAATAAAAAAGTTGAAAGTATATGTTTGAATCTTGCGCCTGATATAAACAACATAATGATTCCAACAGCGCCGATTGTCATTGCCGTTCCTAAATCCGGCTCGATCAATATTATAAGCATTATAATGCCTACAACCGTCATGGCCGGAAGATAGACCTGAATAAGACTATTGATTTTACTGCTTTTCCTTTCCAAAAAGTCCGCCAGATATAATATTACGGCTATTTTTGCTATTTCCGACGGCTGCAGATTAAAAAGCGCAAGATCGATCCACCTTCTTGCCCCGCCCGCGTTTATTCCTATTCCCGGTACCAGCACTAACGCCAGCAATATGAACGCTATGATTAAAACAAATTTTACATTATTTCTGATAAATTTTAAATCTAAACTCATCGCCATAAAACTTAATATAAAACCTATCATCAAGGCCAAAACATGCTTTTTCAAGAAATAGAATTCGTCTCCGAAATTATCGTATGCGTATATGGCGCTTGCCGAATAAACAAAAACAACGCCGAGCATAATTAAAATAAAAGCGGAGCAGGCTATCGAAATGCGGATATTTTTCATGATTTGGATTTCAATCCTTCAAAGGCCTGACGAAATACGTCGCCTCTGTGTTTATAATCTCTGAACATGTCAAAACTCGAGCACATAGGCGATAAAAGCACTTTTTCGCCTTTTTTTGCCGATTTCAACGCGCCTCGAGCGGCTTCCTCCAAATTATCGGCTTTTTCAATCTCAATTAATCCTTTAAAATATTTTTCTATTATGGGCGCCGCTTCGCCTACGAGAATCAGCTTCTTCACCTTTGATTTTATTTCTTCCTTAATCGCGTCATAATTTCCGCCTTTATCCCTTCCGCCGGCGATTAGAATAACGCTCTGTAAATCCATGGTTTCCAATACCCTCTTGGTCGCATCTATGCTCGTAGCTTTGGAATCGTCCAAAAATTCAATACCGTTTATCTCGCCCAGACTCTCAATCCTGTGCGATAAGGGCTTGAATTTTCTTAATGTAGCTTCTATGCTGGAAGGCTCGATCCCTTGAGTCATCGCAATTATTATAGAAGCAAGAATATTTTCTATATTATGATTTCCCTTTAATTTTGTAGGAGGCATCTTAAATATTTTATTTGCAGCATTTTTATCCCGATAAAATACTTCGCCGTCCTTAAAGAAAATCCCTTCTATTTCCTCGACCCTGCTATAAAATATTTTTTTAAACCTGCTCGGTTTGGGCAATTTTTTTAAATATTTGTCATCGAAATTAAGGACCGCTATATCGCCCTCAATCTGATTTGAAAATATCTTAAGCTTCGTCATAGCGTAATCGTCAAAATCGTTATACCTTTCGAGATGGTTATCGGTTATATTCAGGATGCACGAAACCGCGGGCCTGAAATCAACGATCCATTCGAGCTGGAATGAGCTTACTTCCACAACGCATATCATATCTTTGGTAACGCGCGTAACTTCGCCTGAAAGGGAATTGCCTATATTTCCGCAAACCCTTACCTTCTTCCCTCCGTCTTTAAGCAAATCACCTACAAGGCTTGTAACGGTAGATTTGCCGTTAGTCCCTGTTATTGCGACTATAGGAGCTTTGCAGTAGGTGAAACCAAGTTCTATTTCACCTATGAGGGGAATGTCATTCATGAGAGCGTATTTAAAAGGCAGGGCATCCTTGCTTACTCCAGGACTCACGCAAACTAAATTGCAGCCTTTAAGAAAATTTTCCGTATGAGCGCCAATCTCGATTTCTATATATCTATTTTCTAGCTTTCGCGCATTTTCTCTAATCGCCTCATTGTCAGCGCTCTCGGTGCAAAAAACAATCGCTCCTAATTCCGAAAGCAGCGAACACATATCGACGCCGCTCGTACCCAGGCCTACCACTACAACCTTTTTGTTTCTTAAATCATTATCCCGCATCTATATTTATTTATTTTTTACAAGGCGTTATGCTGATTTTTAACGGTGTATGGATAATGCTCATCCGTAAAAACCCATGCCTGCCATGTACAACTTTATAATTTTAGCAGCAAAACGAAATAACCAATAACCAAATTATCCCGCCTTCGGCGGGACCCCGATGAAATTCATCAGGAGAAGCTTCATGCGGGGCAAGAAACAAACAAATTTCAAAATTCGAATATTCAATATTCAAACCGGCGGTTTGGTTATTGGTGCTTGATAGATTGGTCATTGTTTGTTTCTTGCCTGCCTGCCTGCCTGCCGGTAGGCAGGCCTGCCGGCAGGCAGGTTTCTTGTATCTTGGTTATTTCAAAGATTATCGCCCTTACCTGCCTGTCTTTTTGGAACCAAAATTGTGAAAAATTACGCGGCAGGCAACGTAATCAATCCGTGTAAACCCGTAACAGCATAATAATAATAAAATTTTAGATTATTATCTCAATTTTAACGTCGATAATGTCGCTAGCGCGAGCACTATTGCTACGATCCAGAATCTTATTATAATTTTTGATTCGTGAATGCCCTTAAGTTGAAAATGATGATGCAGCGGCGACATAAGAAACATTCTTTTACCGGTTATCTTAAGTGACAGCACCTGCAGAATTACCGACAATACCTCAACTACGAAAATACCTCCTACCATAATAAGAAGGATTTCTTTTTTAATTATTAAACTTATTATGCCTATCGCCCCTCCTAAAGCGAGCGAACCCGTATCCCCCATGAAAACGCTTGCAGGATGGGCATTGAACCATAAAAATCCCAATCCGCCGCCGACTATTGCCGCGCAAAATATGGCGATTTCCCCCGCGCCTTCCAAGTAGAAAATATTCAGGTAATCGCTGAATTTTATGTGTCCTGTTATATAGCTTATTACTCCGAATGTAAGCGCTATTATTGTCACGCAGCCTATCGCAAGGCCGTCCAGGCCGTCTGTTATATTTACCGCATTACTGCATGACACAATTACCAGAATCACAAACAATATGTAAAACACGCCAAGGTTTACCACAAGATTTTTAAAGAAAGGGAAGCTTAAAGTCGGCGCTACAGCCTTGTCCAAATAAAGAAATATTGCTATAAGAAGGCTTATGATAATCTGACCCGCAAATTTCGTAGAAGCCCTTAGCCCAAGATTTCTTTCCTTTACAAGTTTTATATAATCATCCAAAAATCCCACAAGTCCAAGCCAAATCATGCTTATAAGACAAATTAAAACGAACCTGTTATCCAGCCTTGCCCATAAAACAGTGGAAAACACAACCGCTAATATAATAAATACACCTCCCATGGTCGGGGTACCCTGCTTGTGCTTGTGCAGTTCGTACAAGTTTTCAACGTATTCTCTGCGAATTTGCTGTCCCGCTTTTATCTCTATCAATTTTTTTATTATTACAGGGCCGAAAATAATGCATATAAGAAACGAGGTAACGCTCGCCATAGCAGCCCTGAATGTTATGTATTTAAAAACATTAAACCCGAACCAAAAATCCCGTAACTGATATAATATGTAATACAGCATTTTTTCTCCTAGGTTAAATAGTCCTACTATTTTGCGCTGTAGGCTATGAGCTATGGGCTATGTGCTGTGCGCTATGGGCCGCGAGCCCAAAGCTCATAGCGCATGTCTCCTTATTTAAAAATTTCTTTCTTTTATTGCATCGACTATCTTTTCCATATGCATAGCCCTTGAGCCTTTTATTAAAATCACATCGTCTTTCTTTAGAAGTTCGTTTAATTTTTCAATCGCATGATCCTTTTCTTCAAAATGCATTGCCATATTCTTTTTCATACCGTTTTCTTTTGCGCCTTCGCTTGTATATTTTGACATAGGCCCTACCGTCACAAGTAAATCGATGCCCGATTTTGCGATTAATTTTCCTATTTTTACGTGAAGCGATTTCGATTTATCGCCCAATTCAAGCATATCCGAAGATATTATCACTTTCCTTTTGCCGCATTTTAAATTCTTTAACGTATCGACTGCCTTTTCAAAAGACAACGGGTTTGAATTATATGTATCGTCCAAAATATAAATATTTTTATTTTGGCATAATGAAAGGCGGTTAGTGAGCGGGTTTTTGAAGTCTATGAGCCTTTTAGAAATAGCCTGAAAGCTCATTCCCAGAATCTCGCCGATTCCTATGCCCGCCAAAACATTATATACATTATGCTTTCCGACAACAGCAACCTTAAAATAGGTTTTTCCCACCCTGAAGGCGATATTATTTTCGTTTAATTCTATATCTTTTGCGTGAAACTCGCAATTTTTCTCTATGCCGTAATATATCTTTTTGCACTTTGTCTTCGCCCTTTCAAGAAATCTATCGTCTCTATTCAATAACGCCAGCGATTTTCTATCCAATGAATTCAATAATTCGCTTTTTGCTTTAAATACCATGCGGACTGTTTTAAAAAATTCCAGATGCGAAGGGCCGATATTTGTAATAACGCCTATGGTCGGCTTTGCTATTTCCGCAAGCCTTTTAATCTCGCCGAAATGATTTGTTCCCATTTCAAGCACCGCAACCTGAGAGTCTCCATTTAAATTAAACAATGTCTGCGGCACGCCTATATGATTATTTTTGGTTCCTTCGTTTTTCAAAACCCGATAATTGTCCGACAATATAAAACTGATTATTTCCTTCGCTGTTGTTTTCCCCGTAGAACCTGTTATGCCCACTATAGGTATATCAAACTTCATCCTGAAATAATGCGCGGCATCTCCTAATGCCCTTATCGTATCCTTTACTATGATTAAATTATTGAATTCATTTTTAATGTTGCCTTTTCTTAAATATTCGCTGTCCGCAACAACCGCGGCCGCCCCTTTATCAAAAACCTCTTTTATAAAATCATGGCCGTCAAAATTCTCGCCTTTGATAGCAATAAAAAGATTTCCTTTACCGATTGTTCTCGAATCTGTAGAGATGCCGTTTATTTCGGTATTTTTTAAATTATGAGCCGTTCCGCCCGAAGATTTAATTATTTCGTCTAAACTCAACATATGCTATTTATTCTTCAGCTTCTTTTTTAAAATCTTTCTTACAACATCCCCGTCATTGAATTTGAAGCTTTTATCGCCGACAATTTGTGTATTTTCATGCCCTTTGCCGGCTATAAGAATTATGTCGCCTTTTTCCGCAATATCCAACGCCCTTTCAATGGCTTTTTCCCTATCCAGTATTACCTCGTAATTTTTAGTCTTTTGCTTGACTCCTTCCTCTATTTCTTTGGCTATGAATTCTGCCGACTCATTTCTCGGATTATCGCTTGTTATTATAGTATAATCCGCTATCTCGGCTGAGAGCATTCCCATGCGCGGCCTTTTCGTCCTATCCCTTTCTCCGCCGCAGCCAAAAACAGATATTATCCTCTTTTTTGCGTATGGTTTTATAGAGGTAAGAGTTTTTCTAAGGGCGTCTTCAGTATGAGCGAAATCAACAAAAATCAAAAAGCCCTGGCCGCATTTTATGGATTCCATCCTGCCCGGCACATGTTTGAACTTATTAATGCTTTTTCTGACCTTTTCAAGATCTAAATTAAATGCATAGGAAACCGCATATGCCGCCAATATATTCGACACATTATGCAGCCCGAAAATGTGCGTTTTAATCTTATATTCGCCTTTCGGCGTGGATACTATAAATTCCGAACCTTTCATGTCAGTCTTAATATCTTTAGCCATTATATCGGCTTTATTTTCTATGCCGAACGTAACAACGCTTTTTTTTATCCTTTCCTTTAAAAATTTTGAACGGGGATCGTCGTTATTCAAAACCGCGCAGCCGCTTTCCTTTAAGTTATCAAAAATCTTTGCTTTTGCCTCAAAATACGAATCTATCGTCTTATGATAATCCAAATGCTCCGGAGTTATGTTCATAAAAACAGCCGCGTCGAAATACACGTCCTTAACGCGTTTTTGTTCGAGCGAGTGGCTCGAAACCTCCATTACGACATAATCGGTTTTGCCTTCCGCCATATCATGTAGAAAATTATTCAGCATAAGCGCGTCCGGCGTGGTCCTGTCCGCTTCTATTTTTTTTCTTCCTATTTTATAATATATCGTTCCCACAACGCCTGTTTTATTTCCCGCATCGGAGAGTATTTTATCGATAAGAAAACACGTCGTCGTCTTCCCGTTTGTCCCGGTAATGCCTACGACCTTCATCTTATCCGAAGGGTAGCCGTAAAACTTGGCTGAAATTTTTGAAAGCTCTTCCCGCGTATCATCTACTTTTATTATCTTCCCATTATCCATACCTTCATTAATTTTCTCTACTATAGCAAGAACAGCGCCCCTTTCGAAAGCTTCTTTTACGAAATTATGGCCGTCAAAATGAACTCCTTTTATAGCAACGAATATATCGCCTTTCTTTACTTCCTTTGAATTCGTCTTTATGTTTTTGAATTCTATACCATATATATTCATAATTTAACCCCTCGTATAATCTTCACGTATAATTTTTGACATGCTATTCTTTTTTCTCATTATAGTATGTCTTCCTTTGGAACCTCAATATATTTAAGTATTTTTTCCATTGCATTCTTAAATGCGGGGGCCGCTATCATACCTCCGAAATGCACTCCTTTAGGTTCATTGATGCATACAACAAGCGCTACGCGCGGGTCTGAATACGGCGCGAAGCCTATAAATGAAGCCATATATTTATTTTTTGCATATTCCCCGTTTTCGCCGACCTTCTGCGCTGTGCCTGTTTTTCCGCATGCTGTATATTCTGCTAACTTTGCCCTTCTTCCCGTTCCTCTTTCCACGACGCCTCTAAGCACATCTTTCATCCTTAAAGCTGTTTCTTCGGAAATCACCCTTCTCACTTCATCGGGTTGGGCTTCTTTTATTACATTATTATTTTTATCAATTATGCTTTTAACAACATACGGTTTCATTAAAATACCGCCGTTTGCAATGACGGAAACAGCGCATGCAAGCTGAATGGGCGTGCACGATATGCCCTGCCCCATAGGGATAGTAGTCATATCGGATTTAGTCCATGCAGAAACGGGGCGCAATATGCCGTTTTCCTCGCCCTTTAAATCAATGCCTGTTTTTGCGCCTAATCCGAATTTCTTTAAATAATCATAAAACTTGTGCTTTCCCAATTTTGACGCTGCTTTGACAACCCCTATGTTGCTTGAATGTTCTATGACTTCTCTGAATGTCAATGTCTCGTAAGGCCTAAAATCATGCAATATCCTATTTCCGATTTTATACGAACCTTTTTCGCAATAGAATTTATCTTCGAGTTTACATGCGCCCTCTTCCAGAACTGCGCTTGCTGTAATAACCTTAAATACGCTTCCGGGCTCATATGTATCAGAAATGCATCTATTTTTAAAATTTTCTGAGCTATAGCGCGTATAATCATTCAGATTGTATTTAGGGTAATTAGCCATTGCAAGAATCCCGCCTGTTTTAGGATCCAGCGCAATAATACTGACCGATTTAGGTTTTGAATTTTTTACAACCTCCTCTATTTCATTTTCAACTATATTTTGTATAACATCATCTATCGCCAATATAAGGCTATAACCGTCTTTGGGCTGGACGCCTTCTCCGTAGGACTGCACTATGGTCTGCCTTGCGTCCCTTAACACATTTTTCCAGCCGTATTTACCCTTAAGAAAAACGTCATATGCCAATTCAAGCCCTTCCAGACCTTTATTGTCGATATCGGTAAAACCTAGCAAGTGACACGCAAGGCTATCGCCGGGATAAAGCCTTTTTGATTCCCCTATAAGAAATATACCATCTACACCAGCGATGTTCAAAGCCTCAGACTCTTCATCGCTTATTTTTCTCTTAATCCATACGAAAGATTTTTCCCTGCCCAATCTATCAATTAAATATTTTGTGTCTAATTTTAAAAGCTGCGATAATTGTTTTGCTATGTTTTTTTTATTTTTTATATCTTTTGAAACAGCATAAACGCTGTCGGTTTTTATATTAAGCGCTAAAATACCTCCGTTATAATCATAAATTATGCCTCTTACCGGCTCCAATTTTAGTAATATATTATGCTGATTATCTGCTTTAATTTTGTAGATATTGTGGTTTAATATCTGTGTTTGAAAAAGGCGGGATATAATAACAATAAAGGAAAATGAAAAAAGGAAAAAAACTACAAATTGACGTTTTCTTTCGCTATTTGTATACACGGAAGCCTAACTATCTGACTCCGGCTTCTGCCTTCTCTGTGAAGATGTCCAATATTTTTGTCATTACGCGCGTCTTTTTATCGTATGACGGTATAGAAGATGCCCCCTTCGTCTTTTCTTTTATACTCGCGTAATATACTTTATCGGTATCGAACCCTATCAAATCAATAGACTCAGCGTGAAGCCTTTGATTAAGGAAGATCGGAGATTTTAATTTACTTAAATTATAAACGAGCCTTTTATGCTGGTCAAAGTAATAAGCGTGCTTTTTCTGATTTATATCTATGTCGTACCCCATTTTTATAATTTCGATATTTTGATGTACGTAATAAAGCGTGCACAGCGTCACGGCTAATGTGTTTATGATGAATTTTTTTGCGTTTATGCTGATCATTTTCTAATCACCTATATATTCCGCCACTCTCATTTTTGCGCTTCTTGAACGAGGATTATGCCTAAGTTCCAAAGTGCCGGGAGTAACTGGCTTTTTATTTATTAACAAGTACCTATTTAAATCTTTATTTTTTCTAAAATCTGTTTTTACTATTCTATCCTCAAGAGAATGAAATGAAATTATACAAACCCGCGCCCCTTTTTTCAAGTAAATTGTTAATTTTTCTAATGTTCCTTTGAGCGCGCCGAGTTCATCGTTAACCTCAATTCTGATTGCCTGAAATGTCCGCGTTGCCGGATGTATTCTGGATTCCCTGTATTTATATCCTATTAACTT
>Ga0315295_10005556_pt1 | contig 10749 bp, 10 predicted proteins | sample YL17G14_0_MG_FD_204453 | JGI IMG/M metagenome (GOLD analysis project Ga0315295, IMG submission 204453) | Sediment microbial communities from Yellowstone Lake, YNP, Wyoming, USA - YL17G14_0 | ecosystem: Environmental > Aquatic > Freshwater > Lake > Sediment | place: USA: Wyoming | collected...
GCTATGACGTCATCCTGCATGACATCAAAGAAGACTACGTGAAAAAAGGACTTGCCTCCGTAGAAAAATTCATCGATAAAAGCGTCGAGAAAGGCAAAATGACGCCGGAGGATAAAAAAAACATCCTTGGGCGGATCCATGGGACGACAAAACTGGATGACATGAAAGAAGCTGATCTGGTCATCGAAGCCATCGTCGAACAGGTCGGACTGAAAAAAGAGCTCTTCCAGAAACTGGATGGCATCTGCAAAAAAGAAACACTCTTCGCGTCGAACACCTCCACGATCCCGATCACGGATCTTGCCAGCTCAACGAAACGACCAGATCAGTTCATCGGGATGCATTTCATGAACCCTGTGCCGTTAATGAAGCTGGTGGAAGTCATCCGGGGTTTGCGCACATCTGATGAGACCACGACTATGATTAAACACCTCGCAGAGAAAATGGAGAAAACCCCTATCGAGGTCAACGATGGACCTGGGTTCATCTCCAATCGCGTGCTGTTTTCCATGATCAACGAAGCGATCTTCTGCCTCCAAGACGGGACTGGCACGGTGCAATCCATTGATACCGTGATGAAACTCGGGATGAACCATCCGATGGGCCCCCTGGAGCTCGCAGACCTCATCGGTCTTGATGTGAGCCTGAACATTCTCACCGTGCTGTACGAAGGCTTCAATGACTCAAAATACCGACCCTGCCCCCTGCTCAAAAAAATGGTGCAAGCAGGGTACCTTGGCAGGAAAACCGGCAAAGGATTCTACGACTACCCGCCCAGGTGAGACACCATGACGTACAAGAACATTATCCTTGAGAAGAAGAACGGGGTTGGGACCATCACCATGGACCGACCACAGGTGCTCAATGCATTGGACATTGAAACCATCGAAGAGCTCACTAACGCAGTCACTGAGCTTGAGAATGATCATTCCATCCATGTCGCGGTCCTCACCGGCAAAGACAAAGCCTTCATCGCCGGTGCTGACATCAAACAAATGCAAACGATGAACACCCTTCAGGCAAAGAGCTTTGCAACCCTGGGGCATTCTCTCTGCCATAGCATTGAGAACTCGCGTCTCCCCTATATCGCGGCAATCAACGGGTACGCGCTTGGGGGCGGCTGCGAGGTCATGATGGCCTGTGACCTGATCATCGCATCGACAACCGCAAAGATAGGCCAGCCAGAGATCAACCTAGGCATCCACCCTGGGTTCGGCGGGACCCAACGACTCCCACGACATGTTGGAACTCTCAAGGCGAAAGAGCTGCTTCTCACCGGGGATCCCATCGATGCACAAGAAGCCTTACGCATCGGCCTCATCAACAAGGTCACCGAACCAGAAAAACTCATGGAAGAAACAGAGAGAATCGCCCAAAAAATAGCGACAAAATCAGGGGTCCAAACCCAATGCATAAAAACACTAGTAAACACGGGAGTCAATATCGATCTGCTCTCCGCCTGTACCCTTGAGATCTCCTCGTTCTCATCAGGGTTCGCCACTGAGGATCAAAAAGAAGGTATGGCAGCGTTCCTTGAGAAACGAAAACCCAGTTTCAAAACCAAATAATCTCATATAATTCTCTTTCTATTTTTTCTTCTTTTCTTTTATTTAAGGATTTTCCCTAGGATCTGATCCGCAGCGCTGTACGGGTCCAGCTCTTTTTTTGCTATCTGATCGATACAGCAATCCACGGTTGTCTTGAGTTTCTTCTCGTCAAAGATGAAATCCATGAGTCGTTTCCGGATGATCTCCAGCAGCTCCGCTTCGTATCGCTGGCGCCTTCGCTGCTCAAACATCTGAGTGTCCTTCAGATAGGCTTGATGCTCCGCTATCTTCATAATTAACAGCTGGATTCCTTTCTTTTCTTTTGCGGAGGTCGCAACAATAGGAGTGCGACGATCCAGAGTGTTTACCAGATCAAGCATGGACTCTAGTTCCGCGACGGTCTGTTCCACCCCAGGTTTATCTGCCTTGTTGACCACAAAGATATCAGCGATCTCCATGAGACCCGCCTTAATAGTCTGAACCGAGTCACCAAGACCGGGGATCAGCACGACAAGTGTGGTGTCCGCTATCTTGACGATGTCGACTTCGTCTTGTCCGACACCGACTGTCTCAATGAGGATCACGTTCATCCCGGCGGCATCAAGGATCTCTACGACATCATACAACGCGCTGGTAAGCCCTCCCATCATCCCTCTGGTGCCCATACTGCGGATGAATACCCCTTCATCAGTTGATAATTCGGTCATTCTAATCCGGTCGCCAAGCAGGGCGCCACCAGAAAAAGGGCTGGTCGGGTCGATCGCGATGATCCCTACTTTTTTTCCTTCAGCACGATATATCAAGGCTAGCTCGAAAATCAGGGAGCTTTTCCCGCTGCCCATCACACCGGTCACCCCGATCACGGAAGCCTGCCCAGTATGAGGATGGATCCGTTTCATAGTCTCTATGGCATCGGGTGCATTATTCTCAACTTGGGTGATCAAGCGAGCAATCGACCGTGGATCACCGGCGATCACTTTTTCTGCAAGATCAGTCATCGTTTCACGTTCTTTTTGATGTAACTTACGATCTCCTCGACTGGTGTCCCTGGTCCGAACACCTCAGCGATCCCTGCTTTCTTCAAACGAGGGACATCCTCTTGCGGGATGATGCCACCACCGATGATCAACACATCATCCATCTGTTTTTCCTTTAGCATCACCGCGACATCCACAAATAAGGTCATATGCGCCCCCGACAGAAGACTGAGACCGACCACGTCGACGTCTTCCTGCATCGCGGTGTTGACTATCTGCTCCGCGGTCTGATGCAGACCTGTGTAGACTACCTCCATGCCGGCATCTCGCAGCGCGCGTGCAACGATTTTCGCCCCACGATCATGACCATCAAGACCTGGTTTGGCTACCAATACCCTAATTTTCTTTGCCATATCGTTTCTTCTCCTTAGTAAATCGCTTGTTCTTTATACTCTCCGAACACGTCTCGGAGCACCTGGCAGGTTTCCCCTAATGTCGCATAACTATGGATGCAATTCAGGATAAAAGGCATGAGGTTTTCGTCTCCTTCGGCAGCCTTGCGGAGCTGCTGCAGATAACTCTGAACCTTTGAGTTATCTCGTTCTGTGCGGAGTTTCTGCAAGCGACGTATCTGTCGCTCCTCTCCTTTCTCATCCATCTTCAGAATAGGGATCGACGGCTGCTCATCGAGTTGATAGCGGTTCACCCCGACGATCACCCGCTGGCTCGTATCGATCTCCTTCTGGTATCGATAGGCGCTATCTGCGATCTCCCGCTGGAAGAACCCTTTTTCGATCGCAGGGATCACTCCACCGAGTCGTTCAACCCTGTCGAAATACTTGTAAGTTTCCTCCTCCATTTTCTCTGTCAACCATTCAACATAATACGAGCCACCCAAGGGATCAACCGTGCTGGTCACCCCGCTTTCCTCCGCGATGATCTGCTGGGTACGCAGCGCGATCCGCACCGCTTTTTCAGAAGGCAACGCAAGAGCCTCATCCATCGAGTTCGTATGCAGCGACTGCGTCCCACCCAGCACCGCGGCAAGCGCCTGTAACGTCACCCGGACGATGTTCATCTCAGGTTGCTGTGCCGTCAGGGAACAACCCGCGGTCTGCGTATGAAACCGCAGCCATAACGACCGTGTTTTCTTCGCACCAAGCGCTTTCATCTCCTTCGCCCAGATCCTCCGGGCAGCACGGTATTTCGCTATCTCCTCAAAGAAATCATTATGGGCATTGAAGAAAAAACTCAGACGCGGCGCGAAATCATCAATGGAAAGACCCCGTTTCATCGCAGCTTTGACATACTCAACCCCGTCACCAAGCGTAAACGCGAGCTCCTGGACCGCGGTGGAGCCAGCCTCCCTGATATGGTACCCGCTGATGCTGATCGTATTCCATTTCGGAACATTCTTAAACCCATATTCGAACGTGTCCACAATCAGCCGCATCGAAGGCTCTGGAGGAAAAATATAGGATTTCTGCGCGATGTACTCCTTGAGGATATCATTCTGGATGGTCCCACCAATCTTTTCTTTTGAGATCCCCTGGTTCTCCGCGTTCGCGATATACATCGCCCAGATGATCGCAGCAGGACCATTGATCGTCATCGACGTCGTAATCTTATCTAACGGGATCCCATGAAACAGCAGCTCCATGTCAACCAAGGAGGAGATCGCGACTCCGCATTTCCCAAATTCACCACGAGCAAGCTTATGATCCGTATCATAGCCATATAATGTGGGGTAATCAAAGGCGACGCTTAACCCGGTCTCCCCATGTCCTAAAAGATAATGGTACCGTTTGTTCGTCTCTTCCGCGCTACCAAAGCCTGCGAACTGACGCATCGTCCACAGACGCCCCCGATACAGGTTCGGATGCACGCCACGAAGAAAAGGAAACTCCCCAGGAAACCCGATATCGTTCAGATACTCAAGATCCGACGTATCCTCAGGAGTATACACGTTTTTTATGTCAATTTCAGACAGGTTCTTAAATTTCGTTTTCCGCTCAGGATTCTCTTTGATCGCTTTTGCATACAATTGGTGCTCCCATTCGATGTGTCTCTGACGAATCTGTTCCATGATGTCCTTTTCCGCTATATCCATCGCCTCCTCGTATCCTACCAATCAATCCCTTTTCTGCTCAGCACACCCTTCTGAAAGGGATGCTTGATTTCAAGAATCTCACTAACCAAATCAGCAAGTTGTATGATCTCCAGGGACGCATACCGACCAGTCAACACCAGCTCCAAGGATTCTGGTTTTTCCTTAAGTACTTGAATCACATCAGGCAAAGAAATAAGATGATAGTCAAGTGCGACATTCAGCTCATCAAGGATCACCACATCATAACTATTTTTGTGTATGATTTCCTTCGCGTACGTTAGTCCTTTCTGTGCCAGATCGATATCGACCTGCTCGGGTTTTTCTTTTGAGACAAATTCATCACGACCGAACTGCATCACAGTAAAGTTCTTGATCTGCCCAAGTGCATCAAGCTCGCTGTAGCGTCGTCCTTTCATGAATTGAATCATCAGGACATTCAGACCAGCTCCCGCTGCTCGTACACCTAATCCGATCGCGGCAGTGGTTTTCCCTTTCCCATTACCAGTATACACGTGGATCAGACCTTTTTTGAGGGACATGGCGAGGTTCTTAAACTTCTATCTGTATTATATTTCTTTCTTTCACAAAAACAAGTGTTCTCTATGAATATTATCAGGGACGTAACAGAAACCTTTATGTTTCATGATTTGATTCCCACCTCCATGAAACTCGAACTAAACGAACAACAGAAAATGATACGAAACATGGTCAGGGAATTCGCTGAAAAAGAAATCGCACCAGTTGCCGCTGAACTTGATAAAACCGGGGAGTACCCAACAAAAATCCTGGAAAAAATGGCGAAACTTGGATTACTTGGCATCATCATCCCACCGCAATATGGTGGTGCAGGTCTTGACACCATCAGCTACGTCACCGTCGTTGAGGAGATATCACGCAAATGTGCGTCGACCGGGGTCATCACCTCTGTTCATAACTCACTCGCAGCCTGGCCTATCATGAAATACGGCACCGAGGAACAAAAAAAGAAATACCTCCCGATCCTGGCAAAAGGAGAAGAAATCGGTGCGTTCGCAGGCACAGAACCAAGCGCCGGCTCAGACCTCGCAGCGATGAAGACCCAAGCGGTGCTCAAAGGCCATCATTATGTGATCAACGGGGATAAGACTTTTATCACCAGCGGCCCGAAAGCAGGCATCATCATCTTGTTCGCTGTTACTGATAAAAACGCGGGGGCTAAAGGTCTTAGCGCATTCATCGTTGAAAATACCTACAAAGGATTCAAAGTCGGCAGCATCTTTGATAAACTCGGGATTAATGCTTCGCAGACCTCAGAGCTGATCTTTGAAAACATGGAAGTCCCCAAAGAAAATCTCCTGGGAAACGAAGGAGATGGGTTCAAGATCGCGTTAAGCACACTTGATGGCGGCCGGATCGGGATCGCGTCTCAAGCAGTCGGCATCGCACAAGCAGCCCTTGATGAGAGCATCGCGTATTCAAAACAACGAGAGCAGTTCGGCAAACCCATCGCGAAATTCCAGGCGATCCAATGGATGATTGCTGATATCGCGACACGCATCGAGGCAGCACGATTCCTGGTGTACAACGCAGCCTACATCAAAGATAAAGGTGAGCGGTATTCAAAAGAAGCGGCGATGGCAAAACTATTCGCCTCAGAGACAGCGATGGACAGCGTCATCAAAGCAGTGCAGATCCATGGTGGATATGGGTACACGAAGGAGTACATCGTCGAGAGGTTATTCAGAGACGCAAAGATCACGGAGATCTATGAAGGCACCTCTGAAGTTCAACGCATGGTGATCTCCGCGAATCTGCTCGGATGATATCCTGATTTCTGTTTACACATACTAACGTCAAATAGGAGAAGAAAACATGGGGGAGTTTGAGTACGAAAAAACATATAAAGCGTGGAAATGGGACATCCCGAAAAAATATAACATCGGTATTGATGTTGTCGATAGACACGCTGCCTCGAAGAATAAGAACAAGGTGGCGCTCTACTGGGAGAATGCTGCTGGTGAGACCGCTCGGTACACGTTCTGGGATCTGAAGAACCTCTCAGACAAGTTCGGTAACGTTCTGAAAAAACTGGGTTTCAAAAAAGGCGACCGGTTTCTGATCCGGCTGCCGAACATCCCCGCGTTTCAGATAACATTCCTTGGCGGGGTGAAGATCGGTGCTGTTCCTATTCCTTCCAGTGTCATGTTCCGGGAACATGAGATCGAATATCGGATCAATGATTCCAGTGCAAAAGCAGTCATCACCACTCCGAAATTCGTTAAAGAAGTCCATGCGATCAAACAGAACTGTAAAACCCTGGAGCACATCATCGTCGTCGGTGACGCCAACGCTGATGAGCTCTCCTTTGACGCTCTCATGAAAGAAGCATCACGTCATCTGGAGGTTGAGCCAACGAAAAGCACGGACATCGCGTTTTTCTGCTACACCTCAGGGACAACAGGAAATCCTAAAGGCGCGGTGCATCTGCATCGCTGGGTCCCAGGCAATGACCCTAGCGTGCTCTTCTGGCAGAACGGCTTAGAGACAGACCTGGTCGCCCATACGGGTGATCTTAACTGGATTTATCCTTTGGGAAACGGGTTCCTCTATACCTGGCGATGGGGGATCTCCACCCTGGTCTATGACGGGAAGTTCGACCCGGTGCACTGGTTCGAACTGCTGGAGAAATACCGGGTGACGAACCTTGCCTCTGTCCCAACCGCGTACCGCATGTTCCTGACGATAAAGGACGCGGAAAAAACCTATGATCTTTCCTTCCTGCGTCATTGCATCTCAGCCGGAGAACCACTCAACCCTGAGGTGATCAAAGAATGGAAACGACGCTTCGGAATCGATGCCTATGATGGGATCGGGATGACCGAAGTCATGGTCTACGTCTCCAACATGCGAGACATGAAGATTAAACTAGGGTCCTGTGGCAAACCACAACCAGGGCATATCTGTGCGCTCCTTGATGAAAACGGAACACCCGTCCCACAAGGAGAGACCGGTGCGCTCGCTGTGAAAAAAACAGACCCAGGCTTGTTCAGGGAATATTGGAACAAACCAGAGAAAACAAAAGAAAGCTTCAGTGGGGACTGGTTCCTCAGCGGGGACGTCCTCTACCAGGATGAAGAAGGCTACTATTGGTTCAGCGGACGCAACGATGACCTCATCAAAGCAAGCGGGTATCGGATATCGCCTTTCGAAGTGGAATCAGCGATCATCTCCCATCCTGAGGTGCTGGAATGTGCGGTGGTTGCCAGCCCTGATAAAATGCGTGGCACCATCATCAAAGCCTATGTCGTACTCCGAGACAGCAGGAACGCCTCTGACAAGATGGTCAAAGAAATCCAAGAGCATACAAAAAAGGTCGCGGCTCCCTATAAATACCCGCGGGAGATCGATTTTGTCACCGAGCTGCCAAAGACACAGAGCGGGAAAATAAAAAGAAAAGATTTACGAGAGCTGGAGAAACAAAAGAAAGGAGTGTTGTAATGAACCTTATCGTCTGTGCGAAACAAGTTGTTGATGTCGCAGAAATTAAAGTGGATGCATCGACAAAGAAACCGATCCTTGTTGGTGTCCCTCAGAAAATAAGCGACATGGACAAAAACGCGTTGGAAGAAGCCATCAAGATCAAAGAAAAACATGGTGGTAAAATTACGGTGGTCACCGTTGGAGCCCCGGATGCGAAAGAACGTATGAAAGAGCTGCTCGCGATGGGGGCGGACGAAGGAGTATTAGTCTCACCGCCAGACCACGCGGATTATCATGTGACCGCGCATCTCCTGGCAGGTGCGATACAGAAAATAGGCGCCTACGATATCATCCTGTGTGGCGAAGCCTCCATTGATCTATTCTCCGGTCAAATGGGACCACGAATCGCCGGGTTGCTCAACATCCCGCAGATCACCTACGCACAATCCATCACCGTCGATCACAATAAAGTCGTATCAGAGAGAAACCTTGGTGAGAAATCAGTCAGCATGGAATCACCCTTCCCTGTGCTTATCACCGTCACTAAAGAGAGCAATCAACCACGCTTGCCAAGTCTCATGGCGATCCTTTCTTCATCAAGCAAACCTATCCATGAATGGCCAGCAACCGGAGTTTCTTCAGAAGCACTGCTGCCAAAGGTACACACCATGGACATCAAAGGTATCCCTATGCAACGGAAAAATATCATCTACCAAGACGACCTTGATCACTCAATATCAAAACTCGTTGACGAGCTTGGGAAAGTCGGAGTGCTGAGGTGAACAGTATGGTTCTTGTCTATTCAGATGATAAAAAACTCACTTTGGAATTACTCAACAAAGCACAGGAATTAGGAAAAGAGCTTCATAAAAAAGTGATCGCAGTCACCATCGGAGGGGAAGAATTCGCAAAAGAATTCCTTGAACATGGGGCTGATGTCGTGATCGTCGTAGAAACCTCTTTGCAACAGTTCAAAGCAGAAGAGTACACCAGCATTCTGCAGAGCATCATGAAAGACCATGGCAATGAGATCGTGTTGATCGGTTCGAATAAAAACGGTAAAGAACTCGCAGCACGTCTCGCAGCAAAACTTGATGCTGGTTGCGTCATGGATTGTTTAAAAGTCTCTCTTCACGACAAGAAACTCACCACGGAACGGATCGTCTATAGTGGGAATGCGATCGCTGTCGAAGAGTTCACCACCGCGCCTCAGATCCTCACCATCCCTCCGAAGGTTTTCGATCCTTTACCAAGAAATGAGCACCACAAAGGAGAGATCGTGAAAAAGAAAATCGAACCAGAGCATTCCCCGTCAAAAATAGTGAAAACCCAGGAGATGAAATCCGAAGGGGTGAACGTCGAGGATGCAGAGATCATTGTCTCCTGCGGCAGAGGATTCAAAAAGAAAGAAGACATCAAACTAGTCAGCGACCTAGCGGATGTCCTGAAAGGAAGGACCGTCGGATGTTCCCGTCCGATCGCAGCCGACCTGAAATGGCTCTCTGAGGATCACTGGATCGGCTTATCCGGTCATAAGGTCAAACCCAAGCTGTACATCGCCTGTGGGATCTCCGGTCAGATCCAGCATATCGCCGGGATGCGTGACTCCGGTGTCATCGTCGCCATCAACAAGGACCCTGAGGCATTGATCTTCAAATCAGCGGACTATGGGATCGTCGGCGATCTGTACGAAGTAATCCCGAAACTGACCAGCGCCATCAAAGAAAAAATAGGATAAACACCTTCACCTTCGTACCAAGAAACGATGGGTGACCCTCTCAACAATCCTTTCATCAATGATACGTATGAGCAGAAAAGACGATAGACATATTCTCAGCGAACTTCCCAAAGAAAAAATACCTGACTATATTTTTATGCAACTACGGAACCTCTGGGCGGCCGACGGATTATACTTCTTAGGCATCGAGGAGCAATATGGCACCGAGGTCGCGACCGCCATTGATGCCAAGGTCTGGGAAGTCATGGGAAAAATAGAGGCCAGAAAACTCAAGGAATTCCTCGGCATCACCACCACCGATATCCCCTCGATGATGAAAGCATTACAATATACTACCTGGGCTCTCGATTTGGACGACAAAGAAGTCATCATAAAAAAAGACCATGCTATGATCCGAAACGTTCAATGTCGGGTCCAACATACACGACTCGACAAAGGACTCAAGGAGTTCGGATGCAAACCAGTCCGCTTCGGGTTTCTCAAAGCGTTTGCAAAAGAATTTAACCCAGATATTGTCGTGACATGCATCGTCTGTCCCCCAGACAAGCATACTGAAAATCTCTGGTGCCAATGGGAATTTACACTGAGTAAACAACGTGTAAAATCGTTAGTTTTATGCTCTGAACCTATTGCGATGAATAAGATTTCTGTTGTAAGTAAATTTAAACATATGTTTTTAAAGGAGAATATTGTTACAAAATTGTAATATTTAGGGGAGTGAAAGGGTTATGGCAAAAAGTTCCATACAACGGATAAAAGATGATGGGCGGAAGGTTCTTGCTGAGCTTCAGAAACACTCAAAAGAAAATATCGACTTGATCGCAAAAAATTGTGGCTTCTCAAGACAAAAAGTATGGAGATACGTGAAGCGATTTGAAGAAAATCGTTTGATTTGGGGATATACTGCTGTTGTTGATG
>Ga0315295_10005557_pt1 | contig 10748 bp, 17 predicted proteins | sample YL17G14_0_MG_FD_204453 | JGI IMG/M metagenome (GOLD analysis project Ga0315295, IMG submission 204453) | Sediment microbial communities from Yellowstone Lake, YNP, Wyoming, USA - YL17G14_0 | ecosystem: Environmental > Aquatic > Freshwater > Lake > Sediment | place: USA: Wyoming | collected...
TTTGCCGTCTTTATCATACACTTCCGGTCTGCCATCCGCAGAATAATACTCATCCAAAGGAATGCTGTAATCATCCTTGCTTATCGGCTTAAGGTAATAATAATGGCCGTTTTCATCCATCACCTGGACGCTTTCTATCGCCAAGTGAGAAGTGTCAAAAGTATAATCTTTCTGGCCGGCAACCAGAGTAGTTGTCGCCCTCGGAAAATCAGTATAGTTGGTATCGTCAAATTCCCAATTTCCGTCTTGGCACATTATCCGCCCTACTGTCTTTTCGTAGGCGGCGTTGACCCTTCTAAGAATATCGGCATCAATATAACTTGCGGAATCGGCATCACATAATTTTCTGATTTCTGAATAAATATCACTTATTGTCATTTTCGTTTTTGTTTAATAATTATTCTTGCGAATGAAGTTCAAGGAACAGATTTTCTATTCCCTAAACCCCATCCACAAGAAAAGATGAGGTATCGGCAGAAGCCGAATTTACTAAGCTACGTTCACATCAAATGTAATCGCCCTGAAGTTATACCAAGTTTCCGCTCCAAAATCCACTCTTGAAATAATGCCTAATCCTGACCTTAATTCCGGGTCTTGGGTAATCACTATCTGGCCATAAGTATCTTTCAGAATGCCTATTGTCGTGCATTTCTTAACTCCCGCCGCCACATGGTTGGCGTTCAAAAATCCAGAAGAGTAATGGGTTGCTCCCATATATTGAACTCCTTGGGTTGCACCTTGCTTCAAAGCCGTATCTGCCATCACGAATCCATTGGCCTGCATTACGGATTCAAGAATTTCAAAGTCAGCTGGTCTCCAAACGAAAAAGACGCCATTTCTGTTAGCCAAAGATTCTCCGGCATGTTCCCTGATTTCCCTCTTAATACCTCTGACTATGTCATCAATGTTTGTTATCGATACGGTAATCGCAGTGCCTCCAGCCGTATTGGTGAATCCTTCTACCCCAAAATCAGTTCCACGAGTAACAGTCATTTCATAAAGGGCGGCTGTTTCAACGGCTTCATTCAAAAGAACACCTTGCCTTTTAGCAATGTCCATTTGATTTTGGAAAGTGGATTGCGCCAAATCAGCCCGATCAATGAACTGAGGGGCAATATCGAAAGTGCTGATGGTTAGAGATTCAGTTGTTTGCGTAACAGCTGATAAAGCGTATGGGCAAGAACGAGTCTGTGAAGTCGAAACAGTCATATCTGTTCCATAGGGATTAGTGAATGTCCTTACGTTGCTAACTCTGACATCACATATATCTTTCCATAGCGTTGGCTCATCAAGAGCTTCCTGAAGTTTAACCGCATATTCTGCTGTATAAATGTGTGCTGGGTCGTTCATCTAATTTTCAATTTTTATATTTTAATTAGTATGCTTGACCCCGCAGACGACCTATTTTACCACAGGAGTGTCTGTGAATTTTGAAACCGATTTTTCTCTCTCAATTTTGGCGTTGACTACTTTTCGGCGAAGCTCAACCTGATCGGCAGGTGGCAATTCGTCTTTAGCGATCCAATAATCAACCTTATCCCGAGTAGCGTTGCCTCCCCGGTTAGTTCCAGAGGGAATGGCCGCTTCTGTTGCAGCCAATTCACGCTTTTCGGCAAGCTGTTGTTGGAAATATTTTGAATCCAAAATTTCATCCATAGACTTTCCTGTTTTTTTCATCTCTTCAAACACAAATGAAATTTCTTCTTTTTTAATTCCGTTTGCAAGAAGATATGATTTTTCTGCAAGGTCAAATTCTTTTTTATCCTGGGGTTGCCCAACTTTTTCGTCAGGATGTGCCGTTTTATACACTTCAAACTCTTCTTTCAATTTCTGATTTTTGGTTTGATAGCGTTTGGCAATCCCGTGGCGTTTTAAAGTTTCAGCTTTCCAGTCAGTCGTGTCGGTTCCACCCTCGTCCAAAATTTCTTCTGGTTCTTCGAGAGTTTCCTCGGCATCTAACTCTTTTTCATTTGTTTCCATAAATGATAATGGAGATTATTTTTAAATAGGAATAATAACCTATAATAATTTTTAATCCCCAAGAATTATAACTTGTTAAGACCTTTTATCGGGAGGAATAACCCGTTTCAATTTTATTTAGTATTCTATAACACTCAGTGTCCCTGTCGAAGTGGTTGCTATACATCTTATCTGCCCCCAATAACCAAGTGTAGACTCATAAATGCTTGCTGTCCCCGTAGTTGCCAAGACTACTCCAACGCCGAATGCCAATGTCGAAGTTGAATCATCAAGTTGGCAAGTGACGCCATATGTTCCGATATTCTGTATTCTCCTGTAAGCAATGCTGTTATTCGAAGCAAGGGCTTGGGTGGTAGCGGTCGCAGTAGTTCCAACAATAGAGATAGAAACCGAAGTGGCGGTGACTCCATCTCCCTTTCTGGTTAAATCCTCATAACCGCCGAGGGTAGACACATTAAGTTCTTTGGATTCGATAACCGACTGTATTTCTCCCGAATTTGACTGAATCAGCAATTTTAATTCTTTCGAATCAGCAAGGATGGCAATAATAAAGACAACCAAAACCAATAGCAGCGACCCTAATAGTATATTGGTTAATTTAGTCATTTTAGTTATAAGTTAGGTTATTTGGGTAGTTCTTTATCGATAAACATGCGGGTTGCCGATGTCGCCGTCCTGAGAAATCTTATTGGCACAAAATTTGTTCCGTCTACTATCGCATTAGTTCCAGAAGCGACATAAAGCGTTATCCCCGTTGAAGTCGTGAATACGGTCGTCCCCGTGCTTGATGCCGAAGCATTCCAGAAAAGTATATCCTTGAAATCTCCGTCTTGCGGAAGGCATCTGCTGTTAATAGCTAAAGCGGTCGGAAGGGTCGTTGTGTTGACTGCATTCACCGGCACCCACTTGATGACAGAATAATCGCAGATATCAGTAGCCGTCCAAGTCGTGCTTGTCCCTGCTGTTTTGGTGTTTATTCCTCCCCCCTGAACCAATCCTCCATAAAAGTATTCCTGATTGTAATGAGTCGGGCCAGAAGACGCTCCCATTTGTATCGGTCTGTTTACGACGATAACGAACCCGATAACAATCGCCAACCCGATTATCAATGCCCCTACTATAAAGTTCTTCATCTTTTTTTCTTTCCTTTAAGGTTAATTTTTAATTTACCCATTTTGGGCTTTTTCGACTTTTTTGGCTTTTCGACTTTTACGAATTTTGTTTCTTCTTCCGCTTTGACTTTTATTTTGTCGGCGAAAGAACTACTCATTTTTTTAGGTAACATATTTTTAAAATTGGTTAATTATTATCGACTTTTGATTAACGAGCAGGATTGCCTTTTAATTTTGGTATCTCCTCCAATTTATATTTGCTTATATCGTTGAAAGCAGTAGCCAACAGTTGGACTCCTGCCCAGCGAATCTTTATTTCTTTTCCTAATTTTTCATCTGATAAATTTTTATCTTCAGCCCCGATAAGGGCAAAATTGACATGTGACCTGTGGACTTTCCCTTTTGAAATTACTCCGCAGTTATAAAGGCTGAACAAAAGAATTTTTCTTATTGCTTCCCGCATTATTTCATCCATCCAAAATTGCGATATTTTCGCTTGTTCAGTCTCTGTCAAAAATTGGTCTAAATATTCTTTATCTGCGTTAGAATTGTCTGCATTTATCATGGATTTTTATGATTTAGCTTTACCAGTTGGTTTCCATCCTCCCTTAAAAGCATGGTGCATTTGCATTCCTTGTTCCCTATCTGCTTTCGACTTGTAGCAGTAGGTTTTTCCAGTATCCAAACTTTCCATGCAAAACATTTCCCTGCCTTCCCTTTTTTTAGTGAATTTTCTGTATGGCGTTTTATTAAGCTAAAATATTAGTTGGTTGTGGAGCAGTCGGCCTAATTGGTTGCCCCGTTGGTTGTGGTGTTGCGAATTTTTCAATCCCCGCAAAATCAATAGGAGACATTCCTGAGAACTCGAGCAATTCATTCCATGCCTTTGACATTCCCGGCATTTGCATAACTTGGATGAATCCCTGTGGGTTGGAGAATATGAACCTGAAGATATTGGTGATGCCAACAGCTATTTCATTGAGATTTTTCTGTTTTCCTGCGACTGAAACTTCTACATCAATCGGAGCATCTTTCAATTCATCCTTCAATATCTTGATAAACTTTTTGTTTCCGCCTTTCCTGAAGTTATCCCTTACCTGTTCCTTATATTTTTCAATTTCTTCTTTCTCAATCAATTCCCCGTTCAGTATCTTTTCCTTTATGACCTTATTAGCTTCATTAGTGACAATGCTGTCGGCAATTTCTTGCATCTCATCCAAATCAAGCGTAGAAAGAAACTCCTGCCCCTGCGTCATTTCTTTAGCGATATGCGGAATAATAATATCCCTGTATATTTCCACCAAAAAGGTTGAAAGTTTCCCTCTGCGATAATCGTGTATTCCCTTGCCTTGGTTGACCACAATCTGCTGGAGTCCCATTGGAGTCCCTGCTTTCGGTTCTACACCTAATTGCGGGTCATTGGCTGAACCTGTAGTCCTTGCCCCTAATTCCCATTCAGCTATAGCGTTTTGGAATAATACGATACTGGGAGGAGTTGTGTTGACCTGCTCCAGCTTCTTTCCTTCCGCCAAATTAAGTATCTGCAGGTTTTCAAGATTCTTGATGGTCTGCCTTTTGGCTACCGCCGGGTCAGTCGTCTGTAAGATGACTTTGGAGGCGGCATCCAATAAATCCCTGATTCTGATGGTATTATAGTTAGTCCAAACCTGATGTTCAAATAATTCTTCTACCCCGCCATATCCCAATGCTCGGCCAAAAATCTTGTCTCGGGCTATGAACTTGTAAATTGATTTGGCTTCTTTGCCCTTAAATAAAGTTATCCCGCTTTTTTCTTTCTCATCTTTCTTGTAAAAAGAAACAACCTGCATTTGCCTGACATATTTATTTTCATCGGCGTCATCTTTTAGCCAGCGCTCTGGCATTACCCCATGGAGTTCATACACCTCAATATACTTGGTTGGAGTCCTGCTCTGAACTTGACTTTGTTGGGTCTTTTTGTAGGATTCCGACAAAAGGATTAAATCGTCTATTCCTTTCCATCCTTTTGTTTTCATCTCTTCCAGCTGGTCTGGAGAATAATAATGTTTTTCGCAAATAGGCCCTGAAAGAATATCCGTTTGGTCGCAAAAAGCCAATCTCTGCAAAGGAACTACTTCAGGCTTTTTATTACCGATATCTTTTATCAACGCCCCGCCGAAATCAACATAACTTTCCACCATATCGTCAATGAAAGTGTCTATATCATTGTCCCTCGCCCATTTGTCGTGGTATTTCTTGATTAAAAAAGATTTGTAATAATCCTTGGCCGAATTGACAAAAAGAATTATATCTTTGACGTCAAACCCTTCGCTCCTTTTGGCGACATTGGTAATGGGTCTGATGATATTTTTAAAAGGTCTGTCTCCTCCGCTTTTGTCCAAGTATTGTGAAACGCTGTAAAGTAGGCTCAACTGAATATGCTTAAAAAAATTCCATTCATACCCTTCAAAAACGCTGATGGAATTCTGTTGGAAGGAAATTTCTTCTGAACAAATATAATCAAAAATCGTTTGTGTTTGTCCTTCCATTTCTATTTAAGCATCATTAAAATTCTTTTCTCAAAAATTAGGGCGGCTATTTTATTGACTAAAATACGCCTAATCTGAAAAGGCGTATATTTTAATTCCGCTTTTTTATTCCCGCTTTTTAAAATGAAAATCCCGAAACCTCTTATCTTGAACCTGTCCACATTGAGTTTTTCCATTGCTTCCACCACTGACTCTCCTTTGGCTTTATAATGGAGTTCCCCCAAATTCAAAGACAAACTGAACTTTGGGACTTTTTCTTTTTTTACCGCCGATACTTTTTTGATTATTTTTTTTCTTGGCATATTTTTATCTGAAGGCGGGAAATTCCGCCTTTGGAAAAAGAACAAATCTTAATCTCCTAAATGGAAAGCACAACTTTCCTCCTTCAAATAACAAAAACCCGAAAACTTTACCAACCTAAAATAGATTGACAAAGCTTTCGGGTCGTAACCCAGGTGCTGGGACTTATCCTTCCGCCTAACAATATTTAATTGTTAATTAAATATACTTCATAAGAAGGCGACCTGTCAAGCCCTCTTCTTTTCCACATGAGTAATTACGGTATTCTCTTTTATTTTCAAGAGTTTTCCACATTGGGGGCATTTGATTTCAATATCTAATAATTGGATCATCGGGTCTTTTATCTTAAAAAGTATTCGCCCGCAAAAACGACATTGAATAAGATATTTATGATTTTCTAACATTTCCTTTTTTATAAAACCCCCCTTTAATAAAATATCCTTCCGGTAATTCTGGCAAATCGTATTCTTTTTGATTTTCGTTTATGTCCGTTGAAATAAATTCAGTCATTCCTTTTCCCCTGGGCTTATTGAGAACTATTACTAATCCTTCGGGAATATCTTTTTTGGGTCTTGGGGTTATGTAGATTTTTCTTTTATGGATTTGTATTTTCATCTCGCCGGATTAGGCTTTGGTTGTTGCGGATAAAAATTATATGGTTCCTCATTCGTCATTTGGTTTTCCATTATAGCGGCATATCTTAATTCATCTGCCGCATGCGAAGTGAAATCATGATAAGGTCTTTCCAAAAACATTTTCCTTCCTTCATCGAATTCTCTTTTATATTGCGAAATCAAATCAAGCCATTGAGAACAATTTGTGGAATCAACCCATAACCTTGACCACATCAGTTTCGCTTTGGCTATCCCGTCATCAACCAATAGTTTCGGCACTACTATAAAGTTTTCTTTCATCGCCGGCCATAAATCTTTGGCGGTTTCCAACCTTGTCCTTTCGGTGCTTTGTTCTGTTCCTGTGGCATCGTGAGGCACAAATATCTTGCCATAAATATAAGGTTTATTCTGAAATACTTTAATTGCCGATGGAATTCCTTCCTGCCCCTCACCTTCCCAATAATCTATCTTATGGACTTCATTGCCCACTTTTTGGTAAAACCCTGCGGCCAATGCCTGTCCCACCCCTAAATCCAAGACAATATGGACTTTCAATGCTTTGTCATAAGGAATTTGTTTTATCCTGTTTGTTCGCCTCGCTTCTGCTATCTGTTCCGAATAATAAGAGCCTTTAATCGCCGCTTCCCAAGAGCAATACCATTCCTGGTTGAATTCGTCTTGGCTCATCAGCCCCTGTGCCACCAACCTTCTGTCATCTTCCAACGCTATCCTCAAATTGTCTATGGTCTGGCCTTCTTCTTCCTTTAACAAGTTATCTATCGTCTTGAATATCACGCACCAGTCATTTTCGTTTTTAATGGCAGTTTGATAGGTTTGGTAAAATAAACCTTTTCCTTTTGGTGTCCCTAAGAATATCGCATATCCCAAATGGTCAGCCAAACATTTTGAGATTATTTCCGAAAACAAATTGAACGGATGCTGGGCATATTCGTCAAACGCCACTCCCCATAAAGCTATACCTCTCAAGCTATCCACATTTTCAGACCCTAATAAGTATAACTTTGACCCATTGGGATATTTGACTATCAATTCCGCTTCGTTGAATTCTATCCCCGGAATCTCCTTGGCAATATGTTTGGCTATGTCCCAAGCAATACGCTTGGCCATTCTGTAAGTCGGGGCAATATAAGCGAACCTGCTTTCTTTTATTTTAAGACAATTCCTTTGGAGATGGTTCAAAACTCCCGTTGTCTTGCCCGCCCGCCGGCAAACCACAATGACTATCCATCTTTTTTTTGTTTCGTGGAATATTTTAGCCCAATTTCTCGGGTGGTAATCTATTTCTATTTCCATTTAATAACTAATTCATTAGCTTCTGTTTTCCCGCCAGATAATAATTGGATGTTCTTAGTGAGAATGTCAATTACATAAGCTATTTCTCTTGGCGGGGATTTCTTGAATTTCTGTTTTGTTAAATGGATTATTGCCATTTTTCTCTTATCTTTCATTTTTGCCAAAAAATCCTGAATACCATCTTTTATCGTTTCGCTTTCTAAAACCTGATAAGGGTTCAAAGACATTGATTTTGAATATCCCGCCAAAAGCATAAGTTCCCCCCAACTTTTTGTATCTTTCGGTTTCCCAAGATTTTCCAAGATAAGCTTTATTATCTTTTGCTGTTTAGGCGTTTGTGTTTTTGGTTTCATATTCCTAAAATTAAGTTATTTTGTTCTTTGTCGACCTCTCTTACTTCCGCCAATCTTTCTTCTATTGTTTTGCCCCTGAAATTATAACTCGGTCTTCTTAAACAATAATACCAGTCCATCTTATCTAACTTCACTTTATCAATATCCAGTTCCATTAAAAAATCATAAACCATCTTTCTTTTGAAAATGGCGGCAAGGATAAATAAGTTAAGCAATAATCCCATTTTCTTCTTCTCGGCTTTCTCCCTGCCCAGCATCAACTTTCTTATCCGCCAAAGTTCTTTCAAGAATGCCGTTTTTAAGTTGATTTTATCTATCTCCCCCGCCATATCCTGGCCCCGAACCCTATAAGAAGACGAGAGTTGTAAAATCATCGCCCCGCAGTTAATCAAGTCCCTCTCCTCTTCTGATTTAACTATTTTTCTGCCCGCTCTTATTATTTCCCGGCAAGCCGGACAAAACTCGTGGTCTTTATAGCACCTTGATTTAACCCCGCCCTCGCAGATATAAATTACCCAAAGACTATGGATTATCTTTCCCATTCTCAGGGGCCATAAATTGATTATCTCCCAGAAAGCCTTTTTGGTTATGGTCACCCTGTCTATTATGTCATTATCCGTCTTACCTTTAAAAGGAGTGGCTATACCGAAATATTTGGTTTCCCAGCCGTTTTCGGTTACCATTTCTGATTCGGCATAAGCCCCGCAACCTTTTATCTCCCCTAAAGCTCCACCTATAGGATAGAGATTCATTGCCTTGGCGACTGATAGAATTTGGTCTTTAGTTTTTAAATTTTCCATTTAGTCATTTTTTTATTTGTTTTTATCAATCAGTCTTACCAAATAAGTATTATATCTCGTTCCGATTTCATTATCTTTCTGAAGAAGATGGATTTTCTTTGTGTCTATCACTCCTATAATTACCCCCAAAATCACCAGAAATGGGGTGAAGATTATCGTCCCCTTTATGCTGATATCGGTATGAAATCCCTGATTTATCAAGTTTACCGCTATTCCCGCAAAAGCCGTATATTTTATTATAGCATAAGGCGTATTCAGTATGGCCAATCCCCGGTTCAAAAAGAAATTCAGATAGCAGTAAGTATCCCTCAACCATCTTAATTTATTTTTGATTGAACTTTTCATTGTATCAACCCCCAAATCCAATGCCAATAGAGAATCGCCATCAAGACGACCAACCCGCCAAACAACCAATCCTTAATCTTTTCTTGCCTCATCTTCTTTTTCCTCGACAAATAAAAGTATGGTGCCGTTTTTGTCAAAAACTTCGACTTGGTATTTTTCGTTAATCAAGTCAATGACTTTATCTAATCCTATAGTTTGCTGAACTACAATCCGGATTCTTTCTTTCTTCTCCAAATATGCCTTGTCGCTTATGAGTTTGTTTTCTGGCATAATTTTATTTCCTTTTAAATTGGCATTCGACCAATGCCTGACTTAGATTTTGCTTTTCCATCTCGCATTGTTTTATTCCCGCCCGGTAATCGTTTAATATCCGCGACCTTTATTTTTGGCACTTCTTTCCGGCCCTCAAAAATATCCCACAGATCCTGCGGAACTGCCGCATTTGGCTTCCTTATTATTCCGACCGGACTTTCTACCCAGCAATGAAACCTGCCGGCCGTAACGCTGATAATTTTATCTATTCTTACCATAGTTTATTTTTCCCATTTTAATACTTCGTCTTTTGATACTTTTTTTGTTCTTTTGAATCTGCCGTGCCATTTTTTCTGTTCAGGACAACATTGAGAGCATAATTTTACTTTGCTTGTCCAACTACATAACGATAAAGCAGTATTTTCTATTACTCCACATTTTTCACATCTGAATAAAGGCATAAAATTAAGCTATGTCTATAAATATCTCGGCGCGCGGATTCTCCCGATCCACGCCACCGAAACTTAATACTACCTGCGGAACTTCAAACCAGTTGTCATCTTTCAGTATTCCGCAATCTACTAAAAGATCTAAAATACTCTCGGCCCGGTTAGTCAAATCCCCTCTTCTCTTGTCCGGCGCATAGAGATTGATTTCAATCTTGCAGACCTTCTTTCCTTCTTGGCAACCGCATTGGCCCTGACTTAAAACCTGTTGCTTTGCCTGCCTATGCCATTTCTCATAGATCGTTGAAGGCGCAATAATCACTCTGCCCCTGATAGAGAATATCTTTTTTGAATTTTTTTTGCTCGGAATCTTGCCTAAAATTGTTATCATTGTTTTTGTGCCTTTTCGCAGAAATACTCTCTGCAAAATTCAGGCCTTTTATCGTATATCGCGCAGTAGGCGTTCCTGCTTCTAAATCTTAAATGTTTGCACTTGTCGCCCTTTTTGTCTTGTGTTCATCTCTTTAAATCTATCTGTTTTTATTGGTTAAACCCGCCGACATCAATATCTTTTCTAATTGTTCAAGGGTAATATAATAATCGTGTTTTTCGCCTACTGTTTGGCTATAAATCCTCGCTAAATCAGTCGCCATACTCATAATCTCCATTTTCAAATCATTTTCTATTATCTCTTTCTCCATCTT
>Ga0315295_10005558_pt1 | contig 10748 bp, 4 predicted proteins | sample YL17G14_0_MG_FD_204453 | JGI IMG/M metagenome (GOLD analysis project Ga0315295, IMG submission 204453) | Sediment microbial communities from Yellowstone Lake, YNP, Wyoming, USA - YL17G14_0 | ecosystem: Environmental > Aquatic > Freshwater > Lake > Sediment | place: USA: Wyoming | collected...
AACGCTCAAGTGGTATCCGGCGGAAACAGATGTCTCGATTCGGCCGGGTTGGTTCTATCACGAAAACCAGGATGATCGGGTCAAATCACCCGAGAAGCTGGTCGACATCTACTACAGTTCCGTCGGGCGCAATTCCCTTCTCTTGCTCAATATCCCACCAGATAAACGAGGTCGCATTCACGAGAACGACATCAAGAGCCTGATGGGGATGTGCAAGATTCTCGATCAGACATTTAAGACAAACCTTGTCGCTGGGGCCTCCGTCACGACTTCAAATGAGAAGCAAGGGCACAAAGCTGCCTTTGTCATCGATCGAGACAAAGCGACCTATTGGACAACCGATGAAGGCGTGGAGTCGGCAGTCCTGGAGTTTGAACTTGGGAAGAAGCAAACATTTGACCGGGCGATGCTGCAAGAAAACATCAGGGTCGGTCAGCGGGTGGAGGCGTTTCGTATTCAAGCCTGGGATGGCGGGGGGTGGAAGGAATTTGCCCAAGGAACGACGATTGGCTACAAGCGCCTTCTTCGATTCCCTGTCGCGACGGCGCAGATGGTGCGACTCGTCATCGAAGCGTCGCGGACAAGTCCGACACTCTCCTCATTCGGTCTGTTCAAAGCGCCCCCAAGAGTCGTGATCGAGCCAAACGGAGGCGCCTTTGAAAGTAGTCTTCAGGTGCGGCTTTCATCTGACACAGAAGGGGTGACGATCCGCTATACACTCGATGGCAGCGAACCGACGTTAAAATCAGCTCGCTACACCGGGCCAATTCGACTCACGACTTCATCTACTCTGAAGGCGGTCACAGTTCTCCGTGGTGAACTCAGTGCAGAGCCGACCGTGGCTCAGTTCATCAAGTGCATCAAGGTGATGACGGCAGTGTTTGAGAAACCGCACAGTCCCAAGTATCCGGGCCAGGGGGATGCGACCATCATCGACGGCAGGCGAGGCTCACTTGATTTCCACGACGGAGAGTGGTTGGGCTTCAACGGAGATGATGTGGTCGTGAGGCTCGATCTTGGCGGAATACGATCCATCAAGAAGATCACAGCGGGATTCCTGCAGGAACAAGGAGCGTGGATCTTCCTCCCTTCGGAAGTGAAGTTCTTCGTCTCTGGCGACGGATTGAATTGGACTTCTGCCGGCGAGCTGAAAAACCCCATCGAACAGACGGAACGGGTTCTCGTAAAGGATCTTACGTGCGTCATCGGTAATGCCAAATCAAGATTCGTCAAAATTGTTGCGAAGAACATCGGTGAGTGTCCCTCCTGGCATCCGGGCGCGGGAGATAAGGCGTGGTTGTTCGTCGATGAAGTTATTGTGGAATAATGGTAAATGCCTAGAGACTCGGACGAAAACCCATCATTTGCCACTCCCGCAACCACAATCTTATCAGAAGAGCGGGATGCCGTAAAGCGGCAAAAGTCACCAGGATACGAAGAAAAAAGTTTTGATTCTGTTACCTTCTGTGAAACTTCGTGACTTTGTGTCTTCGTGGCACAGCTTTTCGACCGGATTTCTAGAGATGCGGACGAAAAGTCAAGCATGATGTGGCATGGAACTTGTGAGTTAATGGTGTTGAAACCAACATCCTCGATTTTTTGAGAGAAATCATGCTCGGGAAACGCTCACCGCAAGGAACACTTTTTACAGTTGAGAATCGTCTTCGCAAGAAAGTAGGGGAAGAGAGCTTCTATGTCTTCCTCGCAGATCATCGGCACGAGTTGTTCCGTGATGAGGACTTCGCAATGCTGTATTGTTCGGACAATGGACGCACGAGTGTCCCGCCGAGTCTCTTAGCGACGGCACTGCTGCTCCAAGCCTTCGACCGTGTGTCGGATCAGGAAGCAACCGAGCGAGCACAGTTTGATCAACGCTGGCAACTTGCGCTTGGCATCAGCGATGATGAAGTGCCATTCGCCAAGAGTACGCTGTGCCTGTTTCGCAACCAACTCATCCTTCACAAAGAAGCGAAGTTGATCTTCCACAAAGGGATAGAATATCTTCGGAAGCAGGGATTTGTGAAACGACACAAAATCCGGCTTGCCTTGGACACGACACCGATCTTCGGCAAAGGAGCGGTCGAAGATACATTCAATATGCTTGCCGAAGGACTCCGCCAGGTGTTGCGGGTGTTGGCTGATCTTGCTTCGCAGAAGCCGGAGGAGTTTGCACGTCTCCACGACTTCGGTCGATACGTTAAGCCCAGTTTCAAAGGCGCGTGGTCGATCAACTGGGACAATGAGAAAGAACGTCAAACTGTCTTAGACAGCTTGGTTGCCGATTGCGGGCGCATACTGACCATCGCATCTTCCACTCTCAACGAGTATCCTGCAGAGAGTAAACAAGCCAACCAAATCCTTGAAGCCTCCGAGTTGCTCAGTAAGCTCTTGGCACAAGATGTTCGCCGTACTGGTACGGGCAAGGCCGAAATCATTGACGGTGTTGCCAAGGATCGCATCGTGTCTGTCCACGATCCCGAGATGCGTCATGGGCACAAGAACGCCACACAACGCTTCGATGGATACAAGGCCTCGCTGTCTGTCGAGACAGAGAGTCAAGTGATTGCTGATGTTGACGTACTGCCTGCCAATGTGCACGATAACACGAACGCTCCTGCACTCGTCGCAGAGTCAGCAAAGAACCTTGACGCACCAGTCGAAGGTGTTCTGGGTGACGGTGCCTATGGAAGTGTTGAAGCGCGCCTTGATGCACACGCTGAAGGCTACACCCTCACGGCACCCCTTGGACAGTTGCCACAGCATGGCCGGTTCACCAAAGATGAGTTTGTGATCGATCTTGAGAACGAGACCGTCACCTGTCCTGCCGGGCAGATCTGCTCTACGGGGTATGAGCAACGTAGCAAGACCAAGCGAGGCACAACCTTCAAAAACAAATGCTTCATGTTTTCGGTCGCACAGTGTGGCAGTTGTCCGTTGCGTTCTGGGTGCGTTCGACCAGATGCATCGCGGCGAACAGTCTCAGTGCATGAGCATGAAGAGCTCTTACAACAGGCGAAAGCATTTCAAAGAACAGACGAGTATCGAACCATCTACCGGCAACGAGTGGTGGCCGAACATCGCATTGCTCGGCTCATACGACTCGGTGTGCGCAAGGCTCGATACTTTGGATCAACGAAAGTGCTCTTTCAATTGGCAATGGCAGCAGCAGTGGCGAACCTCACACTGTTCGTCGGTTCACACGTCTCTGCTGCTTCTTTCGTGCTGTCTATTCTATTACTCAGCACAATAACAGTCATTGGTCTCACGAGGATGTGGTATAGGCGACTCGGATACATTTAAGCAGTCAAGGCAGCATCCTCAACTGCAATCACCCCATAAAGAGGGGGTTGTCGTCCGCATCTCTAGCCGCAATTCTCGCCGACGTTGCCAAGCATCTGGAAATGTCCAAGGACGAGCTGACGGCCAGATTGTTCGAGAAATAGCGGTGTGAAGGATCTCTGCTATCCAATGCTTGCACGGTAAACTCGATGAGGACAGGTATATCTCACTGAATAACTGTGTTCGGATCGCCGCCCTCGACGGCTGCCTTTTCGTTTGGCTCCCCTTATCCACCTGACCTACGGATGGAGATTTGGCGGTAATGCAAGTGTTGCGGCCTCTCATTTCTTATCCAAATTGCCTCCCTGGTGAAACTTCCTTAACTTCTAACGCAGGATGAAAAAAAAGGTCCACGCAGCACCGATCTCTCTTTGATATTTGATTTTTCCACTTTTATCTGATTTTGCCGGGGTGGCGGAACTGGTAGACGCTCAGGACTTAAAATCCTGTGGGCCGCAAGGCCCGTGCGGGTTCAACTCCCGCCCTCGGCACGAAAAAGCGTTCGGGAATGACATAAGACAGGGATGTCATGCCCGCACGTTCTTAGCGGGCATCCAGAACCTGAATGTGGCTAATTCCTGGATTCCCCGCCAGACCGCTGGCGGGCTGGCCGACTGAAGCGTTCGGGAATGACACATTTTCTGTTATTGCCTTGCGCGGCATGGGTCCTTTGAGTCTCCTTCCATCTGAAGTTTCCTTTCCCTATCTTCTTCGCACTGATCTTTGACTCTAGCCCTCGAAACGTGCATCCAACATCCATTCTCCAGACACCATCAAGACTTCAGGAGCGCGCCATGAGACCGAAGTCCCTCTTGATCTGCCTCGTGCTTTTCTCACTCGCTGCCTATGGATCTTCGCGATCAGGATACTATCGCTTCCCATCCCTCCGCGGTAATACCATTGTCTTCACTTCGGAAGGTGACCTCTGGATAGTCGGAATCGACGGCGGCGTCGCCCGCCGGTTGACGACTCACGCCGGCATGGAAACAAGAGCGGCGATTTCGCCCGATGGAAAGCTGGTCGCCTTCTCGGCTCAGTATGAAGGACCAACCGAGGTCTATACGATGCCCATCGATGGCGGTTTGCCGACGAGGCGAACCTTTGACGGTGAGTCGGCTTTTGTGATAGGCTGGACGCCCGACGGAAAACTCCTCTACTCGACTTCTCATCACTCGACCCTCCCAAACTGGCAGGTGCTCAAGCTTGATGTGGCCGGAGGTGCAGGAGAGCTGATTCCATTAAGCCAGGCAAGCGAAGGGTGCTTCGATCCATCGGGAAAGACATTTTTCTTTACTCGATTACAGTTCCAGGGGAGTCACACGAAGCGTTACCAGGGCGGCACGGCCCAAAACGTCTGGAAGTTTACGGAGGGGGATCGAGAGGCGGTGCTGCTCACGGGCGGTTATCGCGGCACCAGCAAGACGCCGATGTACTGGGACGGTCGCGTCTATTTTGCGAGCGATCGGGACGGCACGATGAACATCTGGTCGATGAAGGAAGATGGGGGCGACCTCAAACAGCACACGTTCAACAAAGCCTGGGATGCGAAGTCGCCGTCGCTCGACGCGGGACGGATTGCGTATCAAGCCGGAGCGGATATTCATCTGTTCGATATCGCTTCAGGGGCTGATAGGATCGTGCCGATCACGCTAGCATCCGATTTCGATCAGACTCGCGAGAAGTGGGTCAAAAAGCCGATGGAGTACATGTCGTCAGTATCAATCTCTCCAAACGGGGATCGTGTCGTGCTCACGGCGCGTGGGCAGGTGTTCGTTGCGCCTGCGCAACAAGGGAGATTCGTGCTCGGAGGTGCGAAGGAGCGAGTCCGATTTCGATCAGCAAAGTTCATGCCTGACGGCAAATCGCTTCTGATGCTTTCGGACGAAACGGGGGAGCTTGAATTCTGGAAGTATCAGGCAAACGGTGTTGGCAAAGGCGAGGCTCTTTCAAATGACGGCAAGGTGTTCCGATACGAGGGCTTTCCCTCTCCAGACGGTGCCTGGATCGCATTTGCGGACAAGAACAACGAGCTCTGGCTCCTCAATGTCGCCGAGAGGAAGAATACCCAAATTGCAGTGTCTGATTTCGGCGGCTTCTCGGATTTTGCCTGGACATCGGACAGCAAATGGCTGGCGTACGTGTCGTCGGCTGAGAATGGCAACAATCAAATTAGACTCTACTCAATCAAAACGAAGACCACGAGCGCCCTCACGAGTGATCGGCTGGATAGCTACAGTCCGTCCTGGAGTCCTGAGGGTAGCTGGATCTATTTCCTCTCGGACCGGCAGTTCCAATCGCTCGTAGGGAGTCCGTGGGGGCCAAGGCAACCTGAGCCCTTCTTCGACAAAACGACGAAGGTCTATGCGGTCGCACTGACCAAAGGTCTGCGTTTTCCCTTCGCGCCCGATGATGAGCTCTCACCTGCGGTGAGCGAGGCGAAGAAGCCGGATCAACCTGAGAAGGAGAAACCGAAGGAGAAGCCGGTCGAAGTGAACATTGAGCTCGACGGGATTCAGAGCAGGGTGTACGAGGTCCCGATTGAGTCGGGCAACTACCAGGACCTCTCGATCGGTGGGAAAATACTGTACTGGATGGATATGGACAGATCGGCGAGGCCGAAACGAAAAGCCGTCGCACTCGAGATCAAGAACAAGGAAATCGCACCGGTTACGCTGCTTGATGACATCAGGAGCTATGAGCTTTCTCTCGATGGCAAGAAGATGCTCATTTACAAAGGGGACGATCTCTATATCGTTGATGCGGCCGCGAAAGCTCTGACGGAGCTCGACAAGAAGAAGATCAATCTGGCGAACTGGAACATCTCACTCGACCCTCGCGAAGAATGGCGACAGATGTTCGTTGAGGCATGGCGGCTTGAGCGCGATTACTTCTACGACCCGAGCCTGCATGGAATAGACTCAAAGGGATTGCTGGAGAAGCACCTTCCTCTCGTGGAGCGCGTGAACGACCGGGAGGAGCTGAACGATTTGATTTCGTCACTGGTGGGAGAGCTCTCGGCTCTGCACATTTTTGTCAGAGGAGGCGATGCACGAAGGGGAGAAGACCAGATCACCCAAGCGTCGCTAGGAGCGGTCCTGGTTCGAGATGAGAATGCGGGGGGATATCGGGTCGACCATATCTACAAGTCGGATCCGGACTACCCTGCGGAGCTTTCGCCGTTGGCAAAGCCGGGGCTGAACGTCTCCGAAGGGGATGTCATCGTGACGGTCAACGGAGCATCTACGCTTTCTGCTCCGTCTCTCGGTGCGCTGTTGAAGAATCAGGCCGGCCAACAGGTGCTTGTGAAGATGAAATCGCCCGCGTCGAAGAAGGAATTCGATGCAATCGTCAAGCCGATGACCGCGTCCGAAGAAAGCAATTTGCGGTACAGTGAGTGGGAGTACACGCGCCGCCTCCGTGTAGAGGAGTTCAGCAAAGGAGATATTGGGTACCTACATCTACGGGCGATGGGGGCTGGCAACATCACCGAGTGGGTACGCGAGTACTTCCCGGTCTACAATCGCAAGGGTCTCATCATCGATGTGCGGCACAACCGGGGCGGCAACATCGATAGCTGGATTCTGGAAAAGCTTTTGCGAAAGGCGTGGTTCTACTGGAAGGGGCGGGTGGGAAAACCGTACTGGAATATGCAATACGCTTTTAGGGGTCATCTTGTCGTTCTTACCAATGAGAGCACGGCCTCGGATGGAGAAGCGTTCGCGGAGGGCTTCAGGAGGCTGGGGCTCGGCAAAGTGATCGGGACACGGACGTGGGGCGGAGAGATCTGGCTTTCAGCAAGCAACTTCCTTGTTGACAGAGGAATAGCAACCGCGGCTGAGACAGGAGTGTACGGTCCGGAAGGGCAATGGTTGATTGAGGGTCACGGCGTCGATCCCGATATCGTTGTCGACAATCCGCCGCACGAGACATTCGGCGGCGATGACGCTCAACTCGATGCTGCGGTGAGATATCTGCAGGAACAGATCCGCCTGCATCCAGTCGAGGTCCCGCCGCCACCAAAGTACCCGAACAAGTCGTTCGACTACAAGTGACACGACCTTTCATTGCGTGGACGCATTATGACGAAGACCGATCAACATCGGATGATTCAGGATCTCAAAGACTACGTTTCCAAGATGGGGCGGGAGGATCGCTACGACTTTGAGATGTTCATGAAACGCGACAAAGATGACGAGGAGCTCGATTCACTTTCCCGGAAGAAGCTTGAGGAAATGCACAAGCGCTACGTCCTCAGGAAGACGAAAGCAGATATCGAAGCGATGCTTAAGAAATACTCGGCTGGACTGAACAAGGACAAGAAGGGACAATGAACTACAGGACATTTGGGCGAACCGGGATCAAGGTTTCAGAAATCGGCTACGGCGCATGGGGAATCGGCGGCGCAATGTGGCAGGGATCAGAAGATGATGAATCGATGCGCGCTCTTCACAAAGCGGTCGATCTCGGTGTCAATTTCATCGACACTGCGCTCGCATACGGTCGAGGCCACAGCGAAGGTCTTGTGGGGAATTTACTGAAGGAACGGAAGGAAAGAGTCTTCGTTGCAACGAAGATCCCACCCAAAAATGGGGAGTGGCCCGCCAGGAAAGAGAGCAAGTTGAACGAAGCGTTTCCCCGCGAACACATCGTCAAGTGCACGGAGAGGAGTCTTCGCAACCTTCGAGTGGAGACCATCGACATTCAGCAATTTCACGTCTGGAATGACGAGTGGACGGACGAGTCCGAGTGGTGGGACGCGGTCAGCGAGCTGAAGGAGCAGGGGAAAATCCGGTTCTTCGGTGTGTCGATCAACGATCATCAACCGGAGAATGCGCTCAGGCTTGGAGCATCCGGCAAAGTCGATACCTTCCAGGTCATCTACAACATTTTCGACCAGAGCCCGGAAGAGCTATTATTTCCCTTCTGCCAGAAGAACAACATCGGCGTCATCGTTCGTGTGCCGTTCGACGAGGGCGCGTTGACCGGATCGATCACGACGGAGTCGACGTTTCCTCCGGGAGATTTCCGGAACGGGTATTTTGGAGGGGACCGTAGAGGACAGGTGGTTGATCGCGTCAGCAAATTGAAGCAGCTGCTCGGCACGGAGGCGGCTGCACTTCCTGAACTTGCACTGCGGTTTGCGCTCAGCCACCCCGCCGTCTCCACCGTCATTCCCGGCATGCGGACGGTTCGCAACGTAGAAGCCAACTGCGGCGTCTCCGACGGTCGCGCCCTTAGCGACAGACTCAGGGCAGAGCTTAAGAACCATCGCTGGGAGAGGAACTTCTACTAGAAGCCCTCTCAAAATTAGTCACGCAAAGACGCGAAGACACCAAGGCGTGTGAGAACTTTAGTTTTTCTCTCCTTTTTCTTTGTGCCTTGGTGTCTTTGTGGCCAATAGTGGGTTTTCGTCCGCGCTTCTAGTGCAATTCCGTGGGGGCTGAAAGGCTGGTTTTGTAGGGGCGGTGCGAAACCGAGGCGAGTCAACTTTCAGTAGTGTCCTAATTTGAATTTCACTAGGGCGGTCACGAACCCCCGCCTGCCAGACGCGAATCTAAAAATGGGCGGGCAGGATTTCGTGACCGTAACCACGAAATCGCATATGCTGTCACGGTGTGGACCGTGACAGCCGAGGAAAATCGGACAGTACCCAACTTTCCTTGATTTTCCGGCCAAATTTCAGTATCATCTAGTGCCGTTTCAAATTACTTTTCTTGTGTTTTGAAAGCGATCTCTTTCCGCTCTCGATCTGTTGACCTGAAGCTTTTGTGGCTCGTTGACTCACTGGTTTTTGAAATCAATGTGCCGCTTTCTTTTGGAAAGAAAGCGGCAGAAAGAAATTTCGTCGAAATCGTAACTCCCCGTGATGAACCTTCCGACCCACGGGCCGTCATTTCACCCCCGTCAAGAGAGGAAGAATCTGCAAGAGAAGTTATAGGTGGGGGTGAAATGGAACGCACGGGAGGAGGCCGTCCGACACACCTGCCGGACGATTTCGACCTGCAGAGAGAATGACGTCTCAGTCCCGAAATCGTGGCAAGCGGGGAGGTGCTTTATGTGGGTTCAAATTTCGGCCCAGATGGACAGTCCGTTGGAGATGGAGATCACTTTACGGGACGAAATTTCGGCTTGCGGGTAGCCGCATGATCGTGCGTTCGATTTCGGGAGAAGTTTCTTTGTGGCACTTTCTTTCCTAAAGAAAGTGCCAACCATACATCTTAGAAAAGTATAAGATTACTTTTTGGAACTGGTACTAGATACTTTTTTGAGAAGGCAAGCGTAAATCGGGCTCTTAGCTCAGTTGGCTAGAGCGCTACCTTGACATGGTAGAGGTCATAGGTTCGAGTCCTATAGGGCCCACGACAGGAGTTGGCTAGAGCGTCCTGTCACGTCGTTGACGGCACGGGAAGGTCATAGGTTCTGAGCCGGAGGCTCATCCGCCTTTGGCGGAGAGTCCTATAGGGCCCACGCGCTAATTGAGGAGACCATTCGGGCTAAAAAGTGTTGAGCAAGAATCGATGCAATGACTGCAGCGGTAACAAGTTGCCTAATCGGAGGAGCTCTCCGATTTTTTTTATCTGATAACTCATGCCAAAGGTCACCATAACATTTCCCGACAAATCGACGAAGCAATTCGAACAGGGAGTAACGGGTCGACAAATTGCTGAAAGCATCAGCAAAGGATTGGCCAGAGAAGCCCTCGCTGTCGAAGTGAACGGGGAGGTCTGGGATTTAAGCCGCGGAATAGAGAGCGATGCGGCGGTCAAAATCCTGAAGTGGGACGACGATGGAGGGAAGTACGCCTTCTGGCACAGCTCTGCTCATCTGATGGCTGCTGCAGTCGAATCGCTCTTCCCGGGGACAAAATTCGGCATTGGCCCTCCAATCGAAACGGGGTTCTACTATGACATCGATGTCGGCGACCACGCTTTGACAGGGGAGGACCTTAAGAAGATCGAAGAGCGGATGGTGGAGCTTTCAGCGAAGGATGCACCGTACGTCAGGGAAGAAAGAAAGTGGGAGGAAGCCGTTGCCTACTTCCGCGAAAAAAAGGATCCCTACAAGCTCGAGCTTCTCGCAGAGTTGAAAGGTCAGCCCATCACGTTCTATCATTCGGGCGATTTTACCGATCTGTGCTACGGACCGCACCTTCCTTCGACCGGGCTCATCAAGGCCATCAAGCTGTTAAACGTCGCCGGGGCATATTGGCGCGGAAGCGAAAAAAACAAGATGCTGCAGCGTATCTACGGGGTGACGTTTCCGACCAAGCAGGAGCTCGACCTGCATCTCTACCGCCTCGAAGAAGCCAAGCGGCGGGATCATCGGAAGCTTGGTCAAGATTTGGAGCTGTTTTTTTTCACCCCCAAGGTTGGGGGCGGTCTCCCGTTGTGGTTGCCGAAGGGAACGAT
>Ga0315295_10005559_pt1 | contig 10747 bp, 8 predicted proteins | sample YL17G14_0_MG_FD_204453 | JGI IMG/M metagenome (GOLD analysis project Ga0315295, IMG submission 204453) | Sediment microbial communities from Yellowstone Lake, YNP, Wyoming, USA - YL17G14_0 | ecosystem: Environmental > Aquatic > Freshwater > Lake > Sediment | place: USA: Wyoming | collected...
GCCGAGCTGCGCGAACTGGCGCCGCCGCTGACGCGCTTCGCGGTGGCCGACGATGCGGGCGCAGCGCTCCTGGTGCAGTCGCTGGTCGCCGAGGGCGTGCCGGTGGCCGAGGTCACGCCCGAGGAGGGCCGGCTCGAGCGCCTGTTCCTCGACGAGAGCACGCCGGGAGGCCCGGCGTGAGCACGGCCATCATCCTCACCACGCTGCGGCAGCGCTTCACCAGCCCGCTGCGGCTCGTCATGCTGCTGCTGCTCGGCTGGACCCCGATGCTCGGCATCGTGGTCGCGCCCCAGGTGGGCTTCGCGCCCCTGACCGACTGCTACTTCCTCGCCCTGGTGCTGGCCGCGGGCATGATCGGACAGGACCTCTCCTCGGGCACCCTCCAGCTGGCGCTGGCACGCCCGCTGACCCGTGCCCAGTTCGTCTTCAGCAAATGGGTGGCGGTCTCGGCGGGGACGGTCTTCGTGGTGCTGCTGCAGTTGATCGTGGCCGCGCTCGTCATGACGATCCGCGGGGCGCCGGTGCCCTGGAACGACGCGGCGCTGGTGCTGGGCAACGACGTGCTGCTCGCCTGCGGCACCGCCGCCGTGATGGCGCTGCTCTCGGCGCTGGTGCCGGGCCTCGGGGACCTGGGATTGCTCTTCCTCGCCTTCTTCTCGGGACAGGTCCTCGGCGGCATCGGGGTCATGAAGTCGTGGGAGGCCGTGGTGCGCGGCACCGAGGAGCTGCAGCGCTTCCTCAAGCCACAGCTCGACCTGGCGTTCCTCGCGCAGGGCGGCCCCATCCCGTGGTTCGCGGTCGTCTCCTACCTCTCGACCGTCACGCTCTGTCTCGCGCTGGCCGTGGTGGTGATGAACCGCCGCGAGCTCTCCTATGCCTCCGGTTGACGGCGCGGGCGCATCCGCCGCGCGGCCACGCGTGCACGGGCCGGGCTCGACGCGGCGCGACCCCCTCGTGCTGCTCGCGCTCGCCCTCGTGCTGCTCGTGCTGCGCGTGGCCCTCGGGATGCGCGAGCCCGTGACGCCCGCGGCCAGGCTCAGGGACGGCCTGCGCATCGAGGCCGGCCAGGCCACGCACTGGCGCGCGCCCAAGGCGGCGCTGGCCGAGGCACGCGAGACCGGCAAGCCCCTGCTCTACGATTTCACCGCCGACTGGTGCCCGCCCTGCCGCGTCATGAAGCAGCAGCTCTTCGACGACCGCGAGGTCGCCGCCGACCTCGAGCAGCGCTTCGTGCCGGTGCGCGTGCTGGACCGCCGGCGCGAGACCGGCCGCAACGCACCCTGGGTGGACGAGCTGCAGCAGCGCTACCGCGTGAGCGCGTTCCCCACGCTGATCGTGGTGCGCGCGGACGGCACCGCCCCCCACCGCATCGAGGGCTACCTCGGACGCGAGGCCGTCCTGAGCGAACTGGCGATCGCGGAGGCCGAGGCGCGCGGGGCGCTGGCACCGGCCGACAGCGCTCGCTGACCCACACCCGGGCAGGCAGCCGCGGGAGCCCCGCAGCCGGGCCCGGGAGCACAAGGCGGGGCCAAGAGGCGGCCCGGGGAGCGAGCGTGTTCCCAGAGTAGCCGCTCCCCGGGCCGCGCGAGCCCCGCGGCCAGGCCGGGGAGCACAAGGCGGGGCGAAGACGCGGACCGGGGAGCGAGCGTGTTTCTAGAGTAGCCGCTCCCCGGTCCGCGTCTTCGCCCCGCCCGCTGGCGGACTCAGGGCAGCGCGAGGGCGACGGGTCCGCCCTCGGGCGCGGCGGCGAAGCGCTCGATGAGGCGGGCCAGCTCCGCGGGCTGGTCGAGCATCACGAAGTGCCCGCAGCCCGCGATGCGCACCGCGCGCACCCGCGGCACCGAGCCGTAGCCGAGGATCGCAGCCGTCTCCACCCAGGGCTCACCCTCGGGCCACGAGCGCGATGCGAGCACCACGAGGAGCGGGACCTGCAGCCGCGCCATGCGGCGCGACAGGTCGGCCGTGAAGGCCAGCCGGATCCACGGCTTGATGACCGTGGGGTCCATGGCCGCCACCTCGCGGTACAGGGCCTCGCCCTGCACCGAGTCGCGGCCGAAGGCGAGGTAGGCCCCGCGCAGCACGCCCCGGTAGTCGCTGTCCAGCGCATCCAGCAGCGCCGCGCGCTCCTTGCCGCCGACCTGCGGGCGCAGCGCCGTCTCCACCAGCACCAGCGCGCGCAGGCGCCCGGGCCGCTCGCAGGCCTCGGCCGCGGCGACCAACCCGCCGAGCGAGTGGCCCACCAGCACCACCGGCTCGCGGCTCTCGCGCTGGAGCGCGCGGTCCAGCGCCTGCGCGGCGCGCTCGAGCGAGAACGGCGCGGGCATCGAGCTCTCCCCGTGGCCCGGCAGGTCCACGAGGACCACGCGGTGCCGCCGCGCGAGCAGCCGCGCGGTCGGCAGCCACTGCTCGGCGCGGCTGCCGAGACCGTGCAGCAGCACGATGGCGGGCCCCCGCCCGAAGGCGTTGGAGGCCGGCGCGGACGGCGGCGAGACCGAGCGCGCGCCGAACAGCACCAGCCCGAGCGCGCATAGGATGAGGATGCGGGCACGAATGGACACGCGGCTCCGGAGCGTCCCGGGGTTGGGCGGGACGCTCCGGAGTTATCGGCCGCCGCGGGAGCGGACTGGAGGCCGGCGGGGCCCGACATCCAGTTCCGAAAACGTCCGATGCCGCGGGCGGGGCTGTGGTAGAAAGGAACCCTGATGCTCGACGACGACATCTGCTACCGCGCGTTCACCAGTCGCGATCGCCGTTTCGACGGCCGTTTCGTGACGGCCGTGCTCACCACCGGCATCTACTGCCGTCCGGGCTGCCCGGCGCGGCGGCCCGCGCGCAGGAACGTGCGCTTCTTCGCCTGCCCGGCGGCCGCCGAGAGCGCGGGCTTCCGGCCGTGCCTGCGCTGCCGGCCGGAGACCGCGCCGGGCAGCCCGGCTTGGTCCGGCACGTCGGCGACCGTGGCGCGTGCGCTGCGGCTGATCGACGAGGGGGCGCTGGACGCGTCGGGCGTCGAGGGGCTCGCCGCGCGCCTGGGCGTGACCGGCCGCTGGCTGCGCCGGCTGTTCGCCGAGCAGCTCGGCGCCGCGCCGCTCACGGTGGCACGGACCCGCCGCGTGCACTTCGCGCGCCGGCTGCTCGACGAGACCGATCTGCCGGTCGCGGAAGTGGCGCTGGCTTCGGGCTTCGGCAGCGCGCGGCGCCTGCACGACGCGGTCCGCGCCACGTTCCGCCGCACGCCCCGCGAGCTGCGCCGGCCTCCCGCGGAACGGCGCGCGGGCGGGGCCGCCGCGGCGCGCTCGCGCGCTGCGCCCGCCGGGACACGCCTGGCCCCGGAAGGCGACGCGCTCGAGTTGAGGCTGCCGGCCCGCCCGCCGTTCGACGCCGGACCGCTGCTGCGTTTCTTCGCGGCTCGCGCGCTACCCGGCGTCGAGCACGTCGCGGACGGCGTCTACCGCCGCAGCGTGCGGCTCGGGGACGAGTCCGGCGTGGTCGAGATCCGCGCCGTGCCCGACGAGGCCGGCGTGCGAGTGCTCTGGCCCGCCTCCTCGTCGCGCTCGCTGCTCGCGCTCACGGACCGGGCGGGTCGCCTGTTCGACCTCGGGGCCGACACCGCCACCATCCGCGCGCACCTGCGCCGTGACCCCGTGCTCGCGCCCGCGATCCCGACGGCGGGGATCCGCGTGCCCGGCGCCTGGGACCCGTTCGAGCTGGGCGTGCGCGCGCTGCTCGGCCAGCAGGTCTCCGTGGCCGCGGCGCGTACGCTCGCGGCGCGCCTCGTCCGCCTGTGCGGAACCCCACTGCCCGGCGGGCCGCTCGGGACCCTCACCCACCTCTTCCCCGGACCGACGGCCGTCGCGGACGCGGACCTGTCGCGGGTCGGACTACCGCGCGCGCGCGCCACCGCGCTGCAGACGTTCGCGGCGGCGATCGCGCGCGGCGAGATCGACCTCACCGTCGCCGCGAGCCTCGACGAGCAGGTGGCGCGGCTCACGGCGCTCCCCGGCATCGGGGAGTGGACGGCGCACTACATCGCGATGCGCGCACTCGGCGATCCGGATGCGTTCCCGGCCGGCGACCTGGGACTGCGGCGCGCACTCGCGCGGGGCGGCCGCCTGCCGGCGCCGCGCGAGCTTGCGGCGCGCGCCGAGCGCTGGCGGCCCTGGCGCGCCTACGCGGTGATCGCCCTGTGGACGAAGGAGACGGCGGGACCCACCCGAAGGAGGAGACGATGACGATCGAGACGGCCGTGGTGCAGACCCCCCTCGGGCCCGTGACGCTCTACGCGAAGGGCGACGCGCTCGTGGGACTGGAGTTCACCGACCGCGCCGCGCGGCGACGCGCGCTGGAGCAGCGGCTGCGCCGGTACCTCGGGCCGTTCGAGATGCGCGAGGGCGGCGACCCCGCCGGGGCCCGCGGTCGGCTCGAAGCCCACTTCGCCGGGGCGCGCGACGCGCTCTCCGGCCAGAAGGTGGAGCTGCACGGCACGCCCTTCCAGCTCGCCGTGTGGCGCGAGCTGCGTCGCATCCCGTCCGGGCGCACGCTCAGCTACGCCGCGCTCGCGGCCAGGGTCGAGCGGCCGCGCGCCATCCGCGCCGTCGGCCAGGCGAACGGCTGCAACCCGGTCCCGCTGTTCGTGCCGTGCCACCGCGTGATCGCGGCGGATGGTGGGCTCGGCGGCTACGGCGGCGGACTCGCGCGCAAGCGCAGCCTGCTCGAGCTCGAAGCGTCGCTCGGGGTGTGACGGCGCGCCGCCCCGGGCGGGGCACCCGCTGGCAGCGCGGGGCCGGCCCGGGGCGGCTCCGCAGGGCCGGCGCGCGGCACGGCCGGGCAGCACGGCGGGGGGCACCCGCGCGGGCGCCCCCCGGAATCGTGCGCGGCTACTTCTTCGCGGCCAGCGCCTGGGTGGCGAACTGGCCGATGACCGCGGCCAGCGAGTCGGGCAGGTCCTGCATCAGCAGCGAGCTGCTGCCGGCGATGCGCCGGAGCGGGACCGCCGCGGGATCGTCGAAGCCCATCTGCTTGCCGATCGTCGCCCAGTCCCCGTTCTTCAGGAGACGGTCGGTGGCGAGGTAGAGCACGGGCGCCTTGAGAGCCTTGTAGGCCTGCGTCACGTCGGCGGTGAAGATGGTCCGGTAGTAGGCCTTCATGGTCGCGGGCTGGATCTGCGCGACCTGGGCGCGGATGCGCAGACCCTCGGCGGAGTCGCGGCCGGCCTGCGCGTAGAGCATCTTCATGAAGTCGTCGTAGCGCTCGTCCAGCATCCGGTTGAACCACTTGATCTGCTCGGAGTCCTCGGCCTTCACGGGCGACTTGAGGATGCCGTCGATCATCATCAACCCGCGGGCACGCTCGGGGTGCACCTTGAGGGCCTGCAGCAGCAGCATCGCGCCCAGGCCGTGCCCGACGAGCACGGTGCTGTCGGGGTTCTGCCTGGCGAGCACCTGGTCGAGCGCCTCGGCGGCGGCCTCGAGCGAGAAGGGGTCGGGCAGCGGGCTGTCGCCGTGGCCCGGCACGTCCACCAGCACGACGCGGTAGCTGCCGAGCAGCTTGCGGGCGGTCGGCATCCAGCTCATGCGGCCGCCGCCCAGGCCGTGGACCATGACGATGACCGGGCCCTTGCCGAGCTCGAGCGTCTTCGGTGCGACCGGGGCGGCCGCCCGCAGCGGCGCGACGGACACGACGAGCGTGGCCGCCAGCAGCGCGGCCGGCGCCAGGAAGCGGGCTGTCGTCTGGACTCTCTTCACCGGGATCCTCCCTGCTTGAGGTCTGGGCTGCGTGGCCACCGGCCGTCTCCCTGGCGTCGGGTCCCCGCAGACTCGGCCGCAGTCTACCCCCAACCAGTTGTCTCTTGCCTACTGCACATTCGTGCAGTAGACTGCTCTCCGCCAAGTCCGCCATGAGACAGGAACCCATCGACGAGCCCGTCGCCGTGCGCGCCGACTTCCAGGGCGGCGCCGTCACGCCCATCGCCTTCCGCCGCCGCGGACGCGAGCACCGCGTGGTGCGCGTGAACGCGCGCTGGGTGGACCGCGTGCCGCGTCACCCCCACTTCTACTTCTCCGTCACCGACGAGAGCGGCGACGTCTACCAGCTGCAGCTCCAGGCCGGCGACCTCGTCTGGTGGCTGGACTCGGTGGTGCTGGAGGGGTGATGGAGGCCCGGCCCCGCGCGACCGAGTCGCCGCCGCAGACGGCCGTGGGCGGGGTGCCGGCATCGGGCACGGGCGGGCTGCCGAGGAGTGGCCGGATGCAAGGCGACGACGGAGCGCCGCGCGCAGGCGTATCGCCATACGTCGAGCGCGGCACGACCGAGTCGCCGCCGCAGACGGCCGCTCATCGGCAGCCCGCCGTGCTGCACGTGGACATCGACGCCTTCTTCGCCAGCATCGAGCAGCGGCGCGACCCGCGGCTGCGGGGGCGGCCGGTCATCGTCGGCGCGGGCGTCATCGCGTCGTGCTCGTACGAGGCGCGGCGCTTCGGGCTGCGGGCCGGCATGACGCTCTCCGAGGCGCGGCGCCTGTGCCCGCAGGCCGTCGTCATCGAGGGCCACGCGCAGGTCTACCGCTGCTTCGCCGAGGAGGTCTTCGCGCGCTGCCGCGAGGTGGCGCCCGCGGTCGAGACCCACCTCGACGAGGCCTACTGCGACCTGACCGGCACCGAGCGCCTGCACGGCGACCTGCTCGAGGCCGCGCGCGGGCTCAAGCACTCGATCCTCGAGGCGACGGGGCTCACGGTGACCTGCGGGCTGGGCCCCAACCGCATGCTCGCGAAGTTGGTCGGCAAGACCGTGAAGCCCGACGGGCTGGCGCGCGTCACCGCCGCCGGGGCCGACGCCTTCATGCGCGACCTGCCCGTCGAGAAGGTGGCGGGCGTGGGGCACGCGCACGCGAAGACGCTGCGCTCGATGAACGTGCGCACCGCCGGCGAGATGCGCGTGCTGCCGGTCGAGACCCTCGAGCGCCTGTTCGGCGCGCCCGGCCGGCTGCTGTACGAGCGCTGCCGCGGGCGCGACACCGCGGCCGTGTGCGAGCGCGAGATCCCCGTCTCGATCTCGCGCGAGACCTCGTTCCACCGCGATACTGCCGACCGGCAGGAGATCGAGGGCATGCTCGAGTACCTGACGGGCCGCGCCTGCCGCACCGCCCGCGAGTTGGGCGTCCGCCCGCGCACGGTGGCGGTGCGCGTGCGCTACGCCGACGGCGAGGGCGACGAGCGGGCGCGCTCGCTCCCGCAGCCCTCGGACGCCGACCCGGTCGTGCTCGCCCTGGCGCTCGACCTGCTCACGCGGCTGTTCACGCGGCGCGTGGCGCTCCACAACGTCGGGCTCGCGCTGTCGGGCTTCGCGCGCGCCGGCGCCGAGCAGGGCGCGCTCTTCGAGGAGCGCGAGGCCGGCCGCCGCGCGGCGCTGTGCCGCGCCTTCGACGGCGTGCGCAGCGCCTTCGGCCACGGGGTGCTGGTCTCGGGCCGCGCGCTGCATCTCAAGGGCCGCCTCGACGAGGACGAGCACGGCTTCGTGCTGCGCACGCCCTCGCTGACGAAGTAGCGGGCGCCGCCATGACCTTCGTCCCGCTGCGCGTGCGCTCGCACGGCTCGCTGCTCTACGGCACGGCGTCGCCGCAGGCGCTGGTGGCGCGCGCGCTCGAGTCGGGCTGCGGGGCGCTCGCGCTCACCGACCGCGACAACCTCTACCTGGCGATCGCCTTCTACCGCGCCGCGCGCGCCGAGGGGCTCGCGCCCCTGATCGGCGCGGAGGTGAGCGCCCGCGCGGGCGCCGGGGCGCTGCTCATCGCGCTCGACCGGCGCGGCTACGCCAACCTCTGCTCCGTCCTGACCGCGCGGCACCTCGACGCCGGCTTCGACCTGGCGCGGTCGCTCGCCGAGGCGTGGGCCGGGCTGCACGTCGTGGCCGAGTCGCCGGCGCTGGCCGCGGCGCTGCTCGCCGCCGGCGTGCCCGCCGCGGAGCCCGACGGCCCGCGCGGGCCCCGCCGCGCCGGCGGGCTCTGGCTCGGCCTGCGCGGGCTGCCCCCCGAGCGCGGACCCGCAAGCGGGTGCCCCCTGCGCGAGCGCGTCGCCGCCGCCCGCGCCCTGCACGTGCCGCTGGTGGCGACGGGCGACTGCGCCATGCTCGAGCCCCGCGACCGGGACACGCACCGCGCCGCCGTCGCCGCCGCTGCGGGCGAGCTGCTCGAGCGCATGCCGCCCGGCGCCTTCGCCGCGCGCGAAGCCTGGCTCGCCCCACCCGCCGAGTGGGAGCGGCGCGTGCGCGCGACCTGCGCCGGCGCGGGCGTGCCCGAGGCCGCGGACGAGGCGCTGGCGAACAACGCCACGCTGGCCGCGCGCTGCCACCTCGAGATCGAGATGGGCGTGCCCATCTTCCCGAAGGCGCCGCTGCCGGAGGGTGAGGCCGGCGCGGCCTGGCTGCGCCGGCTGGCCGAGGCGGGGCTGGCGCGCCGCTACGGCCGCGACCGCGCCGCCGTGCGCCGCGCCCGCGCGCGGCTCGGCGAGGAGCTGGGGCTCATCGAGCGCCTCGGCTTCACCGACTACTTCCTGCTGGTGGCCGAGATCGTGGAGTTCGCGCGCGCGCGCGGCATCCCCACCGTGGGGCGCGGCTCGGGCGCCAGCTCCATCGTGGCATACCTGCTCGGCATCACCAACGTGGACCCGCTGCGCCACGGGCTGTGCTTCGAGCGCTTCCTGCACCCCCGGCGCCGCGACTGTCCCGACCTCGACATCGACCTGTGCTGGAAGCGGCGCGACGAGGTCATCCGGCACGTCTACGAGACCTACGGCCACGACCGCGTGGCCATGATCGCCACGCACGCCACGCTCGGTGCGCGCTCGGCCTTCCGCGAGACCGCCAAGGTGCTCGGGGTCTCGAACGCGCGCGTGAACGCGCTCGCCCGGCGCATCCCGCGCGAGCTGGAGCCGCCGTACCTCGAGCGGCTCGAGTCGCGGCCCGAGTCGCGCGCGATCCCCTGGCGCGAGCCGCCGCTGGCCGAGGCCCTGCGGCTCGCCGAGCGGCTCGACGGCGCGCCGCGGCACCTGTCGGTGCACTGCGGCGGCATCGTCATCGCCGACCGGCCGCTGACCTACTACGTGCCGCTCGAGCGCGCCGCCAAGGACGTGGTGGTGACGCAGTTCGAGATGCGCGCCATCGAGCAGATCGGCCTCGTCAAGATGGACCTGCTCGGCAACCGCGCGCTCAGCACCATCGGCGAGTGCGTCTCGCTGGCGGGGCGGCGCGCGCTGCACGTGGACGTGGAGCGCATCCCCGAGCGCGAGGCCGTGACCGCGGCGCGCGTCGCCGCCGGCGACACGTTGAACTGCTTCCAGCTCGAGTCGCCCGCCATGCGGCACCTGCTCCGCATGCTGGGGGCGCGCTCGCTCGAGGAGACCATCGCCGCCGTCGCGCTCGTGCGGCCGGGACCGGCGGGCGCACCGGCGGGCGGCGGACCGAGCATGAAGGAGACGTTCTGCCGCCGGCACCGCGGACTCGAGCCCGACGTCTTCCACCACCCGGCGCTCGAGCCGGTGCTCGCCGCCACGCACGGCGTCATGCTCTACGAGGAGGACGTGATGCGCGTGGCCGCCGCGCTCGCTGGGCTGTCGCTGGCCGAGGGCGACGACCTGCGCCGCGCCATCGGCGCCGCGCGCGACGAGGAGGAGCTGCGCTCGCTCGAGCGCGGGTTCGTGGCGCAGGCCGCGCGGCAGCGCGTCGGCACGGCGAGCGCGCGCGCCGTGTGGCAGGACCTCACGCGCTTCGCCGCCTACGCCTTCTGCAAGGCGCACGCCGCCGGCTACGGCACGCTGGGCTGGCAGAGCGCGTACCTCAAGGCCCACTTCCCCACCGAATGGGCGGTGGGCATCCTCAACCACCACGCGGGCATGTACGCCACCTGGGTGCACGTCGAGGACCTGCGCCGGCGAGGAGTCGAGTTCCGCGCGCCGTGCGTGAACCGGTCTTCGTGGGAGACGACGCTCGAGGCCAGTCGGGGGCAGGGTCCCGGGCCAGGAGGGCTCCGCGGGCACGCTCGCCTCCGCAATCCCGCTCCGGCTCGCTCTTCCTCGGCGAGCTCCGCCATCCTGGCTCCGCTCGCCTCCGGGCGGCCTCGCGGGACCCTCCTGGCCCGGGACCCTGCTGTGCACGACACCGGACGACCGTCCGCCACCGCGCCCTGTGTCGTCCGCGTCGGGCTCGGGCGTGTGTTCGGGCTCGCGGAGGCGACCGGCGCGCGCATCGTGGCGGCGCGGACCGAGCGCCCCTTCCGCACGCTCGCCGACCTCGTGGACCGCGCGCGCCCCGCGCTGCCCGAGTTGGAGTCGCTGATCCTCGCCGGGGCGCTCGACTTCACCGGCCGCACGCGTCCCTCGCTGCTGCTGGAGGCGCGCCTCGGCGCGTCCCCCGCGCGGCGCGCCTCGGCGCACGAGCGCGCCCCCGCGCTGGTCGCGCCCGACGGCACGCTGCTGGCGCCCGAGCCCGTCCCGCCCGTCGCCGCGCCCGAGCTGCCCGAGTTCGACCTCGCCGAGCGCGTGCGCGGCGAGTGTCGCGCCACGGGCCTGTGGTTCAGCGCGCACCCGCTCGACGTGCTGGTGGAGGCGCGCGCGCTGCGGGACACGGTGCCCACGGCGGAGATCGAGCGGCACACCGGCCGGCGCGTCGCGATCGCGGGGCTGCCCTGCGCGTACCGGCGCGTCGAGACGAAGAGCGGCGGCACCATGCTGTTCCTGACGCTCGCCGACAGGAGCGGGCT
>Ga0315295_10005560_pt1 | contig 10747 bp, 10 predicted proteins | sample YL17G14_0_MG_FD_204453 | JGI IMG/M metagenome (GOLD analysis project Ga0315295, IMG submission 204453) | Sediment microbial communities from Yellowstone Lake, YNP, Wyoming, USA - YL17G14_0 | ecosystem: Environmental > Aquatic > Freshwater > Lake > Sediment | place: USA: Wyoming | collected...
GACAGATTTACCTTGGTCAGTTATATTTTTTCTCCATAAAGGAGTTTTCATGGCACGAAGTCCCATCACGCGTAACGGATATAACAATCTCCACAAAGAGTTGGAGAATCTGAAGAAGGTGATTCGCCCCCAGGTGATCAAGGCCATTGAGGAGGCACGTGCTCATGGAGATATCAGTGAGAACGCAGAGTTTGTAGCAGCCAAGGAGCACCAATCATTCATTGAAACAAAAATTCGAGAGATTGAACAGAAGTTGGCCAATTCTGAGATTATGGATCATCTTAACCTTCCCAATGGGAAGGTGGGCTTTGGCTCTGTGGTTACTTTAAAAAACCTTGGTAATGGTGGCAACGTTACCTACCAGATTGTCGGACCTGACGAGTCGGATATCCCTTCCGGAAAGATTTCAATCGCCTCTCCCCTGGGCAAGGCCTTAATTGGTAAAGAAGTAGATGATGAAGTGAAGGTGCAAACTCCAGGGGGAGCCAAAAATTACACGATCCTAAAGGTCACCTAAAAAACCTTGCAGATTAGTTTCCTATTCACCTCCTTATTTCCTTCAAAATGTAATATTCTTAACTACTCTCAAAACTCTTATTCAGAGGACATACTCTTCCTATCCCAAGCATTCTAACAGCCTCCTGCTTTTAATCCTTAAACTATTTTAGCCTAAGATTAACAACTATGATATACATTTTGCTGGAAAATCAAATAATGATGACAATGAGCTACGACCGTTTAATTCCAAGAGCCCAAAAACCAAAAGAGAAGGGAAAATTTCTCCGGAAATTCATGGGCAAATCTGAGGACATGACACGCAAGGCAATCCTTATTAAAAAAGCGGTGGAGCTGATTTGAAAAGAAAAATGAACTTGTTAGAAGAACATCCGGAAGTCTTGGAGGAAATAAAAGGCCGGGACAACGGTCTGCTCCATAAAATGAGATGTTTTCAGGATATATGGAATTACCGTGACCTCAAGTGGTATCAAATGCCGGAGGCTTGGTATGATTATCTATGCTAAATAGAGTACGAATATGTTAAGGTTCAGGGAGTGCTTTTTTACGAAAAAATCCTCGCGTAGAGTCACCCCCCAGTTCTAGCATCATCGTATTCCTTTGGATACCTCATTAGCAGTTCACTTGCGTTCTCCTCCCTGAATCTCACCTCACTTTGCCTTGCAATACCTTCTCCCCTTAACGCTCCCTGCCCTCGTTTTTTGCTAACGCAGCTTATACCAGTTTGAGACTTACTCCTGTGAATTGGCCCCGATGGGCCTTCCTTTAACTGTCGTGCATCTTCGCGGCACACCTCCACCTCTTTAGACTCTTATTAGCTTGATCTTAGTTTTTTACTTAATAATCCGTTAAGAAGAAGCGATCCTGGGTAGTACCACCCCTCCATAAGGAAATACGACCAGATCGCCTATTGGGGTATTGCTTCGGGCCATCTCAACGGCTTCAGTGAGGGTACGAGCATAGCCCATCTTCATCGATTCCACATGGGATCGATCCAGACCCTCTGTGACGTGAATGATTCTCGAAAAACAATCGAGTAAATTCTTGACATCAACCACTGTACACATAAAACTCAGTCCAATAGGTTTGAGGGCTTCTGGGTACCTCCCTTCGACAAGTTGGCGGTGATATTCATTCGTACTTTTATTCGAACTCACCTCGTTGACAAACGGAATGAGTTGATCCCGATCGGGTTGAGGAGCTACCCAAATGATCTGCCCCCCCGATTTGGTCACGGCTGCGGCCGTGCCGAGAGATTTGATCGATTGGTTGCCTCGCTCGAGGGGATAGGCCGCGGAGATAGTTACATCCGCTTTTCTCGGCACCTCTACGGTGGTGATGCGCGCACACTCTTTCATCGCCTCGCTATGTTCTTCGATCACATCGCCACAGAAGATTTGAATGACCTCCCCCCGAAAATTTAAAAGAAAATCAATCTTAAATTTGAATCCAATCAATCGAGCGATCTCATTACATTCCTCGTAAAAAAGATTCCCTTTGACACGGCCGGTGTGAGTATGAATGTTCCGGAACCAGGTGAAGTGGTGCGCTGCAATCGATTGAACTCCGCAGACACCCGGCATGATGATCTTGCTCCCACCACCAAACCCTGCCCAGCCATGGGGGAAACAAGCACCGATCCCCACCATCAAGTCTGCACGCGCTACAAAAGGATTGATTTCGATCGGGGTTCCTCTGGATGTCCTTCCAACCAGTACGTTCTCCCTCGATGTCGCATCATGACAGATGACCCTTGGATAAAGTCTTTGATAAGCCTCCATTCCGAGTTTCTGTTTCAAACCTGCCTCGTCGGGGCGCTGGTGAGTCCCGGTCGCACAGATTGCAGTAACCCTTGCATCCAAGATCCCTCCGCGATTCAATCGATTTAAAACCTCGGGAAAGGCAATATGTGTAGGTGTCGGTCGGGTGATATCATCAAAAATCACGACAGCGTTGCTTGCACGGCTGGCTAGCTCCTCCAGTAGTGGAGATCCTATCGGCTGATCGAGAGTCCTTTTCAATTCTGCCGTGGCATCGGGGCAAGGTTTGCCAGGATTGATTTCTCCGCTAAAGAGTATGTTCCACGTTGAAGGGACTTCAAACTCGATCTTCTTCCCGCCATAATAAACAAAGGCTTTCATCTCCAATCCCCCTCTATCCTTGATTTAAAAAAATTCGAAACTTAACGTTATCATAATTCTTCGAAATGGCTTTGCCAATAAGGTATAGCTGAAACAAGAAAGAGATTTCTAACATCTCTGTTCTTTGGGCATTCGTGGATAGCGAGATCCTCAACCTACGCCTTCAGTAAATGGAATAGGATTCAACATCTACTCTTCTCAGGGACTACCCGTTGCATATCCGAACAATTTAGGGAACCAAATGGAGAAAAAGGGGATATAAGTCACAAACAGAATGATAATAATTTTAACAATCAAAAAGGGGAGAAGCTCTTTCACCAGGGATTCCATCTTCACTTTCCCTACCGCCTGCGTTGCAAAGAGAACGATGCCTACGGGAGGAGTGATGTTCCCGAAGTTTACGTTCATGACAAAAATCATCGAGAAGTGAATAGGATCGACTCCAATCGAATATGCCAGAGGGGCCATAATCGGGGCAAAAAGGAGGATATTGGCTGTCACATCAAGCCACATCCCCATCCATAATAGGAAAAAGTTCATGATCAGGAGGATGAGCCAGGGATAAGCTTTAAGGCCCGAGAAGAGACTAAGAACCTGTTGTGGAACCTGCATCATGGCGAAAGCCCATCCCAAAATACTGGCACAGGCGATGACAAAAAAGAGTGTACCCGAGGCATAGGCGGAGTTGTATAGGATTTTGGGAAGGGCTTTAAAATTCATCTTTCTGTAAATAAAAAGCCCAACGACCAGTGCGTACGCGGCAGCGACGGCTGCAGCCTCGGTGGGCGTAAAGACTCCTAAAAAGATCCCTCCCAGGATGATCAAAGGCATGATCAGTGCTAATGTCGCATCCCGGGTTCCCAAAGCCAGTTCTTTAATTGAAATGGGCTCTTGCCGCCTTGGATAATCCCGTTTCTTGGCCAGGTAGTGCACAATGACCATATCCCCAAAGATGAGCATAAACCCTGGGATAATGGCAGCCGCATACATTGCCCCGATGGAGGTGTTCATCACCGCCGCATAAATGACGATGATGATACTAGGAGGAATAATAGGGTCAGCAACGGCGGAGGCCGCGGTCAAGGCACAGGCAAAATCCTTCCCGTAGCCTTCTTTTTGTAGATTCGGAATAAAGACGGTTCCAAGAGCTGCAATATCCCCCAATGCGCTTCCACTGATCCCACCGAAGATTGCCGTTGCAACCAGTTGTGCTTGGGCCAACCCTCCCGGTAGCTTCCCAACCACAGCCCTGGACCAGCGTACCAGCCTCTCTGTGAGCCCAGTGGCATTCATTAGATCCCCCGCCAGGATATAGAGCGGAACGCAGATGAAGATGAAGGAGTCCATTCCCTTGAAGATTCTCGTTACCACCATGGGAAAGTAATCAAATCCTGCGGTCAGAATAAAATAGACCATTCCTGTCACCCCCATGGCTACGGCAATGGACAGGCCCATGGCAAGGAGGAGCACTAGGATGAGGGAGACTATGAGCAATGTCATTTGTCCTCCGAGGACTCCATCTCTCGGGATCTCTTAAATAAGAGAGACGTGAAGAGGATGAGATTGAGAAGCATGATGACCCCTCCGACAGGAATGGCTAAATAAGGGAGAAACATGGTAATCTGAAGTCCTGGAGAAATGGTAAAGAAACCAAGCTTGGCAAAAGGGATTCCCCAAAGGATGATACAGAGAATGAAAATAGAGGAGAGCAGATTCGTAGCATGGCCCAGGAGGGTTCGATGATGTAATGTCATACGGTTCGTAAGAAAATCGATGTTGAAATGTTCGCCATTTCTAAAGGCAAGCCCGGAGGCGAGAAGTGCCATCCAGATCATCAGGTAGCGAGCCGCCTCTTCGGTCCACGGAGCTGAGATTTTAAGAACGTAGCGAAAAAGAATTTGCACCAGGGCGAGGAGGAAGACACCTCCACAGGCGACAATACAGGCCCATCTCGTCCAACCATTGATTTTTTCCACAAGCCAAGTAAACGTTTTCGTGATCGCCTCCGTATCGAACCCCGAGAGGGGGGTCATCGAAGACCTCCCCCTCATAGAGGGTTCTTATTTATAACCCAGCTCCTTTTCTGCACGATCGACCGCTTTGAAAATCTTGTCGATCCATGCCTGATCAATTTTTGTTTTTAAAAACTCCACCACAGGTTTCTGAGATGCCACTTTAAAGGTCTCCTTCTCTTTTTCGGTGGGCGCGTAAACCTTCATTCCTTTTTCCTGAATAAGCTTAATCCCTTTCTGCTCTAAAGCGGTGCAGACACCGCGGTTCACCGTCGTCGAGATAAAGGCGGCTTGGTCAATCGCGTGTTGCAGTTCTTTGGGAAGGGATTTATACCATTTCTCCTGGATGATGATGCTATTAATGCTGTAAAAGTGGCCATCCAAGGTCATATATTTTTGAACTTCATAAAGTTTGGGCACAAGGAAAGTGGGGATAGCGTTTTCTTGGCCGTCAGCCACTTTGGTTTGCAGGGCTGTGTAAAGTTCACCCCAATCAACCGTTACAGGCAGGGCTCCCAGGGCCTTGACTGTTTCCTGGTGAGCGGGATTTGGCATAACCCGAATCTTAAGACCTTTCATATCCGCGGCGGTCTTAATCTCCTTAACATTGTTGGAGAAACATCGAAATCCTCCATTCTCAGTCAACTGCAAAAGTTGTAATCCAGTCTTTTTTACATAACTCTCCATGATTTCCTTACCAAAAGGGCCGTCCAGAACTTTCCAGGCAACGTCACGGTCTTTGAAAATATAGGGGATGGAAATTACCTGGATCTCCGGAAAGTGGTTTGCAATCCATCCATCTCCAACCTGGACGCCCTGAATGATTCCTTTCTTCACCTGTTCCACCCCTGAGATCATATCCCCTAAAACCCCTGCGGGGTAGAGTTGTACTTCAATCCGTCCATTGGAGCGCTTTTCGATTTCGGATTTAAGGACGGCGTAGGGTTCGTTGAATTGGGTCCATTCGACCATTGGGCTGGGAAGCGAGATCTTCATGATGAACTCCGCAGCGGTAACCGGAAAAGGAACTATTGCCACCGTAAAAAATCCCAAAGCCAATAAACTAATCATCCTAAACACCTTTTTCATAAAGTCCCTCCTTAGTAGATTGTTAACAAGATACGCTAATGTATCATACGCATGTCTACCTCTTCTATCGTTCTTATAAAAAATGATTGCTAAAGGGTAACGCTTCTTCACCTCCTTTCGTTCTTTTGCCTTCCCTGAAAACAGTGCTGAACGTCAAGACCTTTGGGAAAGAGGGATCGTTTTAAAACCCATCTCACTTCCTCGCCAAACGCTCCGAATACAGGGCTGCAAAAAGCTCCTCCAGGATGTTAGCGATCAGATAAAAGGAACTTTTCTTAGCTTTCAAAGAAATGGCCGTTTCTCTCACAAGAGCGCTTTTCGCCCTTAATTCCTTCACGGCCCTCTCCTTGACCTCTTCTTCAAGTTCTGAAAGTCGAGATAAATTGGCAATCATAAAATCTGTAGTTTCCTTTAACTCTAAGGGTTCCGGAGAAGTGGCGCCGACGAAGATCCTGACAATCGGTCCCCTTCCATTGCCAGGAGGTGTATACCGGACCGCTGCATTCAGAGTTGGAAAATCGATGGCAGCCCTGACACACTGCTTGATAAATTTGGCCCAGGTTCCTGAACCAGGATAAGGGATGAGAATCCCTGTTAAGAAATGCTTCTTACTATCCCCATGGACATGGGACAGAATAATATCCCGCAGGGAAGTGACCTTGAAAGCCCTCCCATCATACTGTTCCACCTGGGCATCGAGCGTCAAGAGCACGGGGGCCATATCGGAGTAGTAAAGGGCACAGCAGGTTTGGGAACGCGGGGTCTGATGGCACACATCCCCACGGAGTTTAAAGCAAGGGGCAATGCTCTGCCTCCAATATTCACTCTGGTTAAAGTACAAGCATCTTCTCTCCTGGAGAATGTTGCCCACAAGAGTTGCTCGATTTCGAATCTGGGGGGAAGCCACACGGAGGGCACTGTGTCCTAGGATGGGTACGTATCTGTTTACCTGGGAATTCTTGGCAAGATTCCCGAGGGTTTCCATGGCTCCGATGAAGAGCCCTCCTTCCCGTGGGGTCATGCCTTTCAAGGATTCTATCTTTCCAAGATCCACCAAGAGAGAAGGTTGCTTTAAGCCGTACTTTATCTGAGGAAGAAGCTCTGTTCCTCCGGCCAAGAAAAAGACATTTTTTTCGGTCAAGAGATATTCTAAAGCGGCTTCGATCGAGTCAGGAGCGACATATTTGAAGCTGTTCTTCAATATCACCGTAACTCCTTTTTGATCTTCGGGCGACCTTTGGGCGTAAAAGCCTTACTAAGGGGAAGGAAATTTATCTTCTCGCCCATTGCGATCGAGAGAGCATTAACGATCGCAGGAGCAACCGCTACAACGGGAAGTTCTCCAACACTTTTCGCACCAAAAGGTCCAGTAGGCTCATAACTCCTTCTGGCGATTGCAACATGGATTTCCGGCATGTCGAGGGCGGTAGGAACTTTGTAATGCAACAAATCCGAAGAGGAAGGTTTTTGAGCTCTTGGATCTATCTCTATCTGTTCCATTAACGCATAGCCAAGTCCCATGCTGATCCCGCCTTCGACCTGTCCCTTGACCACCTCCGGATTGACAGCGGTTCCAACATCAACGACCTGGATGATATGCAGAACTGAAAATGTTCTCGTTCTTTTGTCCACAGCTACCTTTGCCCAACAGACAGAAAAAGGAAGGGGGCTCTCCTCAGCCTTAAAGATTGAGAACCCCGTTAGGACCCTGCCTTTTCCACCAAACATCACTTTGGTGACACCCTCTTTGAATGAGAGGACAATCTTTTTATCCTCCCCAGTTTCGATCATGAAGTGATCATGCTCATGGCGCACCATCTCCAGCTCGGTATGGTAACAGGCCGCCAGGGCAACGCAGAGCTTCTCCTTTAAATCCTGAGCTGCCCGGCGCACAGCGTTTCCGGCCACATAGATCTGGCTGCTGGCGAAAGTTCCGGTATCATAGGGGGTAAAGAATGTATCTCCGGATGTCACAGTGATATCTTTCAAATCAATTCCCAGTTCTTGCGCAGCGATCTGACTCAATGTCGTTTCACACCCTTGGCCAATGTCAGCAGAACCGACCAGAAGATTCACGGTCCCGTCATCGTTGACCAGAATGAGGGAAGAACTCATTCCTTCATTGTTAGAAGGCCCAGAAGTATGACAGGCGAAAGCAACACCCCAAGCTTCTGATACTTCAGCTGTCTTATGCAGTGAATCTTCCTGCCTTTCAATCTCATTTCTGACCCGCTCACCAATTTCTACACACTCCGTGATAGCGCAACTCCTGAGAGGGAAGGTATGGCAGGGAATCGTTTCTCCAGTCCCAAGGTGATTAACCACCCTGAACTGGAGGGGATGTATCCCGAGTTTTTTGGCTATCCTGTCCATCATAACTTCCCTGGCGAAGGTAAGCTGTGGATTTCCGTAACCCCTCATTGCCCCACCAATGGGTCCGTTCGTATAAACGCCATATCCCTCGTAGCGATAATGGTGTATCCGGTACTGGAACTTCCGGCTCTGAGCGCCCAGGACGATAGGAGTATGTGTGCAGTAGGCGCCTGCATTGAGATAGACCTTTGCATGAAAGGCCACCAGACGCCCATCTTTTCTGACCCCAAATTTCAACCGGCAAACAGAGCCGTGACGGACAACCGATGCATACATCTCCTCCTCCCGGGTGTTGATGATCCTCACAGGCCTCCTGAACATCCTCGATAGGAAAGCTCCTACATGCTGGTTGTGAATTTGTTGACGGCCTCCGAAACCTCCGCCCATGATGGGTTTTACAACCCTGACCTTGTTTTCCGGTAAATCGAGGAGTTCCGCCAGTACCCTCCTTTCCTGAAAAGGGGTCTGAGAAGTGCTCCAGACAGTTAACTGTTCGTCTTCCGTGTAGTGGCAGATACAGCTCACGGGTTCCATCGCAACGTGTTGCACGGCAGGGGTGTAGAATTCGTCCTCGAAAATGGTATCGGACTCTGCAAATCCTCTCTCCACGTCTCCCTGTGAGCACTCCAACTTTTTAAAAATGTTCGAGTCGAAGAGTTCTGGGTGAATAAGAGACGCCCCTTCTCGAAGGGCCTCTTCAACCCCAAAAACCGCCGGTAGGGGCTCATATTTCACTATCATTCTGTCGAACGCCTCTGCACAGGCCTCCTCGGTAAGCGCAGCGACTGCAGCGATGCGGTCTCCCGCATAAAGGGGATGATCGGTGAGGACCCTCTCATCTTTAATCAACATGGGGGAAGGAGGATTACCCGAACAGTTAAAGAGTCTTTTGGGAACATCCTGAGGAAGGAGGATTCCGAGCACGCCAGGTACCTTTTCTGCTTCCGATTTATCGATCTGAAGTACCCTCGCGTGGGCATAGGGGCTTCGGAGGATACGGCCATACACCATCCCGGGAATCTCAAGGTCACCGGTATACTGAGCCTGTCCCGTAACTTTAGCGATCGATTCATGCCGGGGGAACGACTTGCCAACAATCTCGAAGGTATCTGCCATCACATGAACCTCATGTTCTCATCAGGGCGGCAGCCTTTCGAACGGCTTTGATGATCTTGACATAACCCGTGCAACGGCAAAGGTTCCCTGAAAGGGCCTCCCGGATCTCCTCTTCAGAGGGGTCTTTTTTCTCGTCGAGCAAGGCCTTGGCCGAGAGGATCATCCCCGGTACACAGAACCCACACTGGACTGCGCCTTCTTCTACGAAAGCCTCTTGGAGGGGATGGAGTCTTCCCCCCGAAGACAGTCCTTCGATTGTCATGATCTCTTTTCCATCGGCTTGGATCGCCAGAACCAGACAGGCGTTTATTGTTTTCCCATCCATGAGGATGGTACAGGCCCCGCACTGTCCGGAATCGCATCCCCTCTTCGTTCCTTTCATGCCAAGTTCTTCGCGCAAGAAATCTAATAGAGTCATGGAGGACCTTATGGTCCTTCTATATCTAAACTTGTTTACCTCAAGTTCGATAGAGACAAGTTCAGTTTCCAATCGTCCACCTCTCGATAATCATTTACACTGTCTCTCTTGATTCCGAGGAAAGGTCAAGACCGATGAGTTCTTTCTTCGCCTGTTTCTATCTCTCGAGATACTCCCGTTTGGGTCGAAGGGTCTAAAGATCGCACCCCCCCTGGGGAGGGTATACCCTTCTGTGGCTTTCCTGTGATGTTTCCCATATTTTGGAACAAGCCTGCTCAATGCCTCATACCTTTCTCCATCCAAGAGTTACCTGAATCCTGTGTGACTTACTATGAACTTGGTTTGGCATCGCCCTCGCAGAGTGAGGTTTACAAGCCCAAAAAACCATGAAACAGGGATTACAATTTAACCGCACCGTAGGTATTGTTAAATTGTAACCGCTATTTGAGAGTCATTTTAATGCAAAAGGCACATTTCGCAAGGGCTCCTGCATAATCGACCCACAGGAACTCATGCAGGATTCAGGTTAATAATTATAATTTTATATTTTGCCCTTTGCAAAGAGTTTTTCAATCCTTTCTTGATGGTCTAACGTATCGAAGATAATAGTTGTATTTTATCATCTGATCCAAAGGGCAATCCCTCCATATTTCTTTCAACCCTTTCAAGGAAACGGAAGCATCTTTTTCATCCCTATCTATTTTTACACTCCAATTCTGATTGATAATTTATTGAAGGCTTAACAGGTTGAGAGGGAATAAATTGTGGTTAAAAAAGCTTAATGATTGCCGGATAAGGTGTGTTCACCAAGTTCAAGTTTCCACTTTTTTTATGCCTGTGACTGCGGTAGCTTTAAAGGAAGCCCTCACTTCTTTTCCTTCTGCCAAAGATAACTCTTCCAAAGAATGGTTCGTCACATAGGCCACGAGTGGAAACCCACAATGAAGATGGACTTTTTGATAGAGCCCCAAGGAGATGATCTTCACAATCCTTCCTGAAAATACATTTCTGGCACTGGTTCCTTCTTGGGAGGGACGGGTCGAGAGGGTGACATTTTCTGGCCGAATGCATAGAACCACAGT
>Ga0315295_10005563_pt1 | contig 10740 bp, 7 predicted proteins | sample YL17G14_0_MG_FD_204453 | JGI IMG/M metagenome (GOLD analysis project Ga0315295, IMG submission 204453) | Sediment microbial communities from Yellowstone Lake, YNP, Wyoming, USA - YL17G14_0 | ecosystem: Environmental > Aquatic > Freshwater > Lake > Sediment | place: USA: Wyoming | collected...
GTCAACATCAAGGTCGCGGGCGGCGAGTACACGGGCAAGGGCGGCAAGGGCGGTTTCTCGGTACCCGAGATCATCGAGCCCGACACGACCCTGCGCATTCTTGGCGGGTATGACGACGCCTTTGCCAAGCGCGCGCCGTTCTCCAACCCCACCACTATCCCGGCGGGCGGCACGGTGTTCGCGCTCGAGGGCAAGAATCATTCGCTCAAGGAGTTTTATCTGTCCGGGTTCGTTATGGACATCGGCGGCGGCAACCAGTACGACGCCAAGACCAATTCGCTGCTCAAGGGCGCCTCGGCCGGCGTGCAGGCGGTGACGATCGGTTACCTCGAGACCGGTCGCCTGGTCTTTGCCGACAACGTCTTCCTCAACAGCGCGCACAAGGCTGCGGCGCCCTTGATCCGGGCCGCCAACGAGAACGCCGAGGTGATCATCCGCAACAACTTCATCATGAACAACGTGCTGGCCTGGGAGGCTGATTCGGCGCGGGCCAAGATCATCCCGGCGACATACACCGTCGAGGGCAACACCGTCGTGCTCAACTGGCCGTACAACCCGGATCCGACCACTGGCAATCCGGCGGCGCTGCAACTCGCCGGCAAGTACGCGGCCAAGAAGTTCGTCATCAAGAAGAACCTGTTTGCTCACAATCCGGGCGGCGCCATTTACTGGACCGCGCCCAAGGAGAAGGACGGCCCGGAGACCGAGATCGTCGAGAACCTGTTCTTCAACAACGGCAGCCTGTTTGGCGAGAACACCCCGGACGCCGCCGTGATGGTGACCAAGTTTGGCGGGTTCAAGAACCGGGAAGTGCCGTGGAACGTCATCTCGCTCGGCGTGCTCGGCGACTATGCCTGGAAGATCGAGAAGAACGTGGCGCTCGATCCCAAGGTGCCGATCGTGATGGTCAAGCCCGGCTTTGCCAACTCGGCCTCGGTCTCGGCCGAAAACACCGTTCTCAACGACGTGCGCGGTCTGCTCGGCATGAACAAGCAGGGCAACAAGATGAAGATCGCAAACTTCGCGCCGCGCATGGGCATCGATCCCAAGAACCTGCCGTTCCCGGCCGAGGAGAAAGCCAAACCTTACGGCGCCAATCCCGAGCGGGTCGAGCAGTTCTAGATCGTCTCGAAGTCAACCTTGCACCGCCGTTCCGACCTACCAATCCGGCCAACGACGACGTCGCGGCGACCCCCCGCTCGTTGCCAATGGAATGGGTTGCTGCAGCCCCGCAAGGCAAGCGATGTCGTTCGGCCTGTTTGCATACCGATCTTGATGGAGCAGGATCTGAGAGGCGCGGGTGGTGAGCGGCATTATTACTCCGGCAATGAACATGACCATCAAATCTGCGCGATGCTCGTATTTCCTGTAAACGCCTGTTTTCCATTTGACATCGGAGTGCGTATTCAGTAGTTTCCAAATCGCCATGTTCACCCTGGTGAAGGAAGATTCGAGAAAGGGCTTGGCCATTCGGGGTAATCCTTAATGAAATAAGGCATGAAACCAGGTCTCGCAAGAAAAGAGGTTGATATCAGTCATGGCCGGCAATCGTATGGATCCGTTCTGGAAGAGAATCCGGGAAGATTCCATCTCCGGGACGGGGATCAACGCGGAAGATGCGCTGGCGGTCCTGAGGCTGCCCCAGGCGGAGATATGGTCTCTTCTGGAGATATCGGAAAGGGTGCGCCGCCATTTCAAAGGAGATCAGATCAGGCTTTGCTCCATTGTCAACGCCAAATCCGGTCTTTGCTCGGAGGATTGCGCCTTCTGCTCGCAGTCCATCCGATCCAAAGCTTCGATCGAAAAGTATCCCCTCATGGAGGAGGAAGAGATCGTGGCGGCCGCCCGGGACGCCAAGCAGCGGGGCGCGAGGGAGTTCTCCATCGTCGCCTCGGGGCTTTCGATGCAGAGCAGCCGGGAACTGGAGCGGGTGGGGAACGCGATCGCGCGGATCAGTGCAGACGTGGGAATTGAGACGTGCGTCAGCCTGGGGACGCTCTCCGCCGAAAACATCTCCTTCCTCCTCTCGCGGGGCCTGCGATCGGTGCACCACAATCTGGAGACGGCGCGCGGATTCTTCCCCTCCATTTGCACGACCCACGATTACGAAGAGGACATCCGGGCGGTCCGCGAGGCCAAAGCCGCCGGCGCCTGGGTGTGCTGCGGCGGCATTTTCGGCATCGGAGAGATGGTCGAGGATCGGGTCGATCTGGCCATGACCCTTCGGGAACTGGATGTGGACTCGATTCCCGTCAATTTCCTCAATCCGATCGAAGGAACCCCCCTTGGCGGGACGCGTGACCTCACCCCTTTTGGCTGTCTCAAGATCATCGTCATGTTGCGGCTCTGTCATCCTTCGCGGGAGATCATCGTCTGCGGCGGTCGCGAGGTGAACCTGCGGGACATGCAGGGACTCATCTTCGCCGCCGGGGCCACCGGAATGATGATCGGGAACTACCTCACCACCTCCGGCCGCCCCGCCGAGGAGGATCTGCAGATGATTGAAGATATGGGGCTTGGCGTTCGACCTCTCTGATCGTCGCTCCTCTACCCACTGACCCCAAAAAAGGTCCGGGGACAATTCATCTCCAGACCCTTTTTGGGGCGCGATCCGCAAATGGGATCAGATCATCTCCAGGACGGCGGCCATCGATACGCCGCCGCCGCCGCAGAGTGTCGCCATCCCGAGCGTCTTTCCCCGCTTTTTCATCGCATGGAGCAACGTCACCATGATCCGGCAGCCGGTCGAGCCCACCGGGTGGCCGAGACCGACGCCGGAACCGTTGACGTTCACGACCTCGCGGTTCAGGCCCAGTTCCCGTTCACAGCCCAGATACTGGGCGGCGAAGGCCTCGTTCACCTCGATCAACTCAAAATCGGTCAGTTTGAACCCTGACCGGTCGAGGAGATTCCGGACCGCCGGGATGGGGCTCAGCCCCATGACGGAGGGGTGGCAGCCGCCGCGGCCCACCGCCTTGATCCGGGCGAGGGGCTTCAGGCCAAGGCCGGCTGCCTTTTCGGCTGACATGATGACCATCGCGCTCGCCCCGTCGTTCACGCCGGAGGAGTTCCCCGCCGTGACCTTGCCGGTTTTGGGAACGAATGCGGCGGGAAGGGCCGCGAGGTCGGCTGCCGTCAGACCGGGGCGGAAGTGCTCGTCCCTTCCAAAGATCACGGGCGGCTTGCCCTTCTTCTGCGGGATCTCCACGGGGACGATCTCCTCCCGGAAATCCCCGTCCTTTGTCGCCCGCTCAGCGTTGTTGTGGCTCCGCAGGGCGACCTCGTCGATCTCCTCCCGGCTCAGGTTGTGCATCTGCGCGATGAGTTCGGCCGTCACCCCCATGATGTAGGGTTTTCCCCGGAAAAGCTCGATCACACCGCCCTCCTTTACCGGACCCTGTTCGAGCCCGGGGAGGAGGTGCGACCCGGAATGGAGGCCATGGACGATGTTGTCCACGAAGACCTGGTCCTGGAAACGGCAGCCCCAGCGGGCCCCGGGGACGGAATAGGCGGCTCCCGACATCTGCTCCATCCCGCCGGCAAGGATGACGTCCGCCATGCCGGCCTGGATCATCGCCATGCCGGAGACGACCGCCTCCATCCCGGAGATGCAGACCCGGTTCACGGTGACGGCGGTGACGGTTTCCGGGATTCCCGCCATCAGCGCGGAGATCCGGGTGACGTTCAGTGCGTCGACCGGCTCCATACAGCAGCCGAAACGGACGTCGTCGATGAGTCCGGCGTCAATCCCGGCCCTTTTCACGGCCTCCCTCATCACGACGCTGCCGAGGGCGGCGCAGTTGAGATCCTTCAGTGTCCCGCCGAAGGTTCCGATGGCGGTCCTGCACGCAGATACGACGACGACATCTTTCATGGTGATTCCTCCTGATATGGAATGGCGGCTGAAATGAAAAAGGCTATAAAACCGAATTCAATCAATGAAATCGCTTTTTGATTTCCTCAGGAGAGGCGCACTCAAAAAACAGATCCAGGGCCTCACGCAGGTTTTCTTTTGCCTCGGAGACGGTAGCCCCTTGGCTGGCAACGTCCAACTCGGGGCACAGGGCGACGTACCAATCGCCATGGCCTCGCTCGATAATTGCAGTAAAATTCTTCATATTGTCACCTTCTCATGGGTTCTCATGGCAAATTCATTACTGACGTAATTCTTACATCACGGGGCGAGTCGCAGAAAAAATAACACGAGGCGAATGAAAAGGCAACAGGGTAAAAAATAAGGGTAAAAAATAAGGGTAAAAAATAACCCTGACTTCACCCCTGGGGGGCGTCTCCTGAAATTGCGAAAAATCTTATCAAGGAGGCCCTCCATCAGATGTGAGTTTTGCTATTTGCACATAAATTTGAAGCTGGTCATGGAATCCTTAACCAGAAAGGGCCGGGAGGTTCGATTAGAGCCCTCGCAATTCCATGGCCTTTTCTGGTTCATCTGATTATGCGTACTTTTAATTTGATAATCTGGTGAATTGAGCATTGACTGGCTTACACCTACGAGTCCACAATCTCATGGAATAAATAAAATCGAAGATTACACATCGAATGCTTGCATAACCTGTTGCTTTTGAGCCTCCCATTCTCTTGGAATACAAAGAGGGGGCGCAATGAAACTCCGCCCCCTCTTCATTTGCTAAGACAATCCGACCCGATGGGCTGGGTAATTCACTATTGTTTACCTTTCAAAAAATCTTGATAGATTGAAGCTGTTTCTGCAGGTTTTTCCATCATGGGCATATGACCGCATTCTTTAATAATCACCGATTTAGAATTCTTTATATTGTTCTCAAAAATCGGAACAGAGGAGATATGGATAAGCTTGTCCGAATCTCCCCATACAATTAATGTAGGAGCCGTAATTTTATTTAATTTGCTTTCCAGGATTAAAGTATCGGCCCATATATCGTTGCCTATTTTTTTATTTAGAGGCCCGGCCTCCACTGCTTGTTTCGCTAAATATTGTCTCATAAAGGAAGGCATTTGAGGTGGTTTCTTATAAACAAATTCCAAGAATTTATCAAAATCATCTGCATCTTTAATAGCCAGAGGATTTATGCCTTTTTCCAAAAGCAAGATGAATTCGCTTTTTATTGGCGCATTGACACCGGAGGCATCAAATAGCGCGAGCGTCTTAACCATGTCCGGGTAATCCGCTGCGTAATTACCGGCGATATTTCCACCCATGGAATTTCCTACTAAATGAAATTTTGTCAGTTTTAATTCCTTTGCGAATAAGTTTAATCTTTCCACCTGTGACATGTGGTTATATTTCGCGTTCTGGGGTTTGGAGCTGTCACCGTGACCAGGTAGGTCAGGAATAATTACTCGATAATTGGGCGTAAAGTATTTCGCGAATGTTAACCAGTTATCTTTACTTCCGCCAAAGCCGTGAACCATAATGATGGTATCGCCAGTGCCACCCTCTGCGTAAACAATTTTAAAATCAGGGATGTCAACGGATTTAATCGTTAGGTTGGCATCTCTGCGTTGGCCTTCAATGGCATTATTGTATAAATAAGCGGCGCAAGAGAGCATTGTGGCGATAACTATTGAAACAACCGCGATAATCAACAAATTGGTTTTCTTCGAAAGCTTCTTCATAATCTTTCCTCCTCTGAAATATACTTTGGTCTAACGGGGAGATGAAAATTTATTGAAACCTATAAAAGACAATACCTCCAAGAGGGCATTTAGACCCCTTGGAGGCGTCATATGGGCACCTTCCGATAACTCCTTTTCATGTTGGACTCCTGATGTGGTTCTTGGGTTAATGGCTATTTTTTTTCTCCTTCTCTATCCCCAGGGAGAATAAAAAGCCCGCTAGGCCTAGAACCATAACAATTAGCATTGAAGGCCAGGGAGTGGAGGCGTTGGTGGCAAGGTAAACTTTAAAAGTGACAAAAAAACCTAATCCACCGTGAATAATAGCTGCAAGGAATAACGTCCAGTTAGCCCAGCATTCTCCCCGTCGAAAAGGAATGATCAAAACGACTAAGCTAATTAACCCTACTGTAATTAATTCAGCTCCAACGATATGCATCAACGTAAGAATAACGACTTGAATCCCTCGATCGAGTTCTGCCCAGTTCTTCCCAATGACTTGTGCGTGGAATGGCATCATTTTGCCAGAAAAGAAGAAAACGAATCCCCAGGATAGAGCCATAATTGCATTCAATAAATAAATCCCAAATCCAATTTTGTGTCTTACTCTCATAACCCCTCCTTTTCCTTCAAATAGGTTGAAAAAGTTTATTAACTTGAATTAAAGGACAAAAGCCTCCTAAGAGGTTAAGTAACCTCAGCGGAGGCCAAATATCGGCACCTTCCGAGAACTCCTTTTCACAGCGGACTCCAGAAAGCCAAAGGGGTTGGGTTGATGGGTTTACTGAGCAAATTGGAATACGATGATCGAACGATGCTCTTATAAAAATGAAAAGTCAAGAGGATAATTCCCTGTGTTTTCATTGTTGTTGATTACGGCCTGTATGAGTGGATCTCTGTGAGAATTGTCGGACGCTTGATAACAAGAAGAAAGATGAAGAGGCGGGTCATGCGACCCGCCTCCAGGGAAGGTTATTTTTTGCTGTCTTTATACAAAACCGGGGCGCCGCTGGCGGTCGGCTTCGACGGCCTGGCCTGATCCTTGAAGAACGTATGCGTCCGGACGGTCAGGTTTGCGGCTGTGGAACCGCTGCCCGGCATAATTTTCGCGTAGTCATATGTATCGCCATGGCACTTTTTACAAGTCTCTTTTGCCACAACCGGCTTGATGTTCTTGCCTTTGTGTGGTGTATGGCAGTCGGTGCAGCTCATTTTCCCATTTTTGTAATGCTTGGACTGTATAAACTCCTGAAACTCCTGATGGTGCTTTCCGGAATCATAAACGCCCGATTTCATAGCCTGCTCATCCAGGATGAAGAGTCCCTTCAGATCACCGGCATATTCCTTGTTGAAGGGATCTTCGGACTGCACTCCGGGGATCACCACGCCTTCGGGATACCATTTGGTCCAGTCGTCCCAAGGTTTGAAGGTCTCGCCGATCTTCGGGGCAGGAAGATCTTCGCGGTTATTGCCCTGAGCGGTCTTGTAGTGTTCGTTTTCGACGCGTTGATGGCAATAGCCGCATACCCTGGTTTGCTCGGCCTTAGACTGTTTCGCCGGATTCCACATCGATCCCTTCTTATCGCCCTTCACATGCTTGGCGCCGGGGCCGTGGCATGTCTCGCACCCGGTATTCTCCTCGGTCCAGGCGATCTTCTGCGCCGGTGGATTCTTGGGGTCATACTCCAGGATCCTGACGCCGGTCGCGTGGCAGGTGACACAGTTGGTCTCCCAGTCGTTTTTGTTGCCGTAGTTCTCCCACTTTTCGGACATGCGGTTGAACTGCTTGTCCATAAACTGGTGGAAGCCGGTGACCTCGTTCTTGACCAGGAATCTCTGTTTCCAGTATGAACCGACAACATACTGAACATCTTCGAGTTTGAATTCTTTGCCGGTGACATTCGCTTTCTTCGGTCCAGGAGTTGTGCCGTCTGTATCCCATTTTTCAACCGCCGCCTTCAGGATCCCATCGTCCTTTGTCCGAACCATTTTGCTGTGGTAGGTTTCAGCCCAGCTATCGTAAGTGACCTTGTGGCACGCCTTGCAGGCCTTCGAACCGACATACTCGGCATCCTTGTATGTCCTGTCCGTGTCGGCCACTGCCCCCGTTGCGAGGACTGCCAAAATAGCGATCCCGCATACCATGAATACCGCCTTGCACATAATTCTCTCCTTTTTTCTGAACTGCATAAGTGGCGCTTGCTGGTAAAAAACTCCCCTCACCGGCGCGAGGAGATTCAACTATCCATTCACATTCTACCAACAAAGCTCTCAGCCTTGTCAGCACGGTTATCGATCTATTTTTGATACCCGAATTGATAGGGGTCCCCTTTTCACGGTTGGAGTATATGAAGAAGAATCTTGCGTGTCAATTGAATTTCTGGCTATTTAATACTGCTTGCCGCTCGAAATATTGGATACCCGCCAAAATTACTCGATACAACATTACAGGAAGGAGAAAATACCACCTCCCGCCAGAAAAATCACGCTCAAAAATCTGCACGTTTCTTCCCGTAATGCAGCAGGTTAGCGGTTTAGCTCATCCCGAATGGCCATACCGATCTTTTTCAACACATAGGACTTCTTCCCTCCTTTTGTTTTTCTGACGAAATCAGCCTTACGCTACTTTTTCGGTTCTTACTTCTTGATCACCGCCATGGCGTCGTTGAGTATCTTGACACCGGCTTTGGAGGCAGCGATTGAGCTGGTCAGGCTTTCTCGGGCCAGGCCGGGGTTATGGAAGCCGTCAGAGTTCTCAGCGGTCCAGTACTCCCACAGAACATGGGCTTCCTCGTGTTTCTCACGGGCTTGGTCGAGCACCGACGACGCAACCCCCATGCGCTGGGCGGCAGCATAGGTGTCGATCAACTGGCCGAGCCAGTACTCTGATTTACGCATTTTACCCTTGGTGTAGTTGATGATCGACTCAATTTCGTAGAGTTTTTTCTCAACCGTGCTGTCCGGGTGACAGCCGAGACAGGAGGCCTTGACGGTCAGCTTGGGTTTGACCACGCCGTGGGTCGAGAACATCTTGCCGTCCTTACCCTTCTGTTTGGGCATGTGGCACTGATGACATTGCACACCGGCCTTGTCGTGTACGCTGCCCGCATAAGTCTCTGCTTCAGGATGCTGGAACTTGATCAGGCGAGCGCCGGTTACGGCGTGCTTGAAGTCGAAGAAATCGAGTGATTTGTAATGTTGCAGCAGTTGTAACGCGTTCCTGAGCGGGAAGTGGTTGGTGCGCTGGTCGGTATAGGTGACCGGCTTGCCGTCACTCCACTGGGTTCCGGTACCGCAGGCGTACTCGACGTGACACTGGGCGCACATCATGCGCGAGTCGGTTTTTCCCATAACACCGATTTTGCGGAAATCGTCGCGGAAGGAGATTATCTTCAGATCGGTCTTTCCTCCTTTGGCAAAAATATTGTCCTTGGCGTCCCGCTCGATAGCCTGGATTAGGCCATCCCGCACAACACGGGGCTGGGCACCGTGCGGGTCGTGGCAGTGGATGCAGCCAACCGGATTGTTGGTGTCCTTGGCGACATCCACAATATTCGAGGTACGGTCCCACTTGGCCTTGGGATCCTTGTCGCCCATAAACTTCCACTTCAGGATGTGGTCGGAGGTCTTGCACTGGATACAGGTCGGATTGCCGGCCATACCGGTTTCTTTCAATTTGTAGTCAATGCCCTTGTCGATCAGCACATCCCAGGTCTTGCCGGTTTTATCAATACCCTTCCAACCATCCTTGAACTGGAAACGGCCGCCCTGGAAACGATCCACGATAAACTGGTCGATTACCATAAAGGCATGACCGCGAGGCTCATTGTGCTCAAAGGTAAATCCATAGGGGGCCAACAGTTTGTCTTGCATGGGTGAACGGCCTGCAGGAACCCCCTTCTCTTTGTGGGCACCGCCATCGCGGGTTACGTTGTAGAAACTTTCCATCTGACTCTTGTGGCACTTGCCGCACAGCTGCTGGTCGATGATCGTGACCGGCTTGTTCTTCTCCGGATCGTCCATGTGGGCATCAAACTTGTCATGACAGGTCGTACAGGCGAGTTTGGCGTGCTTTGAGCCCTCCTTGAGGGCCTTCACCTCGTCGTGACACTCGTAACATTTTGCCCTGCCGTCGTTGACCACTTTTGCTGCCGGTTTTGCCTTGGCAGCGGTCGCCATGGTGGTGACTGACAATAAAACAATTGCCCAGATGATGGCTGCAGCAAAAGCCAGATTCTTCTTCAGCATGGTGTTTCTCCTTTTTGTGGTTACAGTTCTGCTTGCCGCGGGTTGATCCGGATACCTACCTCCAAGATTAGTCGGATAAGACACTGTTTTTTATCAGTTGAAGCATAGGGGGGCTGTTTTTGCTTGTCAATGAATATTATGGCATCGTGCAGGTATTGATTTCCGTCTGAAATAAGCAACTTATCCTGATTCATGCCGATTGCTGACTGGAATAAACAAGGAAGAAAGACATTTCAGTATGCTCATGCCTGATGAACCTTGCTTCTTGTTTTCGTCGACTGGGCGGCAGCGCGGATAAGAGGTTCGGTGTATTTGCGGTAGAGGTCGAAGAGGAATTTCAACCGTTCCAGTTCCGTCTTGAAGGCCGCCGGGCGGTAGCAGAGATCGACGGCGGCGTCCAGTGCGCGGTGGGCGTCAAGGAGCTTCTTCGGCATGGCGTCGGGATCGTAGAGATCGGCCAGGGTCGCGCCGGGAAATTCAGCGCGGACGTCCAGAACCTGACGGGCGGCCTTTGCGACCCGCTCCTGCCGGTCCGGCATCGGTGTCTCCGGCCAGGGGAAGTTGTTGTAAACGAGGTTGTTCGAGTAGCGGTAGCGCGACTCCAATCTTCCGCAGACCTGGCGCATCCAGGTCATGTGCATGGCCGAGGTGAGGACGCCGAAATGATAGAGGGTAGCGTCGGGGACGATAGATGCCAGATTATTGACGATGACTTCCCCAGTAAAAAAACCCAAGGGAATGTATTTTCTGTGCTCTGAAGAAACCAGCGGGACAAGGAGATAATCGCTGCCCGTCTGACGGATTTCGGCAAATAACGAAGGTATTTCTGCCTGTCTGACCGTCGCGGCCTTCTTGCTCTGCATCCGGAACTTTCTCACG
>Ga0315295_10005566_pt1 | contig 10738 bp, 9 predicted proteins | sample YL17G14_0_MG_FD_204453 | JGI IMG/M metagenome (GOLD analysis project Ga0315295, IMG submission 204453) | Sediment microbial communities from Yellowstone Lake, YNP, Wyoming, USA - YL17G14_0 | ecosystem: Environmental > Aquatic > Freshwater > Lake > Sediment | place: USA: Wyoming | collected...
CCCTGCGACGGCTTCCGCCTCATCACCGTACGAATAGCGCAGGGTGAATTTCGCATGGCGTTCCAGTTTCGTCTCACGGCCACTGGCGACGATCAGCGTGGCGCCGCGTTCGGCGGCCTGCTTGATGCGCAGGAACCAGAGCGGGGCTTCGTTGTATAGATCGGAAGCCACCACCAGGATGGTGGTTTCCTTGCCCATCGCGCTGAAATTCGTCCCGGCTGGTACGCCGAAGGAAGCCGTCAGCGCTCCGCCGCCCATGTGGGTGTAAATTCGTGCCTCGCTGCCGAGATGACCGGCAAGTTGCTTCAGGTTGAACAGGTCTTCATTCGAGAGGCGCCCGCTGGCGAGGATGAGGGCATTGTTCTTCGCAGCCGCCAGGGCTTTGGCAACGGTTTGGAGCCCCTCCTTCCAGGAAGCGCTGCCAAGTTTTCCATTCTTCCTGACAAGGGGTTTTACCAGCCGGCGATCATCCTCAACAAAGTGAACGCCGAAGCGGCCTTTGTCGCACATCCAGATCTCGTTGACGGCTTCATTCTGGCGGGGCATCACCCGTTTGATCGCCACCCTGCCGCCAGACATGGCTTCACGGCGGGTGTTGATGGTGACGTTACAGCCCACCGGGCAATGCGGGCAAATGGAGGCGGCGGCCTTCATCTCCCAGGGGCGCGCCCCGAAGCGGAAATCCGCGCTGGTCAGCGCCCCCACCGGGCAGATATCGGTGGTATTGCCGGAGAAGATCGAGTCGAAGCCTGGCTCGGACCGGGTGATGATGTCGGTATTGCGGCCGCGCTGGTAGAAAGCCAGCACCGCATCGCCGGCGACCTCATCCTGGAAGCGGATGCAGCGGGCGCACTGGATGCAGCGTTCGCGGTCCAGCCAGATGAGCTCGCCGAGCGGAACCTTCTTTTCAGCATGGTGCTTCTCGTCGAAGAGATAGCGGCTTTGCGGAGAGGCATGCGCCACCGTCAGGTTTTGAAGCGGACATTCCCCGCCCTTGTCGCAGACCGGGCAGTCCAGCGGATGGGAGGTCAGCAGGAATTCGAGGTTTTCCTTCTGCGAAGCCCTGGCCTTGTCAGACTGGCTTAATACCACCATGCCTTCGGTCACCGGAACGGTGCATGCGGTTTCGAGTTTCGGACCGAAGCCGATCTTCACCTGGCCGTTTTCCATCAGCGGCTGACCGGTGGCACGGTCGATCACCGGGCGCCCCACTTCCACCAGGCACTGGCGGCACATGCCCACCGGTTCCATCTTCGGGTGGTAGCAGAAGACCGGGATGTCGATGCCGATCTGCCTGGCGGCATTCACAATCAGTGTGCCCGCCGGCACGGATACCGGCTTCCCGTCGATCATAAGGGCGATCATTTTAGGCATGGCTGCCTCCTGCTGGGGAGGTTTTGAAATCAGCCGGGAAGCGCTCGATGGCCGTGGTCACCGCCATGGTGGAAAACTCACCCAGCGGGCAAAGGCATTTATTCTGCATCTGGCGGGCCACGTCATGCAGGAGCTCGGTGCTGGCCTGCACCTCTTCGCCGCGCTCGATGCGCTCGATCAGGTGCATCATCCAGTAGCAGCCCTCACGACAGGGCGTGCACTTGCCGCACGATTCATGCTTGAAGAAGTGGATGGTCTTGTTGATCACCCAATCCAGGTCAACGCTGTCGTTGATGACGATCACCGACGCCGATCCCAGGTCCGCGCCGAGCCCCCGGACGGAGGCGTAGTCCATCGGAGTATCCAGCGCCCTGGCGTTTGCCACGATCATGGCAGACGAAGCCCCGGCCGACATGATCGCCTTAACCGGCCGGTCGCCGGTCACGCCGCCGCCGTGATTGTAGATCAGGTCGCGATAGGTGGTTCCAAAAGGCAGCTCATAATTGCCGGGCTTGTTCACGTGCCCGGAGAGCGAGAAGATCTTTACCCCGGCGCTGTCGGAAGTGCCCAGCGATTTGTACCAGTTCGCGCCTTTTTCCACGATCAGGGGCAGGTTGGTGAGGGTTTCCACATTGTTGACCACGGTGGGTTTGCCGTACAGGCCATAGACCGCCGGGAAAGGTGGCCGGATGCGCGGCTGGCCGCGCTTGCCTTCGATCGACTCGAGCAGGGCGGTTTCCTCGCCGCAGATGTAGGCGCCCGCCCCCAGGTGGGTGAAGATCCGAAGACCGAAGCCGGTGCCGAAGAGCCCGTCTCCGAGCAATCCGGCTTTCTCCATGTCGGCGATCTTTCCATCCAGGCTTGCTGCCACCGGCCAGAACTCGCCGCGCAGGTAGACGTAGGCCGCATTCGCCCCGGTGGCATAGGCTGCGATGGCCACGCCTTCCAGGAACTGGAAGGGGTTGCGCTCCATGAGCTCGCGGTCTTTGAATGTTCCCGGTTCGGATTCGTCCGCATTGGCCACCACGTAGTGCGGCCAGATGTCTCCCGGGATGAAACCCCACTTGACGCCGGTCGGGAAGCCGGCACCGCCGCGCCCGCGCAGCCCCGAAACCCGCACCGCATAGGTCACCTCCTGCGGCTTCATTTTTGTCACCGCTTTCCTGAAGGCTTCAAAACCGCCGTTCTTCTGATAGACATCCAGCCTGTCGATATCGGGGATGTCACGATGGCGGAGGAGAAGGTGAGTCATCACTTCACCTCCTTGCCCGATTTGCGCAGCGCAGCCACAAGCTCCATGGTCCTGTCCACGGTCATATTTTCGTGGTAATTGATGCCGTCCGCCGCCTGGACCTGGAACATGGGCGCCTTGTCGCAGGCAGCCAGGCACATCACCGCTTCAATGGTGATCAAACCGTCCGGCGTGGTCTCGCCCACTTTGACTCCCAGGTTGCCGCACAGTTCTTCCAGGAACCTGTCGGCTCCTCGCAGGGCGCAGGGAAGGTCGGTGCAGACCTGCATGCGGTATCGCCCGGCTTTCTCGTCGTGGTAGAGGGTATAAAAGCCAACAATCTCGGCCACTTCTGTGGAAGTGATCTCCAGCATCCGGGCTATGTCTTCCATCGCCGCCTTGGTGATGTACCCATCATCACGCTGCGCCAGGTATAGAAGCGGCATGACCGCCGAGCGTTTCTGCTCCGGCGGGTATTTTGCAAATATTTTTCTTACTTCCTCAGGATATTTTTCAGAAAGCATAAATCCTCACACCTGGCAAGGGAGCCCTGGAAAGGCAGCGGCTACCTGTCCACATCCCCCAGGACGATATCCACCGAGCCGATGATCGCCACCAGGTCGGCAACCAGCACTCCTTTGGACATCGCTGGCAGGGACTGCAGGTTGTCGAATGACGGCGTTCGCCAGTGAATGCGGTAAGGTTTGGGTCCTCCATCGGACTCCAGGTACACGCCCAGTTCGCCGCGCGGCGACTCGACCGCTGAATAGATCGCACCCTTTGGGGCGGAATACCCCTCGGTCCACAACTTGAAGTGGTGGATGAGGGCTTCCATGCTGACCCCGATCTCGGAGCGCGGCGGCGGAACGTATTTGCGGTTCTGGGAGCGCACCGGGCCGAGCGGCATTTTATCCAGCGCCTGCTGGACGATCTTCAGCGCCTGGCGCATTTCCTCCAGGCGGACCAGGTAGCGCGCGTACACATCACCTTCGGTGCGGGTGGGGACTTTGAAATCGTACTGCTCGTAACCGCAGTAGGGGCGGTCCTTGCGCAGGTCCCAGGCGATTCCGCTGGCGCGCAGCATCGGGCCCGTGACCCCGAAATTCAGGCATTCTTCGCCGGTCAGTTTGCCGATGCCGTAGGTGCGGTCGAGCATGAGCGGGTTGCGGGTAAGCAGCGCTTCATACTCGTCGATACGTTTGGGGAATTTCTTAAGAATATCCCTGACTGCCGCCTCGAACTCCACCGGCACATCCCGCCAAAGGCCTCCCGGTCGGATATACGTGGTCATCATGCGCTGACCGGAGCACATTTCCATCACATCCAGGATGTACTCGCGTTCGCGAAAGCAGTACAGGAACATCGACATGGCTGCCAGGTCGAGGGCGGATGTGCCCAACCAGACCAGGTGCGAGGCGAAACGTTGGAGTTCTGTCAGGATGACGCGGATCGACTGGGCGCGCGCCGGCACGTCCAGGTCGACCAGTTTTTCGACTGCCAGGGAATATGCCAGGTTGTTTCCGACCGTATTCATGTAATCCAGGCGGTCCGACATGACCTCCGCCTTGGCATAGGTCTTGGCTTCCATGTTCTTCTCGATGCCAGTGTGCAGAAAACCGATGTCGGGGATGCAGCTGACCACCACTTCGCCGTCCAGTTCGAGCAGCAGGCGCAGCACTCCATGGGTGGAGGGGTGCTGTGGACCCATGTTCAGCAGCACGGTCTCGCCCTGGATGGCCCGCTCGGAGACCAGGTGCTTCAGATCCTGCACGGTGATTTCTTGTATGTCAGTCATAACCGCTACTCCTTGGCGTATGGCTTGCGCAGGTTGATCTCTTCATAATTGAACGTGAACTGTGGCTCCTCATAACCAAGCGGGTAATCCTTGCGCAGCGGGTGACCTTCCCAGTCGGCGGGCATCAGGATGCGGCGCAAGTCGGGGTGACCATGGAATTTGATCCCGAACATATCCCATAATTCGCGCTCGCGCCAGTTGGCATTGCGAAAGATATGGGAGATGGTCGGCAGCGACGGTTTTATCCCCGGCACCGGCACCCGCAGGGTGAGGACCAGGTTCAAGGATATCGATGTGAACTGGTAGATGACGTGGAACCGGGGTTTCTCCTCGGGCCAGTAATCGACAGCGGTGAGGGCAGAAAGGAGTTCAAAACCCAGGTCTTGCAGCCTCTGGCAGGCGGCGACGATCTTTTCCGCCGGGAGCACCGCGCTGGTGTCGCCGCGGTATTCCGAGACGGCAGTCCCGAACTCTTTTTCCAACTTTTCGAGAATGGGTTGCAGTTTCTTCTCCATAGGCTGCCTCTAGGATTTGACCTCGGCAAATTTCATGGACTGCACTTTTTCATAGAGCCTCAACACGCCATGGATCAGCGCCTCGGGGCGCGGCGGGCAGCCGGCCACGTAAACGTCCACCGGCACAACCTCGTCCACACCTTGCACGATGGCATAGTTGTTGAACACCCCCCCGCACGAAGCACAGTCACCCATCGAGATGACCCATTTGGGCTCGGGCATCTGGTCGTATAGGCGGCGCAGGACGGGTGCCATCTTGCGGGTCACCCGCCCGGCCACGATCATCAGGTCCGATTGGCGCGGGGAAGGACGCATCAGTTCCATCCCGAAGCGCGACATGTCATAGTGAGCCGCCTGGGCTGACATCATTTCGATCGCACAGCAGGCCAGGCCGAAAAGCATCGGCCACATGGCGTTGGTGCGCGACCACGCCACCGCCTGTTCCAGCGTGGTGGTGGCTACGCCCAGGTTGCCCAATTTCTGTTCTATTCCCATTCCAGGGCTCCTTTCTTCCAGGCGTAAAAGTAACCCACCAGCAGGATGGCAATGAAGAGGAACATTTCCACCAAGCCAAACATCCCCAGCTGGCGGAAAACTAGCGCCCAGGGCAGGAAGAAGACGGTTTCTATGTCAAACAGGATGAAGAGCACGGCGATGAGGTAGAACCGCACAGGCATCCGGCGAGTACCGGGACCGATGGGATTCATACCTGATTCATAGGGCATGCCTTTTTTTTCGCTGGCGCGTTTCGGGCCAAAGATGGTCCCCAGCCCGATGGCAATAAAACCGATCAGGGTGGTCATCAGGACGAAAGCGGCGATGGCGGCGTATTCGAGAAGCATGGATTCTCCTCAGAGGCGGACTTGGCATTCCTGCCGGCGGCAAAGTATAACATAAGACCGTTGAAAAGGAGAGTAAGCGTGTCAATTTTCACGATGTTTGTCATGATCCGACATTACATATATTTATTGTGAAAATAGGGACAAATAAAAAGACCCCGTTTTCATCTTGAAAACGGGGCAAGGTTTATCCCAGATATTCCCTCAAATAGCGGCTGCGGGTGGGATGGCGCAGTTTGCGCAGCGCCTTGGCCTCGATCTGGCGGATGCGCTCCCGCGTCACGTTGAAATAGCGACTGACCTCCTCCAGGGTGTGATCCTTGCCGTCCACCAGGCCGAAGCGCAGTTCGAGCACCTGGCGCTCCCGCTCGGAGAGGGCGGTAAGCACATGCTGCACCTGCTCGCGCAGCATTTCCCGCGAGGCGGCATCCAGCGGCTCCAGGGCATCCACGTCTTCGATGAAATCGCCGAGTTGACTGGAATCTTCATCTCCGCTGACCGGCCCCTCGAGCGAGATCGGTTCTTCGGCAGAGCAAAGGATGCGGTCCACTTTCGTCGTCGCCTGCGTCCAGCGGTGCTGGAGGTCGGGGTCCAGAAGGGTCTCCTCTGCACGCGCCCTCAGGATGGTCTGCACGTCCAGTGGGTTGAGGAAACCGGATTCGAGTGCAATCTCGCTGTTGGTGGGGTTTCGCCCAAGCTGCTGGGTGAGGGTGCGCTGGATGCGCAGGATGCGGGTGATCGACTCGAACAGGTGCACCGGGATGCGAATGGTGCGCGCCTGCTCGGCGATGGAGCGGTTGATCGACTGGCGGATCCACCAGGTGGCGTAGGTGCTGAACTTGTAACCCCGGCGCGGGTCGAACTTATTGACCGCCCGCAGCAGGCCGAGGTTGCCCTCCTGAATCAGATCCAGGAACGAAATGCCGCGCCCCAGGTAACGCTTCGCCACGCTCACCACCAGCCGCAGGTTGGCGCGGATGATGGCCGCATTGGCTTCATCGGCGCGGGCGCGGATGATCTCGATCTCGCGCACCAGCTCGGATTCCGCCGGCAGGTTGTGAAACAAGGTTTTCTGGGTCGGCAGGTTTTGATGTCGTAGCAGGTGATTCGCCAGCCAGCCGGCAAATCCCTCCGGCAGGATGTAGAAGATCACATAAATGATGTAGGCATGGCCCACCAGGCTGTCCCAGAGCGGGTCTTTGCCCCACAGTTCGCGTTCAATATAAGAATGCAGATAGGATGGTGCAGCCCCGTTTTCCCATCCCCGGTGCAGGCTGCGCGCCTCCGTCAGCAGCAGGGCGATATCGGGGATGCTTACGCCCAGGCGGTTGGCATCCTCTGAGAGGCGCGTCCAGGCAGTGCGCAGATCGCTTAGCAGGTTGTGATAGGCTGTAGTTGTGGGTGATTCGGGGCGCTTCTTTCCCATCCGGCCGCGACGCATGGTGAGCAGAATCACCCGGCGTCCTTCGATCATTGCCGCCAGGCGGAATTCGCGAGCGGCGTCCAGTAGTTTCACCTGACCGATCTCGCGCAAGTACAACCGCACCGGGTCCTCGGATAGCTCTGCGGCCAGTTCCACCCGGTTGAAATCAAGTGCGTCCTCCGCCCCCAATTCGGTCAATTCCTCCCCTGTCCCCAGGGCCTCATCCGTCTCAGTAGTCAGTTCGAGTTCTTCCTCGGGTTCAGTCTCAGTTTCCAGGGCATCCACCAAAGGTGGTTTCCCTAGAATGAGGCGACGCGTCTTTCGGTCCCTTTCCGGGAGGGTTTCATGCTCGGAAGGAGGCGGGCTGGACGGGCGGCGGGGCGGGTGTGATTTTGGTTTGACAGGACGGTTCATTGCATTTCTTTTCGGCGTCCATTCTGGTTTAACTGCGCCTGGTCGAGGCTGCGCAGAAGGCTGGAATATTGCTGGACCATTTCACGATAGGATTCGGTTCGCAGGTCGCCAGTTTGCTGGGAATCCTCCTGCAGGAAACGCAGCTGGTTGATGTTATCGGATAACGCGGTTCGGCGGATTCTTACCACCGCCCGGAACAGGTCTTCGATCAGGCGCTCGTCGAGCGGATCGAGCTCACCCGGCAGGGCGGCCAGTTCAATCACCAGGCTTTCCAGCGAGGGCGGCAGGTTCTGACGCAGGTGGTCGAGCGCATCGCTGGCATCCTGGTCAAGCGACTGGCGCACCAGCCGGAACAGCACCTGGTGGTCAGTATACCCGAAATCCTCGGCAGCCAGGCGGCCCAGCCCGGCCTGCATCAAGCCCCGGTCGAGGCGGTAGAGCAGGTCGGGGCGGCGGATGAGCAGGCTGAGAACGTGGGTCTCGGCTTTATGGGAGGGGGAAAATCCGGTCGCGGCAGGGGGCGGAACTTCGGTCTTCTGAGCGGGAGTCTCTGTGTGCGGCCGCATGCGGCGCGTTTTACCAGGCTGGGTCTGCCCGCCGCTGATCGAGCGCTCGTCCACTTTCAGGAACCGCGCCAGCCGCTGACGGTAGGTATCCCGCTCTACCGGGTTGGGCAGGTCTTCTATTAATGGCAGCACCTGGGCGGTGATCTCGGATTTGACCTTGGCATCCTCCAGGTCGCGCCCGAGGGCCAGCGCACCCATCACGTGCACCACGATCGGCTGGGCTTCGGCGATGAGCTTTTTCCACTGCTCAGGATCACGCTGGACGATCTCGTCGGGGTCAAGTTCGTCAGGCATGCTCGCCACGCGCAAGTCGGCTTGCAGGCGGGCTTCGTGGTGCAGCAGGCCGCGGGCATCAAAACCGATCTCATCCTGGCGGTCGAGGCTCTGGCGCGCGGCTTCCAGCCCGCGCAGAACCGCCTTCTGACCGGCCGCATCCGGGTCGAGTGCCAGGACGATCTTGCGTGTAAAGCGCTTGAGCACGCGCAGCTGGTCTTCCGTGAGGGAGGTGCCCATCGGGGAGACCACATTCTCGAAGCCTGCCTGGTGCAGGGCGATCACATCCAGGTAGCCTTCCACGATGACAGCCTGGTCCGCCGCCCGGATGGGCTTGCGCGCCCGGTCCAGCCCGTATAACAGGCGGCTCTTGCTGAAGAGCGGCGTCTCGGGAGAATTGAGGAACTTGGGGGTATCGTTCGGGTCGAGAATTCGCGCCCCGAAGCCGGTCATCTTACCGTTTTCGTCGCGGATGGGGATCATCAGGCGATTGCGGAAGCGATCCAGGAAACCACCGGAATCCCGCTGTGAAATGAGACCCGCCTCGAGCAGGTCCTGATCGGAATATCCTTTTTCCTTGAAATGGTTGAATGCATTGTCCCAGCCCTGCGGCGCATACCCCAGCCCGAAGGTCTCGCAGGTGGCGTCGGTGAGGTGACGCTTCTCCTGCAGGTAATCGCGGACGGATTTTCCCGAGGCTGCCAGAAGGTGGTGGCGGTAAAAAGTGACCGCCTCGTCGAGGAGCGTGCGCAGGCGCGCATGGGCCTCCTTTTCCTCGACTTTTTCCACCCGGAAGGGTTCAAGCGTTACTCCTGCCCGCTCGGCCAGGTTCTGCAGGGCTTCCTTGAAATCCCAGCCTTCCTTTTTCATCACGAACTTGAAGATATCGCCGCCCTCGCCGCACTGACCAAAACAATGCCAGGTCTGCCGGTCGGGAGAGACGATGAACGAGGGGGTTTTCTCATTGTGAAACGGGCACAGGCCGGAAAAATTCTTCCCGGCACGGCGCAATTTCACAGTCTCGCCGATCAGTTCTACGATATCAATGCGAGATTTGATCTCATCAATTTGGGACATGGCGTGGATGAATTATAGACGCAGTTCAAATGCCGTGCAAGTTGTGTGCATCCTGGCAGGTCTTAATCTCACTGTCGTGGTTTCCTGCCTTAAAAATAATAAAGAACGGTTGATCTTTATTCCCCGGGTTTTCCGTCCGCCAGCGCCGCCACCATCGCTTCCGGCACCTGGACCGCCACCAGTTCGCCGCGCACGGTGATGACCCCGCCGGCGCTGATCCATTCCGTAATGACCACTTTGCGCCCCTTCACCTCCTTCACCCTGCCGCGAATTTCCAGTTCCACACCCAGAGGGGTGGGCTTGAGGTAATCCACGTGCAGGGAGGCAGTGAGAAAACGCAAGGCAGGTTCGCTGTCCATTGGTCGCCGCTCGGCGCGGTAGGCAGCCGCGGCAGCCGTCCCGGTGCCATGACAGTCGATCAGCGAAGCCAGCATCCCGCCGTATACGTACCCGGGAATGGCAATATGGTACGGCCTGGGCAGGAAATGGCATACGGATTCCTCCCCGTCCCAGTAACTCTTGATCTGATGCCCATGTTCGTTGAGTTTGCCGCATCCGTAACAATGGGCCAATATGTCGGGATAGTAATCCTGGAATGGGAGTTGGGTCATGGCAGGTTGTCCTGTATGGAGGAAGGATGGTTGGACGTCTTTAGTGTTATTCCGCCGCTTGCAAGAAAATTCAATAAGCGGCGTTCCATGAATATGGTCTTTATCCAGGAGATGGTTTTTTCCTGGCGCCTGATGATACTTTACCTCATTATCCCGTGCCGGGCAAGCGGACCGGGTTCAATCCTGTAAAGTCGGCGGTCATATCGGTTAGAATTGCGACATGGAACGCACGGAACCTGTTATAACCCTGCCGGAAGCAGAGTTCGAATCCTTTATCTCTGTAGACGTTGAATCCGCCGGCCCGAACCCCTCCCAGTATTCGCTGCTGGCGATCGGCGCGTGTTCGGTCCGTTTTCCAGAAAGGAATTTCTACCTTGAACTTAAACCTGTTAATGCCTTGTTCCAGCCCAAGTCGCTTGAATCTTGTGGATTATCGCTGGAAAAACTTGCCGTGGAAGGGGTGGATCCTGCCGAGGCGATGAAACGTTTTGCAGCCTGGCTGAAGGAAGTGGTGCCGCCCGAACTGCGCCCCGTGTTTGTGGGTTTCAATGCGCCATTTGACTGGATGTTCGTCAACGATTATTTCCACCGTTACCTGGGCTGCAATCCATTCGGTCATG
>Ga0315295_10005569_pt1 | contig 10735 bp, 12 predicted proteins | sample YL17G14_0_MG_FD_204453 | JGI IMG/M metagenome (GOLD analysis project Ga0315295, IMG submission 204453) | Sediment microbial communities from Yellowstone Lake, YNP, Wyoming, USA - YL17G14_0 | ecosystem: Environmental > Aquatic > Freshwater > Lake > Sediment | place: USA: Wyoming | collected...
ATGAGTTCGATATTCTGATACGTCTGATTAATAATGCTCTGAAGGGCTTCTTCCACATACTGCTCATGATTGTATGCTGGAACCAGCACGCTGACTAGAGGGCCTTGGTCCACTCTGCTATTTTTCATTGAAAGATGTTCTGGAACGGGGAGTTGTTGGGGCTTCACATCTGTCACTCGCCGACACCACCGGAAATACCCGGCTACCAGCGGCAGCTCGTCTCGATTAACCTTTCACCCGCAGACATCCAGCGTTTTTCGCATTTGATCCACGACCTCATCCACGTCGTCGATGGACAGATGCGGCCCTATCGGGAGGCTGAGCACTTCGCCGGCCAGACGCTCCACAACAGGAAAAGCTTGGCCTTGGATGCAACTGTATGCGCCTTGTCTATGTGGCGGTATCGGATAGTGGATGAGTGTCTCGATCCCGGCTTCTCTCAGACTGGCTTGTAACAAATCGCGGCGAACCGTTCGGATCACAAAGAGATGGAAGACCGATTCAAAGCCGGCCGGTATTTCGGGAATCGTAACTCTTGTTCCCGCAAGGCGTTCTAGGTAGCACTTGGCCAAAGCGAGGCGCCGGGCATTCCACTCATCCAGCTTCCTCAGCTTGACGCGCAGCATCGCTGCCTGGAGGGGGTCGAGCCGGCTGTTGAGACCCTGCATATCATGTACATACTTGGCGGAAGAGCCGTAATTCCTCAGTGAGCGCAGTCTCCCTGCCAGCTTGGCATCGTTGGTCGTGATAGCCCCTCCGTCGCCGAAGGCGCCCAGGTTCTTTCCAGGATAGAAGCTGAACGCGGCCGCATCGCCCAGATTCCCCACGCGGCGGCCCAGATAGCGCGCGCCATGAGCCTGCGCTGCGTCCTCGATTACCTTAAGGCCATGGCGGGCGGCGATTCGCATGATCGGGGTCATGTCGGCGGGGCAGCCATATAGATGGACGGGCATGATCGCCCGGGTTCGTGGCGATATCGCCGCTTCTATTAGGTGCGGAGAGATCGTATACGTAGTATCATCCGGAGGTTCAACAGGTACTGGTTTAGCTCCCGCATAAGTTACCGCCAGCCATGTCGCAATAAATGTATGGGACGGGACAACGACCTCATCCCCAGGACCGATGCCATAGGCACGTAGGATTAGTTGTAGCGCGTCCAGGCCGTTCGCTACTCCAACGCAAAACTCGACTCCGCAGTAGTCTGCAAACTCAGCCTCAAATGCCTCAACCTCCTCCCCAAGGATGTACCATCCTGAATTCATCACTCGCTGAATCGCGGCATCAAGCTCCGGCTTGAGCTCCTGATACGTCCGCCCCACGTCGAGAAAGGAAATTCTCCTCATCTTGGCTTCCTCGCGGCCTCCAGGAACTTCTTATAGTCTCGGAAGTAGTCGGACTCATCGTAGTACTCGGAAGCCAGCACCATCAGCACCGCCCCGGATGACACGTTGGTGATATTTCTCCATATCATGGGCGCAATGTACAGCCCGTAATAAGAGCGGTTCATATGGAACGTTTTTGTTTCATACCCGTCGTCCAGGACCACATCAAAGCTCCCTGACATCGCCACAACAAACTGCTGCAAGGCGCGATGTCCGTGGGCCCCTCGTTCGGCGCCGCCAGGGACATCATAGAGATAGTAGACCCGCTTGATCTCGAACGGGATGTGGCGCCCTCCCTCGATAAACGTCAGATTTCCCCGCGGTTCGCTGATCTTGGGCAGGTCTATGATTCTGCAGTCGGAAAGCCCCATCTTAGAGCTCCTCATATCGAATGACCCGGGCGGGATTCCCCACGACAACCGTATAAGGCGGGACGTCCCTGGTGACCACGGCACCGGCGCCGACCATTGCCTTTTCGCCGATTGTCACGCCGGCCAGAATCGTCGCATTCGCGCCGATGCTGGCACCCGATTGAATATGTGTTTGGAGGATACTCTCCGGGTACTTTTTGCTTCGCGGGAACGGGTCGTTGGTGAACGTGGCATTCGGGCCAATGAAGACATCATCCGCCACACGGACGCCGTCCCACAACTGTACCCCGCATTTGATCGTCACGCGATCCCCGACGATCACATCGTTCTCTACGAACACATGATCGCAGATGTTACAGTCCGCGCCTATTCGTGCGCCCCCAAGAATATGCACAAAAGCCCAAATTCTCGTTCTTTCCCCGATTTCGGCGCCCGGCTCCACCAGCGCGTGTTTATGCGAGAAGTATGACTTCTTGCTTTTCGCAGGGCTTGAGCTTTTCATCTTATTTCCTCTTTAAAATACATTCGAGGAGAATATTCTTCATTTATAAAAAGCGATTGGCATCTTGGGTTCAGGTTGCTCGGTGCGAGTTTCAATCCCATCGCTTACCGAAATGGTTCTCGGTTCAGCGATATAGTCGCCGTCATGTGAATGTCCTGGCACGGACGGCGCTTGCGCTCATCCACCAATCCGCGATCTCCGCCCCCGTGGCATTCCAAGGCCGCTGGTCTGCGAGCCACCCCACGAGGTTTTCATAGACGTCCTGCCAAGATCGGTACTCCTCCTCCTCGAAGTAGGTGTTGTGCCAATTCAAGCAGAGGATGCCTCCTGCGGACTTGACTTGCTCGGCAATCCGTTGGCACAACGCCAGGGCCTCCCCAGTAGAGAGACGAAGTTTACGGAACAAGACGCAGTCCATAATGGTCATGGGCAAGACGACGAAGTTGCGTTTCTTCTCTTGGTCGTTCTCGAATGGAAAGAAAGGGTATATCATTCCTGCACGAATACCGATCCCTTCGTTGGACCCAAACGAGGCGTCGTACTGAAATCCCGCCTCATACTGTGCCTTCCAGGTTTCGATGCCGTCGTGCCGCAGGTAGTGATTACGGATACCACGGGATTCTCGGCCGAAGGCTTCACGGAAAGAGCGGGCCTGAGCACGGTAGGCTTTGGGATCGTTAAAGTTGTGGTAAGCGCCGTGTACCGCGATTTCGCAGCCGCTGTTCTCGATACTCCTAGCGATTCGCTTGGTGGCAGGATCAGAGTACCGGTATCTCCCTCCCAGGCGGTTGAAGACTTGGTCTTCCAGCAGGAAGAACGTAGAGCGGAACCCGCACGCGCGCTCGATGGAGAGGATGGTCTCAACGTCCCGCCCGGCTTCAATGGGCCGCAGGATGGCTCGTGCTACCCGCTTGAGACACGGAAGTGTATTACCGGGCTCGCCATGCAACCACACGCGGCGCAGATGGTTCATGTCGCCCAGGAGCCGAAAGAACTCGCGGTCATAGATCTGGTCGATGTCGTGGGAGAAAAATAGCGCAAACGGCGCACCGCCCGGCCATGGGGCGATGTGCGCTTCCGCATCTCGCGCAATGGCGACGAGGGGCCTTGCCTCACCAAGACCATGCTCCATCAGAATCGGTTCCTGTAGCGCAACTTCAGCGCCACCTCCACAGGCAGCCAAGCTTTGTGGACGCCGAAGTACGGAGTCAGCCAGCCGCCGAAGCCGCGGATGTACCTTTCGATTGGGGGAACGACCGAACCCTCGAAGTCGAAGACATCGAGCCCGAGCTCCTTGGCCTTGAGAATCGCGTGCCACATGGCCAGCGCCCCGGCGCCGTGGTGGGCACTCTCGGCATAGCCGCCCATCAGGTAGTAAGCCGTACGGGCGTCATGGACCGCGTAAACGCCGGAAACAGGACGGCCGTTCGCCCTGGAGATGAAACAGTAGCTGTTCTCGCCCGGCGAAAATGCCGAGAGGATCAGGTCCATGGCCGCCCCGGGGAAGGATTTATCATGGCGGGTGTATGTCTCCATCACAAGGGCGCGCATCGCGCAAGTGTCTCTAGCCTCCTCCACAGAAATCCTGTCTTTTTGCGCCTTGCGGACATCGTTCCGGCGTTCCTTGGACAGGGCGGCAAGAAGCGTATCCTCGTCCTGAGCTAGGTCGATGCGGTACGTGTATCTCGCCCCGGCCTTCCACCCGCGCCAGAAGAACGGCAGGGAGTCGGTAATGCCCAGGGACAGGCCCAGAAACAGCAACGCCGCGCCGCTCGCTGACAGATAGTCTGCCATGGCCTCCACCACCGCCCGCTGCTCGTCGGTGCGGGCCGCCGGGTTAGAAGCTCGGAGCTCGTAAAACGGGCCGACATGGGGCGTGAATGGCGGGTTGCGCAGAACCCTCAGCCCGAACTTACGATGCTCCCACACAAAGAACCCGCCCCGCAGGCTCCCACCCGTGTCGTAGATACCCAGGCGGCTTAGAGATGGGCCGAAGAGGTCCGTCCAACGGAGGGAGTCGAAGATGCACCCGTACCGCAAGGCCAGGCTTTCCCACGCTTCACGGTCGACCGGCGCTAGCGGCCGAGCGACGAAAGCCCTACCGCTCATGGGCGATCCCCACTGAAGCGTGCTCCTAGGGACTCGTAAATACCGAAGAGCACTTCATCCATCCGATCCCAGTTCCAGCGCTCCCCCACGGCGCCCTCCCCTCTCGCCCATCGCCGTCGCGTTAGTGATCTTAGTACGACTCCAGAACTTCAATGATCCTCTCAGCCGCTCGGCCATCACCGTATGGATTCGCAGCTCGCGGTGAGCCGGCTTGGGGCCTACATTCCATAAGTCGTCGAGATGCTTCTGTCACGATTCGCTTCGTATTGCATCCAACGAGGACCGCCGCACCGATTTCCACTCCTTCTGGTCTTTCCGTAAATTCCCGTGTTACAAGCACGGGCTTCCCTAGACTAGGAGCTTCTTCCTGAATTCCTCCGGAATCGGAAATGATCAGATCGCTAAGCGACATGAGATGAATCAATTCCCTGTAATCCAACGGCCTGATCAGGTGTACATTCCGAAGGCGTCCCAGACACACGGATACTGTCTCGCTCACCTTGGGATTCAGATGGACAGGGTAGACGAACGAAACCTCAAGAAAGGTCGATGCTAGCTCCCTTACCGCTTCGCAAACTTGGCGAAGTCCATATCCCCAGCTCTCTCTCCGGTGACCCGTGATCAATACCGTCGGCGAAGAGTGCAATAATACCGATTTGGGAAGTTCCGGTATATTCGGAGGTGAGACAGCAATGTCCGGAAGGATAATGTTCAGAGCGTCAACGATCGTATTCCCAGTCACATAAATCCTGGCCCCGTTGACTCCTTCTTTGAGAAGGTTCTCCCTCGCGCTTGCAGTGGGCGCAAAATGAATATCCGACACCCGCGAAATGAAGACTCGATTGATCTCTTCGGGGAATGGAGCGTGCTTGTTCCAGGTTCGGAGACCGGCCTCAACATGGGCCACGGGAACTCGGTTATAGAAGGCAACTTGTGCCGCCGAATACGCCGTGGTTGTGTCGCCCTGCACCACGACAAGATCCGGTCTTCGCTGCTTGATGTAGCGGTCGATTTCGACCATCAATGCCGCCGTTAGGTCGGCCAGGTCTTGCCCGTGCTTCATGATGTTAAGATCGACATCCGGAGTCAAACTGAATATGCGAAGCGCCTGGTCCACCATCTCGCGATGCTGCCCAGTACAGAGCAGAGCACAGTCCAGGGTGGGGGCGCCCCGGCCCTGCAGCACTACCGGCGCCAACTTGATGGCTTCGGGTCTTGTCCCGAGAACGAAAACCACTTTAGTTCGCCCCACTGCGATCTCCCTCCCGACCTTGCCTAACTCGATAGCCCCACGTTTTGGCCCGTGACTCACGAATGGCTGCTTGTCCCCAATTCATCGTAGGATGTCCGTGTAGGCCGTCAGGAGCCTCTGTTCCATGGTCTCCCAGTTGTACTCCCGGAGAACCGCTCGTTTACCGTTCAACCCCATCGTTGTTCGTAAGTTCGCGTCGTTGACCAATTTCATCGTTACGGTAAAGAGCCCTTCTTCATCCCCGCATTTATAAATCAAGCCACACTGCTCTTGATCAACAACCCTTGTGATCTCAGGGAAGTCAGAAGACACGACAGCAAGTCCGTAGCGCATGTAGTTAAAAAGTTTATTGGGGCGACCCGACAGCATATTGACAGCCAGAGGTTGCATTGTAATGAGTCCGATATCGCAACCCTCAACCGCCTTTCCGACTTCTGGATACTTCAACCAACCGGTTGTCTCAATACAGTCCGCAATGTTTCTCCGCCGCAGCTCTCTCTCCATCCACGAGCGCTCTTCCCCATAGACGTCACCCACAATGCGTAGTCTCGTATTTATACCCGCCTGCTTCATTCTGTCGATCAACCGCACTATGGACTTGAGGCCCCGACTGAATCCCATGCTCCCCTCGTGACAAAGCAACACGCCATTCTTCTCCGTCGGTTTGCCCTCTTTAAAGAGCGCCAGCACGGGCGCGTTTTCGAGTCTCACTATCCGTGCAAACCGGTCGAGAATCAGGAAGTACCCACGAACAATATCGTTAGCCACCAGGATCAGGCCCGTCCTCCGTGTAAGAAACCGCTCGACAACAGCTACCGTGAGCCACAGTAAGCCGCAAATCACGGGAGGAGCCCCCTCGGCAACCCCTGCCGGGTCGAACTCATGCGCATCGAAGACGAGGCGCGCCCGGTTCTTTCGCGCGATCAGCCAGCCAACCAGCCAGGAATCCACCTCCTCGCATTGGTAAACTGATGAAGGCCATTCGTTGGCCTTTTGAAAAAGCTCTCTCAGCGTGCCAAGCCTGTTCCAGCGGGAACGCCGCTTCGTTATCGATACTAACTCGATGCCATCATCGAAGCGATGGTCCCAACCGCCCGGAGCGATAACAACGATCCTGTCATATCGCTTTCGAAGAGACCTGGCGATCTTGTAATAGATTCGTTCGTCATTTGTTTTTCTACCGCTCGATAGGATGCATACGCTCGTGTGTTGATTCGGTACGCCACCTATTGCCCGTCGGCTCATCGCATTCCACCTTGGGTCGCTCCAATAGTCTCCTGTATCCATTCGAGGATACCCTTCGCTCTCGCCTCGAGGCTAAACCGTTTTGAATGACTGAGGGCGCGCTTGCTCATTTCTTCTCTTAGTTTGGGATTTGAGGCGAGCGCTACAATCGCTGATCTAATTTCCTCGATGTTCATGGGGTTGATTCTTACGGCCACGTTGTCATCGACGATTTCGTCGTTGAAATCACCCCTCGACGTTACTACGGGAACGGCGCACGAGAGCGCTTCAAGAACCGCATTGCAGCATCCCTCGTTCAGGGTCGGGAGGACGAAGATGTCGCAGGCGGAAAGCAGCTCAGCGACTTGAGAGTTTGGGACCGATCTTTTGAACACAATCTGGGGGGTCTCAAGCCGTATTGGGCCAGTGCCCATCATCACAGCCCCCACGTCGGTGAGCGGCTTGATGGCCTCCAGCACGCGATGGGGCCCCTTTCTCTCAATGAAGTGCCCCGCAAAGGCAACCAACATTTTGTCCAAAGGCAGACTATACTTCCTTCGCATTTCGTCCCTGTCTCTCGGGTAAAATACGTGCTGATTTACACCGTTGGGAAAGACGGCAATTCGTTCGGACGGGAATCCGAGATGCATTTCGCAGAACTTCTTGTTCCGCTCACTAACTGCAACAATGCCGGTCAGGTTGTCGAAGTCTTGCCCACCACGTTTGAGATCAGAACCCTCAATACAATCATCGCCGTGCGCCGCGAAGGATGGCTTGCCCAGTTCTTTTCCGATTGAGGCCACAAACCGGCCGCTCGGAAAGAGGAAATGGCCATAGAGGATATCGACGTACTTGGCCATTCTCAAGAGTTGGCTCCGAGCAGCGTGGCTGAAGCCGCGGTATGAGAGTTCGTTTGTGTTATAGCGCCAGACCTGTTTCGTCGATGCGGATATGAACCGGGGCCGAAAGACCTGTACTTCTGCATCCGCGTCTACGCGCTCCTTCTGAATCTTTGGATCGAGGTGTCCATACCTGAGCTCAAACAGCGAATTGGGCGCCACAACAGTGCATTTGGCGCCTTGCCTCGCGATCTCCCAAACCAGTTGTTGCACAAACGTTCCATAATTCGGGCGCGATTTCGAAGGATAAAGGCTCGTTACAAAAGCAATATGCATATGCCTTCCTGCAATCTAGCTCACCCTAACGCTCCGACAACATTGCCGTCGCTGCGATTCTGGGCGTGGTGTACTTGCGATTGCTTTCCTATTAATGGGTTAAAAGCTGAAGCTCCGTTGGGGCGGCCCATTCCTCCTATGCCCCAATCCTTGTCCGGGGATAGAATCCGCTCCCCGTCGGTGAGGTTCAAAAAGCCGCAGTCCTTCAATTAGCCCTCCCGCAAGTCGACGCAAATGTGCACATCCCCGTTGTAAGTAACCATTTGCATCAAGAGGGGTCGCTCAGGGGCTGGTGACCTGCCGGGCTCAGGTCGATGATGGATAGTCGGCGGTGGCCAAGACCCGCGATCCACGGCCCCGCGCTTTCGGTTTGCGCGTCCTTGCCCACGCTCCAAGCGCCGTCAGGACCGAAGAGGGCCATGCCTTCATCGTCCGGCCCGCGGTGGGCGGCGATGGAGGTCATGGCCCGCAGGCTGTCCTGGAGCGACCGCTGGGGTGAAACGCCTATGATTCCTGCGATTCCGCACATGACGTTGCTTTGGCCTCTTTTTCGAGTGCGGTGCGCCGTTGCCGCCGGCGCGTGATCCGGCTCTGTAGGCTGCGGAGCCTCTCCATGGGAAGGAAGGTTCGGCTATAATAGGGCACCGACACGACGCGGAGCAGAAACTCCTCTTTGAAGTACGTCAGGCTTTTGCGCTCGCCGTCCGGCCCGCCATTCACAACCCGGCTGCAATCCCCGCTTTGCGACGCCATGCTCAGGATCGAAAAGTACAGGGCGTCGACGGGCCGGTGCTGGAGGTATTCGTTGCAGCTCTTCACGGCGCCGAAAATCCACGTGTCCTCGACCTGGATGAGATCCACATAGGCCGCCAGCGTGTCACCGACGAACGCGCCGATGAACTGGTGGCCTTGATGGCTGAACAGCCTTATAATCCCTTCTCGCCACTGCGTCGCGTGCAGCTCGTAGTACTCCGCGGGCTGGAACGTTCCGCTTTCTCCTGAACCCTCGAACCTCTTGGCCTGCGAGATGTTGATCAGTCTCATGTGCTCGAGATTTTGCTCGGACGGCCGATAGAGCTCAATTACGCAATCTTTCAGGCCTCTGCGAATTGCTCGGCGCTTGGCCGGTTTCAAACAGTCAAGAGAGAACCGGCGTAGATTCTCACCCTCCAGCACATTCTGTCGGAGGCAGCGGGTGGCTTGCGTGGGATCGGGCACCTGGTGGGAGTATCCCAGCAAGGCCTTCAACGGGTGCGGTCTTGCGCTCTTGGGCGGAAAAGGGCGAAATTCATGAACCGGCTTAAAGTAGAACAGCGCCGTTCTTACCCACGACACGCCGTCGTGAAAGTGGACCTGTTTACCTAGTCGTTTTTCTTCTTGGGCGAAAGTTTCTTCGGAGATCAAGTTATTCCTTGGCGGCCATTGACGCGAGCACCATTCGCATGTTTTTCGTCCCAAAAAAACAATATTCTCGCCTGTTAAGAGATTGTCAGCGAACGGACTACTTTAGTACAACGCGCTTCGACATTCCAAGCGCTCTTCTATAAAGCTTCGCAAAGAGGTGGGAGCTGTTTTCTAAGTTGGACTTAACCTTCCCGTGCTTCAAGTAGCGGTGAACGCTTTGTACACACCGAAGAGCAAAACGGACAGGGACCCGACATGAGTAAAAATCCCCGAATTCTATCCTTTCAAAGCCAAGTGACTCCTTAAATCGGTCTACGGAGGGACCAGAGCTATGGCCTGTGTTAACAAGCTTACATTCCGGTAAATTTCCACAATACTCTAATACAGTAAAATATAAATAATCGCTTGCGCGATCACTCATAAATTCCGAATGGACTTTAGTGTTCACAAGGTGCATGGTATCATCAATTAGATATGTATACATATATGCGCCGAGCCTATTGCCCTTGAAAACCCCCCACCATTCGCGCTGAGGCTTAAAAAACTCTCGTGATATTGATTGACGCCATGCGGGAAAATGGTTCCTGTAATAGTCTGCCGGTTTTCCGTAGCCAGTCCGCTCTGCCATTGATATAGCGATTTCACGCATGTCATTCCATAATGGCGCCAGGTCTGTCAGCCTGGCAACCACTAGATTGCTACGCTTCGCTTTGGCGACTGCCTTTCTCTTTTCATAGATGAGGCGTTCAAAACAGAAACTTCTTAAAGCCGGCTCCCGAATGACAAAATACGTAATACGCTTGTCAGCAAACTCATTAACGGACGTGAGGTGCTCATATCCGATGAGCGATCGACTATACAGTGGTGCCGCGGATCCTAATTTTATTGAATGGAGTGGTAAAAGCGGTTTGCAAAAACCTGGCACATGCTCTTGCCACCATACACCTTGATTATAGTGTGCCCGGCAACCCGCCTTAATCTCTTGCTCTACGAAGACTTCGCTTTTCATATCAATGCCGTCCCATAGGAAACTTGCGCAACAACAATTGATTTATTGACGATTTGAAATGCGGCTGGCTTTTTAACCGACATACTCCGTCCCATAGCGTTCAAAGTCGGCAAAAAGGCCTGATTTTCGATAAAAAAAAGTTCGGCGAAAAGAACGCACGCGTCATAGTCTTTGGGCTTGTATATGCCGCGGAGCTCCGATGGAAAGTGCACGGGTTTCGAAGGCGTGTTTGCGAAAAGGCGTGTATTTGCAGCTTGGAAACGAACCGCAAAATATCATAAATTAATTTTGTCAATACGATAAAGTA
>Ga0315295_10005570_pt1 | contig 10734 bp, 2 predicted proteins | sample YL17G14_0_MG_FD_204453 | JGI IMG/M metagenome (GOLD analysis project Ga0315295, IMG submission 204453) | Sediment microbial communities from Yellowstone Lake, YNP, Wyoming, USA - YL17G14_0 | ecosystem: Environmental > Aquatic > Freshwater > Lake > Sediment | place: USA: Wyoming | collected...
TGAGGAAAAACAAAGGCGAGTAGCTGCGGTGCGAGGCCAGCGCCGGTAGCAGCCTACCGCGCGCGCTGCCTCCTGGCGTACCAGGCGCCTGCGGGGAGGGCGAGCATGCTGCGGCCGGTCCGGCGCCTAGGTACAGGTCCTGCTAATCTTCCCCCTGAACATGAGCACGTCGCCAGTCACGTTAATGAAGTTATCCTTGTTGAGGTCCAGACGCTGCCGCCAGTTGGGGCTGGGCGGTGGCCCGCCTGTCGCCGAAATGCGCCCTCGATATTTGAGAACGTCGCCCGTGACGTTGATGGTCTTGTTCATGTCCAGGTCCAGCGGCCAGGCGTCGTCAGACGTATTGTCGGGGCAGTTGTCGGTGGAATCCGTGCCCAGGTACAGCTCCAACCCATCGAGGAAGGTGTCATCGTCTGTGTCATCATCGCCGGGAGCGGTCTCGCCGGGATCAACGTCGCCGTCGTGGTTGGGATCCTCTGCGCCGTCGTCGACACCGTCGCCGTCGCTGTCTGGGTTCGCAGGGTCGGTGGTTGAGCTTGGGTCGGCGTCCGGCTGCCAGTTTGGGCTGGACGTGTCGGTGTCCGGCGTCTCGGGGACCGTCAAGCCCCTCTCCAGTCCGTCGCTGAGGCCATCGCCGTCGGTGTCCGGGTTGTTGGGATCGGTCTCGCCCGGGTCGACCACGCCGTTGTTGTTCAGGTCCTCGCTGCCGCACACAGGCGGCTTGTGGCCGTCGCACAGACCGTCGTTGTCGGTATCCATGTCCGTGGGGTCAGTGCCGGCCTGGAGCACCTCCACCTCGTCGCTCATGCCGTCGCCGTCCCAGTCGTCACTGGGGCTGTCGTGGCAGCCGTCCCAGTCGATGATGCCGTCGTAGTCCTCCTTGGTCTTTATGGGCACACCAAGCTCATCGAGAGGCTCGTCGCCGCTGTCGGCGATGCCGTCTGGCCCAGCGGTCCAGTCCGTGGCCGGACACTGGTCGGTAGAGTCGGGGAAGCCGTCGCCGTCGTTGTCCGGGTCGGGGCAGCCGTCCGTGTCCTTGAAGCCATCGATGGTTTCGGCAACGTTAGGGCAGCCGTCGGAGCCGGTGCAGGCGGGTTGGCTGGGCGGTGCCCAGGGGTCGCACACACCATCCATGTCGTTGTCGGTGTCGGGGCAGCCGTCGTTGTCCTGGTAGCCGTCCATGTCCTCAGCCCTAAACGGGCAGGGGTCAAAATAGTTGGCGATGCCATCGCTGTCAGTGTCGCAGTCGAGCAGGTCTGGCAAGCTGTCCAGGTCGTTGTCGATTCCGTCGGTGCAGGTCCACGGCAGGCTGATGTGCTCCGGCGTGCTAGCAGCGTTCAGCGGATCGGAGCCCAGGGATAGCTCCTGGTCGTCCGGGAAGGTATCGCCGTCGCTGTCGTCATCGCAAGGGTCAGTGCCGGCATCCATCTCGTCGATGTTGCTGAGGTCGTCGCCGTCGGGGTCCCCGGCTGCGTCATCCACAAGGGGGTTGAGGCAGGCGTTTGCCTGCTCGTAGTCGTCGGGCATGCCGTCGCTATCGGCGTCCGTCTCCGGGCAGCCGTCCTCGTCCTGGATACCGTCCAAGTCCTCGGGGTCGAGCGGGCAGGCATCATCTTCGTCGAGGATGCCGTCGCCGTCGGCATCTGTCTCGGGACAGCCGTCCTCGTCCTGAATGCCGTCGAAGTCCTCGGGGTCAAAGGGACAGGCGTCGTCGGCGTTGAGGATAGTGTCGTCGTCCACGTCGGGGTCCGAGTCAACGCTGACGTGGTTCTCAGCCGTGTTGTCCGCCGGGTCTGTCTCGGCCATCGTGATCGGCTCGACATCGACCAAGAACTGCTCGATGTTGGGGAACGAACCCGACTGGCTGCACACGATCTCGTAGTCGCGCGAGGAGACGTGCGTGGTGTAGGCACTCAGCATAGGCTCCGTCCAGGTGAGCTTGCTGTAGAACTGGTTGCCGTCGGTGTACTCGTAGAGGGTGTCGCCAGGCTCAGGCACCAGGTGCGATACGCACTTGTCCCTCTCGGTGGACACCTGCACCAACTCGACCTCGTAATCGGTAGGCGGCGGGCCGTTGTTGTAGACAACGACATTCACCGCGGGGTCGGGGATGGTGTCGCCGTCTAGGTCGGCGTGGCCAGGTGCGGCGTACACCAGGTCCTCAGGTACGGTGATGTTCTCGTCCTTGACCAGCTGCACCTCTAGGTCGGTGTCGGCCGCCATGCAGGTGATCGTGTCAGTCTTCACTGTGGTCTCGCCCGTGTCCTGGCGAAGCAGCAGCGCAATGACGGTGTGGGTGCCGAACACGGTGCACGTGCGCAGAGTCTGACCGCTGGGCCCGTCGTAATACGGCGGTGGGGCCATGTTCGGCAACAGCGCCTCGCCCAGGGTCAGCGTGTTGGACGAGTACGGCGTGCAGGTGTAGGTCGGCATGTCCAGGTTGTGGTTCGGAACTCCAGGGCTGTTGTCACAGGCATCGCCCACGCCATCGCCGTCCGTGTCGAGCTGGTTGGCGTTAGCAACCAGCGGGCAGTTGTCGGAGCAGCCGGGGGGGACGCCGACACCGGTGCAGGGGTTGGGGGCGTTGTCGCGCGGCCTGCCGTCCAGGATGGTGTCGCCGTCATCGTCATTGTCGGTCGTGTCATCCCACCCGGCTACGGGGTTGACGGGCCACGAGGCGCCGTCGAGGTCGGTGTCCGGGTTCCTGGTCTGCCCGATGCTCAGCCAGCAGTTACCAGTGGGGCAGGACCCAGCAATGACAGGCAGCTTCCACACCAGGATGTTGATCGGAATGTGCAGAGGGCCACCCGTGGTGGCAGTGTAGTGGGCCCACAGCGTCGGGCCGGCGTTGCAGTCCGAATCGCCGCCGATGTCCTTACCATCCGCCCCAGCACCGTTGCAGTAAGGCCCGTTGTCCTTGTTGTCGATGCACGTGCCAGGACCGCAGCCGTCCTCCTGTCGCCAGTAGTAGGTGACGAACCGGTTGATGGCGTCCAACTGCGGGGCCCAGTAAACGAAGGCCAAGCCGGGGCCAGCGGGCGGCGGCGGAGCCGGAAGTCCAGGGTACAGCGCCAAGCCCGAGTTGGGCCCGGAAGCCCTGGGACATGCCGGCTCAATCTCGGGCGGCAGGCACGCGTCGTACTGGATGGCGACGCCGCCGATAGTTATCGAGCACGTGGGAACAATGTCCTGGAGGTGGGCATACACACTGAAGGAGCTCTGACCCACGACCGAGCCGGTGGTGGTGCTCGTGCTGGGGGTGATCTGCAGCGCCGCAGGGTAGATCGTTTGGATCAGGGCCAGCGGCTGCTTGGGGTTGTCGTTCGGAATGGCGACAGAGGTCAGGGTCTTGCAGGGCAGGCCGAGGATGCAGACGTCATCCACCGGCGGGTTCATGTCGCCCGGGTCCTCGTCGATGGTTGATACGAAGGTCGGCGTGTAGCGCGGCACACAGTACACGGTGAACGTCGTGGCGGCAATGGCGCCATCGGGATCTACGACGTCGGCGTCCTTGATGGTCACCTCGTTGTCGAACTGGAACACTGCCACCCCGCCGACGTTGCTGTCGAGGCAGTGGACGCTGAACGTCTCGTCTACCGTGACCGGCGAGCTGACCGGCAGGATCGCCTGCTCCTCGTCCGTGAGCGGGGTTACGGTGGCGTCGCCCGCCAGCACCCTCGCTTCCTTGGCCAGCGTCACCTCGGTCGGTCCGTAGGGGCCGTTGTTGTGGAGCACCTTGCGCACGGTGATGTCCGTGGGTGTGCTGACGTTCACCACGGGGAGGTCCGGCACGGTGTCGCCGTCGCTGTCGATCTTGCGGTTGTACACCACCGAGAAGCTGTTGATCTTGATGTCGCTGACCGCCTGGACGTCAACGCTGACGTGGTTCTCAGCCGTGTTGTCCGCCGGGGTCAGCTCGGTCATGGTGTCCGGCGTGACGGTGGCCACGAACTGCTCGATGTTGGGGAAGGAACCGGACACGCTGCACACGATGGTGTAGTCGCGGGTGGTCGTGTAGTCCGTGAGCGCGGCAATGTTCGGCGTGAGAAACGTCAGCTTGCTGTAGAACTGGTTGCCGTCGGTGTACTCGTCGAGGGTGTCGCCGCCCTGCGGCACCAGGTGCGATACGCACTTGTTCTTGTCGGTGGACACCTGAGTGAGCTCGACAGTGGCAATGTCAGGGGCAGGGCCGAGGTTGTCGACATGGATCGTCACCGTCTCGGTGTGCGCCAAATCCTGAGGTACGGTGATGTTCTCGTCCTTCGTGAGTGTCACCACCAGGTTGGTCTCGGCGCTCGTGCAGTCGACGAAGTCGTACAAGGTGACCAACTCACCGGTGTCGAGGCGTCTGGCTGCGCCCACTACTGGCAGGTGCAGGCCGTAGGTATTGCACCAGCGGGTCTTCACAGTGTCGATCCCCTGGCTCTGGCCCAAGGAGAGCGGGTAGGAGTTGTACGGCGTGCACGGAGCCTTCTCCATGTTGTTCAGGAGGGCGTTGCCCTCGACGCCTAGCGAGGCGCACGTGGGGTCGGCCGCGTCGATGAGGAGGTTGCCGTTGTTGTCGATGCCGTCGTCGCAGGGGCCGGTGTCATCGTTAGTGTCCGGGCCGAAGACGGGCTGGGAGCCGTCGAGAATGGTGTCCGCGTCGTCGTCGATGTCAACGAACGTGTCCCACAGCCCGTCACTGTCGTTGTCCGGGTTCTTTGTGACGCCATATTGCAGCCAGCCGTTGGCGCCGAGGTTGAACACCAGCACGTTGATGGGGATGTCCAGGTCCCCAGCCACGCCCACGTAGCGGGCCCACAACGGCGCGCCCCCGTACTTGGTAGAGAGGTAGCTGACCACCGCGTTCAATCGGGTGGGCCAATGGTTGGTGCCGCACCTCTGGGCAGGGCCGCTGCAGTCGCCGCTGCCCGGGAAGAGGGCGTCCACCGCGGCTGTGTCAGAACACCCCGACTCGATGCTGTTCGGCAGGCAGGCGTCGTACATGGTAGCAACACCTGTGACGGGGTACACGCAGGCCGGAGTGACGCCGGGACTGTCGACCGACACGCCGAAGTCGATCTTGCCGACTGTGGCGCCGTTGACGATACCCGTCGTGCAGCCGTAGGCAGGCCGAGGCGCACTGCACTGGATCGTCATCTGCGGCGGGAAGACGGACACGACGTCACCAAGCGGGCCCGCCGCAATGTCGACCTTGGTCAGGGTCTTGCACGGCAGGTCCAGGATGCAGCTCTTGCCCACCGGATCGGTCGTATCGCCGGTGTCCGTGCCCATCCACGCCGAGAAGGTTGGCGTGAAGGGCGGCACACACCGGAGCGTCAGGCTGGCGGTCACCGGGTCAGGAGGAGTGGGGTCTGTCACGTGCGGGTCCGGTTGGGTTACCGTGTTGGTGAAGTCGACTGTGAAGACACCCAGCTGGGTGCAGGTCACGACGAACGTCTCGTCCGCGGTGACGTCCACGCTCGTCGCCAGCGTGACGTCGTGGGGGGCAGGAGAGCTCACCGTAGCCGCAGTCAGACGCGCCGGGCAGCCGTCGTTGACGGCGCCGTCGGCGGGAGAGTCGTCGTCACGGGCGTTCCAGCACAGGGTGACCTCCGTCAGCATATCAAACGGGTACGCCAGCATGTCGGCGCAGTCGCCGTCGTGGTTCAGGTCACAGTCGTACCACGTGCCCACGGTGGGACAGCCGTCGTTGACGGCGCCGTCGAAGTCGTCATCGAAGAAGTTGGCGCACTGGCCGCCAGATTCCGCCCCGCCGTTTACAGAATTGGGTACGGTGACCGACGCGGTCTTGGTCAGCGTCACGTCAACAGGGCCGTAGGGGCCGTTGTTGTGGAGGATCTTGCGCACGATGACGCCTGTCGGCACCCCCATGGTGATCAACTTGGCTCCCAAGGGCGGTCCATATGGACCATAGACGTTCGTGCGCCTGACGACCGGGCAGCCGTCGTTGACGAGCCCGTCCGTGTCCTCGTCGACGGCGCCTGTGCAGACGGTTTCCGCCGCGTCCACCGCCGAGCAGCCGTCATTGACCTTGCCGTCGCCGTCGTTGTCCAAGGCGTCGGCGCACTGAGCGCCCGCCTCGGCGCCGTAGATGTCGAAGAAGCTGTCGAGGTCCACATCAGCCACCGCCCAGGCCTCCAGGGCCACCGCCTCGCTGTCGGTGTTCGGGTGCGGGTCGGGGTCTGGCTCAGCGTAGCCGGAAGTCAGGCGAGTGGCCGTGTTGTTGAACACGAACGTGTGGTCGCTGGACTTGGCGCACTGGATGTTGAACACGGCCTGCAGCGTGTTCGAGTCGTTCGCCGGGGTCACGGCGTCGTACTGCTGCGTGCACGTCACCCAGGCCCCGTTGGCCGTAAGGGTAGGCGCGCCGCAATGCGCGTCCGCGGGAACAACCGCGGCGCTGGCGGGCGTGACCGTGCAGTCGGTCACCGCAGGCGCAGCCACCTCGATCTTCACGCTCACCGCGTCTGTGGTCGGCCCGTAGTTGGTGGCCGTCGTGTCCACGGTGATCGTGTCGGGGACGCCGACGTCGATGTCGCCGTCCGCGGTACCCTTGGTGCTCGGAGGCGACTCGAAGTTCGTGGAGACGACGCCGATGTCAATCACGTCCAGCGGGCAGGGGACGCCGATGGCCAGGGTGCCGGTGTCCACCGTGATCGGGTGGGGAGAGGCGAACTCGGACCCGTAGCCGGTGAAGCCGCCGGCACCATTCAGGCTGAAGTGGACGAGCCCAGTGCCGGGCCCGATGTCCAGGCCCACCTGGGCGATGGTGCCGTCGCCGCCAGTACCCGTCGTGCAGTTCTCCCCCAGGCAGGCGACACCGGCGCTCCACGGGCTGACCGAGTCCGGCCGCGGGTCGGCGCTAACGAAGTCGTAGGCCGGGAACTTGATCAGGGGGTTGGTGGTGAGGGCCGGGTTGCCTGCGTTGTTGGCGATGTGCACGAGGTTGGTGTTGTCCCAGATCAACCGAGCGTCGTAATAGATCGGTGGGTCGGTGTCGCCGGTCACCACTATGTCGACGACGTAGTCGCTGACGTTGTCGAAGGCGGTACCGGGAGCGGCAATCGATACGCACTTCTCAACAGTGCCCAGGGTAGTGGCGCTGTTGCCCGTCGTGTCGGGGTCGATGTCGAAGTTGACGACCTCCTGGGCGGAGGCTCCTTGCCCGCCCGGAGGGCCGAGGCCCATCACAACTGTGAGCCCAAGCAGGGCACCGGCGACCGCGATTTGTGCTAGCCTCGTCATGGTACTACCTCCTGGGTGCTATACGTCGCCGGCCGGCGCTCGCATCATGTCAGAATATGTATAAAATGTCAACGTCTGGCGCGTTCCGCCGTCATCCTACTCGCAGGTGCGAGGGTTGGCAAGGGAAGAAGCTACGGCCAGCCCTGGGCGATGACAAACCACACGATGGCGTTGGCCAGTGCGAGGTTGGCGAGGGCTAGGACGGAGCCAGCCGTGCATCAGCTGAGCCACCGCCTCCTGGCGTACGAGCCGCCTGTGGCAAGGGTGAATGGTGCCCCTACGTGCAGCTCGTCCCGATCTTCCCGGCGTACAGGAGCACGTCGCCGACTACAGTGATGGTGCCGCTGACGTTGAGGTCCAGGCGCCCCCACCAGTTGGGGCTGGGCGGCGGGCCGCCGGTCGATCCGATGCGCCCCGCGTACATGAGGACGTCGCCGACCACGGTCAGGGTCTTGCTCATGTTGATGTCCAGCGGCCAGGCGTCGTCGGCGCCGACAACATCGGGGCAGGCATCCAGGGGGTCGGTGCCGACGTATTGCTCTATTGAGGTGAAGAAAGCGTCCCCATCGCTGTCGCTCTCGCTGCCGCCAGGCGGAATCTGTATGCCGTTGACAGTGATTGGCGCGCTGCTTCCAGCAGAATTCGTGACCTCGAAGGCGCCAGGCGCCAATTCGGCTATCGTGGCTGTGGTATCCGGCGGCAGGGTCGCCTGAAATGCGCCGAAGGTGGCCTCGATGGGCCCCACAACCACCTCGATCGTCGCGCTGCCGCAGGTGAGAGCGATTTCGTCGCCCGAGTCTAGCTTGACGATGGTGGTGCCGCATATCCTGACCATGGCTGGGCCGCCGCTGCCCCCGGCCACTATTCTCACCCCGGCGGGGCTTGGCCTATCGCTGACCCCAACGCTCAGTCCGCCCTTGATCAAGACCTCGCCGAAGGTCGTGCCCCCCAGGCCCTGGTCGTCGAAGGCGGTCGAGGCTACGAGGGGGTCTAAGTCGACCCCGTCCGCGAGCCCATCATTGTCGTCGTCGGCGTCGCAGACGTCGCCCGGGGCATCGCCGTCAGTGTTCGTTTGCTCGGGGTTCCAGGCGGCCGGGCAGTTGTCGCTGGCGTCGGCCACGCCGTCCCTGTCGATGTCCCCGGCGTAGGTGGCAGGCTCGCAGCCCAGGGTGCCGTTGTCAGCGGCGTCGGTCAAGCCGTCGCCGTCGTTGTCGACGCCGTCACTGCAGCTCTGGCGGACCTGGGCCTCCGGCCTGACACTGAACCCGGCCCCGCTGATCTGAGCGTCTATCACCAGACTCTCGGGCACGCCGATCACCGGGCAGCCGTCGTTGACGTGGACACCGACCGCCACCTCACCCCAATACGCCCCGTTGTCAGGGGTGGGCGTGTCATCGCTTACGGCGTTGGCGCACTGAGCACCGCTCTCGGCGTAGTGCCCCACCTGCGGGCAGCCGTCGTTGACGTAGCCATCGCCGTCGTCGTCGCTGTCGTTGTCGCACTGAGCGCCGGTCTCGGCGCCGTTGTTCGTGGGCGAGCCCAGGATGGACTCCAGGGAGTCGCAGTAGCCGTCGCCGTCAGTGTCCGTCGCGCCGATGCACACCGCAGACCAGGGCATGGTGTGGTAGTAGAGGCCCGTGCCCGGGTTCGTGCCGTAGATCTGGGCGGTGGTGCGTCCTGCCGCTATCTCTCCCTTGTCCGTCCACAGCAGGCACTGCGGGTCGAGCATGTCGGGCAGGCCGTCGCCGTCACCGTTGTCGATGCCGTCGGTGCAGTTGCCGCTGCCGGCGACTCCTGTCGAGCTGCCGTTCTCCAGGCCGTCGTTGTCGCTGTCGTCGCAGGCGTTGCCAATGGAGTCCGGCTTGGGCCCCAGGTCGGCGTTCTCGACCAACCCGTCGCTATCGATCTGGTTTTGGCCGGAGGCCGGGCCGTCGGCCACCAGCGGGCAGATGTCCTGCTGGTTGTTGTAGCCGTCGTTGTCGCAGTCGTACTGCGGCGCCCCAACGGCACAGTCTACCCCGCCATCAGGGGCTCCGTTGGGCTCGGGGTCGCAGATGTCCGGCAGGCCGTCGCAGTCGACGTCGCCCGGCTTGCCAGCCCCGCACGGGGTCGGGGGCGACACCCGCGGGTCCCAGCCCGGGTTGGCTTGGTAGAAACAGGGGTCCATGTCGTTCTCCCAGCCGTCATTGTCGGCGTCGCGCTCGCTTTGGCTGTAGGTGCGGGCTATGTGCGTGCCCGTGCCCAGAACGCCGGTGTTGGCCGCCGGGTTTCTCTGGGCGGTGTAGCCAGCCTCGTTCGCCGCTGTCGCCGGGTTGTCCGTCGTCGCCCCGTAGAGAGTGGTGGTGCTCTGCACGGGCGTGCAGACGTCACTGATGGCCCCAGGCCTATCCGCCTGGTCGACCGGGTTATTCAGGACGGTGAGGAAGACGGAGCCCAGCGCAGAGACCATCTGGGCCTTGATGCCAGGGAGCTGCGTGATCTGGCCAGGGCTGAGGACGACAATCTCGATGAGCCAGTTGGTGCCGACCACGGAGATGTGGCCGGCGTAGCGCGCCCGCGGCTGCAAGGGCAGCTTCGGACCGGCGGGGCCGTCCGGGTCGAGCATCTCATTCAGGAAGTGGGGGTAGCGCGCCAGGTAGTCTGGGAGCCCGGGGATGTAGGTACCGGTCGGAACGGGATCCGAGGTGTTCGTCCAGGCCATCGCGGCTGGGGTGAGGGGCGTGCTGGTGTCGACGCTGGCGTTGTACAGGTTGTAGAGCGGATACAGGGGTATGTTGCATGCCTCATTGAGCACGCCGAGGGTACTAAGGCTAGAAAGTTGGCCCATGCCTGCCCCGATGGGGACCGTGTTTCCAGGCGCCATCCACCAGTCGATGGGAGCGAAGGCATACATCGAGGAGTCCTCGTAGTTGTAGTCGGGAGCGGGAATAGTGAAGGACATGCTGGTGTTCGCGACGGCACCCGCTGCGGGGATAGCCACCGAGTACGAACTCTGGGGCCTGTAGATCCCGGCCCCGGTGCCGCTCGAGGCGAACACCGCCACGCCCAACGCTAACAGGCCGAAGGCGGTGAACACAGCAAGACGTTTGGCCCTCATTTGGCACCTCCCCTTCGGAGTAGTGGCTACCGTTGGCCGCAGCTCCAACCCACGCGAATCGTGCGAGCGCACCTAGTTTACGCCTTACAATTATTTTGTCAATACTTTCGCGACGGAAATCTCAATGATTTTTTGGCGCTGCTGCGGCCATTCTCGGCCCGCCTCTGGCTGGTGCCTCTCCCAACACCGCAAGGGCGGTGCCCAGCCGCAGCCCCGAGGGTTGGCAAGGTAGGAAGGCAGCGGCCGTCCTCGGGCGATCACGAACCAGACGATGGCGTTGGCCAGCAGCAGGGCGGGCGGGCCCTCTACTGGCCTTCGGGCCGCCCGGCCGCCCCGCGGTAGGCGATGGCCTTGCGGGGCCGTAGCTGGCTGGCGAGCGCGCCTTT
>Ga0315295_10005572_pt1 | contig 10733 bp, 9 predicted proteins | sample YL17G14_0_MG_FD_204453 | JGI IMG/M metagenome (GOLD analysis project Ga0315295, IMG submission 204453) | Sediment microbial communities from Yellowstone Lake, YNP, Wyoming, USA - YL17G14_0 | ecosystem: Environmental > Aquatic > Freshwater > Lake > Sediment | place: USA: Wyoming | collected...
TAGCTTCCTATATCCCTCCCGGTGACATCGATGAATACATAGCCGGCCAGTTCCCCTTCTTCGCTCCGGACCAAAGTGGTACCTGAAGAGAGCTTAAGATCCACCAGTTGCCCGAGGGGGATCTGCGCCCCGCTCATGGTCGGAACCAGGACCCTCTTCAGGGGCCCGAGGTCGCTGCGAAAATCCCGGTAGTAACGGATATTCACGGGAAAGCGCTCGCGCCCTTCCACAGTCGTGGTTACGGTCATCCCCCCGATGGCCGTTTCCAGGACCGCCTCCACTTCCTCAACGGTCAGGCCATACCGGGCGATCTCATCGCGGCGTATAATGAAGTCCAGGTAGTATCCTCCAGTCACCCGCTCGGCAAAGATATTCCGTGTTCCCGGAACGTCTTTCAGGACTGTCTCCAGATGTTCACCGATGCGCTGAATCTCTTCCAGCTTCGGCCCTAAAACTTTAATGCCCACGGGCGTGCGGATCCCCGTGGAAAGCATGTCGATCCGGGCCTTGATGGGCATGGTCCAGGCGTTGGAGACCCCGGGTAGTCTCACAGCTTTATCCAGCTCGTTTATGAGTTTCTCCGGGGTCATCCCGGGCCGCCAGTATTTCTCCGGCTTGAGGTTGATAATGGTCTCGATCATCTCCAGGGGCGCAGGATCCGTCGCACTGTTGGACCTTCCAGCCTTGCCGAAGACCGATTCCACTTCCGGGAAAGATTTGATGATCTTATCTTGAATCTGCATAATCTGGTTGGCTGTGGCGATCGAAGCTCCCGGAAGGGTCGTGGGCATATACAAAAGTGTCCCCTCGTAGAGCGGGGGCATGAACTCTGACCCCAGTTTCAGGAAGACCGGCACGGTAGCCGCCATGACCAGGATGGCCACAATCAAAATGATCTTTTTCCAGCGCAGGGCAAAATGCATAACCGGTTGATAAACCCATATCAGGAAACGGTTGATGGGGTTCTTCTCCTCCGGAATGATCTTGCCCCGGATCAGGAGGGTCATGAGAACCGGTGCTACCGTCACGGACAGGAGAGCTGCAAAGAACATGGCGAAGGTCTTGGTGAAGGCCAGCGGCTTGAAGAGCCTCCCCTCCTGTTCCTGCAGGGTGAAGATGGGCAAGAAGGAGACCGTGATGATCAACAAGGAAAAGAACAGAGGCCTCCCCACTTCCTTGGCCGCCTGGATCAAGACCTCGAAGCGGGGGATGGGCTTCCCCTGTTTCTCCCATTCTTCCAGGCGCGTATGGGCGTTCTCCACCATGATGATCACCGCATCCACCATGGCCCCGATGGCGATGGCGATTCCTCCTAACGACATGATGTTCGAGCCCAGTTTGATGCCATACATGGCCAGGAAGGAGAGAAGGATGGCGATGGGTAAAGTAAGGATCGGCACCAGGGCGCTACGGAAATGAAAAAGGAAAAGAACGATGACCAAACTGACGATGATGGATTCTTCGATGAGCTTTTCCTTCAGGGTGGCGATGGAGCGCTCGATTAAATCAGAACGGTCATAGGTGGTCACAATCTTTACCCCTTTAGGCAAGGAAGGGGTGACCTCCTTGATCTTCGCTTTCACCCGCTGGATAACATCATAGGAGTTGACGCCGAAACGGATTACCACAATCCCGCCCACCACCTCGCCGGTCCCGTCCAGTTCAGTCGAACCTCGACGAATATCCGGACCCAGAGTGACATGGCCAATATTTTTTACCAGGATCGGCGTGCCCCGCTCATCCGTTCCTACGACGATCTTCTCAATGTCGGATATGCTCTGGATGTACCCACGGCCACGGACCATGTATTCCCGGCCGGTAAACTCTAAAACCCGCGCCCCCGTATCCCGATTCCCCTTGCGGATGTTATCCGCAACGGTCATGATGGGCATTTTATAAGCGTTGAGGGTATCGGGGTTGATATGCACCTGGTACTGTTTTACAAAGCCCCCGATGGAGGCCACCTCCGCCACTCCGGGAACGGACTGGAGCCAGTAGCGCACGTACCAATCCTGAAGGGTGCGCAGTTGAGAAAGGTCATATTTCCCCGTCGTGTCCACCAGGGCATATTCAAAGCCCCAGCCAACACCCGTGGCATCCGGCCCCAGGGTTGGGGTAACGCCCGGCGGAAGCTTTCCCGATACGCCCTGCATGTACTCCAGGACGCGAGTTCTGGCCCAGTAAATATCCGTTCCATCTTCGAAAATCACGTAAACGAAAGAAATGCCGAAAAAAGAGAACCCCCGCACGACTTTTACATAGGGCGTGGAAAGGAGGGCTGTGACGATGGGATAGGTAACCTGGTCTTCTATCAGGGTCGGGCTTCGCTCGGGCCATTCAGTGTAGACAATTACCTGGACATCAGAGAGGTCCGGGATGGCATCCAGGGGAGTATTCCAAAGAGCCCATATCCCGGCGGCGACCGCAAAAAAGGTAAATATGAGGATGATGAATCGATTCCGGGCGCTATATTCGATGAGTTTGGTGATCATTCAGAACTCAGCTCCACAACCGAAAAATTGGAATGTTGGAATGTTGGAACCACGGGGACCTCATACCCATTTTTCCAGTATTCCATCATTCCATTCTTCCATTGTTCCATTCTTCCAATATTCCATCCTTCCGTCGTTACTTCTTTTCCATGCTTCCATGCTGATGCCCACCCATGCCAGCCATCCCTCCACCTGAGAGCTTACTCTCGGAGTCGATGAGGAAATTGGCGGAAGTGACCACCTTTTCCCCTTCCCGAAGGCCAGACAGCACTTGATAATACCCCTGTACCCTGGAGCCTACCTGGATGTGCCGGGATTCAAAATATCCCTGCCCCCGATCAACCAAGACCATTTGCATCGTCCCGCTATCCATCACCGCTTCTTCGGGAACGACCAGCTTCCGGCCCAGGGGGATCTTCATTTCCACATTGGCCCACATCTCCGGCTTTAATTTAAACTCCGGGTTAGGAAGGTCGAAGCGCATTTTGGCCGTGCGGGTCTTCGGGTCCAACGAGGGATAGATGTAAGTGGCGGTTCCTTGGAAGGTTTCGCCGGGGAAATAGGCAAGAGCAATCTGTGCCTTGTCTCCAATCTTAATGAAGGGCAATTCATATTCGTAAATATCCGCAATGACCCAAATTGTGGAGAGATCCCCGATCTTATAGAGAGCCGCGCCCGGCATGGTGGCCATGCCCTTGAAAGCCATCTTCTCCATGACGAAACCATCCACCGGGGAGTAGAGAACCATGTTCTTTTTGATCTCACCGGTCTGCTCTAAAGTCTCAAGCTGCTTGGGAGTGATGTCCCAGAGGAGCAATCGCCTTCGGGCTCCCTGCAGAAGCCGATCGCCTCCTTCAGCCACGTCGATGATCGGGCTGGCACTCAGAATTTTTTTGGCTTTTAGCGCCAAGAGCACTTCCTCTTGGGCCGAAACCAGTTCCGGACTGTAGATGGACAGCAGGGGCTGCCCCTTGCGAACTATCTTTCCGGTGTAATCCACATAGAGCTCTTCGATCCAGCCGCCGATCTTCGGATTGACCGTGGATATTTTCTTCTCGTCATATTCCAGCCGGCCAACCGTCCGGATGACCCGCTCCAGGGTGCGGAATTCCACCCGCCCGTACCGGACACCACTGATCTGCTGCCGTTCTGGAGAAACGTACACGGCCTCGGAGGGAATTTCGGTCATCTTGACCCCTTGTTTTTTCAAGGTCTCCACGGTCATCTTACTCATATCCAGATCTTCAGCGGCTTTGGCGTCGGCTTTTTTAACCTCATGCTTCATCTGAACCTCTCCCCAGCGAAAGAGGTCAGCAATCTTTTCCCGCTGCTCGCTGCAAGACGACAAGAACAGGAACGGAATCGTCATGCCCGCGATGATCAAGGCCCGTTTCCGTTTCATCCTTTTTTCTCCTCTATGGACGACTTACCCACTGCGGTTTCGATCTCGGCGATGTTTTTACCGTGTTCGCTCAACAGGCGGTAATATTGGATCTCATACTTGAAAAGGGTCATCAGAGTGTCCAACATGGTTATGAAGTCTACTTTGTTTACCCGGTAGGAGGATATGGCCGAATCTAAGGAAAGAGTGGCTAGGGGGATGATCCCTGTCTTCAAAAGTTCGATTTGCTTCTCGGTCCTTTCGATCTCGGTCAATCTTTCCCCGATCATAAACCGGATCTCATTGGTCATGGCCGTGAGCTGATCCTTTGACGCCTGGATGTCCTTTTGCGACTCAGCCACCTTTCGCTCCTGCTTGGTCTTGTACCAGAGCGGAAGGTTGATGGCCACCATGGCCGTGACCATGTCCGCCCTTCTTCCCAGGGGACCATCATCCCTCTGGCCATAGGCCAACTTGAAATCAAAATCCGGATAATAATCCCTTTGGGCCAGCTTCAATCCGATCCTGTTTCTTTCAACCATTCGTTTCATCGATTGAAGCAAAGGGCGATTCTCCTCTGCTGCTTTCACCAGGCCTTCGGGATCGGCAGAAAATTTTTCCAGGGTCACTTCCTCGGGGTCCCCTAGGGGTGCAAAGGCCGGCTGATGGAAGAGGGTGTTGATCCTGACTTTCACCGATCGTTTATTCTGATTAAGCATGATCAGTTCGTCGATCATTTTTGAAAGCTCAACCTGGGCCTTGAAAACATCGGTGTGAACCCCTTCCCCCACCGAGTATTTGGTCTCGGCGATCTGGTTCAAAAGTTTCAGGACCTCCCGGTTTTTTTCCGTGACCTCGATGGCTTTGTTCACATAGAAGAGTTCGTAAAAGGCCACCTTGACATCCCGGGTGATCCTGTTTTTGGTCTCTTCATATTCGTTGTAGGCTGCTTCCGCCTCTTTTTGAGCCACCTCGCTTCGCAGCCCACGTTTCCCGGGGTAAGGAACTTTCTGGGTGACGGAGATTTCTTTCATGGTCATATCTTCGTTGCGGAAATTGAAGGTGTCTGTCGGCAGGTTGACGATGCCCAGCCCCAGCATGGGATCGTCTAGGGACCCTGCCTGGGGAGGACGCTCCCTGAGCACTTCCCACTTGCTTTTCGCCGCCAGAACATCAGGGTTTTTGCTCAGGGCTTCCGCAATCAGGGCGTTTAATTTCAAAGGAGCGGGCCGCGATTCCTGCCCCCATACAATTGATTGAGCGCCCATAATGAGAATTAAGATAAAAAAAGCAAATAAGAGCTTTGATGTGGCCTTCATTTTCCCTCCACCATTCTGCACATGACAAAAGGCGACGTGGTGTAAACGTGACGCAGTGAAACCCGCCTCAGTGTTTCCGCGTCTCCGAGTCTCCAAGTCCCCGGGTCACCTTCTGCTACTTTGACTCATACGAAAACTTTGCTTCCCTTTCCATCCCGCCGCCTTCAATCATCAGTTGCACTTGGTATTGCCCCTTTTCATTCGGGTTGAAACCTACTCCATAATGGTCTCCGGACCATTCTAATTTTCCCGTCTCCTTCTTTGCTGAAGGGCTGAGAATCGTGTATATCACTTTTGCATCGCTGATGATCTCCTTCGAACCCGTATCTTGAATGGTCACCATGATAGAATGGCTTTGTGAAGGAGAAGCAGCGCTATGCTGGGAATGTCCCTTCATGCCCGGCATGGCCATGTGGGCTTCCATAGACATTACCTCAAAGCCGATCTTCCAACCTTCCGCAATTGTGGACTGAACCGCTTGTTTCCCCATGGGCATTTCATGCGAAGAGCCCGTGCTGGAAGTCGAAGAAGATGGACTTCCGTGCCCGTGGCTATGCTGAGCCAATGCCACACCCGGGAAAAAAGCCACCGAGGAGCCCAATAAAAAAACCAAAACAACTCTCCTGCCCATTCCTAAACCCTCCTTTATTCATCATCCATCTGCCCGCTCATTCAGACTTCTAGCTTAAACGGCGCAGATTTCGGGATCTCTTTACTTTAGATGCTGGGTTTGCTTTAATAATTCAGCTTCACAACTCCCCTCGGGGGACTTCCGCCAATGGAATGGAAAGATAGCGTTCTCCTGTATCCGGGAGCACGGCAACGATCAGTTTTCCTTTATTCTCCGGCCTCCGGGAAACTTCCAAGGCCGCCCATAATGCCGCTCCGGAAGAAATTCCGCATAGGATCCCTTCTTCTCTGGCCAGCCTCTGGGCAGTCGCAATGGCATCTTCGTTGCTGACCTGGATGATTTCATCGATTATTTTTGTGTTGAGGACATTAGGAACAAACCCTGCACCAATACCCTGGATTTTGTGGGGACCGGGCTTGCCCCCGGAAAGCACGGGGGAAGCTTTGGGTTCAACGGCAATGGCTCTGAATCCCGGGTCTTTGGCTTGATCACCTCGGCAACCCCCGTAATGGTTCCCCCCGTTCCAACCCCGCCGACAAAGATATCTATCTTCCCATCAGTATCCTTCCAGATTTCCTCAGCTGTCGTTTTTCGATGAACCTCAGGGTTGGCCGGGTTTTTGAACTGCTGGGGCATAAAGGCATTGGGGGTCCCTTTGACAAGTTCCTCCGCCTTCCAGATCGCTCCGGGCATTCCCTCCGTACCGGGCGTGAGGACTAACTCTGCTCCCAGCATCTTTAAGAGGGCCCTTCGTTCAACCGACATTGTCTCTGGCATGGTGAGGATCAACCGGTACCCTTTCGCTGCACAAACAAAAGCGAGAGCGATCCCCGTATTCCCTGACGTGGGTTCGATAATCACCGTATCCTTGCTCAGATAGCCATCTCTTTCCGCTGCCTCAATCATGGACACGCCAATCCGATCTTTCACACTGCTCAAGGGATTGAAGGATTCTAATTTTGCCAATACCTCTGCAACGCTGTCCTTAGTCATCCGGTTGATCCGAACCAATGGGGTGTTGCCAATCGTTTTGGTGATGTCACCATAGATCCGGCTCATCTTTATTCCCCTTTTTCCTGTTAGATTGTCCCAGAATTTTCCCCCAATCCTAGTCTAATGCAGATAAGCATTCAAGACATATTGCTGCGCTATCCGCTGCACATTGAAGGAAGAGGCTTCTCTTGCCCTTTTCATTATTGCCCTAAGAGGGGAGGTTACATAGATTTTGGCTTAAATGAATAATGAAGGTAATGGGGTGAATCCTTTATTTTTTGAAAAAAATGCTGTATTTCTATGCTACCTTGCAAAGCAGGCATTTTTCCCCATTGATTCGGTGGACCCCCGTAAGGTTCACGATTGTTCCAGGTTTCTCAATTTCCTTCCAGATTTTGACGTTCTTTTTCCTCCACTTATTTTGCTTGCTACCCATCTGTCGCTCGATATACCGAGGAACCGTGCGCCATCCCTGCTCGAACCTTTGAATGGCTGTAAGAGACGTTCCCAGTAGTTGGGACATCTGTTTCCGCGCTTTTTGGAACCTCCGGCGAAATGAATAGAATTCTTTACTTTCCATGCACACCTCGTTAAATGGAAAAAAGACATTCTTGATACAATATACTACGTCGTGGTATATTACTTCAATAGGTTTCGGCGTCCCGCAATCCGTTTCGCCCAGGGAAAAAATGGGGGGAAGGAATGTCTGGAGAGGAAATAAAAATCGGTATCGATAAAGAATTGAATTTAAAGGGTAAAATTTGTCCCTACACTTTTATAGAAACCATGTTGACCCTGGAAGAAATGGAACCAGAGGAAGTGTTGCGAGTTATCGTTGACTATCCACCGGCGGCCTGTGAAGTGCCCCAAAGTTTAAAGAATGAGGGCTATGAAATCTTAGAAGTCCGCCCCACGAAAGGAACGGATTGGGTCATCATCGTCAAGAATAAGGAGATCGAATAAGGCATGAAATTTTCCGATGAACAGATTCACCGCTATTCCCGGCAGATGATTCTTCCGGGCATCGGGGGAAAAGGCCAGAGGAAATTGATGGAGGCCAAGGTTCTTATCACGGGTGCAGGAGGCTTGGGGTCTCCCGCAGCTATCTACTTGGCAGCCGCAGGTGTAGGGACCATAGGGCTGGCCGATTTTGACCGGGTGGAGTTGCATAATCTCCAGCGTCAAATCCTGCACAAAACAGATGACTTGGGGCGCCTTAAGGTTGAATCCGGCAGAGAAACTCTCGAATCTTTAAATCCCGAGGTAAAGGTCCAAACTTATTCTGATAGGATCGTCTCTGCAAACATCCGTGAAATTATCAAGGGCTACGACCTCGTCCTCGACGGGAGCGACAATTTCCCCACTCGTTTCCTGGTAAATGACGCGTGCTATTTTGAAAGGAAAACTTTAATCTCAGGAGCAATCCTGCGGTTCGACGGTCAGCTCAGCACCTTTAAGCCCCACGCCGGCGGGCCTTGTTACCGCTGCCTCTTTCCCGAACCCCCTCCCCCGGGGATGGTTCCAAGTTGCCAGGAAGCAGGAGTCTTGGGAGCAGTCGCCGGGGTCATCGGTATCCTGCAAGCCAATGAGGCCCTCAAAGAAATTTTAGGGCTCGGAGAATCCATGGCCGGACGTTTTCTTATGTTTAATGCTCTGAATCTATCCTTCCACGAAGTCAAAATTGCCAAAAATTCCAATTGCCCTCTCTGCGGAGAGAATCCCAAGATTAAGGAATTGATCGAATATCTCCAGGTCTGTCAAGCCTGACCCAGAGAGAAGGTCCTTCTCGTCTCCAAATAGGTGGTTTGATTCAAACCCTGCACCTTTTTCTGGTCGATGCGATACCGTATTCCTTGGCGAATGACGATAGCCGTAGAGATAAGGGGCGGTCAGTGGAAAGAGGTTGAACTGTCAAGTGGATAATGATAATCTCAAGCGGAGAACGGGGGAAAAGAGGAGGGATCGACATGAGCCACGCCGGACGCAAAAAATTTTTTTTTATTCTTTCATTTTTTCTAATTGGAATTTTGCCCTTCAGACTGGCCGGGGCCCTTACTGATGATGAGAAGAACAATGTGGCCATCTACCAAAAAGCCAGCCCCAGCGTGGTAAACGTAATAAGCACAGTCATAGCCAGGGATTTCTTTTTTACGCCCATTCCCCGAGAAGGCAGTGGGTCCGGCTCGATTATCGACTCCCGCGGCCACATCCTGACAAATAATCACGTCATCCGGGATGCCCAAAAACTTGAAGTTACCCTTTGGGATGGCAGCAAATGGTCAGCCAAGCTGGTGGGCACCGACCCCGACAATGACTTGGCGGTGATAAAAATCAATGCTCCCGTAGAAAAGCTAAAGCCACTCTCCCTGGCAGACTCGCGGAACCTTCAAGTTGGCCAGAAGGTCTTAGCCATTGGCAACCCCTTCGGCCTGGGTCTCACTCTGACCACGGGAATCATCAGCTCGTTAGGTCGGACCATCCGCTCAGAAGTGGGCACGATGATCGAAGGACTGATCCAGACCGATGCTTCCATCAACCCCGGGAACTCTGGAGGACCCCTTTTGAACTCCGACGGGGAGATCATTGGAATCAATACCGCGATCGTCAGCCCTAGCGGCGGAAGCGTGGGCATCGGCTTCGCCATCCCGGCAAACACGGCCAAACGAATCATCCCCGACCTTATCGCCAAGGGCTTTGTCCCTTATCCCTACCTCGGTGCGATTCTTCATTCCATCATCCCTCAGTTTGCCAAACCGTTGGGGTTAAAAGTTGAAAAGGGTGCCATGGTCGTCGAGGTAGCGCCGGGCGGGCCAGCAGATAAAGCCGGTTTGAAAGGGGCCAAGCAAAATGCCCAGGTAGGCAATTTCTTACACCCTGTGGACGGGGACATTATCATTCGGGCGGATCAAATAGAGGTAAGGGATGCCGAAGACCTTATCAAGCATCTCCGGGAGAGAAAAATCGGGGAAGTGGTAAATCTCCAAGTAATCCGGGACGGAAAACCCCATGATATCAAAGTAACTCTGCAGGAACGGCCAAGGAACTTTCGTCGTCCAAACGAGAAGTCCCGGTAACTCTATTTCACTTCCTGGGAAACCCGCCGTTTATGGAAATAATCTGGCCGTTGATCCAGGAGCAAGGGTCGGAGCAGAGAAAAACGATCATCCTGGCTACACCTCAGGTCTCTCCCGGCCGCTCTATAGTATACGTCTTCAGCTATTTTTTCTCCAATTCGGGTGGGAGATAGGCCGTCATCGGGCAGAGGGAGGAAGGTATATAATATCGTTATGGGGGAGAGAGAACGCAGCTTTCGAGAGAAAGGATCCAAGAATGAGGAAAAAATTTTTAGCTGGGGGAATGCTTTCTATTTTCGCCATGGGATGCGCTGCCTTTGAGTCCCTGGCGGTGCGAGAGGAAAAGAATGGGAAGGCAGCTCCGATGATCATCGCGTCTTTTGCCTCAAAACAACTTCGCCCCGGGGGAACCTGGAAGGTTTACCTGAAGGCCTCCGATCCGGATGGAGATATGAAGAGAATCATATGCCTAATCGAGCAAAAAGGGATTGGCTCATATCCCGTAAGTTACGTGAACATAAAAGAAGAAAATCGGCGAGAGCTATCCGGTTACCTCTATTGGACCACGGGAGGGGTATCTGGAGCGATTTTTACTGAAGTCCAATTGACCGTTCAAATTCAGGACATGGCTAGACATCTTAGCGGGCCTGTTTCGTTTCCATTGAAATTTCAACAAGATATTCAGCAAGAAGATCCACCCAAAGATATCTTCCAAGAGAAAGACCTAGGGCCGATCATGATCCCCATGCAACCTTGGAGTGGGGGGGGGTGAGTGAGTCTGAAAGCCTCAGAGGATGGGGGAATTTAGCCGATGCGAATACTCCTAATCTTTTCCTCCCCTCC
>Ga0315295_10005574_pt1 | contig 10732 bp, 8 predicted proteins | sample YL17G14_0_MG_FD_204453 | JGI IMG/M metagenome (GOLD analysis project Ga0315295, IMG submission 204453) | Sediment microbial communities from Yellowstone Lake, YNP, Wyoming, USA - YL17G14_0 | ecosystem: Environmental > Aquatic > Freshwater > Lake > Sediment | place: USA: Wyoming | collected...
CTCATAGAGGTGGCCGACTTGTTCGGCGTAACCGTTGAACATGAGCGTCGGCCGGCGGTTCAATTCTCCGATGCGGCGTTCCGAGCTTTGCGGCCAGCGCGGATGCGGTACGTCCGGGTTCACATTGGCGTAGAAACCGTATTCGTTGGAGGCGATCCTCTTCCAGAAGGTCTCGGGCTGTTCTGCCACAAGCTTGATCCTGACGATGGCTTTGATGCCCTTGAATCCATACTTCCACGGGACGACAAGGCGCAGCGGCGCGCCATCCTGCGGCGGAAGGGACGCGCCGTACAACCCGGTTGCCATGAGGGTGAGATCGTTCATGGCCTCATCGAGCCTGAGTCCCTCTGTGTATGGCCAGGGATAGAAGGCGTTGCTCTGCCCGGGGAACTGCTGTGGATCGTCCAGCGACCTGAATGCAACAAACTTGGCGTCCCGCGTGGGCTCGACCGTCTTCAGCAGGCTGGCAAGCGGAAAGCCCCGCCACGGGATGACCATGCTCCAGCCCTCCACGCAGCGCAAACGATAGATGCGGTCCTCCTGCGGGAACATCTTGAGCAGGTCCTCCATGGCGAAGGTCCTGGGCTTGCTGACCAGGCCCGTGACCTCCACGCTCCACGGATCGGTCTTGAAATCGGCCGCGAGCGACGCCACGGCTTCCTTGGTGGTGCTGAACTCATAGTAATTGTTGTAGTTGGTGATGTCGTAGAAGCTGTTGAGCGGCGCGCCAAGCTCGTCGGCCTGGCCCTCAAAGGCGGTGGCGCTGGCCGGCGCTTCATCAGGTGAGCCGGTGGTCGAGGGTGCGCATGCCGCCAGCAGCGCGCTGCCGCCGAGGATGCCCGCTGCTTTGAGGAAGTCGCGCCGGTTGCGATACAACGACCTCGGCGTGATCTCGGAGGGGAGAACTGGGACGGAACGGTATCTGTTTTCCATAGATGCCTCTAAACGGGATATGTCTCGACCATTAGGGCTCGGATATTCCTCTCGGTCTCGTCGTGGGCGCCCTTGCCGATGCGAACATAACGGATGCGGCCGCGCTTGTCAATCAGATACAGCGGGGGCAGTGTCTGCATGCGTGAGTGCCGTCATACGTCGCCTGGGCCGCCCGCCGAACAGGCGGTCAACACGAGGCGAACGATCGCCAGCCAGAGTCGCCTCTCTGTCCAGCCCTTAGATGCGCCCATTCCAGAATAGCTTCCTTACTTGCTTATTACAGAAGCCTAAGAGTCCTCTAAGATGACGGCGCACATGCATCTGGGGATCTTTCTGCGCATTCTGTCCCAACGGAGAACGCGGTCATGCAAAGCGCGCGGCTGTGGATGCAGGCGGAAGCCTGCGGCTGTTTCCCAGGCCTGGAGCGGTCGTGGCGACAACTAAAACCCGCCCTTGTGGCCCGACGGCTACAGGTGCCCCAAAGCCCCTGGGCATCCCAACATATGGGGGGAGTTCGGATGTCTGACAACTGAAATGGGCCTGGGGTCCTGCAGCCAAGGGTCGTCGCCTGTCATATCCCGGCAGACCTAACACATCTGGAAGTACGCGAACGCCTGCCTGCGTATATAATTGGTAATCTCAACTCCAGTCGGGAGTGGGGAAATCCTGCAGAAAGGAGAAGCCGCCATGTTAACTGCCGTCGAAGACCGTGGACCAGAGACCTCCCCGCGGGGTCAGGGCCTGGTTGAGTACGCATTGATTCTTGTTTTGGTTGCCATTGTTGTTATCGCGGCCCTGATGATCCTCGGTCCTGTCATCGGCAATACGTTTAGCACCATCAACAATAGTATCTCCAGTGTATAGGGCACGCACAATGCAAAAAGGTTCTGTCTTGCGACAGAACCTTTTTGTTTGAGCCTGTGATGTCCAGCCTGCATCACATGCCCTTGATGAGCCCGCCGGGCTGGCACGACCTGCAGAAGTTGGTGATGCGCTGATTGGCGCCGACGAGGGAGATTGGCGTGCCGCAGCGCGGGCACGGTTGGCCGGTCTTCATGTGAACTGCAAGGAAATCGCGCGGCTTCAGGTGGATCTGCTCCTGCATCTCCGCGCGCACCTTGTGCACGGCGTCGCCCAGCGTGAGGCGCATGGCCGCATACAAGCGATCTACCTCCACGGGCGTGAGCTGGGTGCACTTGCGGTAAGGATGTAGCCGCGCCGCCCATAGGATCTCGTCGGCATAGGCGTTGCCAATCCCGGCCACGAACTCGCCGCGCGTCAGGATGCCCTTGATCTCGCCGCGGAACGGACACAACCGTTCGCGAAAAATCTCCAACGATATGTCGAAAGGCTCAGGCCCCATGCCGGAGTATCCAGGCACCGCCGCCAGGTCACGCGTGAGATAGAGCTGCCCCATCTGCTTCTGGTCGAGATAGCGAAGCTGCCGGTTATCGTCAAGGCCCAGAACGAGGTGGGTCTTGGCAGCCTGTTTCTCGGATGGATCTGACAGCTGCAGGCGGCCTGTCAGCTTGGGGTTGATCGCCAGGAACAACGGGGGAGCATCAGGCGTGAATGAAAAGACCAGGAACTTGCCTCGGCGGCTGACGGCGGCGATGGTCGCGCCCGACAGAGTGCGCTCGAAGCCCATATTGCCAAGGTCTCGCGCCACGATCGGCCCGCCCGGGGGAATGAGCCGTACATCGGTGATCGTGCGACCTACGACGCGGCGTTGGAGGACATCACGGACAACTTCGAGCTCGGGGAGTTCAGGCATGGTTCGGCAGTGGTACGCTTCGAGACAAAGGGCGCGAAGGTATATGAGGAGTCATGGCTTGCTTTTCCTCAAACGGGGATTACAGGTTCTGCTGGGAGAGACATTGGTCAAGACGGAGGATGAGTTCGGCAACGGGCTCAGCTCCGGGCTCGGGCAGCACACCAGCGGCGCCCTTGACGATAAAGCTGCACTTCTCCAGCACGCGGCGCGAGGCCACATTGTGCCTGGCAACGTGCGCGTAGAGGGGACGCACCTCGAACTCGTCGAGGAACAACGTGAGGGCGCGCGTGGCGATGCCCTGCCCCCAGAATTCCCTGCCGACCCAGTAACCCACCTCTCTGCCATCCGTTCCGTCCCAGCACACGATATTGCCGGCCACCTGACCATCATAGAGGATCGTCCTCAAAAGGTTGGACCGGTCGGCCATGATCTTCGCCCAGTGCGCCATGTGGGCCTCGCGCTCCCGCGAGGGGAAGGCCGCCATGGCAATCGACTGCGGATCGCGCTGGTGCTCGAAGAAGACCGCCAAGTCAGACTCGGCCACAGGTCGAAGGACGACAGCCTCCATCATGGAGCAGTCTCGTGCAACGACCTCTCAGATGCCACCCACATCCTGCTGCCATCGGTGACGATCTCGATCCAGCCATTTTGATCCGTGCGCAGAACGGAGTAGCCCTCCAAGGCGTCAAGTATTTCGGGGCTCGGAAGGCCATCCTTGTCGGCAGGCGCCACGCTGATGACCACCAACTGGGGATTCAAGTTCTGCAGCCACTCCAGGGGTGCAAGGGGGGCATAGCCGTTCTGGGCAAGAAGCAGCGCAGTGACCGGTCCGATGGCGCTTCCATTCTCCAGCGCTTCAAGCGTCTCGAGGTTTGCGCCGATGGGCAGCAGCAGTCGGAACGAGTTCCACTCCAGGAGCAGGGTTGAGCCGCGCGAGGAAACGTCCACGACTTTGAGCTGGGCACCATCGCCCAGGTTCAATGTCTGTCCCTGCTCCGCGCGGGTCAGGGGGACCTCTTTCTCCTGCAACCATTCCATCAGTGCGGCGGAGGAAAAGGATGCCTGTGCAGGTGCTCCCAACAGGACGTTTTCCGGTGGAAAACGAGGCAGCAGTCTTGGCAGCGAGGCAACCTGCTCCTCGTCAGCGGCAGCGACGATGAGCCAGTCCAGCTGATGGTCGATCGGCGACATCCTGCGGCCCAGGGCATCGGAGATCGATGCGGTCGATGGCCCGCCGTTGATCAGCACATGACCGCCCGAGGGGGTTTCGATCAGCACTGCGTCCGCTGTGCCGACATTCAGGAATGTGACGTGCAGCCTGCCATCCGGCGCGGCCGCAACTACGCGCCATGCAAACAATGTGCAGAGGAAAAGCAGCACGATGGTCGTTGCCAGCCAAACGTGGCGAAACCTCGTCTTCAGCGAGGTGTACATTTCTTTGAGGTTGGCGCCCGCAAACGTGACCGCCAGCAGCACGACGTAGAACAGCACGACAAAACCCAGCGAGAAGCTGCCCAGGTAGATCACGCCCTGTGGCAGGCTGGCAAAGAACTCGACCGCACGGATGGTGTATGCCGTGAGCGGCCACGCCGCCCAGGCAAGAATCTGTCCCAGCGGGTAGATCAGCAGACTGAACACCAGGGCGAGGCCGCCCAGAACCATCACTGCGGGCTGCGCCGGAAGGATGAAGGCGTTGGCAAGCGGGGAGACCAGGCTGATCTGTTTGAAGTGATATGCCACGATCGGAAGCGTGGTCAACTGCGCGGCAAAGGTCAGCAGCACAAACTGGCCGAGCGGCGAAATAAGCTTCTGGGCGTCCGAGGCGGGCAGGTGCCGCTCAATGAACGTCCGCGCCGCGTCCATGAAGACTCCGCCATAGAGGATCAGCCCGAGAGTGGCAAGCAGCGACAGCTGAAAGCCGACATCCCAGAGCACAAATGGATTCCAGAGCGCCATCAGCGCGGCGACAAAGGCCAGCGTGTTGACGCCGGCCTGCTTCCGCCCCACCTGCACCGCGAGCAGCGCGATCGTTCCCATAATGGCGGCACGTACGACCGCCGGGTCTGCTCCCACGAAGAATGTGTAGAAAGCGATGCCTGCAAATGTTGCCAACGCGCCCCGGCGCGGGCCGAGCAGCCGGTTGAAGACAAAGGCAAAAACCCCGGCAATCACCGCAATGTTGAAACCGGAGATGGCGATGATATGCGCGGTACCCGTGTCATTGAATGCCTGCTCGAGAGGCGCGGGCATGCCGGTGTCCACGCCCAGAAGGATACCCGCAAGCAGCGAGGCTTCGGGATCCAGGAACAGGCGGTACACGTTTTGCAGCGACACCTCTTTCAATGCGTACATGGCTCGAAGCACGGGGTTGCCGCCACGCCCCGGCAGCACCGTTACCTCGGCACTGGTCATGTAGCTGCGGATGCCCTGTCGGGCCAGGTAATCGCGATAGCTGAAATCCTCGTTCGAAGGCGGCGTTAGCAGCTGGCCTCGAAGACGCAGGTTATCTCCGTAGTGAAACTCCTCGTTGGGAGCGACGCGCGCCAGGATCAGACCACGAACCTTGAATGGACCCTTGCCGGCGTCCAGCTCGCTCACTTGAAGGCGGAGATTGATGTATGTGTCGCGCACATCCGGCGGCTCGATGAGCGTGCCGGTCACCAACACGTCGTAGTCAGCATCGTTGTACCAGGAGATCTGGGAGTCCGTCCGCGGGGGAACACTCAGTTGGTACCGCGCCGCGCCCAAGAACGCGCCCAGCAGCGAGGCCAGTACCAACAGGAACACCTCCCGCCGGAGACTGAGGCTCAATGTCCGCACGCGAATGGGATAACTCCCGGGGAAAGACCGGTAGGCAAAGTAGGCACCGATGAGACCGAGGAAGACCAAGCTGAACCAGATAAGGAAATGCAGGTGCAACACACTGGCCAGTACAATGCCCGCCAGAAAAGCCAGTGAAACCCACAACAGGGGCAGGGTCATGCAGGGATTGTACATTGAAACCGCAAATGCACCACACAGCGGGATGAAGGTGCCGTGAAACCCAAACGTTATAATGCCTGTCATGCCGGGAAATGAATTGATCCTGGTCACAGGCGCAACAGGTTATGTCGGGGGGCGTTTGGTTCCGAGACTGCTGGATGCCGGCTACCGCGTGCGCTGCCTGGTACGCGATCCCCCGCGCCTGCATGGCCGAACATGGCACAGCCGGGTGGAGGTCGCGGCGGGTGACGCCATGGATCCGGCGTCGCTGGATGCGGCCTTCAAGGGCGTCCACACGGCGTATTACCTGATCCATGGGATGCAGGGTGGAAAACCGAACGCCGAACACGACCTGCAGATGGCACGCAACTTCATTGCCGCCGCCGACCTGCAAGGCATACAGCGCGTGATCTACCTGGGCGAATTGGTGGATCCGGCGGCGCGGCTCTCTCCCTATCTGCGCGCCCGGCACGAGACTGGCCACCTCTTGCGTCAAAGCCGTATTCCACTGACCGAGTTCCGCGCCGGCATGATCATCGGCGCCGGCAGCGCGTTGTTCGAGATGATCCGCTACCTGAGCGAACGCGAGCCGGTGCTGGTCTGCCCGGCCTGGTTCTTCTCCATGGCGCAGCCGGTCGCGGTGCGCGATGTGCTCGACTACCTGGCTGCAGCCCTTGAAACGCCGGAGAGCGCGGGCAGAACGATCGAGATCGGAGGCCCAACGCGCCTTACCTATGCGGACATGCTGCTTGACTATGCCGCAGAGCGGGGGCTAAAGCGCAGTCTGATCCGTACACCGTTCCATCTGCCGCGGCTCTCGGCGTATTGGGTGCACATGGTCACGCCCATCCACTGGCGCACCGTGCTGCCACTGATCGAAGGCCTACGGGCGAACCTGGTCGTCCACGACGATGAGGCCCGGAGGCTTTTTCCGAAAATCAAGCCGCTGGATTTCCGGCAGGCAGTGCGCGAAGCGCTGGGCAGGGTCTTGAACGATGAGGTCGAGACCTCGTGGTCCGACGCGTTGGTCAATTCTGCCGGAGATACGCGGCCGTACGATTTTGCCGTGGCCGAGGGCATGATGATCGAGCGCCGTTCGCTGGTGGTGGACGTGCCTACCTCTGCGGTATTCAGAGCCTACACCGGCGTGGGCGGCTCTCGCGGCTGGTTCTTCATGGATTGGGCCTGGGCGATCCGCGGCTGGATGGATAAGGCGATAGGCGGCGTGGGAATCCGCCGAGGCCGCAGGCATCCGGACGACATCAGCGCCGGCGAGTCGCTCGATTTCTGGCGAGCGGAGGCGGTCGAGAAGGATCACCTGATGCGCCTGCGGGCGGAGATGAAAGTACCCGGCAAGGCCTGGCTGCAATTCGAATCCACGCCGCTGCCACAGGGAGGGACGCTGCTGGTGCAGACCGCGTACTATGCCCCGCACGGCCTGTTCGGCTTCCTGTACTGGTACGCCATGTGGCCTTTTCACGCCTTTTTGTTCGACGGGCTCATCCGGCAGATCGCGGCCCGCGCCCGGGTGCTCACCACGACCTGAAACGACCGCGGTCGCACAAAGTCACTTACCACAACGAATCGACTTCCAAGGCAGCTCATCTGAGGCGTCTCCCGAACACTGTGATTGACAGACTGGTGCTTGTCACGGGTGCAAACGGATACATCGCCAGCCGGCTCATCCCGCCTCTGCTTAGGCGCGGCTATCGGGTGCGCCTCATGGTGCGCAGCCCTGAGCGCCTCGCAGGACGCCTATGGCTCCCGCAGGTGGAGGTCAGGCGCGCCACCACAACCGATACCGAGAGCCTGGCCGCAGTCATGGCTGGCGTACACACCGCTTACTATCTGATCCACAGCATGAGCAGCGGTCGCGGTTACACGGAGATCGAACGAGAGAGCGCCCGGCGGTTCGCGGCGGCTGCCGAGGTGGCAGGCGTGCAGCACATCATCTACCTCGGCGGGCTGGCGAACCCCAGCGATCCACACCTCGCGCCGCACATGCGCTCACGCATCGAAACAGGCGAGATCTTGCGTCGGGGCCGCGTGCCGGTGACGGAGTTCCGCGCGGGCGTGATCACTGGCGCGGGCAGCATTTCCTTTGAGATGATCCGCTTCCTCACGGAGTTCTTCCCGATCCTGCCCGGGCCGAACTGGCTGCGCAATGAAGCCCAGCCCATTGCCTCCGAGAACGTCATTGACTATCTCATCGCGGGCCTTGAAAAACCCGAAGCCCGCGGCGGGATCTACGAGATGGGTGGACCCGAACGGATGCAATACGGCGATGTGATGTTGCGCTACGCGCGCCACAGGGGGCTGAAGCGCAGCCTGTTCACCCTCCCCGGCATTCCGATCTGGTGGATGGCAACGATGGTCGACAGGCTGACACCCGTGCCGTACCCGATCGCCACGGCCCTCATCGGCGGCTTGCGGTCCGACTCGAGCGTCATGGACAAGTCGGCGCGCCACATGTTTCCGGAGATCAAGCTCGTCAGCTATGGGGAGGCGGTGGGCGCGGCGCTCAACGACCTTGCGCCGTCGCGGCTTGAGCGCGTCTGGGAGGGCATGGGCCGGGACGCTGCGGACTTCAGACATGAGGGCTTCATCGTCGACTACCGACGACGTGCGGTTGACGCACCGGCTTCGGTCGTGTTTGAACAACTGATGCGCATCGGAGGCCACAACCGTTGGCCCTTTGCGGATTGGTTGTGGCGGCTGCGCGGCTGGATGGATGGGCTGTTGTCAACGCCACGGGCGCGACGGAGCACAGCGAAAGAGAACGCCGTTATGCGTACCGCGGCGACCGGCGATACTGATGATCCTGGATTGAATATTGGGCAGGAGGTCGATTGCTACCGAGTTGAGGCGTTGGAGCCAGGATGCCTTCTGCGGCTGTACTCCACACTGCGCGCGCCAGGCGAGGGCTGGTTGGAATGGCGCGCGCAGCCCCAAACCCCCGAGACCTCATGGCTGGCGCAGACTGCCTTCTTCGCGCCGCGCGGGCTGCCGGGATTCCTGTACTGGTTCGTTCTGGGGCCCATACATCGTTTCGTCTTTCGTGGCCTGATCGAGGCGCTCAAGCGGCGCAGTGAGGCGGCATGAAGAACGCGCTGGTGCCGTCGTGGCTACTCTTGCTCATCATTCTCGCGGCGGCCCTGCTCCCCGTCCAACCGTATATGGATTTCCAGGTCATGTACCACGCGGACCTCGGATTGCGGCGAGGCATTTCGCTGTACGACCACGCGCGCCAAGTGGACATGATCGCCCAGCTGGCGCATGTTCCGGCGAGCCAGGTATTCGTGCTTCCATTCCCCTATCCACCGTGGTACGCGCTTGGTACCTTATGGTTGGCGCGGCTGCCCATTGAACAGGCGGCGCGGGCGTGGCTCGGGCTCAACTTGCTCCTTCTCTTCTTTTGCATGTGGTTGCTGACCGACGGGCAACCCACCCTCAGGCGCGCGGCGCTGATGCTCGCGGGGTTGCTGTGGCTCCCAGTCCTGGGCACACTCTTCGTGGGTCAGTTCGGCGTTCCGGTGCTGCTCGGTACCACCCTGATGATCCACGCCTTGCGGCGGGAAAATGCAATTCTCGCCGCGGGTGCAGCAGCGCTCCTCACATTGAAGCCGCATCTGGGCGGTGTCGTCTTACTGCTCGCCGCCGTCACGTTGGCACAGCGCAGGGATCGCTTTGGACGGAACGTCCTGCTAGCCTTGCTGGCGGCGGGCGTGATCTTGTTTGGTGTCGGATTCCTGGCCTCGCCCAACTGGCCCCTGGATTACTTCCGCTCGTTGGCCGGTTTCAGAGATGTATCGCAGTGCGGTCAGTGCGTCAGCCTTTCGATGGCACTGGCCGGGCTCGTCGGCGGCGGACTCGATCAGGCCGTGTGGATCTCGGCCATTACTGCTGTCCTGCTCTGCGCATGGCTGGTCATACGATGGCACCAAGTGACCTCAGCGCCCGGCAGCCTGGTTATGACCGGAATCCTGGTGACACTGATCGTGAGTCCTTACTTGCAGAGCTACGATTACATTCTGCTGTTGGTGCCATTCATTCTGCTGGCGCGGGTGATGCGGAGTCCAATGTCCTGGATCGCGCTGGCGTTGGCCTACGCCTTGCCGCTCATCGGCCTGGTGCTGCTGGGCACCCCGGGAAACATATCGCTGATCATATCGGCATGCATCCTATTCGTCCTGGCAGCGCGGCAACCTGATCCAGTCACCGAGAATCCGGCTGCCGGCGACTGACTTGACGATTCGAGTTGCCCATCATAGAATGCTCTCACAATTGAATACGGCCAGAAGCGGCGAAGCCGGTGCAATTCCGGCGCTGTCCCGCAACTGTGAGTTTGGCTGGGTAGTAGAGTAGTCATGAACTGCGCAGCCAACAAGTCAGGTCGCCCGCCTTGGCCGGTTCACCACACTCCCGCGGCCAGGAGGTGGAGGACGACCCGCTTCGGCGAAGAACCTCTCCCACCTCCCCAGCCAACGGCCGGGGATTTCGTTTTCAACCGCCTGCTGGCCAGCATGCCGCCTGAGAAGAGGAACCCATGGTCAAGAAACTTGCCTTTGTTTGTCTGACGGCAATCCTGGTGCTGACCGCATGCGGTTTCCCCGCTGCCGCGACGCCTACAGCCACCACCCCGACGAGACAGCCTGCTGGCCTCGATCGGCAGGTCACGGCGGATCAACCCGCCGCGCGAATCGTTTCGCTGGCACCGTCCAACACGGAGATCCTTTTCGCCCTCGGAGCCGGCTCACAGCTGGTTGGACGCGATTCGTTCTCGGATTTTCCTGCCGAAGCCACAATGGTGGCGGATGTAGGGGGCGGCTTCGCCGCCCTCAACATGGAGTTGATCGTATCGGCCAAACCGGACCTAGTCCTGGCTTCACCGCTTACACCGCCCGAGCAAGTGGCGGACCTCCAGAACGTTGGCCTGCGCGTACACGCGGTTCCAAACCCCACGACGTTCGATGAGCTGTATGCCAATCTTCGGTCAGTGGCAGCGCTCACGGGACATGAAGCCGAGGGGAAGCGCTCGTGGCA
>Ga0315295_10005576_pt1 | contig 10730 bp, 9 predicted proteins | sample YL17G14_0_MG_FD_204453 | JGI IMG/M metagenome (GOLD analysis project Ga0315295, IMG submission 204453) | Sediment microbial communities from Yellowstone Lake, YNP, Wyoming, USA - YL17G14_0 | ecosystem: Environmental > Aquatic > Freshwater > Lake > Sediment | place: USA: Wyoming | collected...
TGATGGCCAAAACAATATAAAATCCAGCTTACTCCACACCCTGGCAATTGATGATCCCCTGGCCTTGGAGCAAAACGGGAAGAGCTATTATTACCACAAGGACGGCCTGGGGAGCATTCAAACTCTGACGGATGAAGCCGGGCAAGTAATCCAGAGTTATGAATACGCCAGCTTCGGGAAAATCACATCCCAGAGCGGCAGCCTGGAACAGCCCTTCACTTTCACCGGCAGGGAACTTGACCAGATGCTGGCGCAGGAGGAAACCACTTCCTGGATCACTTATTCCACCGAACTAAAACCGGGGGTCCAAGATCCCCAGGGAACGAAGGGGGGAGGCCGGATCGAAATCAAGACGCCGCGGCAAACGGAAACCCTCTACTTCTTCCGCGCCCGGTATTATGATCCCAAGGCAGGAAGATTCCTTACCAAAGATCCCATTGGGTTTGCAGGTGGGGATGAGAACCTGTACAGGTACGTTACAAATGATCCAATCAACCAAATAGACCCATTAGGATTATGGGGGCCTAAGGGGCATAGGGACCTAAGCAAAGATGCGATAACCGCTTTTTCAAGCTATTTTACTCCAGCTGATATAGAGAAGATAATAATGGCTAATATCGGAGTGGATATAACAAATCCCGCTCAAAATGCCGCTCATTACATGCCAGGTACTTGCAAAGAAGCGGCATGGATCATAAATAAGTCTTTAGAAATGGCAATTCAACTAGAGATTGCCGGGTTACATGAAGCTGCTTTGTATTTCTTAGCTATGGGATTACATACCTTGCAGGATAAATTTGCCCATTTCGAACAAAATGCTGGTTGGGCTGAACATTTTCGAAAAGGACCTAGCCCTGATGATCCGCTGGCACATCCCATCGAGTATTTGAGAGCTAGAAAGGCATCAATGGATTATATTGGCAGATTTATAGAAGAGGTTACTCGGAGAAGGGTGGTTAGCTACAGATGAATATTCAGAGAACCTTTCTAGAGTTCATCGTCGGTTTAGTTCTTGCTATGATTGGATATTTGCCCGTTGTCATCTTTGCTTTTTTCCTTAGTGCCTTAGGAATAGATTTTGGACGTACCACGATAATTCTACTGGCTTTGCTTCTTGGTTATCCCGTGGGGAGCGTTTTGGGAATATTGCTAGTAGACAGGTTCTTTTTCAAGACTAAAGGATGGAATATTCTCGGCATAGGACTATCAATCGCATTAGGCGTTATGGGGGGCCTTGGGGGATTAATGATGATAAGCAGGCTTGGAGATTATTCTTTGGTTATTATCCCAGCCTTCATAGCATGTTTAGCTGTAGTAGGTTATAACCTTGTTTCGCTCCTCAAACGAAATTGAGTTGGAAAAAACCTCCACTTTCCTCGGGGATTCAAGATCATAGAAATGGGTGACCCGAATACAATACGATATGCGAAGAGTCAAGAGCAGATTTAATCCCATTCCTGACTGCATTCACCAGAATGCGATAACAAATTTGGGCCATGCGAAGGTCATTAGGAAACCTGGTATCCTTCCTTCAATGGATCGTTTTCATCGATAAGGTATTGATGGAGGCCCGTTATAAAAACTTGATAGGTGACTTCGGGCAGAATGGCCTTATATTCTCCTACCTCGGTGATGCCTACGACGGCAGCACTAGCCAGGGTGCCCATGATGCTTTCCTGAATGAATCGATCTCCCACTTTCAGCTTCCCTTTCTTGAATAAAACAGCCATTTTGGCACAGGTTCCCGTGGCACAAGGCTCCCGATCCACCTGGGCTTTCCCGAAAACGACGATGCTCTTAAAATGGGCACCCTGAATTGTGGGGGGAGCATTAAACTCCACTACCTCCACAGGGCGTCCTCCGGTGATCTTGCGCAGCGCTTCGGATTGATTCAATTGGTCTTTGATTTCCATACCCAACTTGGACCATGCATGGGCATGTTCTCCAGTCGCCGGGAGATTAAAATCCGAGGCGTTGAGGATGGCAAAGATATTTCCACTGTAAGCAATGTCGGCCTGAACCTTTTTCCCCTCGAAGTCCAGAGCAACCTCTCCGCACCCATAGGAGGCCACATTTTCCATAGTCGATTCACACACCTTCCCGCCCTGGTAATTCACCCGCACGGGGACCAGCCCGGCAACGGTATCGAAAACGATTCTCGGCTCCTGTTTCTTGACCCAGCCGAGTTCAAAGGCGGCGGTGGCCGCTCCGACGGTCGCATGACCGCAGAGATCCAGATACCCGGCGTTTTCTATGTAGATAAGCCCGAAATCGGCCCCTTTGGTCACCGGATACGTCACCATGGCTCCGGTCATTTCGCTGTAACCGCGAGGTTCCCGCATTAAAGCACGCCGGATGAAATCATAATCCCTTTTTATGGTTTCCCGCTTCTCCTCCATAGAGTTGCCCCGTACGCCAAGAATGGAGGGATCGTAAATAATCCGAGTCGGAGCCCCGGCGGTATGGGTATCCACGGCAAAAATCAAATGGTCGCATTTCATAGAGAATCGCCCCCTATTGTTTATAAGCCCAAATAGGCCTTCCGGACAAGGTCTGACTCCAGGATTTCCCGGCCCGGGCCACTGGCTGCGATTCGGCCCGATTCCAGGACATACGCATAATCGGATGACTCCAGGGTCCTTTGCACGTTCTGCTCCACCAATAATACAGTAATGTCCTTCTCCCGGATCTGCTGAATAATCTGGAAAATCACGGAAACATATTTCGGCATTAAACCCAGCGATGGCTCATCCATGATGAGGAGCTTCGGCAACGACATTAAACCGCTGGCGATGACTAACATTTGTTGCTGTCCCCCGCTTAGAGTTTCGGCGCTCTGCCCGCTCCGTTCCTTGAGGATGGGAAATAGCGCATAGATCCAATCCAGAGTTTTTTCAATCTGCTTTCGGTCTTTTATGGTGTAGGCGCCAAGGAGCAAGTTTTCTTTAACGGTCAACTTTTTGAAAGACCGGTGCCCCTCCTGAATATGGGCAATTCCCCGGCGCACAACCTGATAGGCCGGAAGCCCGTCGATCCTCTGCCCCAGGAAATGAATACTTCCTTCTTTTGGAGACAGAATTCCCGAGATGGTCTTCAAGATGGTGCTTTTCCCGGCCCCGTTCGCGCCGATGATCGAGCAGATCTGGCGAGGCTTAACTTCAAAAGTAACCTTATCAATTGCCAGGGCTTCTCCATATAACGTGGTGATCCCCTGAACCTGAAGCATCATGTAGATTCTCCAAAATAGGCCTTTTTGACCCTTTCATCCTCCACGATTTTCAAGGGGGTATCAACGGCGATTGTTTTTCCATTATCGAGTACGATCATCCGGTCCGCGATGGGCATAACTCCCTTCATCACATGTTCCACCAGGATGACGGTGATTTCACGCTGATGGATTGTTTTAACGAGTTCCACCGCCTCCTCTACCTCTTTGGGAGTCAGCCCAGCCATGGGCTCATCCAGCATAAGAAGCACAGGTTGGGTGGCCAGTGCCCGGGCAATTTCCACCCTTTTCTGGCTGGCAATGGGTACACTTCCAGCTTGGTTTCTACGCAAATTCCAGAGATGGGTAAATTCTAAAATCTCCCGGGTGATATCCTTAGCCTGCGGAACTCGATGAGTCCGGTTCAAGGAACCGATCATCACATTATCAAAGATGGTCATATTTTTCATGGTTTTTACGATTTGAAAGGTTCGGGCTAACCCGAGCTTACAGATTTCGTTCGGCAATAACCCGGTGATCTTCTGTCCTTTAAAGAAAACCTGGCCCGAATCGGGGAACTGCGAGGCGACCCCTTCGGGTTTGACCGCCGAAATCATGTTAAATAGGGTGGTCTTCCCAGCTCCATTCGGTCCAATGATGCCAATAATCTCCCCTTCCTCGACCTGGAAACTCACCTGATCGTTTGCGACTACGCCGCCGAAGCTCTTGGTTAAATTTTGCACATCAAGCACGATGCGATTCATCTTGTGTCACCTTCGGTGTGAATCTGCGAAGAATGCTCAAAAAACCGCCGGGCTGGTAGATCGTGATAAGGACCAGAAGCAACCCAAAAAAGATGATATCCAATCCTCTTCCCCCACCCCCCAGCCAGGATCGGGAGTATTCGGAAAAGGTAATGAGGATGCAGGAACCCACCACCGGGCCCCCGATCGTACCGATCCCTCCCAAAAGGGCCACCAGAACCATCTGGGTCGAGATCATAAAGTGAAAGACCATGGAAGGATCAAAGTAGAGATTATAGTGGGCGAAGAGCGTACCGACCGGAGCTACCAGAAAAGCACTGATATAAAAGGCTATATGTTTATACCGAGAAGTATTCACCCCCGCGGATTGAGCCGCCTCCTCATTTTCCCGAATCGCCTGAAAATAATATCCCACCTTCGTGCGTAAGAGCCACCCCACCGAGAGAATTGTCAATACCATGTATGCCAAAGCGATGTAGTAAAAGGGGAGTTTATCCTTAAACTGGAGGAGGAGCAGAGAATCTTCCTTCAAGGGAATCAATATCCCTCGGGCCGCCCCGACATAATCCCAATTATCGAAGGCAATGGCCACAATCTCCGCGAAGGCAAGGGTAGCGATGGCGAAATAATGGCCCCGAAGGTCCAGCCGGAAACAAGGGTAGGCAATGACGAAAGCCGCGCCGACAGCGAGGCAAGAACCCAAGAACATACCGATCCAGGGATTCAGCCCGAAGTCCCGGTAGAGGATCGTGGGGACATAGGCCCCGATACCGAAGAAAATGGCATGCCCAAACGATACATACCCCAGGTATCCCCCCACCAGGTTCCAGGCTTGTCCCAGGATAATAAAAAGAACCACCATAAACATGACATGGCGAAAGAAGGTATCTTGGACTCCGAGGGGCAGAAAGATACCCACCACTAGGAAGAGCCCCCAGAAAATATTTTTTCTTACCATCCGAACAATCCCTTGGGCTTGATTAAGACGACAATAATATAAAGCAGAAAAATGAGGGCGTATTCAAAGGCTGGCGCGATCAAGAACCCCCCCAACGCTTGAGCCACCCCCACGATGATCCCGGCCAGAAAGGCCCCCTTGATCGAACCGAATCCGCCCAGGGCCACGCAGGCGAAAGAAATGAGAACGAACATCATCCCTCCGTGGGGGGAAACGGGATGAAATTTCGAAATCAAGGCCCCGGCCACTCCCGCGCAGACCCCGCCGATGCCAAAGGTCAAGGCATAGAGCCGATCGGCGTTAATGCCCCGCAGCATAGCTTCTTCCTTGTCCATGGAAATCGCCTGGATTGCTTGGCCGGTGCGGGTTTTCTTGATGAGATAAAAAACCGCCAGGGCAATGAATCCGCTGATCACCCCGGCGATGAATTTGGGCATGCTTAAATGGAAGATCCACATCGTTGTGCTGTCATGGAACCAAGAGTTCGATACCATGCGATAATTGGGGCCCCAGAAAAATTGAGCAGCCCCTCGAATGGCAATGGCCAACCCAAAGGTGCAAAGGAGGGTGACTAGGAGAGAGGCCCCGACGATTCGCCTGATAATGAAACGGTACATGATCAAAGCCAGAACCCCAACGCCCAAAGCCGCCAAAGGCGCGGAGAACAAAGGGTCCATGGCGATCCAAACGTTGAGCCAAAAGGCCACAAACATCCCCAGCATTAAAAGGTCGCCATGGGCAAAGTTGATGATTCCCATAACTCCCCAAATGATGGTCAACCCCGTGGCCGCAAGGGAATAAACCAAACCGATTAAGATCCCGCATAGAATTGCGTCTGGAATCAGGCTAATCATAATTCCTTCCGCCCCAATAGCTTCCTAATGCTTCACTCTCTGCACGGGCTCCGGCCTTACCAAAACGGGGCTTAGGAAACCTGCACATGAAAAGAGCAGGCCAGGAACCGCTTCAGGCACTCACCTTCCGGGCCTGCTCCGTCTTCCGCGTGGGTTATTTCTACCTCGCCGACCAACTCGGCATTGGCCAAATGGGTTTCTGGGAGGCGCCTTCGAGGGGGAAAACAGTCTGATGTTTTCCATTGATGATTTGGCTGATCACAACCTTCACCAGGCTATTTTGCCCTTCTTCCGTAAATTTCACCCCGCCAAACACATCGATATCCCATTTAATGTCGGTTTTGCGAAGGGCCTCGCAGATAACTTTCCCTTCAGTGCTGCCCGCACGGTTGATGGCGTCGGCAAGGACTAGCATTGCTTCCAGCTCCCCGATCACGACTCCATCCAGGTCGCTTCCCGATTTTTGCCGATAAATATCATTGATGTATTTCAGGCTAGGCGTTTTGGCTATCCGGTCCAAATAGAAAATCTGAGTACCCATCAGATAATTGACATTTCCCCCCCCTTGTTTGATGAGCCCCGGGTCCTGGAACCCGCTGCACGGAGCCATGAGGGCCTGAGGTAAGAAGTTCATTTCCTTGTAAGTCTTCATGAACAGTAGGTAATCACCCAGCAAGGTCGCATGGAAAATCACGTCCGGATTGGCCGCCTTCAGCTTGAGCACGCTGGAGGAAAGGTCTGTGGCCCCAAATTTATGATCGACGCGCTCCACGAGCTTGTAGCCGAAATGCTTTCCCCATCGCTCCAGCCAATCAGCCATGCTTTTCCCGTATTCTCCGACCATCGCCGCAATGGCAAAAGTTTTATTCTTCTTCCCCATTTTCGTATCCGCCTCTTTGACCGCTTCAAAGAGGGCCTTGGCTTCCACTTCATCGTAGGAATAGGTACGGAAAAAAGTCTTGAAACCTTGTTTGTGAAGTTCTGTGGAACTGGAGCTGCCGTTGACCATCGGGACCCCGGCACGTTCGGCGACGATACTGGCCGCCTTGGTAACTCCGCTGTTATAACAGCCTAGCAGGCCGACAATTTTATCTTGATTAATAAGCCGCTCCGCCTCGGCCTTTCCCAAAGCTGGGTTGCCCTGATGGTCTGCGGGGATCAGTTTAATTTTTGCCCCCCCGAGGTTCGGTAGGCCTGCAGTCTGGGCCAAGGGCAAGTTGATTCCCGGATGGGCCTTGTTGATCAGTTCGGAAGCGGTTTCCGCTGCCCATTTACATCTTTGTCCACTGTCGGCAATTGCTCCAGTCAAGGGATAAATTGCTCCGATCGGGATCTCTTTTTCGGCGGCGGACAAAACTCCCGTTCCCCAACCCAGGGCCATGGCGATCCCTAAACCCCAGAAAAATGTCTTGATAAAATTCTGCCGCTTTTTTCCATTCATGTTCGAACCTCCTTTTTTTGCGATTAATATTTGGGGCAAACCCCATGCACACTCAAGCCTTCAGCCGTTTCTTCGGGGTCATTAAATTAGTAAGAAATTGAGTTGATAAGAACTCGCTTCTTGGCGAGTAAAAGCTACCAAAGAAGGAATTGTGTGTCAAGAAAAAAATAGAAAAAAATAGAAAACACGAGAGAAAGGGCTCAAGTCTGCTCTTGACTCATAGGAATTTGCCGAAGAGAGCTGGACTATGTCTCGGCCGCTTCGGATCGAGTAACCCAATGTTTGGTAACATGTCCTGAACGGGGGAAGACGGAGAGAATCCCACTTTCTAATGAGGGCTTTGCGGAAATGGGGGGTGACCTTTCCTAATTCACCCTCCGTTCTTTGCCCGCCCAGTATTTTTCCTTCACCAGCCGCCGGGCGATTTTGCCGTTGGGGTTTTTGGGGAGTTCGGTTACAAAATCGACGGAGCGGGGCTTTTTGAAACCGCCCAGAAACTGAGCGCAGTGATTCACCAGCTCTTCCTCGGTGAGCGTCGCCCCCTGCTTCAAGACGACGACGGCTTTGATGGCTTCACCCCATTTTTCATCGGGTACGCCCAAGACGCAGACCTCCAGGACCGCTGGGTGTTTGTAGATGACCTGCTCGACCTCTGAGGGATAGACGTTGAACCCACCGGAGATGATCATCTCGGTTTTGCGGTCTACGATGTAAATGAAACCTTCTTCATCCACCTTGGCCATGTCTCCGGAATGAATCCAGCCGTTTCTTATCGTCTGCCGGGTCAGCTCCGGGTCCCGGTAATACCCTTGCATGATGTCGGCGCCGCGTGCGGTGATCTCCCCCATCTCCCCCGGGACTACCTCTTTCCCCTCTTCGTTCACCACTTTGACCTCGGTCTCAAAAAATGGTCTTCCGCAGGAACCCAGACGGGCCGGATTGTTCTTCAGCGCCTCCACATGGTCGGCGGCGGTCAGGACAGTAACGAAGGAAGTGGTTTCGCTCATGCCGTACCCCTGGACCAGGATCGGCCCGAAAACATCGATGGCCTGCTGGACCCGGGGAGGGGAGATGGGGGCCGCGCCGTAGAAAATGGCCTTCATACTGCTGAGATCATACTGGGTGGTTTTGGGATGAGCCAGGATGATGTTTATCATCGCCGGGACCAGCATGATGTAATGGGCCCTTTCCCGCTGGAAAGTTTCCAGGAGCAGTTCCACGTCGAGCCGGTGCAGGATGAGGTTGGTGGCCCCCAGGAAGAAGGTGGGCATGAGGAGCATGCCGCTCACATGGGTGAGGGGCCCCACGTGGATTAAAATTTCCCCACTGTTGATTTTGATCTCGGGAAACATGAGGCCCTTGCGAATCATGGCCATGCGGTTCCCGTAGCTCTGCATGATCCCCTTCAGTTTCCCCGTGGTCCCGGAGCTGTAAGTCAGGACCGCCAGGTCACTTAGGTCCACCTCCACCTCCGGAAAATCCTCCCGGCTCTGCCCCAGGAGTCCTTCGTAATCGATCGTCCCGCTGCTGGAGGGATCCACGCAGACGAAATGTTTCAAGCACTCCAGTTCTTTTGCTCCGGCCAGAAGGGGCTCAAGATGAGGGGCGTCCACCACGATCGCCTTGGCCTCGGAATTGTTCAGGATGCCCATCGCTTCCTGCGGAGAAAGACGGGCATTGATGGGAACCCGGACCAGCCCGGCTTTGTAACAGGCAACTTCGGTCTCGGCAATCTCCGGCCGGTTCCCGGAGTAAATGGCCACCCGGTCCCCTTTTTGCAAACCCAGGCCCAAAAGCCCATGGGCCAGGCGGTTGGTCCTCCTATCGAGCTGTTCATAGGTGATCCTTTTCTCATCGAAGATCAGGGCGGCGGTATCCCGGTAGTATTTGGCGCTGCGCGAAATATATCTTCCCAGGTTCATAACCTCTCCTTTCAAGTGTGACGTCTCAGAAATACTTTGGCAAAGTTGGACCCTGGTGCCAGGAGCCGAGGCCCGGACCGCTGGGCTTGCCAAAATAGGCAGTGATCGCTCCCGGGCCCACGGGGGTCTTACGATGGATCCTGCCAGAGGGTCTGCTTATTATGTACTTACAAAGGCGTAGCCTTTGTGCCCGCGTTCCTTTGCGGAACCCCACGGGTAGCGGCCGAAGTAGACTTTTCCCCCCGGATTTTGGCTGCGTCCATCGGTCCGAACCTCGGCTCCACATGGAAACTTATTCGCATTACTTTCCCGCATGGATTCCGAATTTTCTTCCCAGTTTGCGGACCATCATTCTTTCGTACAGGACTGGGGCGAACTTGTTTAAATAGTAAGACAGCTTGCCCACCGGGGTCAAAATGAGGAGCCTCTTTCTTTTGACCGCTCCCCGATAGATGGCTCGGGCCACCTTTTCCGGGGATGCCTGCTTGCCGACCCAATCTTCTTCATTCCTGGGTTGATTTTTAGTCCGGTGGAGGGCTCTGGACTGCAATTGGGTTCGGGTGAATCCCGGGCAGGCCATCATCACATGGACTCCATGGGGGATAAGCTCGGTTCGAAGGGATTCAAACAGGCCATGGAGGGCATGCTTGCTGGCGGAGTATCCCGTCCTTCCCATGAGAGGAGCAACCCCGGCCGTGCTGGAAATGACGATGGTCATGCCTTTTCGCTCGATGAGGCTCCCGAGGGCGGCTTTGGTGCAGTACAGAGACCCGAAGAAGTTTACTTCCATCACCCGGCGAAGGACCGAGACCGGGGTATCCCGGAAAAGACTGATCTGGGTAACCCCGGCATTGTTGATCAGTACATCAATCCCTCCAAAGCGATGGAAGATGGCCTGGATGGCCTGGTTACAATCTTCTTCGCGGGTCACGTCGCATTTCCGGGTTAAAACATCGACTCCCCGGGCGAGAAGTTTCTGCTCAACCTCTTTGAGCGCTTCTTCATTCACATCCAGGAGGGCGATCCTGGACCCCTCCTGCCCGAAGCAGGATCCCAGGGCGGCGCCGATGCCGCTGGCTCCACCGGTAATGATGACTACTTTATCTTTCATTTTCGCAACTGTTTATCCGCAGATTTCGTAGATTACGCAGATTAGGCTGAGACATAAAGGCTGCGAATATGAATAGGTTTGCAACGCTCAAAGCTCAAATCAACTTCCCCAGACGTTGGTATTTGTCCTTAATCTTTTGGTCCTAAACCTCTGTGGCCTCTGTGCCCTCTGTGGCAAAAAAATTCCGCGGGGCGGTTCACGAACCGCCCCTACGGTGTCTGGATTTGGGGCAAAAGGATCTCTTCAATCCACTTGGTGTTGATCCTTCCCTCCCGGTAATCGGAGTTTTCCAGGATCCGCTGGTGGAAAGGAATGGTTGTATCCACCCCTCTAATGACAAAGCCGGCTAGGGCCTCCTGCATTTTCGCGATCGCTTCCTGGCGGTTGTCCCCGCGGGTGATCAGCTTGCCCAACAGGGAATCGTAATAGGGCGAAACGGTGTATCCCGCATAACAGTGGCTGTCCAGGCGGATGT
>Ga0315295_10005577_pt1 | contig 10730 bp, 9 predicted proteins | sample YL17G14_0_MG_FD_204453 | JGI IMG/M metagenome (GOLD analysis project Ga0315295, IMG submission 204453) | Sediment microbial communities from Yellowstone Lake, YNP, Wyoming, USA - YL17G14_0 | ecosystem: Environmental > Aquatic > Freshwater > Lake > Sediment | place: USA: Wyoming | collected...
TGAGGTGGACCATGGCGCTGGACCATTTCTTCTCTTTCCTGTAAATCTCGGCCAAGGACAGGTGCGCAGGGATGTATTCGGGCGAGTAGAAGAGGGCTTTGAGATAGGCCTCCTTGCCCTCTTCGGTCTTGCCTGAGGCCAGGGCCTGCTTGGCCAGGGCGGCGGCCTCCTGCGTTTTCTTTGTTTTGAGCGCTCCGAAAAATTCTTTAGCCCAGGGGTGTTCAGGCTCCCTCTTGAGGACCTCCCGGAGCTCATTGAAGGCCGGGTCTTCGTCACCCGTCTTCTGGTAGATCTGAGCCAGGCCGAGGTGGGCGAGCGCCAGATCGGGGATGGCTGCCAAAGCCGCCCTAAATTCCCTTTCCGCGGCCGGAAGATCGTTTTTGAGCAACTGCACGTAGCCCAACCCCACTTGGTAGAGGAGGTGAGAAGCGCCCAACTTCATGAAGGACTTTTCAGCCTTGTCGGCGTTACCCGACCTCAGGGTGTTCCAAGCATCCTCGGCCTTGATCCGGTCGTTGAGGGAAAGAACGGCGGTGATGGATTGGGGAAGACTGTCGATGTAAAGCGACGGGGGGGGCGGCTGAAGAGCGGCGCAGGCGCCCAAGAATAAAATGGGAATACATATTGTTGTCAGTTTTTTCACCACGGTTCCTCTCCTTTGGCCAGATAGGCTTGGGAATTCGAAATGAAGCGGGGATCGGCCATGACCTTCATTTCCCAGTGGCTGTCGGTCTCCCGCTTTTTCAGGACATAAGACCAGCGGGCGAGCGACTCCAGTAGAGCTTCACGGTCTTTGGGAATTCGAAAATAGAAAACCCGCAGCCCCTTGAAAACAAGCGCCCTGAGCTTGTCGAGAAGTTCAGGGAGTCCTTCTCCTGTCCTGGCTGAAATAAATACGGATTGCAGGTCGGCGAACTTGTTTTTAGCCAGGAACTCCTCCCGCTGAGGCAGGAGGTCGATCTTGTTATAGACCTTGATGATCGGGATGTCGGCTGTTTTCAGGCCGGCCAGGATCCGCTCCACGGCCTCGACCTGAGTCCCGGAGTGCGGCGAGGAATAGTCGATAACGTGGAGGAGTCCATCCGCCTCTTCGACCTCTTCGAGGGTGGCCCGGAAGGAGGTGATGAGCTGGATCGGCAGTTTTCTGATGAACCCGACCGTGTCACTCAGGAAAAAGAAGAGTCCATCGGGAAGTTCCACCCGGCGGAGCACCGGGTCCAGGGTGGCGAAAAGCCTCGGTGAGGCGAAAGCGCTCTCACGGCAGAGCTGGTTGAACAACGTCGATTTGCCCGCGCTCGTGTACCCGACCAGGGAAACCACGGGCACGTGGCTTTCCTTCCGGTTCTGCCGCTGGTTGGCCCGCCGCTTCTGGACGCTCTGGATCTCCTTCCTGATTTTGGCGATCCGGTCCTGGATGCGTCGGCGATCGATCTCGAGTTTCTTCTCGCCGGGCCCGCGAAGGCCGATCCCCCCGGCTTGGCGTGATAGGCCGATTCCCTTTCCCACGAGGCGGGGAAGGAGGTAATTGAGCTGGGCCAGTTCCACCTGGAGCTTTCCCTCGCTTGACCGGGCTCTCTGGGCGAAGATGTCCAGGATGAGTTGCGTCCGGTCAATAACTTTTCCCCCGATCTCCTTCTCCAGGCTCCTCTGCTGGACGGGAGAGAGATTATGGTCGAAGATGACCAGATCGGCCCGTCGTTCCGTCCGCATTCGCGCGATTTCCTCAGCTTTTCCCTCGCCGATAAAATATCTGGGACTGATGCGGGGCCTGTTTTGGAAAATCTTTTCCTCGACCTGGGCGCCGGCGGACAAGGCCAGATTCACGAGTTCCTCCATGGATTCTTCCGCTTCGATTTTGTCCTGCCGGGTCGTGGCCAGATTGACGAGAATCGCTTTTTCCATGTTTCAGCTCAGCTCGGCAGCGATAACGTCTGACATGGCGCCGAGCTCTTCGGGGCCGAACCAGCGGATCCCCTCCATTTTCCGGAACCAAGTCATTTGCCGCTTGGCGTAATGCCGAGTGTCCCTTTTGGTGAGCACGACCGCTTCCTCCAAAGTCAGGCTTCCCTTGATAAAAGCCAGGACGTGCTTATAGCCCAAGGCCAGAAAAGGCGGAGCTTTTTCGTCCACGGCCCGGGCCAGCAACGCCCGGACCTCATCGACAAGTCCTGATTGAAACATCCGGTCCACCCGTTCCTCGATCTTTCGGTACAAAACAACCCTTTCACATTGTAGACCAATTTTCACGGGATGAAAATCCTCCAGGAAAGGCCGCGTCCCCAGGAAGTGTTGGCTGAGCGGCTTCCCGGTGAGGGCGTAAACCTCGAGAGCTCGGATGATTTTCCGCCGGTCGTTCCGGCTGATTCTGAGCAGGTAGCCTGGATCGACCTCTGCCAGCTTCTCCCGGAGATAGCCGAGTCCCTTCTCCTGCGCTTCTTTTTCCAGCTCCCGGCGCAGGGCAACATCTCGGCTAGGACCCGGGAAAAGCCCTCCCACAAGCGCCTTGAAGTAGAGCCCCGTCCCGCCGATTATGAAGGGGAGCTTTTCCCTCTCGATGATCCCGCGGGAAGCCTCGATCGCCCGAGCGACGAAATCCGCGGCGGTGAACAGAGATGACGGCTCGGCGATATCCAGGAGATGGTGAGGGATTTCCGCCCTCATAGCGGCCGGCGGCTTGTCAGTGCCGATGTCGAATCCCCTATAGACCTGCATGGAATCGCAGTTGATGATTTCGCCGTTGAACTTCTTGGCCAGATGAAAGCCCACCGCGCTCTTGCCCACGCCGGTTGGGCCGAGGATGAGGATAAGAATTTTGATGTCAGGTCGCAATTTTCATCACGAGATAGATCGCCAGCCCCGTAACGAGGAGAAGAAAAGCCCGCACCTGCTTTCGATTCAGCTTCATTCCCCGATCTTCTCCAGGTTCCTGACGAGCGAAGACTCATGGCTGTTTCCCAGCGTCTTCTTCACGGTCAGGACTTCCGCGGCCAGGATCTCGTTGAGGCTTCCTGTCAGGGCTTTCCCTTGTTCGCCCTTGAGGGAATTAAAGCCCGGCTTGGAGACCGGGCGGAAATCGATACGGCCGTCCCCCCGCAGCTCGGCGGTCTGGAAGAGAGGTCCGAGACGCGGCCTGACCTCGTCGAGCGATTTTCCCAGTACGCTCAGGGCAACAGGGCCGAGCTCCTTGGAAACGTATTTGAAAATGCAGGCGTACCTGTCGTTGAAAGCGGCTATGATTTTATCAAAATCGGGGGCCGCAGCATCTCCGGGGAGGGGTTTTCCGGGAGCCCTGATTTGGCAAGGCCCGACGATCCCCATGACGAGAAGGCTGAAGACCACCCTCTGGCTTTCTTTCTTTCCCAGTTCGCTCGCGACGTAGAGGTCGTCCAGCCGCATATTATGGTTGACGGCCTTGAGGACGTACTGCTCATGCGGCCCCAGAAGATCCGGGTCCACCGGGCATGGGCTCAGGACTTGGAGCGAAGCTTCCTCGGGCGGCAGATTGGCTTCGATGATCCGTTGGTTCTTCATGCGGCGGATTCCCTCCAGAACAAGCCCGGGGACGGACAGCGTCAAGAGGATGCGAAGCTCGGGCGCGGGACGGGCGGCGTGGAAGGCGAAGGCCGCGCACTCCAAGTCGAACAAGGGAAGAATCTCGGCTCGGAGATAATCGGCCATCTGCCGCCACAAGGCGGAGGGATCAAGGCGGCCAAGTTCCAGGAGGGCTTTCAACGGGGAAAGGGTGTTGGTCTCCGCATGGTTTTCACTTTCGGCCGCCCCGTCCGGATCGAGAATTCCCCGTTCCGACAGGAAGCGGAGGAATTGCCTGCCGGGGAATGAGTCGGCGTCCAGTGCGGCTCGGCCGCGATCAAAGCTCAATATCCTCGGGCCGGATTCGCTCTGAAGGCTCAGATAGCCCGACCCCTCCCTCTGCCAGATGCGGTGGAGGACTTCCGCGAATGGAATCTCGGACAGGTTTCCATGCAGAGAGTTCTCATCCATAGGGATAATTTATTGAAGCGCCGCTGATCTGTCAAACGGAATTCGTCTCCGGCATGATCTTTTCTCAAGTGAAAAGGAACCACCTGCTGACGAAGAAGAACGGGATCGCCGAGGGATTCTTCAACTCCGGGGATACGGCCGAAGAGGTCAGCGCTCAGGCGTCTTTACGTTCCTCGCGCTCGATCCGGCCGTCACGCAGGAAGATGATCCGCTGCGTCTGGCCGGCCACGTCCCGGTCATGGCTGACGATGATGATGGTGTGGCCCTGATTGTTGAGCTTGCGGAAGAGGTTCATGATTTCCTGTCCGGTCTTGGAGTCCAGGTTGCCTGTGGGTTCGTCAGCCAGGATGAGCGAGGGCTCATTGACCAGGGCGCGGGCGATGGCGACTCGCTGGCGCTCACCCCCCGAAAGCTCGGCCGGCCGGTGACTCATACGGTTGCCCATTTCCACCTCGGCTAAGGCAACGCGGACCATCTCCTCGCGCTCCTTCTTGGGAGTACCCTTGTAGATCAGCGGAAGCTCCACGTTGCGGAAGGCCGTCGCCCGGGGCAAAAGGTTGAAGACCTGAAAGACAAAACCGATGTCGCGATTGCGGATATGGGCCAGCTCGTTCTCGGTCATGGCGCTGACGAGCTTGCCTTTGAGAAAATATTGCCCTTCACTGGGTGTGTCCAGGCAGCCCAAAAGGTTCATCAGGGTGGATTTCCCCGAGCCTGAAGGCCCCATGATGGCCATGAACTCCTTGGGTGCAACACGGAAGCTCACATCGACCAGGGCCCGGACTTCCTGCTTTTCAAGCTGGTAAATCTTCGAAAGATGTTCCGTGACGATGATGTGGCCGTCCGGGGAGTCCATCCTCAACTCTCTTTTTTCTTATCTTCTTGCCTGATGAGCGTTCTGTCCTTGAGGGCACGAAGCGCCGTATATGGGCCGACGATGACGTCTTGACCCTCCGTGAGGCCCGAGCTGATTTCGATGAGGAGTTCGCCCGTGATGCCCTTGGTGACCGGATGGAATTTGGCCCGGCTTTCTTCCACGACGAACACGCCTTCTTCTTCCGCGGACTTCTTGGAGGCGGCCGGGTCCTTTCCCCCTTTTTCTTTGAGGATCAAGGCGGAGATAGGGACGGCCAGGACGTCTTTCTTCTCCGCGATGATGATGTCCGCCGAGGCCGAAAGCCCGGGCTTGAGACTCAAGGGCGGGTTCACCAGCGTTACGACCACCTTGAAATCCTTCGACTCCTGCGCGGTCGTGGTCAATTTCTGGAGGGCCGAGCTTCCCACTTCCGTGACCGTGCCTTTAAGCGTCTGGCCGGCCAGGGCATCGACCTTGACTTCGGCCGTCTGGCCCAGACGGACGCCGACGACGTCGGTCTCGTCCACTTCCACCTCGACCTCCATTTCGGAGAGGTCGGCGATGGTCATGAGGACCGTACCGGGATTGTTCATCGTGCCGATGATGGCCACCTCTCCCTCCTCGATACGGAGGCTGGTGATGATACCGTCAATCGGGGCGTTGTAGACGGTCTTGGACAGGCTGTCCAGGGTGCTCTTGAGGGAGGCCTCGGCCTGCTGGATCTGGTTCCTGGTCGCTTGGTATTGGGCCTGGGAGACCTCGTACTGGACCTCGGCCGTCTCCAGCTGATCCTTGGAGATGAGTTGCATGTCGAAGAGCTTTTTCTGCCGATTATAGATATTCAAAGCGTTCTTCATCCGGGCCTCGACCTGGATGAGATCGGACTTGGAGAACTGGATGATGGCCCGGTCGCGTTCGGCGTTGGCTTCGTACTGGGCTGAGTCGAGCTTGAGCAGGAAATCGCCTTTCTTGACCACGTCGCCTTCCTTGACCCCGATTTTAAGGATCCGGCCGGGGACGTGGGCACTGATGTTCACGTTCTTTTTGGGTTTGACTTCCCCCGAGGCAGAAATGATGGAGGTCAGGTCGTGCCTTTGGGTCTTCTCGATTGTCACTTTGACGGCCTTCTCCCGCCGGGACTGGAGGTTGACAAAAACGATCAGCGCTATGACCACGATAACGATCGCCATAATGATGGGCGTTTTCTTGCCGCCGGATTTCCTTTTTCCATTCATGTCACGAGTCCTCAAAATCCTAATTTTCCTATCGGCCAAGAACTTTATATTCTATCTTACGACGCCCCCAAAAAAAAGTTTTAGGCGTAGCATTCCTCTTTCCGTCCGCCCTTCCCCCTGAGGCCGGAGCGGGAACTCGCCTGCATCATCCCTGAACACCCACGGAAGTGAACGGAATCGAGAGATGTTTCAGGGGATCAGTATCTTTATCGGCGCCGGAAAGGAAAGGCTTCCATTACAAGGCTGGGGATTGCCTTTGATGGAGAGCGTTGGTAAGATATGAGGCGCTATGTCAGGCGGCAATAATTTTATGGAGGTGGCGTGTGGAACGGCCCGGGAGGCCGGCCAGATGCTCATGGAGGGCCTCAACCGGGGGATGAAGATCTCCTTCAAAGGGACCGTGGATCTGGTCACAGATTGCGACATCCTTTCCCAACAGATGATCTTCGAGCGGCTTTCCGCAGCCTTTCCAGGCCACGGCATCCTGGCCGAGGAAGGCCTGTCCCATGCCATCGACTCGGATTACCGATGGATTGTTGACCCCCTGGACGGGACGACGAATTTCGCTCATCGGCTCCCCTTTTTCTGCGTATCCATGGCCCTTGAGCACCGGGGAAAAATCGTCCTGGGAGTGGTCTTCGACCCGGTCCGCGATGAAATATTCACCGCGTCGGAGGGAGGCGGCGCCTATCTCAACGGCCGGCAGATCGGTGTTTCCAGGATTTCAGACCTGACCCGAAGCCTGGTGGCCACGGGATTTCCCTACGACCTTCGGGAGAGCCGGATCAACAACATCCGCCATTTCAACAACTTCCTGACAAGAGCCCAGGCCGTCCGACGCCTGGGGTCCGCGGCTATAGAGCTTTGTTATGTTGGCTGCGGCCGGCTGGACGGGTTCTGGGAGCTGAAACTCAAACCCTGGGACGCGGCCGCCGGCGGCTTGATCGTCCAGGAGGCGGGCGGAAAAGTGACGGATTTCGCGGGCGGCGCCTTTAACCCTTACCACCCCGAGGTCCTCGGGACAAACGGACTGGTTCACGAGGCCATGCGACAGGTGCTCGTACCTCCGGAAAAGAAATCCTCCATTTCTCGAAGCGGGCGGTCATGATCCGGGCGAGAGGCCTGACGCTTGGCGTCGCGTTCTCCGGGCTTGTTATTCTGACCGGCTTCGCAGTCTCGCAAAACCAGTTCAAGATCAAAGTGCCGGCTGATGCCGCTTGGACGGACACAGGACTCGATGTCAAGGCAGGGGACCTGCTTCACTTGGCCGCGGCGGGCACCATTTCACTCCAGAAGGGGAATCCCGAAGCTTTTTGCGGCCCCCAGGGACTGGATATGTTGACTTTGCAGCAGCCCATGACCGAGCATAACCTTGGCTCGCTCATCGGCAAAGTGGTCCGGTTGATCTCGGTTGAGGTCAATGAGGAGACCAAGGAGGAGATCCGGAACGAACTCGTAGAGACATTTTTTGTGGGCCGGGAAAACCGGATCGAAATTCCCCTCGACGGCCGCCTTTGCCTGGGGATTAACGAATTGGTGGTTGAAGATAACCAGGGCGAGTTCGAAGTGATGGCGGTCCTGGAAAAAAGAAGAAAGCCATTTTGAGGGTCAAATCCCCTCTTCTCGCAGGAATGATTTTCTCAACTGAGAGGTCCTCTCTCAGACTCCGTTTTCGGCGGATTCTCTCTGGAGAAATTTTTCCATGAAGCTGGTGTCGTAATTCCCGTCGAGGAAGTCCGCGTTGGCGAGGATCCCCAGGTGGAGCGGCAGGTTGGTCTTGATGCCGACGATGGTCGTCATCTCCAGGGCGGCCTTCATTTTCCTGAGGACGACTTTTCGGGTCGGTGCCAGGGCGATGATCTTGGCCACGAGAGAATCGTAGTCAGGCGGGATCTGCCATCCGCAGTATGCCGCCGAGTCCACCCGGATTCCCTCGCCTCCGGGGAAAACCAGAAAGTCGATCTTTCCGGGCGAGGGGACGAAGGTCCTCGGGTCCTCGGCGTTGATCCGGCACTCAATGCTGCAGCCTCTCATATGGAGGTCGCGGGCGATGGTCAGCTTCTCGCCGGCAGCGATCCGGATCTGCTGCTTGATCAGATCGACGTTGTAGACCATTTCGGTGATGGGGTGTTCCACCTGGACCCGGGTGTTGGCCTCCATGAAATAGAACCGCTTATTTTCGTCCACCAGGAACTCGAACGTGCCCAGGCTCTGATAGCCGATCTCCCCGGCCGCGTCCTCGACGGCGCTGATCATTTTTTTCCGCAGCCTCTCGTCCACGAAGGGGGAGGGCGTCTCCTCGATGACTTTCTGGTATTTCCTCTGGACTGAGCACTCCCGTTCGCCCAAGGCGACGGCGTTCCCTTTGGTGTCGGCGATAATCTGGATCTCGATGTGGTGGGCGCCGGAAAGGTATTTTTCAAGGTAGACGGACGAGTCGCCGAAAGCCGCCTTGGCTTCGTTCTGGGCCAGGCCGATCTGCTCTTCAAGCTGATTGGGGTTGCGGGCGATGCGCATACCCTTTCCGCCGCCTCCCGAAGCGGCCTTGAGGATGACGGGGTAGCCGATCTTTTGGGCGATTTTCTTGGCCTCGGTCGCGTCTTCGAGGATCTTCTCGCTTCCGGGGACAACGGGCAATCCGGCTTTCTTCATGGCTGTCCGCGCATGGTTCTTATTTCCCATGAGGCGGATGATCGAGGCCGGGGGGCCGATGAAGGTGATGCCCGATGATTCGCAAATCTCGGCGAAGCGCGCGTTCTCGGCCAGAAAACCATAGCCGGGATGGATGGCGTCGGCCCTGGTCTGCTCGGCGGCGCTCAGAAGGTTGGGGATATTGAGATAGCTGTCCGAGGCTTTAGGCGGCCCGATGCAGACCTTTTGGTCGGCCAGCATGGCGTGAAGAGATGTGCGGTCGGCCTGGGAATAAACGGCCACGGTTTTGACCCCCAGCTCCCGGGCCGACCGGATGATGCGCAGGGCGATTTCACCGCGGTTGGCAATCAAAATTTTCGATATCATGGGAAGTCAGATCAAAGGCTGGATGGCGAAGATTTTCTGGCCGTATTCGATCGGCTTGGCGTTTTCCACGAAGATATCCTCAACAATGCCGTCGATGTCGGCTTCGATCTCGTTCATGAGTTTCATGGCTTCCACAATGCACAGCGTCTGGCCCTTTTTCACCGGATCGCCGATTTCGACGAAGGGAGGGGAGCTGGGGTCGGGGCAGCGGTAAAAGGTACCGACTATAGGAGAGGTGATGAGGTGGAAGTCTGACTCGGCGGCTGCCGGATGGGCTTCCCCGGCCGGCTCGGACTTGGAGCTGTCGGCGTGCGGTCCGGAGGCGGCGGCCCTGGTTTCGGGAATATAGGACATGACCGGGCCGGGCACGTCTCGGCTGATCTTGATCTTGAATCCCTCGACTTCCAGCTCGAACCGGGCCAGTTTCTTCTCCTCCAGGAAATTGACAAGCTTGGTGATCTCGTCGTAATCGATTTTTGGATTCATGGAGATCTCCTCTGCGAAAACCACGCTTTTTTTTGCCTCTTTCATGGCTTTTGCGGCAGATCCCGCCGCTTGAAGCCCCCATACCTTAATGCAGGAAGGCCGGAAAAGTCAAGGCCGGGCATCCGTCCTTCCCCCCCTCCCAGCTGGAATTATTTCCCGTTGGCTCAAGACTTCAACCGGATTCAACGCTTCATCTCGCTCAGTCGTCCGCATGGCTTCCGCCGCCGGCGCCGAATCCGGCCGCGCCCCTCTTGAAAAAGGACGCCTCGGCGGCATAGCCGGCGGTCAGGCTTTCCAGTTCGGACATCTTTTCGGCGGACAGCGGCTCAAAATTTCTGGCGGTTTCCACATTCTCCTCGACCTGCTTGACGTTGTCGCAGCCGATGATCACCGTGTGGACGGGCTTGGTGAGAACATAGCTCATGGCCTCCTTCATCGAGGTGATCCCCGCTTGGCGGAAGAGCCGGCCGCGGGCCGGGATCTTCATGGCAATAATCCCCATTCCTTTCCGGTTGGCCAGAGGAAGGAGCTTGGTTTGAAAAGGCCGGATATGGGGGTCTGAAGGATTGAGAGCCATCAGGATGGTATCAAACTCAAAGCGGTTCAGCCCCTCGATCAGGACCTCCGGGTCGAAATGGCCGGTGATACCCAGGAAGCGGACGATTTTTTCGTCTCGGGCTCTGGTCAGGGCTTTGATGGCGCCGTCCTGACCGAAGATTTGGTCGAGCTCCGCGATCTCGGAGATATTGTGGAGCTGCCACAGGTCGAGATGGTCGGTTTGCAGCAGGCGGAGGCTTTCCTCCAAAAGCTTCAGCGAACCATCGCGCGTGCGGTCACGGGTCTTGGTGGCAAGGAAGACTTCTTTGCGCCGCGTCTTCATGACCTCGCCGATGTAAGTCTGGCTGATCCCCTGGCCATAGCGGGCCGTATCAAGATAATTGACGCCCAGGTCGATGGCCCGGTTGATGATCGCCATCAATTCATCGCGGTTGCCGGGCTTTTCAAGAGTGGCCTGACCGCCGAGGCTGAATAGCCGGACCCGGTGTCCGGTCCGGCCGAGCTTACGCTCCGGCATGGGCGGTTCGGCATGGAACGAGGTTTTGTTGGTTAGAACCAAACCCATGGTGCCGGTC
>Ga0315295_10005578_pt1 | contig 10727 bp, 12 predicted proteins | sample YL17G14_0_MG_FD_204453 | JGI IMG/M metagenome (GOLD analysis project Ga0315295, IMG submission 204453) | Sediment microbial communities from Yellowstone Lake, YNP, Wyoming, USA - YL17G14_0 | ecosystem: Environmental > Aquatic > Freshwater > Lake > Sediment | place: USA: Wyoming | collected...
ACCTCCCTGCGGGGGATAGCCGTGGTGAGTTGCGGAAGCGAGGCTGTCTGAAGAGCCCGGTGCGATAATACCGCACGCCGGGATCCGTGCGGGGAGGGGGCGGGCAACTGCCCCCTCTACCGCGACAAGCCGCACGAATCGCACCCACGCGGCGCCACTGAACATAGCATGTGAATCTTGAAAGTGAGGTGATAGCCGGGAATCTAGAGGCAAGGATTGTGCTCGTTCCGATGTCTCGACAGGAGGTCAAGATGGAAAGGAAACTATCAAGTGGCCTGAAGATGACCTTCCTTGTTCACTTCATCGTTGCCGTCATCTTCGGGCTGATCTATCTGCTGGTCCCTGAAGCGTGGGGTAGATTGGTCGGGTGGCCCGTTCAGGAAGTTCCGCCCTACAGGTTGGTCGGGGCTGCAATGCTTGGGTTCGCAGCCAGCTCCTGGTTGTCCTACAAAGCGACGAACTGGGAGACAGTGAAGATCGTGGTCCAGATGGAAATCGTCTGGACTATCTTGGGCGCTCTGGTCATGCTGTGGGGACTCTTGTTCGCGGCGCTTCCGGTCTTTGGGTGGATCAACTTCGTCCTACTTGCCGGGTTCGCGGCAGCCTTCGGCGTCTTCTACACCCGAGGCTAGGCTCCGAGGGCGGGGTGGGGCGTTGGGGGTAATTGGAGGAACGCTCAACCTCCATCCCGCACTCTCCTGAACACATGTCAATCTGCTGTTCCCGTGCGGCCTGATAACTCGCCGCACCGTTCTCACACGGTCTGGCGAGTTGTTACGCGGGACTTTCGGTCGCGCATCCAGCCAGAAGCTCCATCAGGTTCTGCATCGAGGCATGTCCCAAGAGGACCGCTTCTAGCGGATTCCGTCTGGGCAGCCTGACTGCAGTAAGCGCCTCGTCAATCCCAAAGCCTCGAGCGTGAACTAACCATGCCGCCAGGATATGCCCGGTGCGGCCACTACCTCCCGAGCAGTGAACCACCACTGGCTCATTCTGCCGTTCGGCCTGACGCAGGAAGGGAAGGACTACACCGTACAGAGTTTCTGCGTCGCAGAGATAGCGGTCGGCGATAGGCGCGGTGCAAACCCTCACCTCGCCGAAGACCCATCGGTATTCCTGCAGGAGATCGACTGTGAAGAATGCCAATTGGTCCTGGGGAAGCAGGCTGCACACGCGATCGATGCCATTCTGCCTCATGAATGAGATCCATTGCCGGATTTCTTCACTGCCAACGGACGAAGAATCGAAGCCAGGGCGCTCGGCGCCGAAGACAATTCGTTCTCCCGGACAGGCGGGACCGAAGTTGTACTGCATGACGCTACGGCAGGATCCGACCAGTGGCGCCTGACGGCCTCGAGGTGAGCCGCCCGCCGTCGCGGGCGAGGCTGCCTTGACTCTACGTCAGCCTGGCAGGCAAGACAAATGTCCATTTGTGGCACGTAGGCGGGTCGGCTCCACCGAGTTGGCGAGCGGCTGGGTTGCGAAGAGTGTCGTGAGAGGATTGGCTTTCAGAGATCGGGTATCTTCCTGGTGATCGCATCTCACTTGAACAATCAAAGGCCGACATAAAGACCCGGACGCGTCCCTCGTATTACACTCTTTGTCATGATCGTACCGTGTAGCCGGGGACTTTCATGACAGAGAATGTAACGGTCTGCTCAGCCAAGTGGCGAGGAGGAATCAGTTGACTAGCATCAGATCGGTTCGGATGGATCCCGGTCAGGAGGAAGGCGCGAGGCAAACAAGACGGTGAGGCACCCTCTTGGTGACTACTGTTGTCTGGGGTTGTTTAGAGGCGACGGTGGGATTTGAACCCATGATCAGGGTTTTGCAGGACCCGACCGTGGCGATTCAGACCCTTGCTCGCCTTTGGCCGGATTCCGTATGAGGGTCTGCTGATTCTGGGGTGCCTGGCGGACCCAGACCCTTGACCGTCTTCTGGGGCCAGGCAACAGACATAAGTGCGCGCCCTTCTACGGCCAAGCTACCTCATCTCGACCGTCACGTCAAGATTCCGCAGCTTCGACATTCCCAACTCGAGCGTCGAATTGCAGGTCGCCAGCGTGCACTCTCCGTCGGCCACGCCCCAGTGGCAAGGAGGCCACGGCCCTCCCCTTACTCAAGCTGGTCCGTCACGGCCTTGGTGACCTTTGGGTTGAGCTCCCGCATCTCGCCGCTGGTCATGAACAGGATCCGCTCCACGATATTGGTGACGCGGTCGCCGATCCGTTCCAGGTTGTGGGCGGCAAACATCAGGTAGAGGCCGCGGCTGGTCGTGCGCGGATCCTCGACCATGTAGGACAGGATCTCCCGGAAGGTCTGTGTGTACAGTGCGTCCACCGAATCATCCATGGCGACGATTGGGCGGGCCTTCTCGGCGTCGCGCTCCACATAGGCCCGAAGCGACAGGCGAAGCATCTCTCGGCAGATCTCGGCCATGCGCGGCAGGTCGATCAGCGGCTTGAGCAGCGGCTCGTCGCCCATATGCAAGACGGTGCGGGCGATGCCCGCGGCATGGTCGCCCATGCGTTCCAGGTCGGTCACAATGCTGAACGCGGTCAACACGGCGCGCAGGTCGGTGGCCGCTGGCTGTTGCCGGGCAATGAGCGCCAGGCATGCCTCCTCAATCTCGAACCTCAGCGCGTTCACGCTGGCATCGTCGGCATCCACTTGGCGTGCCAGCCCCTGGTCCCGGTGTGCGAGGGCCTGGACTGCGCGCTCGATGGCCACATCCACCAGGTTGCCGATGCGCAGTAGTCCCTCATTGATCTCGATCAGTTCGCGGTCCAGCGTCGAACGGACATGAGTCGTCATGGAATTCCTCCTTCCTCTATGCGGCCGCCCAGTCTACCTTTCATGTGGGCGTTGAACCCCCGGCCCGCAGCTCTTCGCCGAACTGTGGTGGGAGGCCAGATGTCTCCACGGCCCGCACGGCTGCCTCGACATCATAGACCACACGCCGGAATTCCACACGCGTGCGACGACCTAGCTCCAACAGTGCATAGCATGCGCGCGGATCTCCGTCCTTGGGCTTGCCCACCGATCCGTCGTTGACGAACAGCGTTGCACCAACGCGCTTCTGGTACGGCAGGTGGGTGTGCCCGAATAGCAGCACATCCGCCCCGGCCAGCCGGGCGATCCGCTCGAACGTCGCCACTGGGCGGTCCTCAAAGATGTACTCGTTCACCTTCCGCGGGCTGCCATGTACCAGCAGCAGCTTCGGCGAACGGTCTTCGAGTCGGATCTGCAATGGGAGCGCTTGCAGGTAGGTCTTGGCCTCAGCCCCGGTCTTTGCCTGAGTCCAGCGCAGTGACTGGTCGCCTCGCAGACGGTCCTCCGGTCGCGTGTAGGCGCAACCGCACTCCGACAAGTCGAACCCAACGCCCTCATCGTAGTTACCAAGCACGGTCGGCACCTGACGCTCTTGCAGGAAAGCGATCACTTCGTTCGGGTAGGCCCCATAGCCCACGAGGTCGCCCAGGCAGTAGACCGCATCCGGCTTCTGCTGTTCGATGTCCTGCCATACGGCCTGGAGCGCGTCTAGGTTGGCATGAATGTCAGAGAGAACGGCGATACGCATTGGTTGGGTCCCCTATCCAAACCGGCCGGACACGTAGGCTTCCGTGCGTGAGTCCTTCGGCCGGGTGAACACCGTCCGCGTGTCCCCGAACTCAATCAACTCACCGGAACGATCGGGTCGCATCATCATCATCCCGGTGAAGTCGGACACCCGGGCGGCCTGCTGCATGTTGTGGGTGACGATCATAATGGTGTAGTCCTTCTTGAGCTCCTGCATCAATTCCTCAATTCGCAGCGTTGCCGTCGGATCAAGGGCCGAGGCCGGTTCATCCATCAGGATCACTTCGGGTTCCACTGCCAGGGCACGCGCGATGCACAATCGCTGCTGCTGTCCGCCCGAGAGGGCCAACCCGGAGTCACCCAGCTTGTCCTTCACCTCGTCCCACAGGGCCGATTGCCGCAGGCTGTGTTCAACGATCAACTCAAGATCCTCCCGGCGCCGCACCCCGTATAATCGTGGCCCGAAGGCCACGTTGTCGAAGATGCTCTTGGGGAATGGATTGGGGCGCTGGAAGACCATCCCCACCCGCCGGCGGATGTCGACGACATCTGCTCCCGGCTGATAGATGCTCTCGCCGTCGAGTCGGACCTGCCCCTCGATGCGCACGTTCGGCACCAGGTCGTTCATGCGGTTGAACGTACGCAGCAACGTCGATTTCCCGCAACCCGAGGGTCCGATGATGGCCGTGATGCGCCGGGTCGGGACCGCCAACTGTACCTCGGTCAAGGCTCGGAAGGAGCCGTAGTACAGACTCAGGCCCGCGGTTTCCAGCTTGACTTCGTCCACCACCGCCACGTCGGTGGGCTCCCCCTCGCGGAGCGCAGACAGGGGGCGCAACGGGATCTGGGACGCGGTTGGCTGCACATCCGTCACGTCAAGCTTCTCCATGGTTGTTGCCTCAAGCCTTCAGGCGCGCGCTGCGCCAGGTGACCCACAGCCGCCCGACGATGTTCGTCACAAGCACCAGGCTCATCAGGACCAGCGCCACGGCCCAGGCCTGTTCCACGCGTTCCGGAAACGGCTGCTGCGCATACTTCCACAGGGTCAGCGGTAGGGAATCGACCGGCTGCTCGATGATTCCATTCAGGATCGCCAGGGGTCCCTGGCCCGTCAGCACTCCATTCCTTACTGCCCGCACCATGTCGAAGCGGTCATTGCCGAGGGCGGTGAAGAGCAACGGGGCGGTCTCCCCGGAGGCGCGGGCTACGCCCAGCAGGAAGCCGGTGACAATGCCGCTCAGGGCTGCCGGAAGCGTCACCTGCAGCGCCGTGCGCCATTCGGGTGTCCCGAGCGCCAGAGCCCCCTCCCGGAGCGTGCCGGGGACCAGCTTGATCATCTCCTCGGTCGTGCGGATGATCGTTGGCAGCATCAAGAAGGCCAGCGCGATGCCGCCTGCCAGACCGGAGTAGTGTCCCTGGGGCTTGACGATCAACGCATACCCGACCAGCCCAACGACGATGGAGGGCACGCCGGCAAGCACGTCCGTTCCGAAGCGCACGGCGATACCCAGTGGCGTATTCGGCCGGTAGGCTACGTAGATGGCGGCCAGCACTCCTGGCGGGGTGGCGAAGACCGTGGCCAGGAGAGTCAGCAGCAACGTGCCCTGAATGGCATGCCACACTCCGCCGCCGGCGACGCCCATCGGGGTGGGGAGATTGACAAAGAACTCCCAGTTGATGGCCCGACCACCCCGCACGATGACGTAACCGATGATCCAGAAGAGGGGCACGAGCGCCAACGTGGTCATCACCCCGGCGACGCCGAGCATCACCTGGTTGACCAGCCCTCGCCGGCCCGCCGTCGCATGCTGGCGCGTGACCAGCGCAGACCCGGGAAGCGCCGTCCCCGTCATGCCCTTCCCTCCGCAGGCATTCGCCGGGCAACTCGCCACACCAGGAACCTGGCGATGGCATTGAGCACCAGCGTCATGAAGAACAGGACCAACCCAAGTTCAATCAGGACCTGGGTATGGATAGGCGACACGGCTTCGGCGAATTCGTTGGCAATCACGCTTGAGAGGGTATAGCCCGGGCGGAGCAGCGACAGCGTTCCCTCGATGCTGTTACCGATCACCATGGTGACCGCCATCGTCTCGCCCAGGGCCCTCCCGAGGCCGAGGATCACGGCCCCAAGGATTCCCGACAGTCCGTAGGGAAGGAGGACCCGCGAAATGGTCTCCCAAAAGGTCGCGCCCAAGGAGAGGGCCGCCTCGCGCTGGGAGCGCGGGATCGCCAGGAACACATCCCGAGAAACGGCGGCGATCGTGGGTGTGATCATGATCGCCAAGATCAGGGAAGCACCGAGTCGGCTGGCGCCGCTTTCGGGCACCGGGCCAACAAACAGAGCGCCGACCAGCGGAAGGGCGCCCAGGGAAGCCGCGAGGGCCTTGCCCAACGGCGCAACGACGACCGGGAGGAAGACGAAGATGCCCCACAAGCCGTACACGACGGAGGGGATGGCCGCCAGCAGCTCGACGAGCCAACCGAGAGGGAGCCTCAGCCAGGCCGGGCTCAGTTCGGCTAGGAAGACCGCCACGCCCAGACTGATGGGCAACGCGATGGCCAGTGCGATCACGGACGTCAGGAGTGTGCCGTAGACGAACGGCCAAGCCTGGAAGTGGTCAAAAACGGGATCCCAAGATGGATCGCGCGTCGGCAACAAGAACGACCAACCAAAGGTCGTGCGGGCCCCTGCGGAATCACGCCACAGCAGCCAGGCGGTGATAAGCAGGAGCGCCAGCACCAGCAATGCCATGGCGATCAGCAGAGCTTGCCAGGGCCGGTCCCCGTAGCGTAGCAGCTGCCACATGCGTCCCGATCGGGTCTTCAGCTTGGGCAGGTGGTGTTCCAACGAAACCTCCCCCAGAGGGAGGCAGGCGAGGAGAGCCCCGCCCGCAGCAGGGCCCTCCCCGAACCTGCCGGACTGTCGACGAACCAACCTACTTCATGACCGGGTTGCCGCCGCAGGTCACCTCACCCAGCTTGGCGAGTACCTGGTCCTTTACATCACCCGGTAGGACGGAGTAACCGAGGTTGGCTGCCGCCTGCCCTGCACCCTCGTCCGTCAGCGCCCAGTAGAGGAAGCTAACCAGATGCTCGGCCTTGGTGCAGTCGGCCATGCTGGTCGTGTGGAGGATGATGTAAGTGTAGCCAGCGATCGGCCAGCTCTCAGCCCCCGGAGCATCGACGATCGTCGCCGTCAGCTTGTCGCTGAAGCTGCCCGCGAAGTCGGCCATGGCTGCCGCCAGGCTCTGGTCGTTGGGCACGACGGTCTTGCCCGCCTTGTTGATCATCGAGGCGTAGGCAATGTTGTTGCTGATCGCGTACGACAGCTCAACGTACCCGATGGAGTTGGGGGTGTTGATGACGACGGCCGCTACGCCGGCGTTACCCTTGCCGCCCACGCCGGTGCCAGCCTTGTCGACAGGCCACTCCACCGATGCCGCTCCGCCCGCCGTCCAGTCCGGGCTGAAAGCGGCTAGCGACTTGGTGAAGATCTCGGTCGTGCCCGACCCGTCCGAGCGGTGAACCGCCGTGATCGGCGCCGCAGGCAGGTAGTCCTTCAGGTCAGGGTTGGTGGCCACGATTGCCAGATCGTTCCAGGTCTTAATCGTGGCGTTGTAGATGCCGACCAGCGTGGCTCGATCGAGCACCAGCTTGGGCAGCGTTGTGCCCGACGGGATTTCCTTGGCCCACTTGATGTTGTAGATCGGGACCACGGCGCCGGCGAGCATCGGGTACATCTGCAGGTCCTTGCCTGCCTCGTACTCCTCCGCCTTGAGCAACGAGTCCGAGCCGGCAAAGTCGAGCGTGCCGTCGACAATGCCCTTCTTACCGCCGCCCGAGCCGATGCCCTGATAATTGATAGCCGCAGCCGGGTCCACGTACTGGTGCGCGAACGTCCACTGCGAGTAGACCGGCAAAGGGAAGGTCGCCCCGGCACCGTTGATCTGGATGGAGCCCGCCGGTGGCTGAGGTACGGGCGTGGAAGTCACCTCCACGATCTGGGGTGTCCCCTCCACGATGATCGTGGCGGGGGGTTGGGCTGCGCCGCCGCACCCTGTCACTAACAGGGACAGCGTCAGCAACCCGCCTGCAATGAAAGTGCGCTTCTGGAACATACGAGTGTCACTCCTAGTTTGTGTATTCATAGTGGACTTAGGGTACATGAGGGCACTTAACGCCCAGTCAAGGGCGTGTTAAGGCCCCTTAACGCCGGCCGGTACCGATGAGCGGGGGATTGCGCTGCTAAGCGGCTCGGGTGGACCGGAAGCGCAGGTAGAGGATGGCGCCACGTTGCGGAGGCTCGCGGTTTTCCGCCCACGCTTCGCCGCCGTGAGCGCGGAGGATGTGGCGCACAATGGCCAAGCCCAGCCCCGTGCCGGGCGTGCCGCGTGAACGATCGCCTCGGAAGAAGCGTTCGAAGATGCGGTCAAGCTCATCTGGCGGGATGCCAGGACCCTCATCGGCGACCGAAAGCGTCACGAACTCACCATCGGGTTCCGCCCGGCCCCGAACCTCGATCGCGGCGGCGTCCGGGGAGAACTTGACCGCATTGTCCAGGACATTCCCCACCGCTCGCGCCGCCTGGTCTGCATCGACCAGCACCTCGAGGCCGGCAGGGATGTCGGCATCGATCCGTATCTTCCTTCGAGCCGCTTGGTCACCGAGTCGCTCGACGGCCATCTGCACGATCTCGGACAGCCGGGACGGCGCCAGACGGATGACCTGGCGGCCGGACTCGATCGCCGCCAGGTCGAGCATCTCGCGCGTCATCTGGCTGAGCGTGTCGACCTCGGCGCTGATCTTTGATGCCAGCTCGCGCGCCGTCGCCGGGTCCTGGCCGACCGGGACCTGCAGCGTGTCGGCCAGCAGTCGCAGCGAGGTGAGCGGCGTTCTTAGCTCGTGGGACAGGTTGGCGACCATGTCCTGCCGCGCGCGCCCTAGGCGCTGCATCTCGGCCACATCCAACAGTGCAATGCCTACTCCTTCATCCGCCCGTGCCACACGGGCTCGAAACGGATGACGGCCAAGCCGTACGACACGCTCCACGACATCGAAGTTATCCGACTCGAGAGCCTGGTGCGCCAGGTCGTCGAGCTCCACGCTGCGGACGTACATCATCAAGGTTCTTTCCAGCGGGAGAGGGCCGAAGTACTGGAGCGCTGCCGGATTGGCGCTGCGCACGCGCAGCTGCCGGTCCACGGTGATCAGCATCTCTTGGCTGGCAAGCTCGGCGATCTGAAGCCATAGTCGCTCGGCCGATCCGCGGGCTGCCTCTGCCCGAATCGCATCCAGCTCGCGCTGCAACGCAGTCCGGGAGGCCCGGTGACGCCGTGCTTCGCGGACCCATAGGCCACCAAGCAGAAGAGCGGCAAGCAGGGCCGCCAGCGTTGGCGCGTCCATCAGCCCTCGAACCGGTATCCAACCCCGCGCACGGTTGTGATCCGCGTGGGATTGGAGGCATCGGCCTCGATCTTCTTGCGCAGCCAGCTGACGTGCACATCCACGGTGCGGGTTTCGCCAGGATAGTCGTCGCCCCACACATTGGCCAGCAGGAGCTCGCGCGTGAGCACAACGCCTGGATTGCGCATCAGTGCTGCAAGCAGGTCAAACTCCCGAGGCGTGAGGACTAGCTCCCGCTCCTGAAGATGGGCTCGGCGCCCCTGCAGGTCCAACCGTAGGTCGCCCGAGACCAGTTCCTTCGCTACCGCTGCCGTGGTCCGACCTCGCCGCAGCGCCGCCCGTACCCGGGCCAGAAACTCGCCCAGCGAGAACGGCTTGACGATGTAGTCGTCGGCGCCGGTCTCGAGCCCGATGATCTTGTCTGTCTCCGTCCCTCGCGCTGTGAGCAGAACGATGGGCACCGCGCTTTCCCGGCGCAGCACACGGCAGACCGTCAGCCCGTCCAATTCCGGCAGCATCACATCCAAGACGACCAAGTCCGGCTTGCCGCTGCGCGCCGCCGCCAAGCCGGCCTCCCCGTCGGCGGCCAGGGCGACTTCGTAGCCCTCCGCCCGCAGGTTCAGCGCCAGCGTTTCGCGAACGGTGGCATCGTCTTCCACGATCAAGATCTTCGTCATGGTGTCATTATAGGGCGGGCGTCCCATCAGCGAGAGTAGCCGCCGTCGCCGAATCTCGCAAGAGCCTGGGGTTGCCAATTCCAACGATGAGGCCCTTGAGGTACGCTACGCCGGGTCGGCTAGGACCCACCGGGTTTGGGCGTCTAGGTCGTTGCCTCACTTTCATTCTAGAACATCCTGCGATCGCACTGGAGAGGAAACCGAAGTTATCGGGGGCCCGGTCGCAGCTTCCGGAAGCGCGCAGCACTTGTGGTGTGTGGTTGGCGTGGCGGCTTGCCACCCGAGGCCTCACCACGCGCCCCGATTCTTCAGACGGGCTGCGATCGGCGCACTTGTGCCGGCCTCGGTCCAGAATGGGAAGAAGCCCGGGAGGGCTTCCTTCGCATTCCTCACATCGAGGAGGCGACGATGGGACTTGAACCCACGTATGAGGGTCTGGAAGAACCTTGCACGCGAGGCAGGCGTTCCCGCCGCTTCGCGCCTCCGTTTGTGCGAGGAAGCGGACATCTGGGAGTCGCGTTCTTGTCCAGACCCTTGACCGTCTTTCGTTTCCATGCCCCCTATACGGAATCCCGGAAGACGGATAAGGGTCTCCCCGATTTCGGGAGACCCTCACGTGGCCTTTCATGATGTCCCTTGCTCTAGAGGCGACGATGGGATTCGAACCCATGATCAGGGTTTTGCAGACCCCTGCCTTACCACTTGGCTACGTCGCCGGAGAAGTCACCAGCCTTCAGATGTTCGCACTCAGCCTCGGCGGGATACCCCGGCCGACGGCCAGGGCGGATCAACACCCCATGGGGGGCCGCACAATTGGCAGTTTGTCCTAAGGCTAAGTGCCGTAGCACGGATATTCGGTGATGTATTCACGCGGCCTTGGCCAGCCGGCCGGAGCCTCGTATCGCCAGGCGTTCGAGGAGCTTGGTGAGGTCGGCCCTGGTGAACTTCCATTCGAACGGTTGAGCCAGGACCTCGTAGCGGACCTGGAAGACGAGGATCCTGGCGGCGAGTTCCTCGAGCGAGGCGGCATCGGCCGGCGAGAGGACCTTGCGCTCGAGGATGCTG
>Ga0315295_10005579_pt1 | contig 10726 bp, 10 predicted proteins | sample YL17G14_0_MG_FD_204453 | JGI IMG/M metagenome (GOLD analysis project Ga0315295, IMG submission 204453) | Sediment microbial communities from Yellowstone Lake, YNP, Wyoming, USA - YL17G14_0 | ecosystem: Environmental > Aquatic > Freshwater > Lake > Sediment | place: USA: Wyoming | collected...
CTCTTGCGTCTCTAAATTTCCTTATTCTTTCGGTTAATTGCTCGATTTCGCCGGTCCCCTTTGCCCTCTTAGTCATACTGCCGTATTTTATCACGCTAATCTAAATTATCTTATTTGATTTTTCCAGGTTGTGCTTTCCACAGAGAACTTGAATATTTTTGGCATCTAGACTCGAGCCTCCTTTTGTCCAGGGAATTATATGGTCAAAGTGAAGGTTTTGCGTTGACCCGCATTTTACACATTTTCCACCAGCCCTTTCCCACACTTGCCGTTTTATTTCCGTCGGAATTCTCCTGGAAAACTCAAATTCTTCAGTCTCTTCTCTCGTTTCTTTTACCGAGATAGGTAGAAGTATAAACTTGAATACCCTTCGTTTTTCCGAATCTATCAAACGATATTCGACGTCAACTAGTTTAAAGTAACCCTTATCTGCCCAAATATTATTGGTAATTTTTTCATATACTTTAACCTTTTCAGGATTCTTTCTTCTACCAAGCTCGTAGTCTTCAGCTGCCTTGAAAAACTTAGCGTTATTTGTCAACTTGCCTGTGGAAGTAAAAAGCGGCTGATCGAATTCTTTTGGTATTGCCTTTTCCCTTCTGCTAGCATCTTCACCTTCATAAATTAGTTGTTTCCCTTCTTTATCGAAGCCGTCATTATAAGGAGCCCCGGGGCGCATGGACATTAACAATATGGAATAAGATTTATTGTTTGGGCGATAATTCATACCGCGCTGAAGACTCAAACCTTCTCTGGAAGATATTTCCGAATGGCTGTAGATACCTTTCATTCTGGCCTATTTTACCACTTCCGCCGGGGTCACTTCGGCGTAGCGGCGGAATTCCGAACAGGTTTGCGAGCCGACCTGAAGGCGCGAACAATCCGGCGGACGGTTTTCGTAGTTTATACACTCGTTTGCCCCGTTAAGATGCGGGCATCTGCCTACGATTCTTATGGATCCTACCTTGAAGAAAGTGGAGTAATATACTCCCGGGCTTTCGACTTCCTGAAGCTGGGAATAGCTAACCTTTTTGGCCATGGGAAAAAAGTGCTTGATTTCCTTTTCGGTGTAGGAGACGGAAAACCAGGAGCCGAAGCAGCAAGAGGCCGAGCAGCCCGCGTCGCGGCAAAGGTTTCTTTCTGTCATGGTGGCTATTTTACCCTAACCTGCCCCTCCGCCGCCACCACCGCCTCCTCCACCTCCTCCTCCGGAGAACCCCCCCGAGGAGCCCACTCCGTGGGCGCCGTAGCTTGAGAAAGACGATGAAAGCGAAGAGAAACTGTTGCCGAAAGTAGCAAAGTTTGCCCCAACCACCGGGTAGAGGTTTGATTTTTTGGCGATGTTGTAATTAACCGGAAGTTCGCTTAAGGCTTTTTGGGAAATGCCCAAGGCTGTTCCGTAGACAAGATATTTTTCCCAAAGGATTACGGAATCTATTGGGTAGTTTTTCGTTACTCTATAATCCTTCAGAAATTGTTTGAAGGCCAGCCATGAGGCAAGCTCAAGGTTTCCGGTAGGTGTTCTTTTCATCATGAAGATTGCAAAGATGATAAGAATAATTATTCCGGCAATTGAGAGCATTCCTACCGTGACCAGCAGCAGGGCGGTAGAGCTTGCCAAAAGAAAAGGCATGGCAACAAAATAGGCGAAGATCAGTATTCCGAAAAGTACAATATCGGCAATGATACTGCCGGACATTTCCTTGCTTTTCTCTTCGAATATTCCCGTATCCAAAAGGTTTTCGTGAACTTTTTCCTTCCAATCGGACCAAAACGCAGACGTGGCCGAGGGTTTGCTTTTCGGAAACGATTTAATCTCCGAGAAGCTTATCTTCTTCTGGTTTCCGGAAAAGATGAAATCGACAAGTTTTTTCTCCAGAGCGGAAAGCTTTGCTTTTGATTCGGATTTTAAGATTAGGGCGTATTCCGGGCCGACACTGAAAAGTCCCATTACGAGTTTTTTGGGCTTTTCTATTTCGATCGCCAGAACTTTCTTCCTGATTAAGTTAACGATAGTGGCCACAATGCTTTTGCCGGTCGGGGCGTAGCCCGGCTGGCGGGTTAAAGCCTCAACCAGGGCCGGCTCCAGATCACTCGGGGGCTCATGCAGTTTTCGGGAAAGGTTAACCTCGGGTAAGGGAGCGTCTTTCCCGTATTTAAAAAAGCGTTTGGTCCAGACAATCAGTCTGTAAAGCAGAAAAAGACAAATAGAGGCAAGAATAACGTTCAGGGTTAAGGACGAAACCGCATTTTTGGTCTGAAAGCCCTTTTCTTCTTTGAGTATTTCCTCTTTTGAGGAAGTTCCCTTTTGGGCAAAGGCTGCATTTTCCAGTTTGGGGAAAAGAATTCTGGCCTCTACGAATTTATTGGCAGGAAGACCCATTGCCGAATAGGTAACCTTATCCCCCGCCACGATTGCCACCTTGCCGTTTAATGGTCCGTGACCGAATGCGTAGAGGGAATCCGAAGGGTAAGATTCCGGTAAGGTAATGGTTGCAGAAACATTGGAGACTCCCTTGGCCCAGCCGTCGCCAATCAGTTGCCAGTAAAACTCCGAAGTATCGGCCTGGAGGATAACCGCGTTTTTGATTTTGTAAGACAGGCTAAAGGTTTTGGGTTCGCTCTCGGCTTTATAGAACCATTTGATGTAGAGCTTTTCCGGAGTCGGTCCGGTTTGGTAAGTTCCCGGCTCCTCTTCCTCGGAAAGAAGATAATCCTTTCCACCTTCCTTTATGGAAACGTCCTCGATAACGGAGTTTTTGCAGCCGTCGCATTTGGCCTTAAGATTTATCCATTCATCCGCCCAGGAGAAAGAGCCGTCAAAATCGTAGGTCCGGGTTTCGGCAACATTCGCGCTGCCGTCGGAGTTGATATCAACAGAAATTGTGGCCTGGGTGATGGAATAGTCTTTGGCGAGGGCTGTTTTGGGGAAAAGAAGTAAAAGGAAGAAGAGGAGAACTAAAATCGCTTTCTTCATCTTACTTTTCCGTTGGCTCTGCGGGGGCATCCGGGGCGGGCATTCCTTCGACAACCGTTTTGGTCACGATAGATTGGCTGGAATTACTGGGAACGGGCTCGACGGTAACCCCTCTTTCCTTAAAGGCCCTATCCGCTTTGAATATATTTACCCCGGAGCTATTAACCCTTCTGGGTCTTCTCACCCAATCTACTCTCTTTTCTTCCTCGGACATATCTATATCCTAATTAAAAAAGCTTCCGTTATCAAATCTTCCTTTTGGAATAGCCGGGACAAGAGGCGGTAGTCCCAAGCGGAGTATTTTCATAAAGAGAGATTGGAGTATAAACCTTGCTGCAGCCAAGAGCTACGATTTCTTTACCGTCTTTGCGTCCGAATCTAAGTTCCAGATTTGGACATTTGCCGCATAAGCCCTCCAGCGCCCTAAGCCTGTTGGCGTTATCCTGAGCGGCATCGCCGTGTATACGGTGATGCGGTTTGGAATAACGCGTTTGCAGGTGTCGGACCACATCTTTTGCGGCGGCAATTCGTTTCTCCGATTCCATTATAGGGTATTATATCACGGTTTCTTGCGGGGTTCCTTTTTCTGGGGTCTGGGCATGTCGCGGCGGATATGCCATTGAAGCTCTTCCGGCAGGGCCAGAGGCCTGGGCCGTGCTATCTCGTGGCTCCCGTTTCCGTTCCCGTTGCCGTTTGTTCTGTTTTTCTTGGCGAAGGATGCTTCAGGAGTCATAGAAGTAACTATTAACAGATGGCACAGGGGCTTTACAAGGGGAAAACTAGTGGTAGATTATTTCTTTTCTTACCGAGTAGCCCTCCTGGCCGTCTTTGGTCGTGGGACCCAGGGAAACCAGGGGTTCTTCGTGGGGAAGCCTCGGATGAGGAGTTTGCCACTCTTCCTTTATTCTTTGCAATTCATCAAGCGCTTCCTGGGGAGCAGGCACAATATGCCCCTGCCCGTCTCTTACCGGTGCGGGGAAAAATACTTCGTCGATGGTCTCGATTCTTAACCTTTCGGACATAGCGCCTATTATACCACAACCTATAATATAGTAAATATTTTGATAATTGGGGTTTTAGTATTAGAATATGGCCAAGCACGTTGACTTTAACCCTCTTGTCAAATGCGACAAGAATCAACAAGGAGGTAGCATGGCAGACATGGATGTCGGGGTAGAATCCCCCCAGGTCGAACCGTTCTATCTTGCGCGGACCGTTCTTGCGGAAACATCGGTCAGATGCAACAGATGCGTCTACGACGGAACCAAGTTCTGCAGGATTGCCTCGGAAGAGGAGATGCGTCACGCCGTCAAACGGCTGGTTCGCTACCGTATTCCCGTACCTCCCTGCCTCAAATGGGTTGAAGGCGAAATGTGAAGAAAGAGTTCTAGAGAGCCGGTTTTGGCTTCTTACCCAAGAAGACTACCGGCTTTCTCTCTTTAAGAAGCCACCTCTACTGCCTTACTCTGCTTTATTGCCCAGACGAAGATAACCAAAAGAACCGCAATGGCTATCTTGGCTCCGATTGATGCCTCATAAGCCACAATTACGGGTGCGGCGATTAAGGAAACCAGGGTAACCACTTTAATCATCGGGTTTAAGGCCGGCCCGGCGGTATCCTTTAAGGGATCCCCTACCGTATCACCCTCAATCGAAGCGTTATGCGCATCCGAACCTTTGCCGCCCAAATGTCCGTCCTCGATGTACTTCTTGGCGTTATCCATGGCCCCACCGGCTACGGCCATAAAGACGGCCATGAGTTGTCCGGTTAAGATAACCCCGGCCAGGAAAGCTCCCAAGGCTTCGACTTTAAAGATAAGGCCAACTATTAAAGGCAGGGTTACCGCTATCGCTACCAGCCTGATCAGGTCTTTTTGGGCTGCGGCTGTAGTGATACTTACCACTTTCTCGTATTCGGGCGTTACAGTTCCTTCCATAACTCCGGGAACCTTAAATTGGCGCCTGACCTCTTCAACTACCTTGGCGGCACCCTTGGCAACGGCTTTGATGGAAATCGAGGAAAAAAGAAAAGGAAGCGAACCTCCCACCAGAAAGCCGATCACGGTATCGATGGTTGAGACCCGGATATCTTTAAGTACGGCAAGCCCGAGCCTTGCCTGGACAATGCCTACATCCGTTACAAAAGAGAAGAAAAGGGCCGTTGCGGCTATAACCGCGGAGGCAATTGCCAGCTGTTTGGTAATGGCCTTGGTGGTGTTGCCCACCGAATCCAGCTCGGCCATAATCCTCCAGGCTTTCTTATCCACCCCGCTCATCTCCCCGATACCGTTGGCGTTATCCGCAATCGGGCCGAAGGTATCCATGGCCACGTTATTGCCTGTCAGGGAGAGCATGCCGATTCCGATCATGGCTACCCCGTAAAGCATATAGATGGGAGGCATGCCCAGATATATCAGGTAGCTTGAGGCCAGAGCCAGGGCAATGACGATGACGCTGGCAACCGAGGATTCCATACCGACCGAAAGTCCCGAAAGGATGGTGGTGGCCGGTCCGGACTTGGTTGCCTCGACAATTTCTTTGACGGGCCTATTTTTCTGCGAGGTAAAGTAGCTGGTCAAGGGGTTAAAGATAACCGCCAAAAGAATTCCGATGGTATTAAGAAGGGCCAACTTCCATTCCCCGGCGTAGTAGAAGGCGAAGGCAAAAGCCAAACCGATGGTTGTGATGCTGGAAAGCTCGTAGGAGCGGAACATTGCCTCCTCCGCATCTTTGGCCCTAACTAGCTTCAGAGGGAAGCTCTCCCAGATAGGCACCGCCAGGGTCCCGAGAATCGAGGAAAGTACCCCAATTGCTCTGACCACCAAAGGATAGACTATCCAGAAGGTATTACCCGTCAGGTGGAAGAGAACCAAGCCCAGAATTAGGGCCGAGACAATGGTTACTTCGTAGGATTCGAAGATATCCGCCGCCATTCCGGCACAGTCCCCGACATTATCCCCGACCAAGTCGGCAATAACACCCGCGTTTCTCGGGTCATCCTCGGGAAGGCCTTTTTCAACTTTGCCCACCAAATCGGCTCCGACATCAGCCGCTTTGGTATATATTCCCCCACCGATTCTCATAAAAAGGGCAACCAGAGTGCCTCCGAAACCGAATCCCAAAAGCGCGTCCGGTGCCGCTTTACCGAAGACCATGAATATTACCGTGCCGCCCAAAAGACCCAGGCCGTCGGTCAGCATTCCGGTAAAGGTTCCGGCCCGATAGGCAACCGTTAATGCGCCGTTATGATCCCCGGCAACGGCTTTGGCGGTGACCCTGACATTGCCTTCGATTGCCACCCTCATTCCCAGCTGCCCCACCAAGGTTGAGAATGTGGCTCCGACTATAAAGGCGATGGTTCTACCGATGGCCACAATCAGCGTGGCGTTTGAGCCGAATCTGGCTACCGCCTCCGCTGAGGGAGGAACTATATAAACCGAGAGGAAAAGAACTCCGGTTAAGGGGACAAGGAACAGGAGGATAGTCTTAAGTTGTTTCTTGAGATACCCCTGGGCGCCTTTCTTGATGGCGTTCCAGACTGCCTGGGCTTTTTCCGTGCCTTTATCTTGGGTAATGGTTTGGCGCCAAATCCAGAAAGCATAGACGAGCGCAGTTGCTGCAACTCCGACAACAACCCAGAGGAAAATTTGTTCCAGATAGCTTAAGTCGCTCATGCAGAAATTTTATGAAAAGCGGTCAGGCTTTTCAATAGCCTGTTTTAAATATCCAAAGTTGCCATCTTGGCGTGGGTCTGGATAAATTTCTTTCGGGGGGGAACTTCTTCTCCCATCAGCATGGTAAACATCCTGTCCGCCGCCTCCGCGTCTTCGACATTTACCTGTTTAAGTATTCTGACTTTAGGATCCATCGTGGTATCCCAAAGCTGGGCGGGATTCATTTCTCCCAGACCCTTGTATCTTTGTACCAGGAATTTTCCCTCGCCTTTTTCTTTCATTATTTTTTCCTTTTCTTCCTCGGAGTAGGCATAGACCGAATCTTTGGCTACGGTAATTTTATAAAGAGGCGGTAGGGCTACATAAAGATAGCCCCGGGAGATAAGCTCGGGCATTTGTCTAAAGAAGAAGGTCAAAAGCAGGGTTTTGATGTGTCCCCCGTCGACATCCGCATCGGTCATGATAATTACGCGGTGGTAGCGGATTTTGTCGTAGTTTAGGGAGTCCCCTATTCCCGCGCCCAAGGCGACAATCAAATCCTTGATCTCTTCGAACTTGACGATTTTATCCAGTTGGGCCCGCTCGGTATTGAGGATTTTGCCTCCCAAGGGCAATATGGCCTGGTTCTTTCTGTCCCGGCCCTGTTTGGCCGAGCCGCCGGCGGAATCTCCCTCTACTATATATAGTTCGGATATCGATGGATCCGTAGTCTGGCAATCGGCAAGTTTTCCGGGAAGAGCCGCCCCTTCCAGGGCGCCTTTTCTCAAGACCGCATCTTTGGCTGCCCGGGCCGCCATTCTGGCCTTGGCCGCCAGAAAAACCTTTTCCACGATTTTTTTGGCCTCGGCCGGGTGCTCTTCGAAATAGGTATCAAGCCCCGCCTTGGTAACGGAAGAGACTACTCCCTGGACTTCGGGATTATTCAGTTTCGCCTTGGTCTGGGATTCGAATTGCAAAGCCTCGGAGGGCATTTTGACGTAGACGACGGCGGTTAGGCCTTCCTTCATGTCCTCCCCCGAAAGAATATTTTTTTCCTCGTTCTTGCCGTTACCGTTGCCGTTTGAAAGCAGCCTTTTGGCATAATCGCTGATGGAGCGTGTCAGGGCAATTCTAAAGCCCGTCACATGGGTTCCCCCGTCAACCGTATTTATTCCGTTGACAAAACCCTTGACGTTTTCGTTATATGAGTCCGTATATTGGATGGCCACTTCGCAGCTGATATTGTCCTCCTCGCGTCCGAAATAGATGGCCGGGGATAATGTATTTTTGCCGCGGTTGGAGTGCTCCACCAGGGATTTAATCCCGCCTTCGAAATAATAAGCAGCGGTTTCCCCGCTTCTTTTGTCCTCGAAATTGAAGGTTAAGCCCGCAACCAGATAAGCCCGGTCCTTAAGTAGGGCTTTGACTTTGGTATCGTCAAACTCCGTGCCGTCAAAAATCGCTTTGTCCAGAACGAAGGTGGTGATGGTTCCGTTTATCCCGTCCCCGATTTTGATATGCCACTCGGGAGGCAACCACTTATCCAGCATTTCCTGGGTTGCGGGGGAAACCGCTTTGGCGGGTTTGCCGGCTTTGTATTCCTGGTAATAGGCCTTGTTGTCCCTTAAGACCACGACCCTGAAATAGCTCGAAAGGGCGTTAACCACCGAGGCACCGACTCCATGTAAGCCTCCGGAGACTTTATAGGCGCCTCCGCCGAATTTGCCTCCGGCATGCAGCTTGGTCATGGTCAGCTCAAGAGCCGATACCCCGGATTTGTGTTTATCGACAGGTATTCCCCGGCCGTTATCCCTGACGGTGGCCGAGCCGTCCTCATTCACAATTACCCAAACGGTATCCGCCACTCCGGCAAATGATTCGTCAACGGAGTTATCGACAATTTCCCTTAAGCATTCATGCAGTCCCCGGGTGTCGGTGGAGCCAATATACATACCCGGTCTTTTTCTGACCGGTTCCAAACCTTCCAAAACCTGGATTTGTTCTGCGGTGTAAGTGTTTTTGTTCATGCCTAGTCTGTACCTAAATTATACGCCCAAACGAACCTAATATAAAGACGGAAAAAGCTTACCTACGAAAGATTTACGACCAAATTCGTCAGCTGCAAAGAAACGTTGCCGTTGGCCTTTAAGCGGGTCAAGGTCAGCCCTCCCGCCTTGAGATACTTGGCCAAAAGAGAGTGTTTGTCTCGGGTTTTATGCAAGAGGTCGTGGCAGGAGAGGATAAAGCCTTCCATAAAGGTAACCGCCTCTTCTCTGGTTCTCACTTTATCCAGGACAGCCAGTTTTTCTTCGGGGACCATTTTGATAAATTCCAAAACCTTGGCGTTGTCCCCAGTGGCATCTCCTTTGACGGTAATAGTCTGACAGCGGGAAAGAATTGTCGGCAGCAGGGCTTTTTTGCTGCGGCAGGTAAGGATGTAATAAAGGTTTTCCTGCGGTTCTTCCAGATTTTTCAAAAAGGCATTTTGGGCCGCCACGGTGGCCGTATCGATATCTTTGACAACGATGGCCGTGGGTTTGGTCAGTTTCAGATTGGCAAAGGAGTCCAAGCTCCTGACCTGCTCGATTTTCTGCAAGGGAAACTCCATTACGGCCACTCCGAGTTTTTTTATATATGTTTGGATTGCTTCATCCGTACCTTCGGGATTTTGGCCTACAAAGAGAAATGCGTGCATGTAATAGATTTTAGAGGGCAAAAGCCAAATGTCAAAAGTCAAAATTGCGGGAATTTCCCGAATATTGTTATAATGAACATACCATGCCTGCTGCCCCTATTCTCCCAAATACGGACGGTGCTGTAACCCTGGCGGATATTCTTGCCCAACAGGGAGCTTTGGATCCCGAAAGAGCCAAACAGGTCAAACTTGCGGAAATTCAGTCCGGCAAACCCCAGGAAGAAATTATCACAGGCCAAAAGCTGGTTACCGAAGACGCTTTGGTTAAGGCCAAGGCGGTTTTTTACAATATCCCCTTTATCGATTTGGGAGCAATTCCCACCTCCCCCGAAGCCCTAAATACGATTTCTCAGGAAGTAGCCGAAAGATTTAAGGTCTATCCCGTTTCAATCGATGCTGCAGCCAAACAGCTGATTTTGGCCATGGCCGACCCCCTAAATTTAACCGCCATCGAGTTTATCGAGCAGAAAACGGGTTTAAGGGTCAAGCCCGAAGCAGCTGTTCCTTCCAAGGTCGACGAGTTTATCTCAACCCGCTATTCGACCGAGCTTTCCCAGCAGGTAACAGAGGCCTTAAAGGAGGTTGCCCCCGAGGAGGAAGAAAAGACGGTGGACTTGTCCAAGACCGGATTTATCCGGGAAGAAAAAGTCTCCGAGATAGTCAGTCATATCTTGGATTTTGCCATGCGGGCCAGGGCTTCCGACGTGCACATCGAGCCCCAGGAAAAATTAACCAGAGTTCGTTACCGAATAGACGGAATTTTGCAGGAGAAACTTACCATCCCCAGCAATCTGCACGACTCTTTGGTTTCAAGAATCAAAATCCTGTCGGGAATTAAGATAGACGAAAAGCGAATTCCCCAAGACGGCAGATTCAATTTCAAGGCAGGAGATAATGAAGTGGACTTGCGAGTTTCGACCCTACCCACCTCTTGGGGAGAAAAGGTGGTTATGCGGCTTTTAAAAAAGTCCGGCGGTGTGCCGGAACTTATAGAATTGGGACTGAGGGGAACCTCTCTTAAGAACTTGCAGGATGCGATTTTAAGACCCCACGGAATCGTTATTATCTGCGGCCCGACCGGTTCGGGAAAAACCACTACTCTTTATTCCCTAATTTCCAAGATCAGTACTCCCAAGGTAAATATCGTGACCCTTGAGGACCCGGTCGAATATAAAATTGCCGGGGTCAATCAGGTGCAGATTAACCCGGCCGCCGGGTTAACCTTTGCTTCCGGACTGCGTTCTTTCTTAAGACAGGACCCGAACATTATTTTGGTGGGAGAAATCCGAGACCGCGAAACCGCCGATTTGGCGATCCAGGCATCCCTAACCGGTCACTTGGTTTTCTCCACCCTGCATACCAACGACGCCTCCGGGGCACTCCCCAGACTATTGGATATGG